>Ga0075425_100007556_pt1 | contig 11499 bp, 11 predicted proteins | sample SoiMethybrSBSTD4_FD_75300 | JGI IMG/M metagenome (GOLD analysis project Ga0075425, IMG submission 75300) | Bulk soil microbial communities from a Populus tree surrounding site in Tennessee, USA - Soil MetaG P. TD hybrid SBSTD4 | ecosystem: Environmental > Terrestrial > Soil > Tree plantation...
ATGCCCGAACCCCGGACTCCGGCCCGGGCGGCGTCTCCGCCCGCGGCCAGCGAATCCGACGCCGAGCAGGCACGGCGTCAGGCCGGCCGTCTCCAGCTTCCCTTCGATCCCCTCGACAGTCCTCCCGACGACGCGTCGTTGTGGACGGAGGCGCCCCTGGAGCTGCTCGTGCGCTTCGGGTGCGTGCCCGTCGGGCGCGACGACGGACGGCTGGTGCTGGCCTTCGGCGGCCTCGACGACCTCGCGCGGGTGGACGAGGCGGAGTTCCATCTCGGGCGGCCGATCGAGCCCGTGGTGGCCCCGGCCGCGCGCGTGGCCGAGATGCTCAAGCGCCACCGCGGCGGCGAGCTCCTCCTCGAGCAGGCCAGCGAGGGACTGCGCCTGCAGCTGGTGGCGGACGACGAGTCGGAGATCGACGTCGGCCTCAAGACCCTGCCCTCCGACTCCCCCGTGGTGCGCCTGGTGGATTCGCTGATCCTGGGCGCGATCGACCGCCGCGCCTCCGACGTGCACGTCGAGACCAAGGACCGCGAGGTGCTGGCGAAGTACCGCATCGACGGCGTCCTCTACCCCGCCCTGGAGCCGCTCGACAAGCGCCACCACGAGACGATCATCAGCCGCATCAAGGTGATGTCCGAGCTGGACATCGCGGAGAAGCGCGTGCCCCAGGACGGACGGTTCCGCCTGCGCGTGAAGGGCCGCACCATCGACTTCCGCGTCTCGATCATGCCGTCCATCCACGGCGAGGACGCGGTCATCCGCATCCTGGACAAGGAATCGCTCAACGCCGCCTTCCGCAACCTGCGCCTGGACGTGCTCGGCTTCGGCGAGCCCGACCTGCGGAAGTTCCGCAAGTACATCACCGAGCCCTACGGGATGGTGGTGGTGACGGGGCCGACGGGCAGCGGCAAGACGACGACCCTCTACGCCGCCCTGAGCGAGATCGCGACGCCCGAGGACAAGATCATCACCATCGAGGACCCCGTCGAGTACCAGATCCCGCTCATCACCCAGGTCCCGGTGAACGAGAAGAAGGGCCTGACCTTCGCGCGCGGGCTGCGGTCCATCCTGCGCCACGACCCGGACAAGATCATGGTCGGCGAGGTGCGCGACCCGGAGACGGCGCAGATCGCCGTGCAGTCCGCGCTCACCGGCCACCTCGTGTTCACCACCGTGCACGCCAACAACGTGTTCGACGTGATCGGCCGCTTCATCGCCATGGGCGTCGAGCCCTACAACTTCGTCTCCGCCCTGAACTGCGTGATGGCCCAGCGCCTGGTGCGGCTGCTCTGCGCGCGCTGCAAGCGGCCAGGCCGGCCCGCGGACACCCTGTTGCGCGAATCGGGCCTCGACCCCGAGGTCTACCACGACCAGGTCTTCCACGAGCCGGTGGGCTGCGACGAGTGCGGGGGGACCGGCTTCCTCGGGCGCACGGCCGTGGACGAGCTGCTCGACATGACGGACCGCATCCGCCAGCTCATCCTGGAGCGGCGGCCCACGGGCGAGATCAAGCAGGTGGCGCGCGAGGAGGGCATGACGTTCCTGCGCGACAGCGCCCTCGAGAAGGTCTTCGCGGGCCTCACCACGCTGCGCGAGATCAACAAGGTGACTTTCGTTGTCTGAGGGGCGCTCCGGCGCTGCGGTCACGAAAATGGCGTGTGTCATCAATCGGACGACAAACATCGTCACCGGTGACGCGAAGTAGCGGGGCGAGCGAAAGGCTCTTCCGCACCAACTCCACCCTTTCCATCGCCTTAGCGCTGGCACTCGCCCCCTGCGAGTGCGCGCACGTTTCCTGCATTACTCGGCGATCGGGCGCCCTCCGGGCGCCCGGGAGGGGAGGACGATGAGCGAACGGCTCGTGCGCGGCGAGACGGCGGTCGAGTTCTTCCGTGAACAGCTCGAGCGGGCGATGGACCACCAGAAGGTGAGCACCTCGACCTTTACCCAGTTCTACCTCGTCAACCTGCTGGCCGGATGCCTGCGCGGCGAGCTGCCGCCCAGCGAGCCGGGGTTCGACGAGACCCCGCTCGCCCTCCTCTACGTGCGCGCGATCCACTCCTCGCGCCGCGACCGCGCGAAGCTGCTGCGCGCGATGGGCGACACCGCGCTGTTCGTTTCCGGCTTCTTCGCGGACAGCATCAGCGGACGCCTGGTGAACCTCGACTACTACAAGGCCATGGGCGGCTTCGCCTACGCGCGCCTGGCCCAGGACGAGGACCCCCGCGTCTTCGGGCCCGAGGTGTTCTCCGAGCTCGCCGGCCGCTTCACCCAGTTCGCGGACCTCCTCAGCGAGATCTCCGAGCAGAGCCAGCTGGCCAGCAATCAGTCCGTGATGCGTCTCTACGAGCGCTGGATCCAGACGGGGAGCCGCCGCGTGGCCGCCCTGCTCGCGGAGCGCGGCATCACTCCCGTGCTCCCCAAGGAAGGCCGCCCGCAGTGAGCACGGCCGCTCCCCTCTCCGGCCTGCTCGTCGACGTCCAGCGGCGCCTGGAGGCCCTGTACGCGCTGGAGCACCAGGCTCCCGTCACGGAGTTCCTGATCCCGGTCGAACATGCCCGGGACTATCCGGGGGGCGGCAGCCGCACGCTCGTCACGCAGAAAGGGGACGACGTGTCGCTGGGGGTGGTGCTGGAGGACTCCGTGCGCACGCGGCTGGCCGCGGCCGACCCGCGCGTGCACCTGGACCGCGAGAACCTCGACCCCTTCTGCGTGGCCGCGGAAGAGGTCAGCCACTTCGTCTACCTCTTCTTCTGCGCGCGCGCGGCGCGCCAGGTGACGCAGCTGGAGCTGGAGCTGCAGGGCGAGGTGGACAAGTACCTCTCGTCCGTCTTCCTCCTCTGCCTGCAGAACGAGGGCGCCGTGTCCCCTCTCCTGCGCGAGCTGCTCTTCCGGCAGTACCACCTGGCCGCCCACGTCACCGACGAGGAGGGGCGCGCGCGCTACCACCGGGCCAGCCACCTCGCCTATCGCTATTGCGGATATCTCGAGGCGCGCTTCCTCCGGCCCTCGCGCCTGCAGGAGCTGGCGCGCGAGGCCCGTCGCTTCTACCGCCTCGGGCAGCGCGACAAGCTCGAGCGCATCGCCAGCCTGCAGTGAGCACGCTCCCCTCGGAGCACGACCTGGCCGAGGAGGACCGGCGCGCCCGTCAGCTCCGCCTGATCGTCGACCTGACGTCCGGCGTGATCATGCAGGGAGGAATCGACCGCCGGGAGGCGGAGGCGCTGGTGGCGGCGACGCGGCGCCGGGCCCTGGAGCTCTTCCCCGGCAAGGAAGACACCTTCGACCTCATCCTGGCTCCCCGCTTCGCCCGCCTGGTCCGCGAATTCGCCGCCAACCCACCCGCTGGTGGCCGCAGTGTGGGTCCCGCCCCGCCCCCGAACGTCCTCCCTTTCCGTAGGCCGTAGGCGGAGACACCGGCCGCGTTTTCCGATAAGGTGGGCTTTATCCGAGCAAGGAGGGCCCCTGCCCACGACCCGCACCGAGTTCGCCAACCTGACTTCGCTCACCTATGACAAGGTCGCGCAGGATTACGACGAGCTCTGGAGCCGGAACGTGGCCGGGCCCAATGCGCGCCTCACCGCCGACCTCGCCCTGGGGGGCGGCGACCGCGTCGCCGACCTCGCCTGCGGCACCGGCGTCTACACCCTGGAGATGGCGCGGCTCACCGATCCCGGGGAAGTGGTGGCCGTCGACTACTCGGAGGGCATGCTCGCCGCCGCCCGCGAGCGACTGGAGGACGAGGGCTACCCGGTCTCGCTCGTGCACGCGCGCGCGGAGGACTTCATCGCGCGAACCCCGCCCGCGAGCTTCGACGTGGTGTCCCTGCGCTTCGTCCTGGCCTACATCGACTGGCACGAGGTGCTGCCGCTGGTGGGCCGCATGCTGCGGCCCGGTGGGCGCGCGGGCGTGCTCACCAGCGTGAACACCAGCATTCCCCAGCTCTACACGCTGTTCGACCGCTACCGCAACTCGGCCGAGCCCGTCTGGCGCCTCTACAAACACTGCGGGAAGAACATCCCCGAGAGCTGGCGCTTCTTCCGCCGCCTGCGCGAGACCTTCGCCCACGGCCGCTTCATCTCCGTGCCCGCCACCGCGGAGCAGGTGGCCGAGCGCCTGGCCGCGGGCGGGCTCGTGAGCGCGGACGTCTGGACGGAGACGGTGCGCCTGTGGTTCGAGTCGGGGCGGGCCGCCGTCGCCTGGGCCCGCGGCTCCGGCTACGCCACCCACCCCTCGCTCGACGCCATGGCCCCCCGCGACGTGCACTTCCTGGAGACGCTCTTCGCCGACGGCCTCGAAGGCTTCCGCGAGCCCGGCGGCATCCCGCTCGACCTCGTCGTCGGCGGCGTGGTGGCCCGAAAGGCCTGACCGCCCCTGCGCATCGGGGTCGACCTCGGCGGAACCAAGATCGAGGGGATCGCGCTCGGCCCCGGCGGCGTCGAGCAGGGCCGGCGCCGCGTCCCCACCCCGCGCGACGACTACAAGGCCACGGTGGAGTCGGTCGCGCGCGTGGTCGAGGACCTGGAGCAGTCGCTGGGCGTACGCGCCACCGTGGGGGTCGGCATTCCCGGCTCCCTCTCGCCCGCGACCGGCGTGGTCAAGAACGCGAACTCGGTCTGGCTGATCGGTCAACCCCTGGACCGTGACCTGGCGGCGCGCTTGGACCGTGAAGTCCGTCTGGCCAACGACGCGAACTGCTTCGCGCTGTCGGAAGCGGCGGACGGCGCCGGGCGCGGAGCGCGCGTGGTGTTCGGCGTGATCGTGGGGACGGGAACGGGGGGCGGCATCGCCGTGGACGGCCGCGTGCTCGTCGGCCCCAACGCGGTCGCGGGCGAATGGGGCCACAACCCGCTGCCCTGGCCGCGCGAAGGGGAGTGGCCCGGCCCCGCGTGTTACTGCGGGAAGACGGCGTGCATCGAGACGTTCCTCTCGGGGCCCGGCCTGGCGGCGGATCACGAGCGCGCGACGGGAGAGAAGGTTCTGGCCCCAGAGCTGGCGCGCCGCGCGGCCGCGGGTGACGCGGCGGCGGAAGCAACGCTGTCGCGCTACGAAGACCGAATGGCACGCGCGCTCGCGGGAGTCATCAACATCCTCGACCCCGACGTCATCGTGCTGGGCGGAGGAATGTCCAATCTGACGAGGCTGTACGAGTCCGTCCCGCGACTCTGGACGGAGTATGCGTTTTCAGACCGCGTCGATACCCCGCTCCGCGCGCCAATTCATGGTGACTCGAGTGGAGTGCGCGGAGCGGCCTGGCTCTGGACGGAGTCTCCGTAGACGGCGTTCGTCGATGGCAGACCGACCTGGATGGCAACCCAAGTCTGCTAACCCAGGCCGATCGATCTTCGTTGTTGTTGTTGTTGTTCGACTCAGAACCAAGGCGGCCAGCACGTCGCCCGGTACGCCCCCGCCCCCCATCGGCTGTACCCATAGGACGTCATGATCTGGTACTGCTCGTTGAAGCGGTTGTCGTTCTTGACCCCGATCTCTTCCTCGTCGTGGGCGGCGCAGTAGCCCATGCGCTCGAGGTTGTACTTCACGACGTCGTAATACTTCTTGCGGTTGAGCACGCGCCAGCTGAGCTGCCCGTAGCCGTCGTTGAAGTCGAAGAGCTCGGGGTGCTCGTTCTGCGCCTCCGCGATGGCGCGGTTGACGTCCTCGGCGAAGGCCGGCCCCTGGTAGGGACAGCCGGCGCCGCTGCCCCCACCGGGCGGGAGTCCACAGCCGAACCGTGGAGTCGGCGACGGCACGGGAGTAGGAGCAGGAGTCGCGACGGGGGCCGCCGGAGACCCGTTGACCGCGGCCGGCGGGGTGTCCGGCTCCGTCGTCGACGGCGACTTGTGATGGCACCCGGCCAGCGACGTCACGACCAGCACCGGCAACACCCACCGCGTCGCCTGGCTCACTTGGCACCCCCCACGTATGGACCCGCGAGATTCTAGCCGATCGCCCGCTCCTTCGGGGACCCTTCCGCCCGCAGGAAGCGCTTTTCCGCCACCAGGAAGAAGGGGATGGACAACGTGGCGAGGACCGCCGCGAACCCGTACGCGGTGCGGAAGCTCGCCCGCTGCGCGATCCATCCGGCGGCGATGGAGCCGGTGCCGATGCCCGTGTCGAACGCGGCCAGGATGCTGCCGAAGGCGGCGCCGCGCCGGGAGTCGGGCACGTGATGCATCACGTAGGCGGCGTACGCCGGATAGGCGCTGCCGAGGCCGATGCCGAACACGATGGCGGCGGTGATGAGGCCGCGCTTGCTGCCGTCGAGGGCGAGCAGGGCCAGGCCGGCCACGATGAGGCCGAGACAGGGCAGGAACACGCGACGATGTCCGATGCGGTCGGAGAGCCGCCCGGAGAGGGGACGCGTCACCAGGATGGCGAGCGCGAAGGCGGTGAAGAAGATGCTCTTGGGCACCACGCCGTTCGCGTCCGCATAGAGGGCGACGAAGCTGGTGATGCCGCCGTAGCCGAACGAATACAGGAAGAGCGTGATGGAGAGGACGAGCACGTGCCACTCGATGAGCGGGCCGTGGTGGGTGCCCGCGCCCGCCCGCGTGTCGGGCGGAAGCCTCCAGGCGATCACGGCCATGGCGAGGTTCAAGGCGGCGGTGGCCGCGCACACGGAGCCCCAGCCCCGCGCGTAGATCGCGAATCCGACCTGGGGCGCCACCGCGATGGCCAGGATGTTCGAGAGGCCCCAGTAGCTGATGCCTTCGGCGCGGCGGTGCGGGGGAATGATGTCGGTGATGTACGCGGCGGAGGCGGAGAGGAGTCCCGACCAGAACACGCCGTGCACGAGCACGAGGGCGAGCAGGATCCGGTAGTCGCGCAGGACGGCGTAGATGCTGGAGAAGCCGGCGATGGCCAGGCTGCCCACGATCAGCATGCGCCGCTTCCCGACGCGATCGGCCAGTCCCCCCGTCAAGGGAGCGGAGAGCGCGGACGAGTAGGTGAGGAGGCCCAGGAAGAGACCGGCCGCGAACTTGGAGCCTCCGAGATCGAGGATGTGGAAGGGCGCGGTGGGCAGGAGCTGGAAGGCGGACAGGAACACCGTGAAGGTGAACCCGAACATCAGGAAGAACCGCCCGGTGAAGAGGGGGGCCGGCTCGCGGGCCGGGAGAGGAGGCGCGCTCAACGCGGAGCGAGCGGCTGGGGGGCTCCCGTGACGCGGGCGACGGCCCGGGCGAGCTGGGCGTTGAACGCGGCGGGGTCCTCCCGCATCAGGTAGTGGCCCACGCCCTTGACGATCAGCGCGTCGTATTGCGGCGCGTACTGGCGCGCGTGATCGAGCCGGGTCGGGAACTTGTCGGCGTTGACGGCCACGATGGGGACGTGGATCTCCTTCAGCAAGGGACGGGGATCGTGCCTCCAGGTGTGCTCGAGGACGGGCACGCCGATCTCGGGCGGGAAGGAGGTCGCGTCCTTGACGAGGTCTTCGATCAGCGCCTTGGGCGTCGTGTCCGTGAACATGTATTTCCGCATGAACCCGCTGGCCGTGGCCTTGTAGTCGGCGCGGAAGGCGGCGATGGCGCCCTTGACCTCGGCGTCGCTCGTCATCTCGTCCACGTCGAGCAGCGTATCCACCGGGACGAGCCCGACCACGCGCTCGGGCATGGCCCGGGCCGCTTCCAGGATCACGTTCCCGCTCATGGAATGGCCGACGAGCACGACCTTCTTCAGCGACAGCGCCTCCACCACCGCGCGCACGTCCTGGCCGAAGGCGGCGACGGACCAGTCCTTGCGCTCGCGCCCGGAGCGGCCGTGGCCGGCCAGGTCCAGCGTGACCACGCGGTGCGTGCGCGCGAACAGCGGCACCTGCGCGTCCCAGTAGCGGCGGTTGCTCGCCCAGCCGTGGACGAAGACGACCGCGATCTCCCCGTGGCCCTGCGTCGCGTAGTGGATGGGCACGCCGTCGGCGGAGGGGGCGATTCCGGTCTGCGAAGTGGTCGCGGTCATCGTCAACAAGAGGGCCAGGAGGGACATCGGACCGCATATTGTACCGGCGGGCCCGGCCGGGCCGTTATCCGGAGCCGCGAATCAGGCCCGGCCGCGGCGCCGCCGCGCCGTGCGGGTGGCGCGCGGGCGGGCGGAAGGCACGCAGTCGCGCAGGAGGTCCCGCCAGGCCTTCCGCTCGCGCGCGGGCTCCACGAGCGGGGCCAGGCGCCGGCACCAGCTGGTCAGCGTGCCGCGGAACTCCGCGTCCGATTCCGCGCGCTCGAACAGCGCGGCCAGGCCGTGGGTGTCGCCCACCGCGAAGAGCCCCGGATAGTCGCCGCCGAGCACGCCCGTGGACCCGGGGATGCGCGACGAGAGCACGGGCACGCCCGAAGCCAGCGCCTCCGAGAGGACGTTCGCGCCGCCTTCGGACCGCGACGTGATCACGAGGAGCCGCGAGCGCGCCATGACCCGCAGCGCGCGCCAGCGCGGCATCTCGCCCAGCCAGCGGTAGCGCGGGTTGCTGGACTCCTCGGAGCGCGCGCGCTCGTCGAGATCGGGATCGAGGGTCGCCCCCGCGTGCAGGACGCGCACGCGCGACCGCGCCGGGAGCAGGCGGGCGGCCATGGCCGCGCGGAAGGGATCCTTCACCGGGCGTAGATGGGCGAGCACCGCGACCTCGAAGGCGTCCCGGCGCGGGGGTTGGGCGTGCACGGGCTCCGCCGATTGCACGATGGCCCGCGCCCGGGCCCGCGCCCAGTCCGGAACCTCCCGCAATCCTTCCGGCTGGAGGACGACGATGGCCGCGGCCAGCCGCAGGCTGAGCTTCGTCATCGGACAGGCGCGGGCGTCGCGGTACAGATCCGTGCCCGTGAGGGCGAGCACGATCGGCGTGCCCGGCTTCTCCTCGGCCAGCCGCTCGATGGAGGCCGCGCTCTTGCGCGCGTGGAGGGCGACCATCAGGTCGCAGGCCTGGCCGTCGTACTCCTCGACCACGGTCACGCGGTGCCCGAGCTGTCCGAGCAGGCGTGCCCAGCGCAGCGCGGTGACGCGGTTGCCGGTCAGGGACCGCGGCGGAGCGGGCGTCACCATGCAGACCTTCATGCGCGCGCACAGGTCCGGAAACCGGCCCAGACGTCGCGGCGGTCCGGCGGGTAGAAGTTCCGCCAGGTGTTGCGCAACAGGCGCGCCCGCGTCACCCAGCAGCCGCCGCGCAGCACCTTGTGCGTACCGAACCAGGGCTCGGAGTAGTCGCGGTAGGCGTCGGGCACGAAACCGGGATAGGGGCCGAAGTCGCTGGCCGTCCACTCCCAGACGTTGCCGACCATCTGCCGGCAACCCCAGTGGCTGTCGCCGTCCGGCAGCGCCGCCACGTCGAGGAGCCCTCCCGCCTGGCCTTCGAGGTTCGCGCGCGCCGGCGTGGGCGCCGCCTCGCCCCACGGGAAGCGCCGGCGCCCTTCCGCGGAGGATGCCGATGCCGCCATCTCCCATTCCGCTTCCGTCGGCAGCCGCCGGCCGGCCCAGGTGCACCAGGCCTCCGCCTCGTACCAGCTCACGTGCAGGACGGGACGGTCCGGCTCCAGCGGCACCCAACGATCGAAGTCACGCCGCTCCCAGCCGCCCTCGGCCCAGCGCCAGTAGACGGGGTGCGCGGCGCCGGCGTCCTGGCGCCAGCGCCAACCCTCTCCCGACCACAGATCCTCACGCGCGTATCCGCCGTCCTCCACGAACGCCGCGAACTCGCGGGCGGTGACGGGCGCGCGGGCGATGCGGAACGGCGCCAGCCGCACCGCGTGCGCCCACTTCTCGTTGTCGAACACGAAGGTCCCGTCCCCCGCCGCGCCCAGCATGAAGGCGCCCCCCGCCACCTCGACGTCACCCGGCCAGGGCCCGGCGGTGCCGCCGCTCACCGTCCCGGGCCTCCTCGGGTCGCGGTCGTCGTGAGGCGCGGGATACCCGAGAGTCTGCCGCGTGTAGGCCAGCGCCTCGCCGTGCATGTCCTCGTGGTAGACCGTGTACTCGGTGAAGTAACGCACCTCGGGCCGAGGATCCGCGCCCATGAGCCGCTGCACGCGCGACTCGACTTCACTCATGTAGTCGAGGGTCTCGGAGAGGCCCGGCAATGGAAGGTCCCAGCGCGTGTCGTGCGCGATCGCGCTCGAATCCCACAGGCGGTCGGCATCGGCGCGCAGCGGCGGCTGCCCGCCCGCGTGACGAAGCACCCATCGCTCCTGGAACCACGCGACGTGCCCGATCTCCCAGAGAGGGGGATTGACGATGGCCAGCCGGGGCCCGAGGAGCTGTCGCGCGTCGAGGTCCGCCACCAGGCTTCGTGTCCGGCGCCGCGCGTCGCGCACCCACGCGGAGAGGTCTTCCGTCGTTCGCATCGGGGAAGGAAGTATTCTAGTTCGATGGCGGCGCGGCGCGGCGCGAACATTTTCGGGCTCCTGGCCGGGGCCGGACTCGCGGGCGCCGTCTTCGGTCTCCTCACCCTCGGCGAGACGCGTCGTCCGCTGAGGCGCGCCGTGGAAGACAAGCGGCGCCGCCTCCGGCGCAACCTCGCCGTGGCCGCGGTGAGCGCAGCCGTCATCCAGATCGCGGATCGTCCGCTCACGCGCCGCGCCGCGATGGTCGTGGAGGCGCGCCGGTGGGGGCTGGCCAAACGGCTGGGCCTGCCGCGCTGGGTGGAAGAGGCGCTCGCGTTCCTGCTCCTCGACTACACGCTCTGGGTCTGGCACGTCCTCACGCACCGCTGGCCGCCGCTCTGGAGCTATCACGCCGTGCACCACGCGGATCTCGACCTCGACGCGTCCACGGGGATCCGCTTCCATCCCGTCGAGATGCTCGCCTCCGTGCCCTGGCGATTGGCGCAGGTCCTTCTGATCGGGGCCGGTCCGCGCGCGCTGGGCCGATGGCAGTCCGCTCTCTTCCTGTCCGTGTTGTTCCATCATTCGAACCTGCGACTGCCCCTGGCCCTGGAGCGTGCGCTCGCGTGCGTCCTCGTGACGCCGCGACAGCACGGCATCCATCACTCGGTCGTCCGCGCGGAGATGGACTCGAACTGGTCGAGCCTGCTCAACGTGTGGGACCGCCTGCACGGCACCCTGCGGCTGGACGTGCCGCAGGACGCGATCACGATCGGCCTTCCGTCTCCGCGCGACCCGCGTGCGCTGGCCTTTCCGCGCTTGATGACGATGCCGTTCGAGGAGCTGCCATGGCCCTCGTCCTGACCTCGGCCGCGTTCACCCATCAGGGCTCGATCCCGCAGCAGTACACCTGCCAGGGCCGGGACGTCTCGCCGCCCCTCTCCTGGTCGGGCGCACCCGAGGGCACGAAGGGGTTCGTCCTCATCGTGGACGATCCCGATGCTCCGGATCCGGCGGCGCCCAAGCGTACGTGGGTCCACTGGGTGCTGTATGCGATCCCGCCCACAGCCACCAGCCTGGCCGAGGCGGTTCCCCCCGCGAAGCTGCCCGCGGGAACGCGCGAGGGCACGAACGACTGGAACCGCACCGGCTATGGCGGCCCCTGCCCGCCCGTGGGCCGGCATCGCTATTTCCACAAGCT
>Ga0075425_100007557_pt1 | contig 11499 bp, 7 predicted proteins | sample SoiMethybrSBSTD4_FD_75300 | JGI IMG/M metagenome (GOLD analysis project Ga0075425, IMG submission 75300) | Bulk soil microbial communities from a Populus tree surrounding site in Tennessee, USA - Soil MetaG P. TD hybrid SBSTD4 | ecosystem: Environmental > Terrestrial > Soil > Tree plantation...
GAGGCGACGCTGGACGGCGCGCTGCTGGCGTCGGAGCTGGCGACCTGGCAGGCGACGGCGATGCAGTCGACGCCGGCGACCTGGCGGATGCTGCTGGCCGCGGGCTGGAGAGGCGACGGCGAGCTGAAGCTGCTGTGCGGCGGCGAGGCGCTGCCGGGCGAGCTGGCGGCGCGGCTGCACGGCAAGGGCAAAGTCCTATGGAATCTGTTCGGCCCCACCGAGACCACGATCTGGTCAACGGCGCAGCGGGTCGAAGCCGTGCGCGAGCCGATGCCGGTCGGCCGGCCGATCGCCAACACGCAGCTGTACGTGCTGGACGGGTACGGGGAGCCGTCGCCGGTGGGCGTGCCGGGCGAGCTCTACATCGGCGGCGATGGTCTGGCGCGGGGCTACCTGCACCGGGGGGACCTGACGGCGGAGCGGTTCGTGCCAAATCCGTTCGCAGCGAGCGGCGAGCGGCTGTATCGGACGGGCGATCGGGCGCGCTTCCTGAGCGACGGCACGATCGAGTTCCTGGGCCGGATCGATCATCAGGTGAAGGTGCGGGGCTTCCGCATCGAGCTCGGCGAGATCGAGGCGGTGCTGAGCCGCGATCCCGGCGTCGAGCAGGCCGTGGTGAGCGTTCGCGAGGACCGCCCCGGCGATCCGCGCCTGGTGGCCTACGTGGTGCCGGCCGCCGCAGACCTCGGCATCGACCGATCCGCGGGCTGGCAGGGCATCTGGGACGAGACCCACGCGGGGGAGGCCGCGGATCCGACGTTCGACGTCCGCGGCTGGATGAGCAGCTATACCGGAGAGCCGATCCCCGCCGAAGAGATGCGCGAATGGGTGGATTGCACGGTCGAAAATCTTCTCGCGCTACGGCCCCGCCGCGTGCTGGAGATCGGCTGCGGCACCGGCCTGCTCCTGCACCGGATCGCGCCCCGCTGCGGCGAGTACTGGGCCACCGACTTCTCGGCCCGCACGATCCGCCGGCTGCAGGCGCAGGTGGATTGCCCAGACAGCGGGCTCTCGCACGTGCGGCTGTTCGAGCGCTCCGCCGACGACTTCCGTGGAATCGAATCCGGAGACTTCGATCTCGTCATCCTGAATTCCGTCATCCAGTACTTCCCCGACGTCCACTATCTCCTGCGCGTGCTGGAGGGAGCGGCCGGCGCCCTGCGCGACGGCGGCTGCGTCTGGGTCGGCGACGTCCGCAGCCTGCCGCTGCTCGACGCCTTCCACGCCTCCGTGCAGCTCGCGCGCGCCGAGCCCGGGATCACGCTCGAGCAGTTGCGACGCCGGATCGATCGGGCGAAGGCTCAGGAGAAGGAGCTGCTGCTCGATCCCGCCTTCTTCCATGCCCTTTGCGGGCACCTGCCGCGCCTGGACCGCGTCGACGTTCGTCTCAAGCGGGGACGGCACCACAACGAGCTGACGCGCTTCCGTTACGACGCCACGCTCCGCGTCGGCCCGCCGTGCCAGCGCCAGCCGGCGCCCCTGCCGTCCGCGGCTTGGGAGGAATACGCGAACGATCCAGGCAGGGGAGCGCTCGACCGGGAGCTGGTGCCGCGGCTGCGGGCCGCCGCCATCGCCGCCCTGCCCAGCTACATGGCGCCGTCGACTTTCGTCGTCCTGGACGCGCTGCCCAAGACGCCCAACGGCAAGCTGGATCGCAAGGCGCTGCCGGCGCCCGAGCTGGCGGGGCCCGATCGGACGGCCGGCTACGCGGCCCCGCGGACGTCGATCGAGCTGGCGCTGGTGGAGGTGTGGAGCGAGACCTTGGGACTCGAGCGGATCGGCGTCGACGACAACTTCTTCGCCCTCGGCGGCGACTCCTTCCAGATCATGAAGGTGGTGGCCCGCGCCGCCGACCGCGGTCTCACCCTGTCGCCGCGCATGCTGTTCCGCCACCAGACGATCGCGTCTTTGGCCGACGGCCTCTACGACGACGCCGAGAGCGGGCTGGGGTCGCTGCTGGTGCCGTTCTCCACCGCGGGCGCCGGGCTGCCGTTCTTCTGCGTGCATCCCGCCGGCGGCCGCGTCCAGGCGTTCTGGGACCTCGGGCGCCGGGTCGGCGAGGGCCGGCCCTTCTACGGCATCCGCGCCGGCGATCCAGCGCAGAACGGCCATCGCCGGGAGCGCGCCGAGGACGTCGCCGCGGAGTACGTCGCTGCGATCCGATCGGTCCAGCCGCTTGGGCCCTACTGTCTCGGCGGCTACTCCCTCGGGGTCTTCCTGGCCTTCGAGATGGCCCGCCAGCTGGAAGCGGCCGGCGAACGCGTGGCCCTCCTCGCGCTCCTCGACGCCGCGGTCTACCGGCCGGCGGAGGACGATCCGCACGCGGTGCGGCACCTGATGGCGCTCGCCGCGCAGGAGGGCGGGCTCGCCCTCGCCGAGGAGGAGCTCCGGGAGGTGGCGCCCGAGCGCCTGCTGGAGCACGTCCTCGCCGAGATCGCGCGCGGCGGCAAGCTCCCCGCTCACGCGCTGGAAACGCTGCGCGCCGTGGCGCCGGTCGGCTACGCGAGCAAGCTGATCGTCGACGAGTACATGCGCCGGCTGGTCGCCGATCCCGCCGCGTTTCGCCTCTCCGGCCCCGTCGCCGTGTTCCGGGCGCGCGACGAGGCCTCCGGCTCGCCGGCGGCCACCCCGCTCGGCTGGAGCGCCCGTTGCGAGCCCGGCCTGGGCTGGGAGCGGGTGTGCGCGAGCCGAGTCGAGGTCCTTTGCGTCCCGGGCGATCACTCGTCGCTTCTCGTCGAACCCCACGTGACAACCCTGGCGGACGCGCTGCGGGCGCGTCTGCGGCAAGCCGAGGAGGCAGAGCAGGCATGAGGCAGATTCTGGTCTATCTGGTACGGAGGAGGTCGTTGACGGGCCTGGCGCTCGGCGTCCTCTCCGGAGTGGGCACCAGCCTGGTGTTCATGGCGATTCGCGAGGCCCTGAGCCGCACGCCGGCGATGGGAGTGCGGGAGTTCGCCTGGTTCGTCGGCCTGTGCGTCGCGACCCAGGCCTGTCAGCTGGGCTCGGAGGCGCTTCTGTTCCGCCATACCGAAGGCCTGCTGCTGGAGCTGCGGCTGAGCTTCGCCCGCCAGATCGTGGAGATGCCGCTGCGCCGGCAGGAGCAGCTCGGCAGCCCGCGCGTGCTGGCCGCGTTCACCGAGGACATTCCCGCCCTGGTGCGGCCGGTGCGCGAGATCGGCCATCTGGCGAACAACGTGGTGATGGCGGTGTTGTGCCTGGCTTATCTCGCGGCGCTGTCGTGGCGGATCGTGCTGGGCGTCACGGTCTTCGTCCTCGTCTCGGTGGCGGCGGTGCGGGTCCTCATCCGCAGCGCCGAGGAGCGGGTGAAGCTCGCCCGCCGCGAGCAGGACCGCTTCATGGGCCATCTGCGCTCGCTGACCGAAGGCGCCAAGGAGCTCAAGCTCAACCGGTCCCGGCGGCGGGCGCTGGTGAGCGATGTCCTGCGCTCCAGCGGCGAATCGCTCTGCCGGCACAACGTCGCGCTGGAGAGCCGCTTCGCCGCCGCCGGCAGCGGCGGCAACGGCCTCCTGTACGTGCTGATGGGCCTCATCATCCTGATGTCCCGCTTCATCCCGGGCCTCGGCGGCGCGGGCCTGGGCGGCTTCGTGCTGGTGGTCTCGTTCGTCGTCGGACCCATCCTGGGGATCTTCCGCATGGCGCCGGCGTTCAGCCGCGGCGTGGGCGCGCTGAAGAACGTGGAGAAGCTCGGGCTGTCGCTGCGCAAGGAGGACGGCGAACCGCCGGCGGCGGAGCCCGCCGCGGAGAGCTGGCGGACGCTGGAGCTGCGAGAGGTTGCACACACCTTCCATCATGACAACGGTGACGGCTTCGCTCTTGGCCCCATCAGTCTCACGCTGACGCCGGGAGAAGTGGTCTTCCTGACCGGCGGCAACGGCAGCGGCAAGACGACGCTCGCCAAGCTGCTGACCGGCCTCTACGTGCCCGACCGCGGCGAGATCCTGGTGGACGGCCGCGCCGTCGGCGAGGCGGAGCGCGACGACTACCGGCAGCGTTTCGCAGCGGTGTTCTTCGATTTCTTCCTCTTCGAGAGCCTGCTCGGCCTCGATTGGCGCCAGCTGGAGGGGAAGACGCGCGAATACCTGCGGCGCTTCGGCTTGGAGGACAAGGTGGTGGTGCGGGAGGGCAAGCTCTCCACGCTCGACCTGTCGCAAGGGCAGCGCCGGCGACTCGCCCTGCTCACCGTCTACCTGGAAGACCGGCCGATCTGCGTCTTCGACGAGTGGGCTTCGGACCAGGACGCGCCGTTCCGCGAGACTTTCTACAAAGAATTGCTCCCCGAGCTGAAGGCGCAGGGGCGGACCGTGATCGTGATCAGCCACGACGAGCGCTACTTCCACCTCGCGGACCGCATCGTGCGGCTGGAATATGGAAAATTGGTCAAGGACGTGCGGCAGTGGCCGGTGATCACCGGCGGAGAGCTGGACTGGATGGACCGCGGACAGGCGTCCGCATAAGGGAGAAGGCAGTGATCAAGTTGCAGAATGGCGAACCGAAATCGTTTCCATCGACCGTCGTGCCCGTCGAGGAGATCTCCTCCTTGCCAGAGTTCATCGCCTGGATCGAGGGCAACCGCGAGCAGGTCCTCGACGAGCTGCGGCGGCATGGCGCCCTGTTGTTCCGCGGCTTCGGCTTCGACGACGCGGGCGTGTTCCAACGCTTCTCGCGCGGCCTGTGCCCGGTGCTGCAATCGTACGCCGGCGGCAATTCGCCCCGGAACAAGGTGGCCGATGCGGTGTTCACCTCGACGGAATATCCGCGCGGCGAGCGCATCTCGCTGCACAACGAGGCTTCCTACCTCAAGGAGATGCCGCACGTCATCATGTTCTATTGCCAGCGGCCGGCGAGCGTCGGCGGCCAGACGCCGCTGGCGGACTGCCGCAAGATCCTGGCGGAGCTGAGGGAGGACGTGCGGCGCCGCTTCGCCGAGAAGAAGGTGCGCTACGTCAACAACCTCCACGGCGGCGAGGGCGTCGGCCGCTCCTGGCAGCAGGCCTTCGATTCGCAGGACCGCGGCGTCGTCGAGCAGCGGCTGCGGGAGGGCGGCTACCAGTATCAATGGAAAGCCGACGGCGGCCTGCGCACCAGCATCGTCTGCGACGCGGTGGCCACCCACCCGCAGACCGGCGAGGAGTCCTGGATCAACCAGGCGGAGCAGTGGCACCCGTCGAGCCTGCCGCCGCGCACCCGGCGCGCGCTGGGGTCGCTGATGAGCGAGGAGGACTTCCCGCACCATGCCACCTTCGGCGACGGCTCGCCGCTGCCGGAGGGCGATCTCGAGCACGTCCGCGAGGTCATGCGGGCGGAGGAGCGGACCTTCGAATGGCAGGCGGGCGACGTCCTGGTGTGCGACAACCTGCTGGTGGCCCATGGCAGGCAGCCCTACGAGGGCGAGCGGCGGGTGCTGGTGAGCCTGGCATGAGCGTGCTGCAAGGCGAGATCACGGCCGCGCGGCGCCCGCCGGTCGTGAATGCCCTCGCGCCCGCGGCGCCCATCCTGGTGCAGAAGTTCGGCGGCTCGTCGCTCTCCACACCCGCCAAGCTGCGCGCGGTGGCGGAGCGGATCGTGGCGGCCAAGCGGCGCGGCTACGCCCTGGTCGCCGTGGTCTCCGCCATGGGCGACGCCACCGACGACCTGCTGGCGTTGGCCCGCGAGGTGAGCGCGAGCCCGCTCGCCCGCGAGCTCGACGCGCTGCTGGCGACGGGCGAGGCGGTCTCGGCCGCGCTCCTGGCGATGGCCATCCAGGGCCTGGGGGAGCGCGCCGTTTCCTTTTCCGGCGGCGCCTGCGGCATCCTCACCAACGCCGTCCACGGCAACGCGCGCATCCTGGAGGTGCATCCTTCCAAGGTGCGCGCGGCGCTCGATGACGACGCGATCGTCGTCGCCACCGGCTTTCAGGGCGTGAGCGCGGCTGGCGAGGTGACCACGTTGGGGCGCGGCGGCTCGGACACCTCGGCGGTGGCCCTGGCCGCCGCTCTCGACGCCGAGCGCTGCGAGATCTACACCGACGTCGAGGGCGTTTTCAGCGCCGATCCGCGCCGGATCCCCACGGCGCAGCGGATCGAGTCCATCGGCAGCGACGAGCTCGAGGAGCTCGCCTGGCACGGCGCGCAGGTGGTCAAGGCCGAGGCGGTCGAATTCGCCGCCGACAACCACGTACCCTTGCTCGTGGCCTCAACGTTCGCCGGCGGCGGCGGCACGCTGATCCGCCCGTCGAGGAAGGAGGCCGAGCGCTTTCGCCCCCGGGTGCCCGAAGTGGCCGGCGTGGCGGGACGCAAGGATCTATTGCGATTGGTCGTCCCCGCGACGCTGGGCCCAGCCCGCGCCGAGCTGCTGTCGAAGATCGGCGGCTACGACCTGGTCTTCGGCGCTCTCGGCACGCCTTGCGAGCTTTATCTGTCGACGCTGGAGATGATCGATCCGGGCCATCTCTCCAGGGAGCTGCGGGAACGCTGCGGCGAGTCGGTCGCGGTCGAGGAGGGGCTGGGCGCCGTGTCGATCGTGGGCTTCGGCCTAGGCTCGCGTCCGGCGGCGCTGTTCGATGCCGCGCGCTGTGTCGAGGCCGCGGGCGGGCGCGTGCAGCGAAGCTTCACCGGACGCGAATCGCTCACCTTCGTGCTGGCCGCCGAGCAGGTCGATCGTTGCGTAGCGGAGCTTCACAGGGTTTACATCGAGAAGCGAAAGGATCACTGATGGCAATGATGGCGAAGATGGCGACCTTCGAACGGCTGGAGTCCGACGTGCGGACCTACAGTCGCCAATTTCCGGCGGTCTTCCACCGCGCGCGCGGCTCGACCCTGTGGGACGAGGACGGCCGGCCGTACCTGGATTTCTTCTCCGGCGCGGGCGCGCTCAACTATGGACACAACGAGCCGCGCCTGAAGCGCTGCCTGATCGAGTATCTCGAAGGCGAGGGCGTGCTGCACTCGCTGGACATGGCCACGGTGGCCAAGCGCGCGTTCCTCGAGCGGTTCGAGCGCGTGGTGCTGCGCCCGCGCGGTCTCGACTACAAGCTCCAGTTTCCGGGCCCCACCGGCACCAACGCGGTGGAGGCCGCGCTCAAGCTGGCCCGCAAGGTCACCGGCCGGCCGGACGTGGTCTACTTCCGCAACGCCTACCACGGCATGACCCTGGGGTCGCTGGCGGTGACCAGCAATCCCGCCAAGCGCGCCGCCGCCGGCGTGCCCCTCCCGCACGCCATCGCCATGCCTTTCGACGGCGATCTCGGTGCGGGAGTCGACACCCTGGCCGCTCTGGAGCCGGTGCTCGCGGGCGCCGGCGGGGCGGCCCGCCCCGCGGCAGTCATCGTCGAGACCGTGCAGGCCGAGGGCGGCGTCCGCGTGGCGTCGTGGGATTGGCTGCGCGGGCTCCGCGAGCTGACGCGCCGTCACGGCGTGCTGCTGATCGTCGACGACGTGCAGACCGGCTGCGGCCGCACCGGCACGTTCTTCAGCTTCGAGCCGGCGGGGATCGAGCCCGATCTGGTCCTGCTCTCGAAGTCGATCGGCGGCTGCGGCCTCCCCCTGGCGCTGGTGCTGCTGCGGCGCGATCTCGACCGCTGGCTGCCGGGCGAGCACAATGGCACCTTCCGCGGGCAGAACCTGTCGTTCGTCGCCGGCGCCGCGGCGCTCGCCTATTGGGAGGACGACGCGTTCGCATCGACGGTGCGCGCCAAGGGCGAGCGCCTGCGCCGGCGGCTCGACGCGCTGGTGGCCGCGCAGCCGCACGCCTGCCGGAGCACGCGCGGGCGCGGCCTGATGCAGGGGCTGGTCCTTCACCCTCCCGCTCTCGGCGCCGCCGTCGCCGCCGCGGCCTTCGAACGCGGCCTGTTGATCGAGGCGGTGGGCCCTGCCGACGACGTGCTCAAATTCCTGCCGCCGCTGGTGGCGGAACCGCGCGAGATCGACGCCGCCGTGGGGATCGTGGAGGAGAGCCTGGCGGCCGTGCAGGACGGCGCAGAACCAGCAAGAGAGCTTTCCTGCACCGTCGAATCCAGCCCAAGAATCGATGAAGCTTCACCTTTTTGACAAGGATCGACGTCAATGTCCAAATTCGTGCTCGAACCCCAAGAGATCGCCGTCCTCAAGCACCTGACCCAAGAGCTGGCCGCCACCTATGAGTCGGCCGAAAGCCCGGAGCTCCTGGTGGATGCCGCCGTCCTGGCCCATGAGATGCCCAGGCGGCTGCGCGCCGCGCTGATGCAATTCAAGCTGGCCGAGCCCGACTCGGGCCTGCTGATCGTCTCCGGATATCCCGTGGACGACCACAAGATCGGAGCCACTCCGGAGCACTGGCGGCGCCGCTCCGCGATGCGTTCTCCCACCCTGGAGGAGGAGATGCTGTTCGTGCTCACCAGCTCCATCCTCGGCGAGTGCATCGGCTGGAGCACCCAGCAAGGGGGAAGGATCATCCACGACGTCATGCCGATCCAAGGCATGGAACAGGAGCAGATCGGCACCGGCAGCGAGCAGCCGATCTGGTGGCATACGGAGGACGCGTTCCACCCGCTGCGCGGCGACTATCTGGGCATGATGTGCCTGCGCAACGACGACCGCGTGCCGACGACGTTCGCGTCGCTGGAGGGTGTGCGGCTCGATCCGGAGGACTGGGAGATCCTCTTCGAGCCCCACTTCACCATCCAGCCCGACAAGTCGCACCGCAAGGAGAACGGCGTCAACGGCAGCGACAACGGCCAGCTCCAGAAGCTCTACGACAAGATCGAGGCAATGCGCCAGGCCCCGGGCAAGATCGCCGTGCTCTCCGGCGACCCCCGCTCCCCCTACATCCGGATCGACCCCTACTTCATGGATCGGCTCGACGACCAGCCGCGCGCGCAGCGGGCCCTCGACGCGCTGTCCCGCGCCATCGACTCGCGGCTGACGGACGTGGTCCTCGCGCCGGGAGACATCTGCTTCATCGACAATTTCAAGGCCGTGCACGGCCGGCGCGCCTTCAAGGCCCGCTACGACGGCCGCGACCGCTGGCTGAAACGGATCAACGTCACGCGCGACCTCCGCAAATCGCGCGAGGAGAGGGTGGACGCCGTCTCCCGCATCATCCTCTGAGGCGGCAAGGGGAGGGGCGCGCGCTGCGCCTTCCCCTTCGGTAAGTCACTTGACGTTAACGTCAAGCTGGGCTACCCTGGAGCTCATCCAGAGGCGTCCAGGCCATGCCCGAGGTCCATGAAGCTCACCGGCTGTACACCATCACCGAGCTCGCCAACGAGCTCGGGGTCACGCCGCGCGCCATCCGCTTCTACGAGAGCAAGGGGCTGCTCGAGCCGCAGCGGGCCGGCGCCAACCGCGTCTACACCTACCGCGACCGGGCGCGGCTGCTGCTCATCCTGCGCGGCAAGCGCCTCGGCTTCTCGCTCGCCCAGATCCAGCAGTACCTCGACCTTTACGACGCCGATCCCACGCGGAAGCGCCAGCTCGTCCACCTGCTGCGCGGCGCGCGCCTGCGCATCGACGAGCTCGAGAGCCAGCGCCGCGACCTCGAGCTGACGCTGGAGGAGCTGCGCGAGATCGAAACCCAGGTGCTCGACGCCATGCGCGCGGCGGGGGTGGCCCCGCCGCCGCGCCGCGTCGGGCCGGAGGATTGAAGCCATGAAGAACGTCGTCATCGCCGGCTACGCCCGGTCGCCGTTCACGCCCGCCAAGAAGGGGGAGCTCGCCAAGGTGCGGCCCGACGACGTCGCGGCCCAGGTGGTGCGCGCGCTGGTCGAGCGCACCGGCGTCGATCCCGCCGATATCGAGGACCTGATCCTCGGCTGCGCCTTCCCCGAAGGCGAGCAGGGGTTCAACGCCGCGCGACTGATCGCGTTCCTCGCCGACCTGCCGCTGTCGGTCACCGGCGCCACCGTCAACCGCTTCTGCGGCTCGTCGATGCAGGCGGTCCACATGGCCGCCGGCGCCATCCAGATGAACGCCGGCGAGGCGTTCATCTGCGCCGGCGTCGAATCGATGACCCGCATCCCGATGGGCGGTTACAATCCGCTGCCCAATCCGGCGCTGTTCGCGCGCTACCCCCAGGCGTTCGTCTCCATGGGCGAGACGGCGGAGAACCTGGCGCGTCAGTACAAGATCCCGCGCCGCCGCCAGGAGGAGCTGGCGGTGGCTTCGCAGTCGAAGGCCGCCGCCGCGCAGGCCTCCGGTCGTTTCGATGACGAGATCGTGCCGATCACCTGGAAGGGCGGCACCGTCACCCGCGACGGCTGCCCGCGGCCGGACACCACCCTGGAGGGGCTGGCCGAGCTCAAGCTCGCCTTCGACGAGAAGGGCACCGTCACCGCCGGCACCTCCTCGCCGCTCACCGACGGCGCCGCGGCCACCCTGGTCTGCTCCGAGGACTATGCCCAGCGCAAGGGCCTCCGCCCGCTGGCGCGCATCAAGAGCGTCGCCACCAGCGGCTGCCAGCCCGAGCTGATGGGATTGGGGCCGGTGCTGTCGACGCGCAAGGCGCTCTCGCGCGCCGGCCTCGAGCTCGGCGACGTCGACGTGATCGAGCTCAACGAGGCGTTCGCCGCCCAGGCCCTCGCCTGTTGCGACGACCTCGGCCTCGATCTCGATGATCTCAAGCGGGTGAACCTCGACGGCGGTGCCATCGCGCTCGGCCATCCGCTGGGCGCCACCGGCGCCCGCATCACCGGCAAGGCCGCGTCGCTGCTCGCCCGCGAGGGCAAACGCTACGCCCTCGCCACCCAATGCATCGGCGGCGGCCAGGGGATCGCCACCGTGCTCGAGGCGGTGTAGCCATGGGCGAGATCCAGAAGGTCGGCGTCCTCGGTTCCGGAGTGATGGGCGGCGGGATCGCGGCCCACGTCGCCAACGCCGGCGTGCCGGTGGTGCTGCTCGACCTCGATTCGCTCGCCGCCGGCGCCATCGACAGGCTCAAGCAGGCGAAGCCGGCGCCGTTCATGGCCGAACGCAACGCGCGGCTGATCGCGCCGGGCAACCTGGAGGACGACCTGGCGCGGCTCGCCGACTGCGACTGGATCGTCGAGGCCGTCGTCGAGCGGCTCGACGTCAAACAGCAGGTCTACCGCGCTCTCGACAAGGTCCGCAAGCCGGGATCGATCGTCTCCTCGAACACCTCCACCATCCCGCTCTCTCTGCTCGTCGACGGGCTTCCCGAGAGCTTCGCGCGCGACTTCCTGGTGACTCACTTCTTCAATCCGCCGCGCTACATGCGGCTGCTCGAGCTGGTCGCCGGTGAGCGCACGCGGCCGGAAGCGGTGGAGCTGGTGCGGCAGTTCTGCGACGTGCGCCTGGGCAAGAGCGTGGTCCGCTGCAAGGACACGCCGGCGTTCATCGCCAACCGCATCGGCACTCTCTGGATCGAGGCGGCGGTGCGCGAGGCGATCGAGCTCGGGCTGACGGTGGAGGAGGCCGACGCCGTCGCCGGCAAGCCGATCGGCTTCCCGAAGACCGGCATCTTCGGTCTGCTCGACCTGGTGGGAATCGACCTCGGGCCGCACATCGC
>Ga0075425_100007561_pt1 | contig 11497 bp, 10 predicted proteins | sample SoiMethybrSBSTD4_FD_75300 | JGI IMG/M metagenome (GOLD analysis project Ga0075425, IMG submission 75300) | Bulk soil microbial communities from a Populus tree surrounding site in Tennessee, USA - Soil MetaG P. TD hybrid SBSTD4 | ecosystem: Environmental > Terrestrial > Soil > Tree plantation...
GGAAAAACGCCCGCTTCGCCAAACCCCAACGCCGCCCTTGCGGCGATGAATCCACCCAACGAGCCCGCGACCGCATGGGCCATGGACGCGATGCTCCAGAACACCATCACCGCCGCGTACCCAAGTCGCGTCCCGAACCGGTCTACCAGCCGTCCCACCACCAGCATTCCCACCGCGTACGCGGTCTGAAATGCAAACACCACGTTGCCATAGTCAATTTCGTTCCAGCCCAATTCGTGTTGCAGGGGGTTTTTCAAGACGCTCAGGACCTGGCGGTCCATGTAATTTTTCGTGACTCCGAGAAACAACAACCCGCAGATCACCCAGCGAAAGCGTCCCGCGAACATTCCTGCGGTTCGCAATGCCGCGCCGACCCCCGATCGGGTCCGAGCCTCCTGTTCCGTGCTGGCTTCCGCGATGGGCGTCTCATCTTTCATTGAGGGCGGCAGTTTGCAGAGGACTACTTGGCGGGCGCGGGCGGCTTGAATTCCGGCTGCACATTTACCACGCCGTATTGCCGGTCTTCCACTTCACGGTGCGCGGCCAGCGCCCACAAAAAAGCAATCCGATGACCTGGCACCGAAACATTCGGATGATACCCGCTTGGTATCAACACCGCATCGCCTTCCCGTACCACTGTCACCAGTTCCGGATACTGCTTGTCGTTATAAACCAACTGAATACCGTATGCGGGGGCCGGCATCTCAAAAAACACGTAAATTTCTTCCAGCATCGCCGCGTGCTCGTGCAGCGGCCAGCTTGTCCAGTTCCCAGGATCGGAATGTGTGAAGCCCAGCAGCAGCCGTCCGGCCTCCACATTCTTCGCCAGCAACATGCGCACTTGCCGCGAATTTCCCGGTCCGCCCGCTGTGAACGTCATCCCTTGCTCGGTCAATAGATCCGCGTACCGCACAAATTTCAGCGGGTATTTGCCGGCCACAGCGCAGGAAAACTCGGCCAGATCCGCGCCACCGCCGCTTGAAACTTCAATCACCGAATCCCGCGGAACATACAGCGAGTCATGCTTCTCCAATCCAAATTCTTTTCCGCCGGTCTTGATCATGGCCTTGCCGGCCAGGCAAACAAGTCCGGTCTCCTGCTCGCCGTTCGAAAAGCTAACGTCGGCCTGTGAAGGATTCAGCACAATCCGCGCATACGATAAGTGCCGCATGGCGCTGTTTTGCGGAGTCACCGCCACGCGTCTTCCCGTCACGCCGTGGGTGTTCCGAAAAATCATTTTCTCCATCGTGACTTCAGCCTGCCCGCTCATTCAACCGCTCCTGGTGTAATTGCTCGCGCCCCAGGCATAGGATATCGCCTCCCCAACCGGAATAGCGGATCGCGCTCCCTTAATCCGAGGCCGGGGCTTCGGCAGTTCCACTCCGCGCGACGCCGCTGCCGCGCCATCGATACCACAGAAACAGCACCACCGACGCCACAAATGCGCCCTCCGAATCCAGCAGCGAATCCCTCGCAGATGCCGTCCGCGATGCCACGAACGCCTGGTGGATCTCGTCCAGCGCTGAGTATCCTGCCGCCATCGAAAGGGCCGCCAGCGCCCACGTCCATCGCCACCCGGTACGGCTTCCCCGCGCTCCGCGGAACAGCAACACGCAAAAAACAAAATATTCCGTAAAGTGGGCGGTCTTGCGTATGAAGTAATGAATCGGTTCGAACTGCGCGGTCGTCAAGGTGGGAATGAGCCAGTGAAAAATGGAATAAAAAAAGCCGCCCGTGTGCTCTGCCGAGAACTCATCCGTGGATAGAAGGAAGATCAGTACGGCCCATAGCAGCGACGGCCACCATGTCCGAAAGATGCCCGCAACGTAAGCTTGCACCGGCACGCGCCGTCGCACTTCATCCAGTTGCGGCGCAGGCTGCGGGTTCCTCCACGGTTGTTCGGGCACGCGGCGATCTCCAGAAGCGACAGCTATTCCATTCTATAGTTCGGAGCCTCGCGTGTGATCACCACGTCGTGTACGTGCGATTCACGCAATCCCGCCGCGGTGATCCGCACAAACCGGCTCTTTTTGCTCAATTCCTGTAACGTTCGCGCGCCTACATAGCCCATTCCGCTTTTGAGCCCGCCGACCAGCTGATCCGTCAGCGCTCCGAGCGGACCTTTGTATGCCACACGCCCTTCCACGCCCTCCGGCACGGACTTCCCGCTCTCTCCGATTTCCTGTACCACGCTGTAGCGATCCGATCCCGCCGCCATTGCGCCGATCGATCCCATGCCACGATAAGACTTGAACGTCCTTCCTTGATACAAGATCGTTTCGCCCGGCGATTCCTCCGTCCCTGCGAACAGGCTTCCGATCATCACGCAGGAAGCTCCCGCCGCCAGGGCCTTGGTAATGTCGCCTGAATACTTGATTCCGCCGTCGGCGATGATCGGCACGTTCGTTCCCGCTGCCGCCCTCGCGCAATCCATCACTGCGGTAAGTTGTGGAACGCCCGCCCCAGTCACCACCCGTGTGGTACAAATCGAGCCCGGCCCGATCCCCACCTTCAGCCCATCGATATCCAACGCGATTAAATCTTTTGCGGCTTCAAACGTCGCCACGTTTCCAGCCACCACCTGCATCTCAGGCAACCGTTGCCGAATCAGTTTGATGGCCTCAATGACTTTTGCTGTGTGACCATGCGCCGTGTCTACGGCCAGCACGTCGGCCTTGGCCTTCGACATCTCCACGGCTCGCTCCATGAAATCACCAGTCGCCCCTACCGCCGCACCGGTAAGCAACCGGCCCTGGTCATCTTTTGACGCTCGCGGATACTCCAGCTTTTTTTGAATGTCCTTCACGGTGATCAGTCCCTTCAGGTTAAAGTCCTGATCCACTACCAGCAACTTCTCAATCCGGTGCTTCTGCAAAATCTTTTCCGCATCCTCCAGCGTCGTTCCCACCGGTACCGTCACTAGATTGGCCTTGGTCATCACCGCATTCACCAGTTGCGCATGATCCTTCTCAAACCGCAAATCGCGGTTCGTCAAGATTCCCGTCAGCCGTGTCCCCCGCGTCACTGGCAGGCCGGAAATGCGGTACTTGGTCATGATTTCCAGCGCCTGCCGCAACGTGATATCCGGCGAAATTGTCACCGGGTCCACGATCATCCCGCTTTCTGAGCGCTTCACCCTGTCCACTTCTTCCGCCTGTCGGTCGATCGGCATGTTCCGATGAATCAACCCGATCCCGCCCTGCCTGGCGATGGCTATCGCCAGCCGCGATTCCGTTACCGTGTCCATCGCCGCAGACACCAGCGGCACATTAATCTTCAGCTTGCGGGTGAAATGCGTCTGCGTGTTTACTTCCGCCGGCAACACCGAGCTTTTTCCGGGTACCAGCAACACGTCGTCAAACGTCAACCCTTCCAGGATCGGACCTTCCATCATTCCAGCCTTTCGGATACGTCGGGCCCTAAAACAGCGCAGCCCAGCGGGTGGCCGCTGGGCCGCTAGAAGAATTCATCAAATCGAAAAAATGAATCACCGTGAAACTTCTATTTTAGGCGTGGAATGAAGCAACGGTCAAGTTTACTCGTCAGGGGCGGATAGGCGGTGGTGAGACAGGCGGTCTTTACGGAATCTGCGCCTGGGCTACTACTGGCGTGTAGGGTCGTTCGAGTCGGTGTCGAATGAGCTCCGCCTTCACCGGATCCGGTTCTTCCTCGAACAAGATCCGCAGTATCGGCTCCAGGAACCGGCTGTATTTAGCCAGCGTGGCTTCGTCGCCCTTCGCCAGTGCTGACTCGATCGCCGTACGGGTCTTCGTCGAAAGCAGCTCCAATCTCCCCACGAACACCCTTGTAATCTCCCTCGGCGCAGGCGAAATGGAGAGCGGAAGTATGCGATCCACGAAACCTTTCGGCACTACATACAACAGCCTCGCCCCTTCTTCGAACCATGAATCCTTCCACGTCTCCAGCATGGCCCGGGCTTCATCTGGATACAGCCCCTGCTCCATGAGGGCTGACAGAATCGCCTCAGAAACTTCTGCCACCGAATCGTTCAGCTCCGGCATTTCGAGCGTTGCCGTTTCGCCTAAACTTGCCACCGATCGAAACCCGACGGCCTTCCCGAGCCGTTCGAACAAAAACAGCCTTGCCACCGGCTCGCCGCTCACATTCTCCACGTGCACACTGCCGTTCGTGACCGCGCGGGCCGTCAGCGGGCTGTTCTCTGAGGACACTCCACGATAAAAGAGGAATTTTTCGCGCTGTTGCCCGCCAGGCGAAGAAACGAACAGAGGCGTCGAGCCGGTGGCTCTTGCTGCGTAGTAGCGGCTGCCTTCCTTTTCGAGCAACAGCGAACTCGCGTCACCGGGCCGAAGCGCGATCGACTCCCACGTCACGCTGCCTTCCGGCTCTTTTTGGTTGAATGCGATGTTCTGTGCATTTCCGCTCGGTGCGAAGCGCGTCACGTGGGGATACCATTCCGTGATCAACCCCTTAGAAAAGCTCACATGTACGGAAACTCTGGTTTCCTGTGGCGAATAAAAGTACAGCACGGGCGTTTCCATCCGGATCGTTCCGCTCAAGAGCGGTTTGAAATTGCTCGATTGAAAGTGCTCCACGAACGTCGGCAGGTCCGAAGGCACTGCCCACGGATACCACTGCACCGCCGTCCCCGTATTTCCCGCAATCGAGGTAAATGTGCCCCATTCGTGCGCTACCAGGGTGGCCTGTTGCCCGTCGGCATTTCCAGCCAGTGCCAGGCAAGAAACCAACAAGGCGAATAAGCTGTATTCCTGAACGGTGCACCTGACGGCATCGTTCCGCGTGCCGCCTCCGGCCTTCATTCCCGCACCGTCTTTGTTCCCGAACTCCGCTGGATCATTTCCGCCATCGTCTGGCTACCCGCGCCCAGGAATCGGGTGTTCAGATTACGCCCCAGCAGCGCATCGGTTTTTGCGCCGTCCACTGCTTTCTGTGCGTGTGCCTGATTTTCCTGCGCCGGTCCGGACAACGTAATCAGCGCCGCCGCAAATTCCATTTGTCCATCATTTCCGCGCAGCTGCAGCGCCTTCTTCACCAGCGAGTAACCGTCAACTCCATTCGCCGGGTTCTGTCCTCCTTCTCCCAGCCACTGCCTATATGCCTCCGCCAGGTATCCCGCATCGAACACCGCCAGCGCATTCGGCTGTGCTGAATTGCGTGCAGCTTCCGCCCGCGCCGTCAGCATCAGCAAAAGCTGTTTTGCGGCCTGCGCATCCTTCCGGGCATATAGCGTCGCCCGCCGGAGCGTCTCCATGTGTACCAGCGTCACCTGGCTTTCCTCGAGAATCGTAATCGTATCTTTCGCCAGATCGCGCGTGTCGTAATTCTCTCCACCGTTCAAATTCCAGTCGTGGCTTACCCACGGCAGTGATTTTGCATTGCCAATATCAAACGCATGGCAAATCAGTGGTGGCCCCGCAAACGCCGGACTGACCTCGAGGAACACTGCAACCAATACCGCCAAAACGATTCGAAATGCTCTGGACGATGCTGTCTTCACGTTGGTCTCCCTTAACGGCTGGGCCGCGACAACTGACAATTAGGGAGACGTCGGCCACCCGCCACTTGTTAACTGGCCGTCTTCTTCATCCGCGGTGCTTCACTCTGCTCCCAGAATCTCCACACTCCGATATCTCCCAAATCAAACGCGTTCCACCAGCCATCCATCATCGCTCTATCAAGCCGTAGCACCCCTTCCCGCGTCGTTCCCGCGGGCGGACGCACCAGCGCTGCTAACCGCTCATAAACCATCGGCCGCTCTTCGTCGCTTACCCGCGACAGCAGGTGCCACAGCGTGAATCCATCCCTTGGTCGCGCTTGCCGCAACACCGTACGCAGCGCCTTGCTCCTGTCTGATGCACTCAACTGTTCAAAATCCAGCGCGCGCAGCGCCAATCGAAACTCCTCCGGCGAATCTTCAAAAAACGGCGTCCCTGGCCCTTCCTTCCGCCGCGTCAGACACATCGCCCCCGCCGGGACAAACGAGTCATGCCCGTTGTGGTGAAAACCGACCCAACCCATTTTGGTTTGTAACGTGCCTGATCCGTCCTCCGCCACCTGCAGCGTGTACGCGCACCCCAAATCCACCGCCGTTGCCGACGGAGTGTCCACCACAAATTCCCCAGGCGGCGCCCAGATCGCCGCGTGAATGGTGCCGACCTCAACTGCAATCCGCTTGCGATTCGAACCCGTTTCCAATAATTGCACCCGCGATCCCGGATCTACATACAATTCGCCGATGCCGGCCACCTGTACCGACGCCCGTGACAATGTGTCCGTAACCAGAACCTCGCCAACATGCAGTTTTGCCTTGTCGCCCGCCTTCTCGACCGTTAACGCGCCCACCGCCGGCGCTCCTTCGAGGCGCGCAACATCCCATCCCGGACCAACCGGAGACTTTGGCACATACAGAGACGCCACCACGGCAACCACCGCGGCAGCCACGCCGAAAACCAGTGCCGCAGCCAGTCGCTGCATTCGCCACGCCAAAGCAATCCCGTTCGGACCGCGCTTGTTCCACGCCTCGGTATTCGCCGGAAACGCCGGCGCATCGGCCTTCGTCCGAAACTGTCCCAGCGCCCTCTCGAGCTTCAACAATTCCGGATCTGGTTCGCCTGACCCATCCCACAAATAATTGCTTTTCATGTCATCGCCTCGAATTTCAGGTCAAATGCCATCCGCCCCGGGCCTTCGTCTTTCCGCGTCACTTCTTCTCCAGCTTCTCCCGCAGCATCTGCATCCCGCGGTACAGATTCACCCGCACCGAACCATGTTTGAGACCTGTGCGCTCCGCGATCTCCGGACCCGTCAGGCCTTCCGCAAACCGCAAGATCAGTGGCTCGCGATACGCCTCCGGCAGCGAGCGGATCGCCTCCAGAAAAAACAGTCCCTCGGCCACTTGTCCGTTGGCGGTTCGTCCACTGTCTTCGTGGCTCCCCTGAAACGTCTCTTCGAGTTCTTCGGTAGGCCGCCTCTGCCGGTGATAGTCGCTGGCGCGGTTGCGCGCAATCGCCGCCAGCCAGCCGCCGAACCGAGTCGCATCGCGTAGCGAAGCCAGTCGCGGCATGGCCTGCAGAAAAACGTCCTGTAACAGGTCTTCCGCTGCCGCGCGCGGGACGCGTGCCAGCAAAATCCCATGCACCATCCGCGCATACCGCTGGTAGAGCGCCCCAAAAGCTGCGCGATCGCCCGCCTGCGCGGCGCGCACCAATGTCTCGTCGGCGGCATCGGCTCGTACTGGCTCGCTCACGCCCGTCAGGCCCGCTTCCCGAACTTGCATCCGCTCCGCCGCGGCCATGTCATCGCTCGCGCCTCTTGCGCACGGTTCTCCCTGCTTACCCCTGTTTACTAGGACGCGCTGGCGAGCCAGCTTGTTAACCATACGTCCGGGCAAATTAAAGCGAAAGTCTTCCCAACCGTATTGCCGGTTCGCCGCACCTCGCTTACATTGGTGCCATGGCCCCGCCTGCCCCGGAATTTCATCCACATCCGCTCCTCAAGAACGGTCACGTCATGACTGTCGCCTCAGCATTCTGGCGCCGCCGGTTCGTGCTACCAGCGCCCGAAGACCGCCTCTTTCCGGTCGATCCTGAATCCAGAATCCTCGGCCATTGCAATTGGCAGCCAGGAAAGGAGAAAGCTACTCCGCTATTGGCACTGGTGCACGGCCTGGAAGGTTCGAGCGATTCCAATTACATGCGCGGCATAGCGGAAAAGGCCTGGCAGCGCGGTTTCCACGTGATTCGGCTTAACCAGCGCAATTGCGGCGGAACTGAACTCCTCACGCCGACTCTCTACAACTCCGGGATGAGCGCAGACTACCGCGCCGTGCTCGAAGAACTCGCAGCCGAGGGGTTCGTGAAAATATTCTTCGCCGGGTATTCCATGGGCGGCAACTTGGTCACAAAAATGGCGGGCGAGCTTGGCGAAATCGCTTCGTCGCCATTGCGCGGGGTTGCCGCTGTATGCCCCGCGCTCAATCTGGCCTCCTGCGCAGAGGCACTGGAACGGGCTGACAACTACTTCTATCAGCGCCACTTTGTAGCGGGACTCATGTCCCGCTACGCAAAAAAGGCGCGGCTCTTTCCGCAACGCTACTCAAGCAATGGCTTTGCGCGAATACGCACGGTGCGAGAATTTGATGACGCCATCACCGCTCCAAACTTTGGCTATCGCGACGCCCAGGAATATTACGAAGCGGCCGGCGCGAAATGTGTGGTAGACAAAATCCGCGTCCCCTATTTGCTGATCGCTGCGCAGGACGATCCGTTCGTTCCGTTCGGTGCCATTTGCGCCTGCGGAGTGGAGCAGAATCCCTGCGTCACTTTCGACGCGCCGAGATACGGCGGCCACTGCGCGTTCATTTCCAGTCAATCCGGAGCCGAACGCTTCTGGGCCGAATCACGCATCGTGGATTTTTGCGAAGACCTCGCCGCAAAACAGCCGAATGGCTGACCGTTCCGTCAGCCGAGTGGCTTTTCGAGAGAGACTTGAAATCCCGGCGTCAGCAGCTGTGCCGAGCCGTCCTCGGCGACCACCATTAAATCTTCGCAGCGCAAACCAAATTCGCCGGGGATATAGATTCCCGGCTCATTGGAGGAAGTCATTCCCGGAACCAACGAGGTCTTGCCGCCGCGCACCAAATACGGGTGCTCATGCCCGTCCAGCCCGATTCCGTGCCCAAGCCGGTGCGTGAAGAATTTGTAGTCCGGACCATAACCGCCGGACGTCACTACGCCGCGCGCCGCATCATCCACAGTGCCGGACAGCCGCCCCTTGCGTGCCGCATCCAGCGCCGCATCCTGCGCCCGACGCACAATTTCAAAAGTGCGTTGCGTTTTTTCGGACGGCTTGCCGAAAACTCCGGTGCGCGTAACATCGGACGCATAGCCCTCGACCTTGCAGCCGTCGTCAATGAGCACCACGTCGCCCTCGCGCAGTGTGCGGGGTTTGACGCTGCCATGCGGAAGCGCAGAGGACGGCCCGAACAGCACCATGGCATCGCCGCGCAGACCCATCTGCGCATAAGCGGTTTCCACCATTCGAGAAACATCATTTTGCGACATGCCTTCCTTCAGTGAGGCGAAGGTGGCGCGATACACTTCGCAAGTGGCTTCGCAGGCGAGCCGCATCAGTTCCAGTTCATGTGCCGACTTCACTCCGCGGGACGCGATCGTCACCGGATCGGCGGAAACGAACTCAAACCCGGGCGCCGCTTGCCGCAAATGGTCGTAGAAGGTGAACATCGTCGCTTCTTCGACGCCCATGCGGCCGGTCCGCAATCCCCGGTCGGCCAAAGCTGTAGCGGCGAGCGTTGTCGGGCTCTCGTCCTCCTGCCAAACGCGGACTTCAGCCGGAAATCGCAACTGCTCGCGAAACCGGCCTTCTTCAAAGCCCGGACACACCACAATCGGCTGGCCTTTTTGCGGGATCACCAGGCCCAGCAAGCGCTCGCTAGGCCACCAATGCACGCCGGTAAAATAAAAGAGGGAAGTCCCCGGTGCGAGAAACAGCGCGTCGAGTTTTGGATTTTGTTCCGCAAGCAGTTGCTGTGCGCGCTCTATCCGCGCACGATACTCTTCGGACGTGACCGGTTTCACGCGTGCGCCGAGCGGCTTCAACCGGCCGAATGCTGCCGGCAGGGAACTGTCCGCTGTCTTTTCCTGTGCCGGTGCTCTCGTCGGAGCCAGCGCTAGAATGGCTCCCGCTGATTGCACAAATTTGCGGCGCGAGTATTTTCCGTGCTGGTCTGTGTTCATTTTCACCTTAGGACTTGCAGGAACCGTTGGACTTTGTAAGTCGCAAAACCGACATGGAAACCCTGAGTTCAGTTTGCAGGTGGCCGATCTGAAGAGGCGTTCGGCGCATTGCCTGGCTGGTCGGCGTTCTGCTGGTCGGAATTCGACCGCTGCGATTTCCTGTCCGGAATATAGGTAATGTCAAACGGCTGTTGCAGCGTGAAGTCCAGCCGCGTTTCCGAAGGAATTTTCACCTGTTTGCCCTTGGTGAAAACCTGCACTCCCGTTCCGGCTCCGCCACCGACCGCCGCGCCGATTGCCGCGCCCTTGCCGCCTCCCGCTATCCCGCCAATCAGCGCGCCCAACGCGGCGCCTCCGCCGATTTTTACCGCGCTGTCTTTGCCGCGCGATTTGCCGGATTGCTGCACATCGGAGCTTGTGACGTTGTAGGTCTTGCCCTGGAACACCACGCTCTGAAGATCGAGCGTTATTTCGCTCTTGCCGGCAAATTTTCCCGCCGACTTAGCATTCGCCAGCTTCATGTAAGCGTCGGCCCCTTTCGGCACGATGACTCGATCGTCTACTACGATGGGTGCGTCGAGCGAGGCCTTGAAAATCTGTCCGGTGGTATTCACCGACGAATCGATGGGATCAATCGTGCGCACGGTTATGATTGCTCCCGACGGCACCGTAACCGTTCGCGGTTGTGGCGGAGCCGGCGGTGCTGCCGCAGCGGCCGGCTGTGCAGCGGTCGGGGACACGGCGGGATCGGTCGACGCGATAGGAGCCGCCGTGCCAGCGGCTGCAGCCGCGCCGGCTTCCGCCTCGGCTGCGCGCTTCGGCTTCGTTGTTTTGTGTGCCGGCGGTTTACCCTTCGGCGCTGGCTCCGCAGGAGTTGTCTCGGCAGCCGGCGAAGCGGTTGAATCGGACGCGGCGTTGCCGGTAGCAGCTGGCGCAGGGTGGGCCGCCAGCACCGTCATCTGATCAGTGACTTTGGTCACGCCCTTTGCTTCACTGGCAATCTTGTACGCGGCCAGGCGGGCGGAGTCGTCGGGCACTTGTCCTGTGAGAGCAACCTCTCCGCCACGGCTCGAGACGTCTACGGTTGCCGCCTTCAGCGACGGCTCGGAAAACATCTTGGCCTTGATGTCGGTGGTGATGGCCGCGTCATCCGGCTTGAGCATCTTGTTGCAGGACGAGGCCAGTCCCCCGGTCAGGACCGCCAGGAGCAGCAGGGCTGACCCGAAGCGCGGGTAGACTCGGTTAGAAGAGCGGCAGTTCATTGTGGGCCTCCGGAAAGGCCCCGATCTAGTCGGGGCGGCGGGCGTCATGCGGTGCATTCTGCGAAAAGTTACCAGGAAAAGCAAACGAAAGCGAGAAGCGGTCAGCGGGTCAAACAATTTCTGCGTTTCGCTGCTGCCACCTCTCGGGCGCTGTCACGATGTTTTTGAAAACAAAGAGCAGCCAGACTATGAAAAAGCGAAGGCTATGGCAAACGCATTCCTCAAGTCCGCCGCGCGGGAGTCCACAGGTGCCGAATTCAACGCGGCTGATTTCGCGCCTTTGTGTGAGCGACAAAGAAAAACGGGAGGCTGTTTCCAGCCTCCCGTTGTGGGAATGATGTGGTTAGGATCGGCTACGTTTAGAACGATACGCGAATGCCGAACTGAAAAGCGCGAGGCTGGCCACTCGAGAAAGATCCCGAGCCAGCGTTCACGCGTGTGAAGTAGGCGGTCGTTCCGCTGATGGTTCCCGCGCCACCC
>Ga0075425_100007563_pt1 | contig 11496 bp, 4 predicted proteins | sample SoiMethybrSBSTD4_FD_75300 | JGI IMG/M metagenome (GOLD analysis project Ga0075425, IMG submission 75300) | Bulk soil microbial communities from a Populus tree surrounding site in Tennessee, USA - Soil MetaG P. TD hybrid SBSTD4 | ecosystem: Environmental > Terrestrial > Soil > Tree plantation...
GCCGACCTCTTCGGCGACTGGCGCGCGCAGCCCGACGGCAAGGACCTCATCTGGAAAGAGCCGCGACGCGAACCGGTCACGCACGAGACGCAGGGCCGGCGCATCACCGTCTCCCAGGGCCACTGGTTCTCGAGCCACGAGGACTGGGGCTTCCTGGTGCTGCCGTACCGCGATCTGCCGGTCGCCGATCGCCTGTTCACCAACGCGCAGCGGGTCCGCACGCAGTACTCGGCGCGCCGCGGCCTGTCCGGGCTGTTCGCCTCCACTCACCGCCCGGTGAAGGCGGACGGCGAGGAGCTCGCCTACGAGAACGCGTCCGGCATCCAGGAGGTGGCGAAGGACAGGGTGCGCGACGGCACGCCGATCTTCGCGCCCTACGCCGCGTTCCCGCTGGCGCTGGTCGACCCGCGCCCGTTCGCCGGCTGGCTGAAGTCCATGGTGGATCGCCCCGGCATGTTCGGGCCCTACGGGATCGGCGAGAGCTACGGTGAGGACGGTAGCTCGGCGCCGCTCCTCACCTGGGACGGCAAGGCGCTGCCGATGATCGCGGCGATGGGCGGCGTGTCGGGCGAGATCGGCCGCTTCCTCAGGCGCGACGGCACCTACGACGCCTTCCTCGCCCGCGTCGAGCGCGACTACCGGCTGTTCGACAAGATCGAGGGCGAGGACGTCCCGCTCGCCGCCCCCCCGGAGGCACCGTGAAGAACCCAGCGCTCCTGATCCTGCTCGCCGCCTGCGGCGCCACCGGGCCGGCGCCTGGCGACGAGACCCCGCGCAGCCCGGCGGCCGCGCCCACCCGCATCGACGCGCTCGTGGCCCGCATGACCCTCGACGAGAAGCTCGGCCAGCTCACCCAGCTCGAGGGCGCCTGGGACGCGCCGGGCGGCCCGAAGATCGATGCTCGATACCGGGCAATGATCGCCGAGGGCCGGGTCGGCTCCTTTCTCAGCGTGTTCGGCGCCGACTTCACCCGCGAGCTGCAGACCATCGCGGTCGAGAAGTCCCGCCTCGGCATCCCGCTCCTCTACGCCTTCGACGTCATCCACGGCTTCCGCACCACCTTCCCGGTGCCGCTGGCCGAGGCGTCGAGCTGGGATGCGGTCGCGGTCGAGAACGCGGCCCGGGTCGCCGCCGTCGAGGCGACCGCGGCCGGCATCCACTGGACCTTCGCCCCGATGGTGGACGTTGCGCGCGACGCCCGCTGGGGCCGCATCGTCGAGGGTTCCGGCGAGGACCCGTACCTCGGCATGGTGATGGCGGCCGCGCGGGTGCGCGGCTTCCAGGGGGACGACCTCGCGCGCCCCGACACCCTGCTGGCCTGCGCCAAGCACTTCGCCGCCTACGGCGGCGCCGAGGGCGGCCGCGACTACAACACGGTGGACGTCTCGGAGCGCACCCTGCGCGACGTCTACCTGCCGCCCTTCCGCGCCGCGGTCGACGCCGGCGTGGTCACGCTCATGAGCGGCTTCAACGACCTCGGCGGCATGCCGGCCAGCGCCCACGGCGGCCTGCTCGATGGCGTCCTCCGCCGCGAGTGGGGCTTCTCCGGGTTCGTCGTCAGCGACTGGGAGTCGGTCGGCCAGCTCATCCCGCACGGGCTGGCCGCCGATCGCGCCGAGGCCGGCCGCCTCGCGCTCACCGCCGGCGTCGACATGGAGATGGTGTCGAAGACCTACATCCAGGAGCTGCCGGCCGAGGTGCGAGCCGGCCGGGTGCCGATCGGCGTGGTCGATCGCGCGGTCCGCCGCGTGCTCGCCGCCAAGGAGCGGCTCGGCCTGTTCGACGATCCCTACCGCTACAGCGATCCGGCGCGCGAGAAGGCGGACATCCTCACCGCCGAGCACCGCGCAGCCGCCCGCCAGATGGCGCGCGAGTCGATCGTGCTGCTCGGCAACCAGGGCGGCGTCCTGCCGCTGGCCGCCGATCGCATCCACACCCTCGCCGTCATCGGACCGCTGGCCGACGACCGGCAGGCGGCGCTCGGGCCCTGGTCGGTGCCGGGCCGCGCGGCCGACGTGATCTCGGTGCTCGCCGGCCTGCGCGAGGCGCTGCCGCGCGCCCGCGTCCTCCACGACGCCGGGGTCTCGATCGAGGGGGGGGATGCGCGCGGCATCGCGCGCGCCGCCCGCCTGGCCGCGCGCGCCGACGCCGTCATCCTGGTCCTCGGCGAGAGCGACGCGATGAGCGGAGAGGCGAAGAGCCGGGCCGACCTCTCGCTGCCCGGCCGCCAGATGGAGCTCGCGCGCGCGGTCATCGCCGCCAACCCGAAGACCGCCGTCGTCCTCATGAACGGCCGCCCGCTCGCCATCCCGGAGCTGGCGTCGCGCGCGCCGGCCCTGCTCGAGACCTGGTTCCTCGGAATCGAGACCGGCCACGCGATCGCCGACGTCCTCCTCGGCCTCCACAACCCGGGCGGCAAGCTGCCGGTCAGCTTCCCGAGCGCGACCGGGCAGGAGCCGCTCTACTACGACCACAAGCCGACCGGCCGGCCGGGCGACCCGAAGGTCGTGTGGAGCTCGAAGTACATCGACGCGCCGATCGGCCCTCTGTTCCCGTTCGGCCACGGCCTCAGCTACACGCGGTTCGAATACGCCGGGCTGTCGATCACCCCGGACCGCGCCGGGGCCGCCGACACCGTCGCGGTCGAGTTCGCGCTCGAGAACTCCGGCCAGCGGGCCGGCGTCGAGGTCGCCCAGCTCTACATCCACGACCTGGCCGCCAGCGTCACCCGCCCGGTCCTCGAGCTCGTGGGCTTCGCCCGCGTCGAGCTGGCGCCGGGCCAGATCCGCAGGGTGCGCATCGAGGTGCCGGTCGCGATGCTCTCGTTCCACGGCGCCGACATGCGCCGCGCGGTCGAGCCGGGCGAGGTCGAGGTGATGGTCGGGGCCTCCTCCGCCGACCTCCGGCTCCGCGGCCGGCTGCGCGTCACCGGTCCGAAGACGCCGGTCGACGACCGCGCGCGCTTCAGCCGTGCCGCGACGCGATAGTAAAGCGCGACTGAACGGGCCTGGATCGGCAGGGAATACAGTCGCGGGATCGCGTGACTTTTGCCCCGATGGCGACGGACGTGGCCGGTGGCGTCTCCGGGCCTCGGGTCTGGTGTGCAGCTGGGGAGACCACACTCCAAGAGAGACCTCGACGTGTGCGGGATTCCGGGCGCTTGCCGCAGGGGCGAACCGGCACGCGACTGGCAAAAGAGTCATGCACCCCCATGCTGCGATCACCTCTGCTCGCGCTCGCCCTGTCGTTCATGGTCGGTTGTTCGGTCGGCGAGGTGACCGCCTCGGACGGCGCTGGGGACGGCAGCGGCGATGGTAGCGGGGACGGCAGTGGCGACGGCAGCGGTGGTGGCGGCGGTGGTGGTGGCGGCGGGGGCGTGACCCCGTCCGTCTCGCTCGAGGTGCTGCCCGGACTCGCTGACATGACGCTCGGCACCAGCGCCAGCTTCGACCTGGTCGTCACCTCCGAGAACTACACCGGCTCGGTCGCCCTCGCCCTCCAGGGCGCGCCCGCGAGCTGGCAGGTCGCGTTCGACAGCCCGAGCCTCGAGTTCACCGGCAGCGGCAGCCTGTCCACCTCGATGAGCGTCACGGTGCCGAGCAACGGCGACTCCGGTGCGGTCGATGCCCAGCTGGTCGGCACCGCATCGATGGGACCGCAGCAGGCCGCGCTCCACTTCGACGTCGAGAAGACCCTCCTGGTCCCGATCCGGGACGGCGTCGGCGCCTCCGGCAACCACGGCTTCCCGCGCGACGTCGTCATCAAGTCCGGCACCGTCGTCCGCTTCATCAATTACGACACGCTCACCGGCCACACCATCCACTCGGACGGCGGCGACGCGTTCCCGCACGAGGACGATCAGATGGCGAAGGCGCCGTCGGCCGGCCAGGCCGGTGGGACGTACTCGATCACGACCACGCAGTCCGGCATCTACTCGTTCTACTGCCACGACCACGGCGACAACACCGGCATCGGCATCGTCAACGTCGGCGCCCCGTAGCCGCCCGCCGCTTCTTTCGACCGCGAAGGCGCGAAGGACGCGAAGAAGAAGAGCGCTCCGGGAAACACAGTTTTCCCGTCGCCCTTGCGCCAGGAAGAAGGATTCGCCTCCTCGGCCGTGGCCCAGCCGAACCTCGTTGTTCTTTGTCGCAGCGGCGAGAAAGAAACGAAGTTTCTTTCGAGCTCTGAGCTTGGCGACCTTCGCGCCTTCGCGGTCAAAGAGATGTCAGTGCGGCAGGCTCGTTTCGTCGGCGGAGGCGGCGGAGGGTGACGCGGCCGGGGCCTCGCCGCCGGTGCGGTAGAGCCAGTTCCTGAGCAGCCCGAGCAGCTGGTCCACCTCCACGGGCTTGGCGATGTAGTCGGACGCGCCGGCCTCGAGGCACTTCTCGCGGTCCCCCTTCATCGCCTTGGCGGTGAGCGCGATGATGGGCAACGACTCGAATCCGGGCAGAGTCCGGATCTGCCTGGTCGTCTGGTAGCCGTCCATCTCGGGCATCATGATGTCCATAAGCACCACGTCGGTGTCCGGGTGATCCTTCAGGACCTCGATGGCGCGCCGGCCGTTCTCGGCGTGCATCACCATCGCGCCATGCCGCTCCAGCATGCTGGTGAGCGCGAAGATGTTGCGGACGTCGTCGTCGACCACCAGCACCTTGTTGCCGACCAGGATCGGATCGATCTCCGGCAGCGCGTGTAGCAGCTCCTGGCTGGGAGCGCCGCGCGATTGCTCCTGCCGCCGGTGCAGCAGCAGCCCGGCCTCGGAGAACAGGTCCTCGACCGCGTGCACCTGCTTGATCGCGAGGCGGCTCTCGGTCCAGGTGGCGGCCCGCCCGTTGCCGCCCGCGCCGTACAGCAGGATCGGCGTGTCGCCGACGGCCGGGTGGGCCTCGAGCGCCTCGAGCAGCCCGCGCCCGGTGAGGTCGGGTAGCGCCGGGTCGAGCACCAGGCAGTCGAACGACAGCTGCGACAGGAGCGACAGGCACTCGGTGGCGGTCGTCGCGGTGGTGACCTCGACGTCGTCGCCCTCGAGCAGCGACTCGATGGCGCGCCGCTCGCTCTCGTCCGCCTCGACCAGCAGGAGCTGGCGGCGCGGCCGGTCGAGGAACCCGACCAGGCGATCGAGCGCGCGGTCGAGCTCCGCCTCCTCGAGGGGCTTCTGCACCAGGCTGAAGGCGCCGCGGCAGCGGGCGTCCGCCCGCTCGACCGACGGCCCGGCGAGCAGCACGATCGGCACGTGGCGGGTGCGGCCGTCGTGCTTCAGGCGCTGGAAGAACGTCCAGCCGTCGACCATCGGTGCGTCGAGGTCGAGCGCGATGGCGTCCGGTCGGTAGGCGCGCGCCAGCGAGAGGCCGTCGCCGGCGCCGAGCGCGACCAGCACCTTGATACCGCGCTGCCGGAAGTTGTCGACGAGATCGCGCGCCAGCTGCAGCTGATTGGCGATGACCAGCGCCACCCGGTCTCCGGTCCTGAGCTCGTTGCGGTCGTCCGGCAGGTTGCTGGCCACCACCGGAGCGCGCAGCGCGACCTGCGGTCCGTCGCCCGGTCCCGGCGCGGCCGGCGCCGGGGCCTCCGCCCAGGCCGCCCCTGGCTGGGACTCGAGCTGCTCGGCTCCCAGGGTGGGAGCCACCGGCACGTACACGCGCGGCACGTACAGCGTGAAGATGCTGCCGCGGCCGGGCGTGCTCACCACTGTGAGGTCGGCGCCGAGCAGGCGCGCGATCTCGCGGCTGATCGACAGGCCGAGGCCGGTGCCGCCGTATCGCCGGCTGGCGCTGCCGTCGGCCTGCTGGAAGGCCTCGAAGATGATCTGCTGCTTGTCGAGCGGGATGCCGATGCCGGTGTCGATGACCGAGAAGGCGATGACCTCGTCGGCCTGCGACAGGACCTGGTTCTGCGGGTTCCAGCCGCTCTGCGCCCGCTTGACCTCGAGCACCACCTTGCCGATGTCGGTGAACTTGAAGGCGTTGGACAGGAGGTTCTTGAGGACCTGCTGCACCCGCCGCGGGTCGGTGTGGATGCTGTCCGGCAGGCTGTCGCCGGCGATGATCTCGAACTCGAGCGCGTTGGCCTGCGCCACCTGGCGGAACGTCCGCTCGCAGAACTCGAGCATCGAGCTGAGCTCGATCTCGTCGATGGCCACCGCCATCGTGCCCGATTCGATCTTCGAGAGGTCGAGGATGTCGTTGATGAGCAAGAGCAGGTCGGTGCCGCCCGAGTAGATGGTCTTGGCGAACTCGACCTGCTTGTCGCTGAGGTTGCCCTCGCGGTTCTCGGCCAGGAGGCGGGCCAGGATGAGCAGGCTGTTGAGCGGGGTCCTGAGCTCGTGCGACATGTTGGCCAGGAACTCGCTCTTGTAGCGCGACGCGAGCGCCAGCTGCTGCGCGCGCTCCTCGAGGGCGGCCTTGGCGAGCTCGATCTCCTGGTTCTTGCGCTCCACCTCCGCCTTCTGCTGCTGGAGCAGCTCGGAGCGCTTGGCCAGCTCCTCGTTGGTCTTCTGCAGCTCCTCGGTGAGGCCCTGCGACTGCTTGAGCAGCTCCTCGGTGCGCATCGAGGCGGCGATGGTGTTGAGGACGATGCCGATCGACTCGGTGAGCAGATCGAGGAAGGCGAGCTGGTTGGCGGTGAACGGCTGCAGGGTGGCGAGCTCGATGACCGCCTTGATCTGCTGCTCGAACCTGACCGGCAGGACCGCGATCGAGTGCGGCCGCGCCCCGCCCAGCCCCGACGACACTCTGATGTAGTCGGGCGGCGCGCTGGCGATGATGATGCGCTTCTTCTCCACCGCGCACTGGCCGACCAGCCCCTCGCCGAACGTGAAGGTGACCGGCAGGTCGCGCGAGCAGGCGTAGCTGGCCAGGAGGTGGAGCCTCGGCGGGAACGACGCCTCCTCGTCCGCGAGGTAGAAGGCGCCCTGGTAGGCCCCGACCAGCGGCGCCAGCTCGGTCAGGATGAGGTCGGCGACCGTGTTGAGGTCGCGCTGCCCCTGCAGCATGCCGGTGAACTTGGCGAGGTTGGTCTTCAGCCAGTCCTGCTCGCTGTTCTTCTGCGTGGTCTCACGCAGGTTTGCGATCATCTGGTTGATGTTGTCCTTGAGGTCGGCGACCTCCCCCTGTGCCTGCACCGTGATCGACCGGGTCAGGTCCCCCTTGGTCACCGCGGTGGCGACCTCGGCGATGGCGCGAACCTGGGTGCTGAGGTTGTCGGCCAGCTGGTTCACGTTGTCGGTCAGGTCGCGCCAGGTTCCGGACGCGCCCGGCACCCGCGCCTGGCCGCCCAGCTTGCCCTCGAACCCGACCTCGCGGGCCACCGTGGTGACCTGCTCGGCGAAGGTGGCGAGGGTGTCGATCATCGAGTTGATGGTCTCGGCCAGCGCGGCGATCTCCCCCTTGGCCTCCAGCGCCACCTTGCGCTTGAGGTCGCCCTGGGCGACCGCGGTCACCACCCGCGCGATGCCGCGCACCTGATCGGTCAGGTTGGACGCCATCCAGTTGACGTTGTCGGTCAGGTCCTTCCAGGTGCCGGCGATCCCCTCGACCCGCGCCTGGCCGCCGAGCTTGCCCTCGGTGCCGACCTCGCGCGCGACGCGCGTCACCTCGCTGGCGAACGAGCGCAGCTGGTCGACCATGGTGTTGATGGTGTTCTTGAGCTCGAGGATCTCCCCCTTCACATCGACGGTGATCTTCTTCGACAGATCGCCGCGCGCCACCGCGGTCGACACCTCGGCGATGTTCCTGACCTGCGCGGTCAGGTTGGACGCCATCGAGTTGACGCTCTCGGTCAGGTCGCGCCAGATGCCGCCGACGTCGCGCACCTGCGCCTGGCCGCCCAGCTTGCCCTCGCTGCCGACCTCGCGCGCGACGCGGGTGACCTCGCCGGAGAAGGTGTTGAGGTTGTCCACCATCTTGTTGATGGTGTTCTTGAGCTCGAGGATCTCCCCCTTGACCGGCACGGTGATCTTCTGGCTCAGGTCGCCGTGCGCCACCGCGGTCGCCACGTTGGCGATGTCGCGCACCTGCGCGGTCAATCCCGACGCCATCGAGTTGACGCTCTCGGTCAGGTCCTTCCAGGTTCCCGACACCCCTTTCACGATCGCCTGGCCGCCGAGCTTTCCCTCGGTGCCGACCTCGCGCGCGACGCGGGTGACCTCGCTGGCGAACGAGCTCAGCTGATCGACCATCGTGTTGAGCGCGATCTTGAGCTCGAAGATCTCCCCCTTCACATCGACGGTGATCTTCTTGGACAGGTCGCCGCGCGCCACCGCGGTCGACACCTCGGCGATGTTCCTGACCTGCGCGGTCAGGTTGGAGGCCATCGAGTTCACGCTCTCGGTCAGGTCCCGCCAGATACCGGCCACGCCCTCGACGGTCGCCTGGCCGCCGAGCTTGCCCTCGGTGCCGACCTCGCGCGCCACGCGGGTCACCTCGCTGGTGAACGACCGCAGCTGGTCGACCAGGATGTTGATGGTGTTCTTGAGCTCGAGGATCTCCCCCTTGACGTCCACCGTGATCTTCTTGGACAGGTCGCCGCGCGCCACCGCCGTCGTCACCTCGGCGATGTTCCTGACCTGCGCGGTCAGGTTGGAGGCCATCGAGTTGACGTTGTCGGTCAGGTCCTTCCAGGTTCCCGAGACGCCCTTGACGATCGCCTGGCCGCCGAGCTTGCCTTCGGTGCCGACCTCGCGCGCGACGCGCGTGACCTCGCTGGCGAACGAGCTCAGCTGATCGACCATCGTGTTGATGGTGTTCTTGAGCTCGAGGATCTCCCCCTTCACATCGACCGTGATCTTCTTGGACAGGTCGCCCTTGGCGACCGCGGTCGTCACCTCGGCGATGTTTCTGACCTGGCTGGTCAGGTTCGACGCCATCGAGTTGACCGAGTCGGTCAGATCCTTCCAGGTGCCGGACACGCCCTTGACCACCGCCTGGCCGCCGAGCTTGCCCTCGGTGCCGACCTCGCGCGCGACGCGCGTCACCTCGGCCGCGAACGAGGCCAGCTGGTCGACCATCCGGTTCACGATCTTGCCGGTGCGCAGGAACTCGCCGCGCAGCGGGCGCCCCTCCGCCTCGAGCTCCATCGCCTGCGACAGGTCGCCGCTCGCCACCGCGCCGATGACCCTCGCGATCTCCGCCGTCGGGTGCACGAGGTCCGCGATGAGCGTGTTCAGCGACTCGACCGCCTCCGACCACTCGCCGCCGGCGCCGCCCAGGCCGGCGCGCTGGCCGATGCGGCCCTCCTTGCCGACCACCTGGCCGATGCGGCCCAGCTCCTTGCACAGCCGCTGGTTCAGCGCCACGACCTCGTTGAAGGCGTCGTGGATGCGCCCCGGCAGGCCGGTGGCGCCGAGCGGCATCCTCACGGTGAAGTCGCCGTCACGTACGGCGATGAGCGCCGCGAGCAGCTTCTGCTGGTCGAGGCTGGCGTTGCCGGACTTCATGTCGTCACTCCCCTCTGAGAGCTCGCTGGATCTGATCTGTGCGGGCCGGCTTGATGAGGTGTGAATCGAAGCCGGCGGCGAGCGCCTGCGCGCGATCGCTCGACTGTCCGAAACCGGTCATCGCCACCAGCCTGAGCTGATCGGCGGGCAGCGCGGCGCGCAGCCGCTTCGCCACCTGGTAGCCGTCGAAGCCGGGCAGACCGATGTCGACCAGGGCCACCTGCGGTCGCTGATCGAGCACCAGCTCGACGCCGGTCGGGCCGTCGGCCGCCACCGTCACCTCGTGCCCGAGGCATTCGAGAAGCTGCTGCATGGTCTCGCGGATGTCGGCGTTGTCGTCGATGAGAACGATGCGCAGCGCGGCGCTCGGACTGGCTGCGACCAGCGAGGTCGGCATGCTCTCCTCCGGCGTGATGATGTCCGGCGTCTCGCCCAGGACCGGGATGCGCACCTCGAAGGTCGACCCGGAGCCGAGGCCGGCGCTCCTGGCGCGAATGGTGCCGCCGTGCATCTCGACCAGCCGGCGCGCCAGCGTGAGCCCGACGCCGAGCCCGCCGCGGTCCTTGGCGATCTGCACGAAGCTGTCGAAGATGGTCGGCAGCACGGCCGGATCGATCCCGCGTCCTTCGTCGGTGACGCGCATCACCGCGTCCGCCCCTTCGCGCGAGCCGGTCAGCTCGACCGGGCTGCCCGGGTCGCTGTACTTGGCCGCGTTGATGAGCAGGTTCGACAGCACCTGGACCATGCGGGTGACGTCCACCTCGACCGGGATCGCGCGATCCTGGATGTCGACCGCGACCGTCATCGCGCGCTCGTCGTAGACCGGCCGGGTCATCGCGACCGCGCGATCGATGACGACGCCGAGCTCGACCGGCTCGCGGCGCAGATCGATCTTGCCGGTGGTGATGCGCGAGACGTCGAGCAGGTCGTCGACCAGCCGCGTGAGGTGGAAGACCTGGCGGTCGAGCGCGCCGCACGCCTTGCGGACGATCGGGTCGTCGACCGGGCGCGAGCGGATGAGCTCGAGGCCGGTGACGATGGGCGCGAGCGGGTTCCTGAGCTCGTGGCCGAGGAGGGCGAGGAACTCGTTCTTGCGCTTGTCGGCCTCCTCGAGCTGGCGCTTCTGCTCGGTGAGCTGGGCCTCGACGCGCTCGAGCTCGGCCACCGTGCGGGCCAGCTCGGCGGCCTTCTGCGTGATGGCGACCCCGTTCGCCTTCTCCTTCTCCATCTGCTCGCGCAGCGCCTCGGCCTCCCAGCGCTGCCGCTCCTCGGCCAGCCTCCGCTTGTGCTCCTGCCGCTCCGCCTCGCGCAAGAGCTCGGCCTGGCGCGCCACCTCGTCCGTGCGGCGCCTGAGCTCGACGAACACCGACGCCTTGGCGCGCAGGATCTCCGGCACGATCGGCTTGAACAGGAAGTCGACCGCGCCGAGCGCGTAGCCCTCGAGGATCTCGCGGTCGTCGCGCGAGAAGGCGGTGACGAAGATGATCGGCACGTGCCGGGTCCGGATCCGCCCGCGGATGAGGCGCGCGGTCTCGAAGCCGTTCATGCCCGGCATCTCGATGTCGAGCAGGATGAGCGCGAAGTCGCGCTCGAGCAGCTGGCGCAGTCCGTCGGCACCCGACTGCGCGGTGACCAGGTTGAGGCCGAGCCCGGCCAGCGCCGCCTCGATGGCGAGGAGGTTGGCCGTGTTGTCGTCGATGACCAGGATGTCGAAGCTCGGCCGGATCACCGATTCGTCAGGCCAGGGCGTCATCGTTCGGGAGGGGGCTGCCCGGAATGCACTTCGGGCAGCGTGATAAGTTTGGTGCGTAACCTCCCCGAAGAGCTGTGTCAACCAAACCTCCCTCCGCCCTCCTGCGCGAGATCGAATCCGCACTCCCGCCTGGTGCGTTGACGACTGACGAGTCCGACCTCGCCGCATATGGCCGCGACTGGACTCGCGCGTATTCCCCGGCACCACTCGCGGTCGTCCGTCCGCGCTCGACCGACGAGGTGGCGCGCGTGGTCCAGATCTCCCGCGCGCACAAACAGCCGATGGTTCCATCAGGTGGGCGCACCGGGCT
>Ga0075425_100007564_pt1 | contig 11494 bp, 11 predicted proteins | sample SoiMethybrSBSTD4_FD_75300 | JGI IMG/M metagenome (GOLD analysis project Ga0075425, IMG submission 75300) | Bulk soil microbial communities from a Populus tree surrounding site in Tennessee, USA - Soil MetaG P. TD hybrid SBSTD4 | ecosystem: Environmental > Terrestrial > Soil > Tree plantation...
CTGGGCTGGGCCGAGTCCGATGCCGAGGCGGAGCGCCTCCAGGCGGCGATCTCGCCCCGCGTCGAGCAGCAGCTGGACGACCTGCTGGGCCATCCGCAGACGTGCCCGCACGGGAACCCGCTCGATGCCGAGATCGCCCGGCGTCGGCCGCCAGGGGAGCCGCTCTCGTCGGTCAATGCGGGCGACCGGGCGACGATCTACCGGATCACGGAGCAGGCCGAGGAGGACGCGGCGCTGCTGTCGTACCTCGAGGCGCGCGGCCTCCGACCAGGGGCGCACATCACCGTCCTCGCGCGCTCGGAGTCGCTCGATTCCCTGACCCTGGACGGACCCCTGGGTCGAGCAACACTGGGCCTGCGGCCGGCAGCGCTCGTGCGGGTCCTGCGCGGCGAGGCCGATCCGGCGCTGTTCCACCGCGTACCGGGCCGCTGACGGCATCCATCGCGTAACCGGCAAACTGGCGAATACCGGTTTCTGGTAGGCTAGCGGCGATGGCCGCGCCACGAGTCCGGATCGCCCCCAGCCCCACCGGCCCGTTGCACATCGGGACCGCGCGGACCGCCCTGTTCAACTTCCTGTACGCGCGCCGCAACGGCGGGACGTTCGTCCTCCGGCTCGAGGACACCGACGTCGCACGGAGCACCATCGCCTTCGAGACCGACATCCTCGAGCAGCTCCACTGGCTCGGTATCACCTGGGACGAGGGTCCCGACGCCGCCGGCGGCGCCGACCGCGGGCCATACGCGCCATACCGCCAGCTGCAGCGGATCGAGAGCCACAAGGTCGCGGCCGCCGATCTCCTGGCCCGCGACCTCGCCTATCCCTGCTACTGCACGCCCGAGGAGCTCGATGCCGACCGGAAGGCGCAGGAAGCCGCCCACGAGGCGCCGCGATACGTCGGTCGCTGCGCGAATCTCACGCCCGAGGAGCGCGCGGCGCGCGAGGCCGCTGGCAAGCGCGGCGCGCTGCGCTTCCGGGTACCGGCCGGCGTCGTGAGCTGGCACGACCAGGTCCGCGGCGATGTCGAGATCGACACCGCCAACATCGGCGGGGACTTCGTGATCGTCCGGAGCGATGGGACGCCGCTGTACCACTTCGCCGTCGTGGTCGACGACGCCTCGATGGAGATGACCGACATCATCCGGGGCGAGGACCACATCTCGAATACGCCCAAGCACATCCTGCTGTTCCGGGCGCTCGGCCACGCCATCCCCGCATTCGCGCACCTGCCGCTCATCCTCAATCCCGATCGCACGAAGATGAGCAAGCGCAAGAGCCAGACCGCGATCTCCGACTATCGGGCGCAGGGCTTCATCCCCGAGGCGATGGTCAACTACCTCGCCCTGCTCGGCTGGTCGACGGGCACCGAGGAGGAGATTTTCACGCTCGACGAGCTGGGCGCGCGATTCGACATCGAGCACGTCCACAAGGGGGGCGCGGTGTTCGACCGCGAGCGCCTCGAGTGGCTGAACGGCCAGTGGATCCGCCGGCTCGAGGCCGAGGACCTGATCGAGCGGCTCGGGCCGTTCCTCGAGGCCGAGCGCGATGCCGGTCGCATCGATCGCGTGCCGACGCCCGAGGAGCTGCGCCCCCTCGTCCCGATCATCCAGGAGCGCCTGCCGACGCTCGGCGCGATCGGCGACCTCGTCGGCTTCCTGTGGGTCGACAACGTGACCGTCGACCAGTCGATCCTCGTGCCGAAGCGCTGGGACCGGGAGACCACGCTCACCGCGCTGCGCGCCGCCCGCGAGACGATCGCCGGCTCCGTCGGCCCGGTCACGTTCGAGGCAGACGAGCTCGAGCCCCCGATGCGGGCCCTGGCTGACGCGCACGGCTGGAAGGCCGGCGACCTGTTCATGGCGATTCGGGTCGCCGCGACCGGCCGGACCGCCACGCCACCCCTGTTCGACTCGCTCGTCGCGCTCGGGCCGGAGCGCACGCTCGCCCGGCTCGACCGGGCGATCGAAACCCTGGAAGGAATGGAGGTACCCGCCTGATGTCGAACGAAACTGCCACCCGCATCAGCCACGAAACGGTCCAGGCCTGGCTGAACGCCTACGAGCACGCCTGGCAGACCTACGACCCCGACGAGGTCGCGGCCCTGTTCAGCGAAGACGCCGAGTACCGCTGGCATCCGTGGGACGACCCGGAGAAGGGGCGCGCGGCGATCGTGACCGCCTGGGTGAACCCGGGCGGCAATGCAAGCGACCGCGATGCGCCGGGCACGTACAAGGGCGAGTACCGCCCATACGCGGTCGACGGCAACAAGGCCGTCGCCATCGGGACGAGCACCTACTGGACGGACGCCTCCCGCTCGAAGGTCGCCCGCATGTACTACAACAACTGGCTGCTCGAGTTCGACGACGAGGGCAAGTGCTCGTCCTTCACCGAGTACTACATGAAGCCCGCCAGCTGAGCTCACCCCGCGGCCGGATACGAGCGGCCGCGCCCGCCGACAACACGGACTCAATTCGCCGTTAACAAACCTCCGTAGACTCGGAGCCGTGCCCAAGACAGTGCTCGTCGTCGAGGACGAGCCAACCCTGCGCGAGACGCTCGCCGAGGCCCTCGAGGCGGAGGGCTACCGCGCTGTGCAGGCGGGCGACGGCAAGACCGGCCTCGCCCTGTTCCGGTCCGAGCACCCCGACCTGGTCCTCCTCGACCTGATGCTGCCCGAGCTGTCCGGTCTCGAGGTCACCCGCCAGGTGCGCGCGGAGTCCGCTGTCCCGATCGTCATGCTCACGGCGCGAGACGCCGAGGTGGACAAGGTCGTCGGGCTGGAGCTCGGTGCGGACGACTACGTCACGAAGCCGTTCAGCCTGCGCGAGCTGTCGGCACGCATCCGGGCGGTGCTCCGGCGCGGCGAGGCGACCGTTCCCGGCCTGCCGCCGCGGGTGTCGCTCGGTCCCGTCGAGGTCGACGTTGCCGGCCATCGCGTGCTCCGCGACGGCCGCGAGGTGCCCCTCAAGCCGAAGGTCTTCGAGCTGCTCGCGTTCCTGCTGCGCCATCCCGGCCAGGTCGTGAGTCGCGACCTGCTGCTCGAACGCGTGTGGGGCTACGACTACCCGGGCGAGACGCGAACGGTCGACGTGCACGTTCACTGGCTGCGCTCGGCGATCGAGCCCGAGCCATCGAACCCGACGATCATCCAGACGGTCCGCGGCGTCGGCTACGTGCTGCGGCGCCCGGAGCCTGTTGCTGCCTGAGCAGCGACGCATCGCGTTTCGCGCGCGACGTTGACCCGCCGAACATCCGTCGTTGATCGAGGCGCATGAGACTCCAACCATGGCCTTGATCCCATCAAGCCTCCCGGCCGCCGCTCCTGTGGCCGGGAGCCTCCTCCCCGACGGCGCGGACGCAGGGGGGCGCGCTCGCCCCTCCGCGTCGTCGGGTGATGTCAAAGGCGAGCTCGACGACGAGGTCACCCGCCTCCTCCGGGTCCGCTCGGGCGAGCTCGCCGAGCCTCTCCTGTGGCGGAAGCCGAGCGTCCGGCGCGAGGTCGACGCCGTGGTCCGTCAGCTGGGCCCGCTGCGCACGCGGGAGTCGCTGCTGTCGTCCTGGGAGCGCGAGTCACGTCACTCGGCGCCGGTTCGGCTGGCGTACGCGATCGCCTGTCTCGCCCTGCTGAAGCAGGCCACCCAGCCGGCCGCCCATTCGCGCCGCCGGCGTCGGGCTCGGACGGGCTTCGCGGCGATCACCGCCCTCGGCTAGCGCGTCACAGGACGCGGCTGAGGACCTCCCAGGCCAACCAGGCGACGATCCCCGACGCCGGGATCGTCAGGACCCAGGCGACGACGATGTTGCCGGCCACGCCCCAACGGACCGCGGAGAACCGGTCGCTCGCGCCGACACCGATGATCGCCGACGAGATGACGTGCGTCGTCGAAACCGGCATGCCGAAGTGCGACGCCCCGATGATGATCGTCGCGGCCGTCGTCTCGGCGGCGAAGCCGTGGACCGGGTCGAGCTTGACGACCCGCTGGCCCATCGTCCTGATGATCCGCCAGCCGCCGGCCGCTGTGCCCAGCGAGATGGCCGACGCCGCGACGAGGATGACCCAGAGCGGAACGATCGGTTCCGGGATCACGCCTCCCGCGACCAGCGCGAGGGTGATCACGCCCATCGTCTTCTGCGCGTCGTTCGAGCCGTGGCTGAAGGCCATGTATGCGGCCGAGAGGACCTGGAGCCGACGGAACCGGTCGTTGATCCGCTTGGGATGGGCGCGCCGGAACACGTTCAGCAGGACGACCATGAGCGAGAAGCCGATGACGACGCCGAGCACCGGCGAGGCAACCAGCGGGAAGAGCACCTTGTCATAGATGCCGGGCCCGTTGAGGGACTGCGGCCCCGCCGCCGCAACCGCCGAGCCGATGATGCCGCCGATCAGCGCGTGGCTCGACGACGAGGGAATCCCGAGGCGCCACGTGATCAGGTTCCAGGTGATGGCACCCACGAGCGCCGCCGCGACGACGATCTGACCCTGGTCGCCTGAGGGCGTCGTGGCGATGCCCGACGCGATCGTCTTCGCCACTGCGGTACCGGTGAGGGCGCCGACGAAGTTGGCCGTCGCCGACATGAGGATCGCGTGGCTGGGTCGCAGGGCCCGGGTCGACACCGACGTCGCGATCGCGTTCGCCGTGTCGTGGAACCCGTTGATGTAGTCGAAGCCGACGGCAAGCACGAGGACGACGATCAGGAGGAGGCTGAAGCCGTCGGGCACGGCACGGAAGGCTAGCAGCGCGCGCCACCGATGTTCGGCGGTCGCCGCCGGTATCCTTCGCGTTCCCATGCGCATGAGCGAGCTCTTCTTCGCGACCCTGCGCGACGATCCGGCCGACGCCGAGATGCCGTCGCAGAAGCTGCTCGTGCGCGCCGGCTACCTGCGCCAGCTCGGCAGCGGCATCTACTCGCTGCTGCCGCTCGGCAAGAAGGTCAGCGACCGGGTGGAGCAGGTCATCCGCGAGGAGATCAACGCGATCGGCGGGCAGGAGATGGAGATGCCCGTCGTCCACCCCGCCGAGATCTGGAAGGAGAGCGGCCGCTACCAGAAGATCGGGCCCGAGCTGGTCCGGTTCAAGGACCGCGGCGAGCGGGACATGGTCCTGGCGATGACCCACGAGGAGGTCGTCGCGATCCTGCTCCGCGACCTCGTCCAGAGCTACCGCCAGCTGCCGATGATCGTCTACCACTTCCAGACGAAGTTCCGCGACGAGCCGCGCTCCCGCGGCGGCCTGATCCGCGTCCGCGAGTTCGTGATGAAGGACTCGTACTCGTGCGACCTCGACGACGCGGGGCTCGACGTGAGCTACCGCAAGCACTACGAGGCCTACGAGAAGATCTTCAAGCGCCTGGGCCTGGACGCGATCGCGGTCGGCGCCGACGTCGGGATCATGGGCGGGACCGGCGCCCACGAGTTCATGGTCGTCAACCCGTTCGGCGAGGACACCCTGGTCCTGTGCGACAACTGCGGCTTCGCGGACAACCAGCAGATCGCCGTCGTCGGCAAGCCCGACCCGGAGCCGGAGGACCTGCTGCCGATGGAGGACGTCGAGACGCCCGACGCGACGACGATCGAGGCGCTCGCCAACTTCCTGAACATCCCCAGGTCGAAGACCGCGAAGGCCGCGTTCTTCGTGACCGGTGACGACCGCTTCGTCGTCGCCATCGTCCGCGGCGACTACGACGTGAACGAGACGAAGCTCGTGAATGTGCTCAAGGCCCGACGCGGCCTCCGCCCGGCCACGGTCGAGGAGATCAAGGCGCGGGGCATGGAGGCGGGCTATGGCTCCCCGCTGGGTGGGCGCGATGCCGTGGTCGTCGTCGACGAGCTCGTCGCTCGATCGCCGAACCTGGTCGCCGGCGCGAACCGGGTCGGCTGGCACGTGAAGAACGTGAACGTGCCCCGCGACTACACGCCGGACCACATCGCCGAGATCACGAACGCCCGTGAAGGCGATCCCTGCCCGACCTGCGGCTCGCCGGTACGGCTCGCCCAGGGCATCGAGGTCGGCAACATCTTCAAGCTCGGCACCGACTTCACGGATGCATTCGACTCGAAGTACCTCGGCGAGGATGGCGAGCGCCACCCGATCGTGATGGGCTCGTACGGCATCGGCCTCGGGCGCAACGTCGCGTGCATCGTCGAGGCGCATCACGACGAGAAGGGCATCGCCTGGCCCGACGAGGTCGCGCCCTACCCGGCCCACCTCGTATCGATCGGCGCGAACCGCGACCCGAGCGTGCTCGAGACAGCCGAGCGGCTCCATGCGCTCGCCGCCGAGGCGGGCCGGGACATCCTGTACGACGACCGCGACGAATCGCCCGGGGTCAAGCTCACCGACGCCGAGCTGCTGGGCATGCCCTGGATCCTGACCGTGTCGCCGCGCTCGCTGGCTGCGGGCGGGGTCGAGGTCACGCGCCGCGCGACCGGCGAGCGCCGGACCGCCTCGATCGAGGAGGTCGAAGCCCTCCTGCGCACGGGCAAGCTCGCGGAGGCGGCCGAGTCCCTCGCCTAGAGCTCGATGAGCACGCGGTCGTCGGGACCGCGGCGGTCAGGCCTGCGCCTGCAGCTCCTCGAGCTCCTCGCCCTGGACCGCCGTGCCGTCGAGGCTGACGATCGTCTCGTCGCCCTTCGCGGCGGCATCAGCCGCCAGGATCGAGCTGGAGTCCATGAGACCCGGTGCATCCGGGTCGTCCACGCGCGCGATCGTGAATGTGACGCTGGGCGGGATGGATGCGCCGATCCCGATCTCGCTGATCCGGTAGACCGAGCCGCGCTCCTTGAGGCTGGCATTGGCCCGCTCCTGGAGCGACGTCGCCTTGATCACGACATCGGCGAGGATGCGCGGGTCGATGCGCTCGAGCGCGGTCGTGAACCCGCGCTTCGCCTTGTTGACCGCGGACTGGGCGCGCGCCTTCGTCGCCGGGTCGCGGATCGTCGTGGCCGCCTTCTGCCCGACCTCGGCGCCCACCTTGGCGGCCTCGCGGCCGACCTCGGCGCCGACCTTCGCGGCCTGCTCGGCCACCTGCTTCGCTCGTTCGAGGAAGCTCATCCCGCGTCCCTCCCCGGGTGCGAGTCCAACCCACCGAGATCATACGCACCGCCGGCCGAGTGCCGGGCGGGATATTCCCCGGCGATCACATGGTCGCGGCGATCCGCTCCGCGACCATCATCGTGATCAGGTTCGGGAAGCCCGACGGCGGCTCCGGGATGATCGAGGCGTCGACCACGCGCAGCCCGTCGATGCCGTGGACGCGCCCCTCCGCGTCGACGACGGCGCCATCGGCCGGCGAAGGGCCCATCGCGCACGTGCCGACGACATGGGGCACCGAGTAGGCGTTCTGACGCACCCATGCATCCAGTTCCCGGCCCGCGCCCGGGAGCTCCGTTGGCATCTCGCGGCAGAGGGCGCGGAGTGCCGCGTGAAGCGTGACCTCGCGCGCCCGCAGCGCCGCCTCGCCGAGGCGGGTGAGGTCCGCTTGTTCGGTCAGGCTCGGCAGCGAGATCCGTGGCTGGTCCGCCGGGTCTGCCGACCGGAGCCGGACCCAGCCTCGAGACCGCGGCCGCATCAGGTCGCATTCGATCGAGAAGGCGGCGGGTTCGCCGCTCGGGTCGACCACCCAGAACAGCATGTCCGGTGACTCGCCGGGACCGGAGGCGGCGCTCCGCCACGGGGCGATCGAGTGCAAGGCGGTCGCAGCCGCTGCGCCGCTCCAGCCCGGTTCGATCTCGACCGCGGGGTGATCCGCCAGATTCCGTCCCACACCAGGCAGGTCGGCAACGACGGGAATGCTGAGCTCCTTCAGGTCATCGCTGGGCCCGATCCCGGATCGGAGCAGGAGCGTCGGCGACCCATACGTGCCCGCACAGACGATGATCACGTCACCGGCCACCTGCGAGCCATCCCCGACGCGAACGCCGACGGCCGCGCCGTTGCGCACGACGATCGAGACGACCTCGGTGTTGGGCCGCAGCGCGAGCCCCGGAGGCGCTGGAGCGAGGTAGGCGTCCGCGGCGGAGACGCGCTGCCCATCGACCGAGCTCATCGGCATCGGCCCGACGCCGAGGGCGTGAGGCGCGTTGAGGTCCTCGACCTCGTCGAAGCCCGACGCGACCAAGGCCTGAATCGCGGCGGCGTGGATGGGTGCTCGCTGCATCCCCGGATAGCGCGTGATCGGCACGGGCCCGGCATCCCCGTGCCACGGCGCCTTCCCGAACTCGAGGTCCCGCTCGACGCGCCGAAAGAAGGGCAGCACGTCGTCGAACGACCAGCCGTCCAGCCCTCGCGCCGCCCAGGCATCGAAGTCGGCCGGAGCACCCCGAACCGCGAAACGCGTCAGCCAGGATGTGCCGCCAAGCAGCTTCCCGCGCCGCAGCGGAGCTGATTCGGCCCCGGGTGACGGCTCGGTCTGGTAACCCCAATCGTTCGTCCAGTCGGTGCCGCGAGCGATGTCCCAGCCGTCGCGCAACGCCGGACTGATCGCACCGGATCGGTCCGGGCCGGCTTCGAGCAGAAGGACCGAGCGGGCGGGGTTCTCCGCGAGCCGGGCGGCAACGACGCAACCGGCCGATCCCGCTCCGATGACGATGACGTCGAAGCCTTCCGTCATCCCTCGCGCGCCCTCGGGCGCGTCGAAAATTTCCTCGCGATCCCTTGCGCTGCGAGCGAGCCTTGCTCCAGCATTGACTCCATGGGCCACACGAGTCGCCCAGACCGGCTCGCTGTCGCCGCCCCGCGCCTCGCCGCCGCCGGGGTGGTCATGCCGTTCTGGTTCTTCGGCCTCTCGACGATCCTCGGCCTCACGCGCGCAGGCTACGACTTCATCTCGGACCCGATCAGCCTGCTCGGCGCGCAGGGCGCCCCCAATGCGCTGGTCTGGCAGCTCGGCGGCTTTCTTGTGTGCGCCGCCCTGGAGCTCGCCTACGCCGGCGCGCTGTGGGCCGTCTTTCGTCGGTCGTTCGTCGCGGTGCTCATGGTCGTGATTGCGGCGCTGCTCGCGGTGAGCGCTGCCGCGCCGCTGGGCTCCGCGCTGACCCAGGTCCACATGCTCGCGGGCCTCGTGCTCTTCGCCACCTTCGCGCTCATCTCCCTGGCTGCATGGTGGGATTTCCGGCGCCGGCCCGAATGGGCCGACCTGTCGCGCGCATCGCTGGTGGTGGGTCTCGTGTTGGTCCTGTGGTTCCTGCAGGAGCCGAACTACGAGGCGTCCCGGCTCGGCCTCTGGCAGCGAGCGTTCCTGGTCGTTGCCCTGGGCTGGCAGGTGGTCGTTGCGTTGCGCGTTCGGCGCCTGTCGCGTCGGCGCCCGGAGCTGACCCCGGCAACCTGACCCGCGCCCCGCCCGTCGGTTGGGTGCCCCGCGCTAGGCGTGCTTGATCGTGATCCGCTCGATGATGTTGGCGACGTCCTCGCACTTGTCGATCGCGGCCTCGAGGTGGGCGTAGATGTCCTTCCACTTGATGATCTCGATCGGGTGGCCGCCGCCCGAGAAGAGGTCGGCGATGGCCTTGCGCGCGAGCTGATCACCTTCGTTCTCGAGCCGGTGGACCTCGATCCAGTACTTCTCCAGGCCCTTGAACCCGCGCAGGTTGGCGAGCGCCTCCTGGAGCTGTTCGCATTGCTTGACGATGATCGCCGCCTGCTGGACGGCCACCGCGGTCGGCGCCTCGATCCGGTACAGGATGAACGTGTCCGCAGCCTCCTCGATGTAGTCGAGGACGTCGTCGAGGGCGCTGATCAGGGCGTGGATGTCCTCACGGTCGAAGGGCGTGACGAAGGTCGATTCGAGCCGGCGCCCGATCTCGTGGCTGATCTCGTCGCCTCGGTGCTCGGCGTCGCGGATCTCGCGCGCCCGCTGCTCCGGCGCGTCGTAGGCACGGAGCATCGCCTCGAACAACCGGGCGGCACCCAGGACGTTCCCGGCGTCTTCGGCGAACATGTCGAAGAAGCGCTCTTCGCGGGGGATGAGGCGGAGTCGCATCGGCCCTGAGGGTAGCGGCGCCGCGTGCCAGTTGCCGGATTGTTAACCCGCCCGGCCCGCTCGGTATGCGATCCTCGCGCCGATGGACAACCTCGCGATCATCGTGTTCGTCGCGCTCCAGGCGATCGCCCTCGCGATCGCGATGGGCTACGCCTGGTCTCGCGGGCGGACGCTCGAGGAGATCGACGAGTCGCTGCGCGAGGCCGAGGGCGCAGTCCCGGGTGGCGACGAGCCCGGCGAGCGTGGGCGGCGATCGAGCGAGGACCTGATCGACGGCCTGCGCAAGCTGCGGCGCCGGGCGGAGGCGGCGGAATTCGGCCTCGAGCAACGGCTGCGCGACCTTGCCTACCTGGCCGACCTCGTCGGCGTCGGCATCGTCCGGCTGAGCGACGACCTGCGCGTCGAGATCGCGAACACCGCGGCGCATGTCTTCCTCCGCCGCGAACCGGGCACCATGCTCGGGCGCACGGCCATCGAGGCGCTTGGTGACCACCGTGTCGAGGCCATCGCCCAGGGGGCGCGGGAGGCTGGCTGGTCGAGCGGCGAGGTCACGCTCGCGGACCGCGACGGCGGCGGCCCGGGCGGCACGCTGGTCGTCCGCGCCAGGCGCTCGCCGATCCTCGGTGTGTGGCTCGTGCTCGAGGACGTCGCCGAGCTGCGCCGGCTCCAGCGCATCCGGGCCGAGTTCATCGACAACCTGTCACACGAGCTGCGCACGCCGATCACGACGGTCGGGCTGCTGGTCGAATCACTGAGCCGGGACGCGGAGGTCGCCGCCGAGGCGGGGGCGCCGGTGCCGGCCAAGATGCGCGAGCGCATCGGCAAGCTCGAGGTCGAAACCGGCAACATTGCCCAGATGGTCGCCGAGCTCCTGGACCTGGCGCGGATCGAGAGCGGCGGTCGACAGCTCCACCTCGACGACGTCGATCTCGGGCGGATCGCGACCGAGTCGGCCGAGCGCCTGCGCCCGTTCGCGGATCGCCAGGGCGTCACGCTTCGTGTCGACGTCGAGCCCGATCTCTCGCCGGTCCGCGGCGAGGCCGCGCGACTCGCCCAGGTCTTCGCGAATCTGATCCACAACGCGGTCAAGTTCAGCCCGTCGGGGCGCGACGTGCGCGTGGGCGTCCGACGCGAGCCGGTCGAATCGGCGGTCGCCGCCCGGCCGCGCTCGGCTGGCCCGGCGATGCTCGTCGGCTGGGTCGCCGACGACGGGCCGGGCATCGCGGCCGGGGACAAGCCCCGGATCTTCGAGCGCTTCTACAAGGCCGATCGCACCCGGACCAGTGGCGGTGGCACGGGCCTCGGCCTGGCGATCGCGAGGCACATCGTGGAGGGGCACGGCGGCGTGATTCGCGTCGAGTCCGAGGAGGGCAGGGGAGCGACGTTCGAGTTCACGATCCCGGTCTCGGATGCCCCCGCCGATCGGCGCCCGATCGAGCGCGTGCCCGCTGCGGCGCGAGCAGCCGGTGGCTGACGCGCGACTCACGGTCGCGACGCTCAACCTGCGCAACATCGC
>Ga0075425_100007565_pt1 | contig 11492 bp, 8 predicted proteins | sample SoiMethybrSBSTD4_FD_75300 | JGI IMG/M metagenome (GOLD analysis project Ga0075425, IMG submission 75300) | Bulk soil microbial communities from a Populus tree surrounding site in Tennessee, USA - Soil MetaG P. TD hybrid SBSTD4 | ecosystem: Environmental > Terrestrial > Soil > Tree plantation...
CCTTTTCAATTGGTCAGCCAATCTCAGGACGAAGATGTCCAGCTGATCGGCAATCCAAATTACTTCAACGGTGCACGTTCTCTATCTCCCGACCTCCGTTTGAATTTATTCTTTCGTCCAAACGTTTCCCGCCCGACGGCGCCAACCGCGGACACTACAAGAATCCGCGCATCGACTGGCTAACTGATCAAATTCATGTGGAGTCCAATCAGGAAAAAGGAAAACAACTTTGCAGCGAAGTGCAAAAAATAGTCGCCGACGATCTCCCCTACATCCCCATGTGGTTCACTGGTAGTCTCCGTCCACCGCCGCGAACTCGGCGACCTGCCCGTCTCTCCCACCGGGAACTACGATTTTGTCGTTTCACTAAAGCCGCAAGTCGCCACGGCGTTGACAGCCCGCTAGGCTGCAAATCCGTCACCTGCAGAATTCGCGCAGGGATTTTCGATTGCTTCAGCGAAGCGCGGCTTCGATTTCCGGCGCAGCGATCGCGCCCTCGCGCAAGATTTTCCATTCATCGCCATGCAATTCCACGATCGTGGAAGGCGTCGCCGATTTGGTTGGTCCGGCATCCAGAATCAATCCCAGCCGGTCGCCCAGTTGATGCATCACCATCTCGGCGTCGGTACAGGGTGGCGAGCCGGACAAATTCGCGCTCGTCCCGGTCAGTGGACTGTCGCACTCTTCGATCAGCCGCCCGACTACTTCACTGCGCGGCCAGCGCAGCGCAATGCGTCCTGTATTCGCCGTAACTTTCAGAGGCAAGCGATGCGAAGCATCCACCACCAGCGTCAGCGCGCCCGGCCAGAATTCTTCCGCTAGCCGCAAAAAATTCCGCGGCACTTCCCGCGCCAGCAACATGGCCTGGTCCAGCGAATTCACCAGGATCGGCAGCGCGCGATCCTCTTGCCGGCCCTTCACCCGAAAAATCTCTTCGACCGCCGACAAGTTAAACGGGTCCGCGGCAAGTCCATACACGGTGTCCGTCGGAATGGCGACCACTTCTCCGTGTTGCAGACGTTCGGCGGCGTACCGCAACGCCTCCGCAGATGGCGACTGCGCGCTCACGCGCAAAATCTCCGCCGACAAGACCTTGCCTCTCGCGAAGTAGTTCGGCCCGCCGCAGCGCTCCGCGCCCGCTGCCACGCTGCGCGCGACGCTACCACACGTCTACTAGCGGCGCAATAACTCTTCGCGAAACGGCGGATTCTGCTGGCCTCCTAGACCCGCAAAAAAAAACGCGAACCCGCGATGCAGGTTCGCGCGTCTGTCTCCCTGCCGCTCGTCGCTTAGTCCTTCTTCGCGGAACCTTGCGCCTGCTGCGGAACGTAAAGCGATCCAGCCAGTTCCGCGTCGGTAAACCCAAACACAAAAAACTGGTTTGGATTCGTACCCGCGCCGTTCAGGTCCTGCAAAAAGTCGTTGTCATTCGCCAGCCACAGCGTATGTGTCGGCGTTCCGTTGTTATCCACGTCCGGGCCCAGCGCCAGCCCTTCCAGCTTTGCCGGAATCCGGTCCGTGGTGAAACCGTTTGCGGTCAGCACTTTCACCACATCGACGAACAGCGTCTTGCCCACCGCATTGGCAGCGGCTGTGGTTCCATCCATGTCCGGCACGTCTACAGCGCCGGCCAGGTCAATCTTGAAGATCTGTTTCACCTTGGCCTGGCTGCCGTCGCCAAGCCCTTTGCCGTCGCGCTCGTCGACCAGAAATTCGTGATCGTTCAGCGCGGTGATTTCGCTTACGCCCGATCCCGTCGTCAGCAGGTACGCGTATTCGTGCGTGGTTTTTCCGGTGCTGGTGTTGACGGTCACGATGCGAAGCAAACTGGTTGCCGCTCCACCTTGCGCCGCATCCTGAATCAGCGCGTTCTGCATGATTCCGACCAGCGTGTTGCCGTCCGGAGTAATCGCCAGCCCCTCCATACCCTTGTTGGCCACTCGGCCGCTGGTATTGTGGGCAATTTCCAGGGCGCCTTGCGCGCTCAGCGTGGAAACAAACAGATGATCCGGCAACTTGAACGCCCGGATTCTCTGCCCGCTGCTGCGATCAAATTCATAAATGTACGGTCCGTATTCATCGGAGATATAGACACGCTGGCCATCGCTCGACAGCCGGATTCCCTCGCAGTCCAGCCGCGCATTATTCGTGTTGCCGGAAGTTCCGCTCGGATCGAAGTTGTTGCAGCGATTTCATCCAGTTTCGAGTGCTGTTTTCGACGCGAAGCAGTAGTGGTTTTCTCCCTGGTCCCTTCGTTGCGAATTCCCCGATTCAGCAAAACTCTGCTACGCTCGCACCCGGAATGTCTAGTGCTCCCAGATCGCCTCGCGCGCGCCCTTCCGGCTCGCCGGCTTCGCTGATCTCCTCGCGCGACAACAAGTGGCTCAAGGAGTTCCGCATGGCGCTGCGCGGCGGGCTGCCAACGGAATCTGGCGCCGTCGGCGTGGAAGGCCCGCGCCTGGTGGAAGAAGCACTGCGTTCGGCTTGCCCGATCCGCGCGGTGCTTTTCAGCGAAACCGGAGAACGGCACCACTCGCGTCTGGCGCAATATCTCGATCGGCCGGAAGTTTCCATTCCCGTTCTTCATACGACTGACCGGCTCTTCGAAGGCATTGCCGACACCGAACAACCACAAGGTGTGGCGGCCCTGGTGGCGCCCCGTACTTTTACGTTCGAGGAGCTTTTGCGTTCTCCTTCCAACGCCGGCGAAGAGTGCGGCTCGGCGCTTATCCTGGTACTGGTCGGCGTGCAGGATCCGGGCAACGTCGGCACGATCATCCGGACGGCCGCGGCGTTCGGCGCGTCCGCCGCGATCACCGCCGCTTCGGGACTGAGCGGAACGGCGAGTCCCTTCAATCCCAAGGCTCTGCGCGCATCGGCGGGAGCCGCTTTGCACCTGCCGGTGCTTGCGGGACAAACCGCAGCAGCGGCTGTCGATCAATTGCGCGGCGCGGGCATTCACGTAATGGCTTCCAGTTCGCGCGAGTCCGCGGATTTCGACCTACCGCTGCTGGCACCGTGGCAGGTGAACTGGTGCCAGCCAGTGGCGCTGTTGATCGGCAACGAGGGACAAGGGCTCCCGGAAGAGCTTGAGCACAGCGCCGACACCCGCATACGCATTCCCATGTCCTCTTCTGTCGAATCGCTGAACGCTGCTGCTGCCGCCGCGGTACTGTTCTACGAAGCTGCCCGGCAGCGCTCTGGCTAGCACGGGCCTCTCCAGCAATGCCGAATCATCGCGATCGGCTGCGCGACGACGGAACTTCAGAATCGCAGTAAGGCTCGTCGTAGTAAGGATCATCTTCGTTGCCAGAAGGTGCGGGTGGACGAGTGTCGCCGAGCGCGCGAGCTTGCGCGAGATAAGAAAAGCAGCGGCAGGATTACTCATCGAAACAGATAAGCAGACTGGTAATTGGAGGGCGAGTTAGGGGGCGCTTCGAGGGTTGTGAAGGCGGTAGGTCGCGGAGGAATCGTATCGGCCTTTGTGTTGGAAGATGATTCCGGATTCGCCAGCGCATCAGGAGAAGAGGAATTTGCGTTCGCTACATCGGAGTCAGCGAGGCGCCGGCGGTGTGATTGAGGGACACTGGAACAATCAATCTGAGGTTCTTCTTCGGGTTGGTGGGCGAATTCATAAGAGGCGCGCGTCAACTGTACCGAGGTATGGGTCGTGGAGCAGGCCAAGTGGGTTGTCGGGGACGGTGTTGGTTGGCGATTTTCGCGAGTGAGCCGCGAATAGAGGCAAAAGAAAAGCCGGCCTAAAGGGCCGGCCATGACAACGACTACAGGGGGCTGCTAATTTTTGAAAGGGCACGCCGCAACAATCGGAGCCAGCAGGATGCCCAGTCCAAAGCCGAACCGGCCGATGGTCAGTTGCGGACTCCATTTGGGCCGCCGGCTGCGACTTTGTCGCCGATACGGTCCAAAAGTTCGTAAAGAAATTCATCATTGAGTTTAATGAGAATGGTGGTGCTGCCGCGGGCCGACAACAGTATGTCGATGCCGGATTTGGGTTCGGATCCGGGCTTCCAGAAGCGAAGACGATAGTCGACGCTGTCTTTATTTTCAAAGATTACCTGGCCGTTGTCGGGACTGACTTCAACCCATCCTTCCGGACATGGGTGGCCAGCCTCGACGGTAATGGTAGCGGACTTGGGTAAGCCCTCCGTTTTTGCATCCTTGGCAGCGGACATTGACATTGGATTCTCCTTTTAAGTTGGTCTGAACAACGCGGACCCGAGCGAACCTGAAACCGACGACTGCACAATTAGTGAACCGAGGGGGCCGAAACTTGGGAACCCTGAGCCTGGATCGACAGATCACCGAGGAGTCCCACAATCGCAGGCCGAAGCTGAAGGTCGGACAGAGTGTAACCGTTTTGCAGGCTACGTTGAAGAAAATCGAGAGCGCGCTTGCGGTCGCCGAGATCGAAGTAGGTTTCGGCGACATCGGCGAGGATAGACGGGTCCTTGGGAGAAAGAGCGAGAGCGGATTGCGCGTGAAAGAGGGCTTTATCGCGGAGTTTGTCCTCAGCGTAGAGCATGGAGAGCATTGATTGGGTAGGGGCATCGCTGGGATTGACGGCAGCGTATTGCTCGACGAGAGAGAAGGTTTTGGAACGAGCGGTGCGCATTTGCTTAGCGTCCTTGAGCCAAGTGGAGGCGATCAGCAGGTTGGACCAGACGCGCCAGTCTTTATCGTTGAGTTCGAGGGCCTTTCGAGTAGCGGCAGCAGATTCGGAGTAGCGTTTCTGGATCATGTATAGGAGACCGAGATTGGTATAAGCCGGGTAATTGGGAGCGAGCTGGATGGACTTTTGGAAGGCGGATTCGGCAGCGGCAAGGGATTGAGAGTCAGATAGTTCGAGATATGAGAGGCCGAGATCGCTGTAGCCTTCAGGATTGTCGGGAGTGAGCTCGATGATGCGGCGGTACTGCAGGATAGATTCCTGAATACGCTTTTGGCGGTCGTAGAATTCGGCGAGGGCGCGGTAGCCGTCCCAGTAATCGGGGCGAAGGCTAATGGCTTGTTTAAGCTTGGCTTCCGCGTCCTGGATACGGCCGGTGTTTTCGAAACTGCCGGCCATGCCGATAAGAGCATCGGCGTCGCGAGGATTGAGGTCGAGGACTTTTTCAAACTCTTGAAGGGCGAGATCATCCTTGCCGAGTTTCGAGTGCAGCAGGCCCAAGGTGACGTGGACAGACGGGAGGCGTTGGTCCATTTCGAGGGCCTTGCGGCTATTGGCTAGCGCGTTCTCTACGGATGCTGGATCGTGATCCATCAGGAATTTCAGACGGTAGGCTTCCCCGAGAGTTGCGTAGCCTAGCGCAAAGTGAGGATCCTTTTGGACGGCGGATTTGAGCTCAGAAATAGCGCGCTCGGGATTACCGGGCTTATCGTAGCGTTGCATGTAGCCGAGGGCTTTCAAGTAGGACTCGTAGGCGCTGGGAGCGACGCTGGCCGCGGGCGCGGCGACGATGCTAGCAGAACTAACCTTCATCATCCGGGCCAAGTGCGTGACAGCTTGACTCTGCAGGGCAGCGAGGTCTCCCGAGGGATTTTCGAATTGCGCGGAGCCAATTTGACGGAGGCGCTTGGAGTCAATTAGAACGACGGTGAGCGAAACATCGGAGCCTTTGCGTGCGAGGGAACCTTGTACAACCATGGTGGCGCCGAGGTCGCGAAAGGCGGAGGCGGGATCGTTGACGTTGCGGCTGCGGACGACGCTGGAGGGAACGACCCAGAGAGAGCGCTGGGCAGCTTCGAGGTTGGAAAGGTCGTTGGTCATGGAATCCATGAGGCCTTCCGTGACGGGCTGGTAAGCGGGCTCGTTGGTGGAATTGGTGAAAGGGAGGACGGCGATATGTTTTTCAGTGCTGGCGTAGACGAGGCCGGCGAGGCGTTCGCGGGACGGCGGAAGGAGCAGAGCGGCGACGGCGACGAGAATGATGGCGAGTGAGGCGAAGGCCAGCCAGCGAGTGAAATTGGAGCCGCGGGTGGTCCAGGTGGGAGTGGAAGCGTTGTGCATGAACTGCTTAAGTTCGCGAGGAGTGACGGCGTTGCTGCGAGTAGGCTCGGAGTTATGGACGGGGAGAGCGAGGATTTCAACGCGGGCGGCTTCGAGGTCGGTGAGGACTTCAGAGGCGTTGGCGTAGCGATGTTCGGGTTTTTTGGAAAGCGCGCGATAGAGGACAGAGCTGAGCGGAGCTGGGACAAGATCGAGAGAGCCGGGCGGCTGATTGAGGATGGCGAAGGTCATGGCGGTGGTGCTGGGGCGAACGAACGGGTGATTGCCGGTGAGCATCTGGACGAGCATGACGGCGAGAGCCCAGACGTCGGAGCGCTGGTCGACGGACTCGCCAAGGATTTGTTCAGGGGCCATGTAAGGGAGAGTGCCGGTGGCGGAGATGGTTTGCGTAGCGGAGGCGCTGGCGACGATGCGCGCGAGGCCGAAGTCGACAATTTTGGCGGTGCCGGATTTGGTGATGATGATGTTGGAAGGCTTAACGTCGCGGTGGACGATGTTTTGCGCGTGGGCAGCGCCCAGACCGCGAGCAATCTGAATCGCCAGATCGAGAGTTTCGCGGAGCGGCAGGATGCCGTGAGAAAGCTTTTGCGCAAGCGTTTCGCCCTCGTAATACTGCATGACGATGAAGAGGTGGTGGTCAGAGGTTTCTTCGAGGCCGTGAATGACGCCGACATTGGGATGATCGAGCGCAGAGGCGGCACGGGCTTCGCGGCGGAGATTGTTTTTATCGCCGGCACTGATGGTGACGTCGTCGGGGAGAAATTTAAGGGCGACGGTGCGATCGAGTTTGCCGTCGAGGGCCAGGTAGACGACGCCCATGCCGCCAGCGCCAAGCTTTTCGTTAATGTGATAATGGCCGACAGTCTGTCCGAGTAGAGAAGGGCCAGGCTGCGTTGGTGCGGAGATCGCCGATAGGGATGGTTTCGGCTGAGGCATAGACAACCTGGTGACGGCGCTTTGCATAGGATTCTAGGTTTTGCCGACGTACAGCGGCAAGTCAATTCGGGTCATGAAGTAGTGTCGCAAGCAGGGATTTCGTTTCAATTGCGAATTGGGCGGCGGCGCTACGGACGGTATGTGCGGGAGATTCGAGATAGACTAGGCTGGCGAGCGATGAGCCTATTCCCTAGCCAACCGGCGGTGGACAAGGAAGCGGCGGCGGCGCTACAACCGCTGGCGGAGCGGATGCGTCCGCGGACGCTAGATGAGTTTATCGGGCAGGAAAAACTGCTGGGGCCGGGCAAGCCGCTGAGGGTACAGATCGAGTCGGACAATCTGGGCTCGATGCTGTTGTGGGGCCCGCCGGGATGCGGGAAGACGACGCTGGCACGGTTGATTGCGCGTCTGACCAAGTCGGAGTTCATTTCGTTCAGCGCGGTGCTTTCCGGGATTAAAGAGATCAAAGAGGTGATGGCGGGTGCGGAGTTCAAGTCCAAGTCCGGGCGGCGGACGATTGTGTTTGTGGATGAGGTGCACCGGTTCAACAAGGCGCAGCAGGACGCGTTTTTGCCGTATGTAGAGGCGGGGCACATAACGTTTATCGGAGCGACTACGGAGAACCCGTCGTTTGAGGTGATTTCGCCGCTGCTTTCGCGGACGAAAGTGTATGTGCTGGAGGCGCTGACGACGCCGCAGATTGCAGAGCTGCTGCGGCGCGCAATGGCAGACAAAGAGCATGGGCTGGGCGCACAGAGCATCGCGGCGCCAGAGGATGTGTTGTTTCGCATCGCGTCATATGCGAATGGGGATGCGCGGGCGGCGTACAACACATTGGAGTTGTGCGTACGAAGCGCGAATCCCGCAGCGGACGGTGCGCTGCAAATCCGTCCGGCGTTGCTGGAGGATGTGCTGCAGAGGAAGTTGCTGCGGTACGACAAAGCGGGAGAAGAACACTACAACCTGATTTCGGCGCTGCACAAGTCGGTGAGGAATTCGGATGCGGATGCGGCGTTGTACTGGCTGGCGCGGATGCTGGAGTCGGGCGAGGATCCGCTGTACCTGGCGCGGCGAATGGTGCGAATGGCGAGCGAGGATATTGGGTTGGCGGAGCCGGGTGCGCTGGCGGTAACGTTGGCAGCCAAAGAGGCGTTTGATTTTTTGGGAGCGCCGGAGGGAAATCTGGCGCTGGCGCAGGCGGCGGTGTATTTGTCGCTCGCGCCGAAGTCGAACGCGCTCTACACTGCTTTCGGCGAAGTGCAGGAGGATGTGCAAAAGACGGAGGCCGATCCGGTGCCGCTGCATTTGCGGAATGCGGCGACAGGCTTGATGAAAAATATCGGTTATGGGAAGGGCTATCAGTACGCGCACGATTCCGAAGAAAAAGTGACGGACATGCAGTGTCTGCCGGAGAACCTGGCGGGAAGGTCGTGGTATCACCCGACGGATCAGGGATTTGAAGCGCGGTTGCGGCAGAGGATGGTGGAGATTCGGAAGGTAAGGACGAAGAGGAGTGGCAATGAGTGATCCCGGCAAGAAGGCAAGCAGATTCCTCGCTTCGCCCGTCGGGGCGGGCAAGCTCGGGATGACAAGCTTCACCACGGCCGAGCCTATTCCTCGTTGGTTATGGTTTGTCTTTGTAGCCGCGGCTTTGGTGTGCACGGCGGCTGCGGCGCAGGAGCAGGTGGCGCGGCCGAAGATTACAGGAATTGTGTATGTGCGGGTGTACACGGCGGATTTGCACAGGTCACGTGAGTTTTACCGGACGATGCTGGGTTGGGGCGGCGACACGATGGATTGCGTAGGCGCGGGCGCTTCATGCTTTTCGGTGAATGGGCGGCAAAGCGTGGGACTAGCGCAGATTACCGGCGGGACGCCGGACAATCTGGTGGCGGAGATTGCGTTTGCAACGCCGGACGTGGAGCAGATGCGGAGATATTTAGCGGCGCATGGTGTCGTGGGCAAACCGATTGCCAAGAATGCGGCCGGGAAGGCGTACCTGCAATTGCAGGATCCGGAGGGGAATGCGATCGCCTTTGTCCAGCAAGAAGGCGAGGGTGGCTTCTTTACGGCGGAGGATCAGCAGGTTAGCACGCGGCTGCTGCACGCGGGATTCATTGTGAGGAATCACGAAGTGGAAGATCGATTTTATCGCGGTCTGTTGGGATTTCGCATGTACTGGCACGGCGGATTCAAGGACGCAGACATGGATTGGGAGGAGCTGCAAGTGCCGGACGGGAGCGAATGGATCGAATACATGCTGAATATTCCGGCAAACGCCGACAAGAAGGAGCGCGGCGTACAGAACCATTTTTCAGTGGGAGTGCCGGAGATCAAGTCGGCATATACGCGGCTGCGGGCACATGGGCTGAAGCCGGCGGAAGATGACAAACCGGAGATTGGGCGGGATGGCAAATGGTCATGGGATATTTACGACCCGGATGGGACACGAGTGGAGTTTATGGAGTTCAAGCCGGCGCAGCAGCCGTGTTGTCATCCTTATGAAGCGGCGCATCCGAAGCCATGACGGAGGAAGCGGGATGAAATTGACGCGGGCGTTAGCGTGCGCGGTTGCGCTGCTGGTGGTGGCCGGATCGGCGCCAGCGAAAGAGGCGAGCAGGCCGCGGATTACGGCTATTTCCGGAGTGACGATTCTAGTTTCGGACGTGGCGGCTTCGCGAGCGGCATATATGCGTTTGCTGGAGCCGCGCTACTCCTGCGATTTTTGCCAAGATTCGCCTATTCCCGGCTTCGAGCTGGGCAGCGGGCAAGTGATCGCACTACAAGTGGCAGCGACGCCGCAGCCAAAGAACCTGCTCGAAGAAATCTTTCTTCTGACTGACGATTTGAAGCGGATGAAGAGTTATCTGAAATCGCAGAAGGTACCATTCGAGGAACTGCGGGCGGGACGCGTGCCGCTGCGGCTGCGGGTTGCGGACCCGGACGGACATCACATCTCGTTTGTGCAGATCAGCACGCCGCCTCGCATGTACCCGGATGGAAGCGCGCCGCTGCACCTGATTCATGCGGGATTTATTGTGCGGAAGCAGGCAGCGATGGACCATTTTTATAAGGAGATTTTGGGATTTCGGCCGTACTGGCATGGCGGGATGAAAGATGACGAGACGAGCTGGATTTCGCTGCAGGTGCCGGAGGGGACAGACTGGATCGAGTTCATGGTGAACCTCCCCGCCGATCCGGACCAGCATCTGCGCGGGATCATGAATCATATCGCGGTCGGGGTGTTGGATATTCAGGCGGAACGCGAGCAGCTTGTGAAGAACGGAGTGCATCTGACCGAAGAGCCGAAGCTGGGCCGCGACGGGAAATGGCAACTAAACCTGTACGATCCGGACCAGACACGCATCGAATTCATGGAATTCACACCGAAGGAAAAGCCGTGCTGCTCGGAATACACGGGGCTGCATCCCAAGCCATGACGCGGATTGCAAATTGGAAAAGTGAAAATGGAAAAGTGAGAAGCGAAAAGCGAAATTCGAAATACGAACTTCGCTTTTCGCTGCCGGGTATTGACCAGCTCGGCGCTTTACGTTGGCTCGGTCACGGATTCTTGGCCTGTCGCCTCGCGATGTTATGTACCTTGTTTGCGTTCAGTGTTTCGGTCTTTCTATTGTCCGCGGATGGCTTGCCGGCGCAGGATTTGGACAAGCCTTCGGTGAATATTGATGAGGATGTGACGGCGTTCGCGTTTGCGCCGGATGGGCGAGTGGTGTACTCGGTGCGGCGAATGTACCGGAACAAAAAGTACGACATGCAGCGCGACGATATTTTTCTGCGCGAGACGGGCGGGCGCACCAAACGGATTTTTCAGGGTGAGCATTTTACAGTGATGAAGCCGTTTGCAGCGCCGGAGAGCGACAGTTCCGAAGACGAGGTGGATGAAAAAGGCAAGAAGCGCAAGAAAAGCAAGGAGGAAAAAGAACGGCCCGCTACACCGCCATTTACCTACATCGTGGAACGATTTTCGTTTTCGCCGAACGGGCGAATGGTGCTGGTGCAATTGCTGACCAGCACGATTCTGGATGAATCGAGCCACGCGCAGGATGAGCGTATGACGCTGGTGTTGGACGATTCAGGCCGCGAGATCAAGCTGAGCGGGGACAATGCCGTTATACACAAGGCCCACGACGCACTGTGGCTGAGCGACGGCGCGACGATGGTGTATTTGACCGAGGCGGTGCAGCCGAATTTATTGTTTTCGTTCAAATACGCGAATGTAAGGACCGGGCCGGCGGGAGCGGCGTTTGAAGGGCGGACATTTATTGCGGCAGTGGCGATTCCGCATACGAATTCGGCGATTGCCATTGAGCGCGACAAAAACATGACGGGGCCGCCGCGGCTGCAGCGGCTGGAACTGCTGGCGCAAGACGACAAAGAGCTGGCCACGCTGGACGGCTATGAGACGGGATTGTCGGTGTCGCCATCGGGAAAGCATGTGGCGTATTTCATCGACAAGGAGGTGTTGGAAGTGCGCGACCTGGAGAATCCGAACCGTGTGGCGCGGGTG
>Ga0075425_100007566_pt1 | contig 11491 bp, 14 predicted proteins | sample SoiMethybrSBSTD4_FD_75300 | JGI IMG/M metagenome (GOLD analysis project Ga0075425, IMG submission 75300) | Bulk soil microbial communities from a Populus tree surrounding site in Tennessee, USA - Soil MetaG P. TD hybrid SBSTD4 | ecosystem: Environmental > Terrestrial > Soil > Tree plantation...
GGCGCGTCTGGTGCGGTGTCGGACACCTTGCCGCGGCGCTGCGAACTGGTGTCAGACACCGCTCGCGAGCGCTACGTGACTTGGCGCGTCTGGTGCGGTGTCTGACACCAGGGTCACTCGTCGTCGCGCGACCACTGCGTCCGCGGCCGGTCGCCTCGCTTCCCGTCGATCTCGAGATCGACGCGCTCGTTGAAGAAGCAGAACAGGTCTCGTACCCGCTCGGCATCGTGCTGCGGCTTGGGATAGCTCCAGACGAGGTCCTCGAGCAGGCGATCGCCCACGCCCACGTGCCAGTACGCCGCGGAGCCCTTGTACGCACATCGGGTGCGCCGGGAGCTCGGCTGGAACAACTCTGACCGCACGTCCTCGGGCGGGAAGTAGTACCGCGGCGGCAGCGAGGTCTCGAACAAGACGTGCGTGCGTCTGCTGTCCGCGAGCACCTCGCCGTCGACGAGCACGCGCACGTGCCGCGAGGTCTTGTAGACGTCGATCCGTGCATACGGGTCGCGCGGATGCCCGAAGGCCTGCTCGTCCTCGACGAACCACTCGTCGAACGAATTCCAGTCGAGCGCGGCGTAGCCGGCCAGGAACGACGCCGACTCGATCGGCTCGGGGTACGCCCAGACGGCGTCCGGCGCGCGCCGGCCACCGACCTCAACGTGCCAGTAGCGCGCATCGCCCTTGTGCGGGCAGTGCGTCGACTTCTCGGACTGCCGGAGGAGGTCGTCGCGAAAGTCCTGCTGCGGGAAGTAGTAGACCGGAAGCAGCCCGGTCTCGTGGAGGAGCACAGCGTGCGCGCTGTCCACGACGGTCTCCTTGGCGAACAACGCCCGGACGCGGTGCGGAACCGGGTCCCAGAGCAGGATCGAGCTCGACCGGTCGATCGCGACGTTGAAGCGGCCGGCCGGCTCTCTCGAGAACGGCGCGGTTCCGACGGTGAGGGACATGGTCGCTCGATTCCCGCGGCAGCCGCCGTTAACCCCGAACCCTTCGGCCGCCGGTTGCGTATGACAATCGGTGGTCCCCGCAGACGAAGAGATCCTGTACACGCTCAAGACCGGCGACTCGAACGAGTCGATGCGCGCGCTCCTGCGCGCCTACGGCGGAGGTCTCTACGGGTTCGCCCTCAAGCGCCTCGGCGACTCCGGCCTGGCGGAGGAGGCGGTGCAGGAAGTGATGGTGCGCGTCTGGCGGCACGCCGAGAGCTTCGACGAGGAGCGCGGCTCGTTCCGAAGCTGGGTCTACCAGATCGCGACGAACGTCGTCATCGACCTACACCGGCGCCGGCGGGCACGCCCGCCGCTCGCCCGCCTCACGTCCGAGCCCACGGCCGAGCTCGGGTCGCTGGAAGAGGAGATGGAGCGCTGGCAGCTCCATATGGTGATCGCGAACCTGCGGCCCGAGCACCGCGAGGTGATCGCCCTCGTCCACTTCGAAGGGCTGAAGCTGCGCGAGGCGGCCGAGCAGCTCAGGATCCCCGTCGGCACGGTCAAGAGCCGCTGCTACTACGCGCTCGAGAGCCTGCGGATCGCGCTCGAAGAGCACGGGCTTGCACCGTGACCAGCTGCGCCGAGGCACGCGGGCTGATCGGGGCCGACCTGCTCGGGGCGCTCGACGATTCGGAGCGCGACGCGCTGGTCACACACCTGGCCCACTGCCAGGAATGCGCGGCCAAGCACGCGCGACTCGCGCAGCTCGTGCCGCTGATCGACCGAGCGGGGCCGATGGACAGCGAGCCCGCCCTGCCGGATGGAGCGGAGGAGCGGCTGCTCGCCGCCACGACGGCGGCGCCCCGCGCGAGACGGCGCCGCTGGACGCATCGCCGCTGGGTGCCCGCGGTGGGCGGCGCACTCGTCGGCGCCGCGGTGACGCTCGCCTTGGTGGCGCTCCTCGGCGGCGGGAGCGGTCAGCCCGCGTCCCCGCCGGCGGCCATGTCCCTCGCGCTCTCGCCGACCCGCGAGGCGCCGACGGCAGCGGCGATGGTGTACGTGATCAACCGCGAGAACATGACGACGGTCGCGCTCGAGGCGCACGGGTTGCCGACTCCGCGCCCCGGCCAGCACTACGTCGTCTGGATCTCGGGCGAGTACGGCTCCTACGCCCTGGGCACCATCCAGGTGAACAAGAGCGGCTGGGCGACGGCGATCCTCAAGAGCGGCCACAGCACCTGGCCCGGCACGCACATCTCCATCCTCGTGACACCGGGCAGCTCCGACATGGGCGGGACGCGGCTGCTCGCGCGCGGCACCCTGTGAACCTTTCGCGTCCTGACTGCGTACCAATCACGAGAACCCACCGGACGGGAGGGAAGATGAAGAAACGGATCGTCCGTGCAAGCGTCGCGATCGTGGTGGTCGCGATCGCGGTCCCGGCCGCAGTGCTGGCCGCGCAGGGGAACCACAAGGCGCAGACGGTGAGGGTGACGCTCAACGAGTTCCACATCAAGGGTCTGCCGAAGTCCTTGCAGCCCGGCTCGGCCACCTTCCAGGTGAAGAACGCCGGCAAGTTCCCGCACGACTTCGTCGCGATGTTCGCACCCGCCGGCTCCAAGTTCAGGACGGCGCAGCTGAAGCCCGGTGCCGGCAAGAGCCTCACGGTGAACCTCAAGCCGGGCGCGTACATCGTCATCTGCGACGTGGGCGCGGGGTACCACGCCAGCCAGGGGATGATCGCGAAGTTCACGGTCGGGAAGTTCGACTTCACCACGTTCAAGTGGACCGCCTGACGATCTGAAGCACGGTCGGCCCGCCCGCCGCCGCGCATCAGCGCGTAGGCGGGCGGGCTGCCGAACACCGCATGGGCGTTGCCTAGGCGCCGGCTCCACTGTCCGCTATGGTTGGCCGCGCGATGCGCACAGTTCGCACAGGCAATGCCAGGGCGTTCGACAGAGGGTCGCTGCTCCGCCGCGGCGCGCTCGCGGTCGCAGCGGGCGCCGGCGTCGGCGCCTTCGCAGGCCGGGCAGCGGCCGACACGATCCCCGACGGCGACGTCGCCTACCTTCGGCTGCTGCTCGGAGCGGAGCTCCTGAAGGCGGACTTCCAGACCCGGGCACTCGCGACGAAGCAGCTCGATGCCCCCGGGAAGGCGCTGCTGAGCCGCATCCGGGCCGACGACACGGCGCACGCCGCCGCCCTCACCGCGCTGATGAACGACGCGGGGCAGCAGCCGACGACCGCCGACGACATCGACTTCTCGTATCCCGCCCGGACGTTCTCCTCGCGTAGCTCGATCGTGAAGCTCGCCGAGCAGCTCGGGACGCTGACGCTCGGGGCCTACCTCGGCGCGCTCGAGAACCTCCAGGTCCCGCGTCTCAGGCTGCCGGTCGCGCAGATCGCGGCCAACGAGGCGCAACAGCTGAGCGCGCTCGCGCGGGCACTCGGCCGACCGGCGATCGGCCGGCCGTTCGCCGCCGCGCTCGCCATCGACGTCGTCTCTGCCTCTCTCGACCGCTACGAGAGCTGACGGTGCCGAAGCAGCTCTACACGGCGAGCGAGGCGGCCTCCGCCCTCGGGATCAGCATCGACACGCTGCGGCGGTGGGACAAGAGCGGCCGGATCAAGGTGCAGCGCGACGCGGGCAACCGGCGCGTCGTCGCGGCCTCCGAGATCGACCGTGTGCGCGGCGATGCGCAAGGCGCTCACGTCAGCGCGCGCAACCGCTTCCACGGGGTCGTGACCGACGTGAAGGTCGACGGGCTCATGGCGCAGGTCGAGCTCGTCGTGAGCGATCCCGTGCGGCTCGTCGCCGTCGTCACCCGGGACGCGGTCGAGGAGCTCGGGCTGAAGCCGGGCATGGCGACGACCGCGCTCGTCAAGTCGACCAACGTGATCATCCAGAGCTGAGGAGGAACGTCGTGCCCACACGCAACCGTTCGCTGCTCGCAGCACTCCTCGCGCTCGCGCTGCTTTCGGCGCTCGCCGTCCGCGCGCAAGCCGCCGCGCGCGCGCAGCTGACCGTCTACGCGGCCGCCTCGCTGACCGACGTCTTCCCGCAGATCGATCCGGCCCAGCGCTACCAGTTCGGGGGCTCGAACACGCTCGCCGCCCAGATCCAGCAGGGCGCGCCGGCCGACATCTTCGCCTCTGCGAACACGACGCTGCCGGCTCAGCTCTTCGCCCGCAACCTCTGCTCGAAGCCGGTCGTCTTCACCCGCAACACGCTCGTCGTGGTGGTCCCCAAGTCGAACCCGGCGGGGATCCGCAGCGTCTTCGACCTCTCGAAGCAGGGCGTGAAGCTCGTGATCGCCGGCTCGGGCGTGCCGGTCGGCAGCTACACCCTGCAGGTCCTGAAGCAGATGAACCTCTCGACAGCCGTGCTGAAGAACGTCGTCAGCCGCGAGACCGACGTGCGCGAGGTGCTCGCCAAGGTTGCACTGGGCGAAGCGGACGCCGGCTTCGTCTACTCGACGGACGCGAAGACGGTGCCGGACAAGGTGACGGTGATCAAGGTGCCGGCGTGGGCGGTTCCGAAGGTGCAATACGGCATCTGCGTCGTCTCTTCGAGCGCGAACAAGGCAGACGCGCAGGCGTTCATCAACCGGGTGATGAGCAAGGCGGGACAGGCGAAGATGATCGCCGCCGGGTTCTTGCCGCGTGTGAAGCCCGCGTCGAAGAAGTAGCCGCGATGCGCCGGGCCGCGCTGGCTGTGACCTACGTGACGGCTGTGGCCGTCGCGCTCGGCTTCCTCCTGCTTCCGATCGTCGCGATCTTCACGCACACCTCTCCCGGGAAGCTCCTCGAGCAGCTGTCGAACCCGGTCGTCGTCGACGCGCTGGTGGTGACACTGAAGACGAGCGTGATCGCGCAGCTGTTGATCGTCGCTCTCGGCACGCCGACGGCCTACCTGCTCGCGAGCAGGCGTTTCCCGGGTCACGCGTTCGCGGTGACGCTGGTGGAGCTGCCGCTCGTCCTCCCGCCGGCGGTCGCGGGGATCGGCCTGCTCGCGGCCTTCGGCCGGCTGGGCTTGCTCGGGTCGAGCCTCGAGGCACTCGGGATCACCCTCCCGTTCACGCAGGCGGCGGTGATCGTCGCGGTCGCCTACGTCGCGAGCCCGCTGTACATCCGGCAGGCGATCGCGGCCTTCGAGGCGACCGATCCCAGCCTTGCCGCCGCCTCACGCACGCTCGGCGCGGGGCCCGCGCGAACGTTCTTTCGGGTCGTGTTGCCGCTCGCCCGCGGCGGGCTGATCGCGGGGCTCGCGCTCTCGTTCGCGCGGGGCATCGGCGAGTTCGGCGCGACGATCATGTTCGCCGGTAGCTTGCAGGCCGTCACGCAGACCTTCTCGCTCGCGATCTACGCGGAGTTCGACCGGAACTTCGACGCGACGCTCGCGATGAGCGGGCTGCTCGTGCTCATCAGCATCGTCCTGCTCGCCGCCCTCCGCATCGGGCTCACATGGCAACGCTCGTCCTCGACCGCGTCTTCGTCCCTCTTCGGTCTTTCGGGCTCGAGCTGAGCCTGGCGGTGGCCGGGACCGTCGCGCTCGTCGGCCCGTCGGGCGCCGGCAAGACGACGGTGCTGCGCGCAGTCGCCGGCCTCGTGCGACCGGACTCGGGTGCGATCTCGATCGGCGACGAGGTCTGGTTCGACGGCGAGAGCGGGGTCGACCGGCCGCCCGAGGCCCGGCGCGTCGGGCTCGTCTTCCAGGACTACGCGCTCTTCCCGCACATGACGGTGCGTCAGAACATCGAGTACGCGCGTCGCCATGCCGCCGAGGAGTACCTCGAGCGGTTCCGGATCGCGCACCTCGAAGCCGCGCGTCCGAGTTCGCTGTCGGGCGGCGAGAAGCAGCGCGTCGCACTTGCCCGGGCACTCGCGCGCGATCCGGACGTCCTCCTGCTCGACGAGCCGCTCTCGGCGCTCGACGCGCACACGAAGGCCGGCGTGCGCGGAGAGCTGCACGACCTACTCGCAGCGCTCGACATCCCCGTGTTGCTCGTTACCCACGACTTCGAGGACGCCGCCGCGCTCGCGGATACCGTCAGCGTGATCGTCGACGGGAAGCTGCGCCAGAGCGGCACGCCCTCCGAGCTCGTGTCGCAGCCCGCCGACTCGTTCGTCGCGTCCTTTACCGGAGCAAACCTCCTGCACGGCCGCGCGGAAGCCGCACGCAACGGCGCCGCGCGAGTCCGGCTGGAGGACGGCACCGTCGTGAGCACCGCTGATCCCGCCGACGGCGACGTGGTCCTCGCGGTCTACCCGTGGGACATCACCGTCGCCTCGGCGCTGCCGCACGACTCGGCGCTGAACGTCATCCGGGCGCCGATCCGGAGCGTCGCCGAGCTTGGGAATCGCGTCCGTCTCGCCATCGGTCCCGTGACGGCCGAGATCACCACCGAGTCGCTCGCCCGCCTGGGGCTCGGCCTGGGCAGCGACGCGTACGCGACGTTCAAGGCGACCGGCACGCGTGTTGTCGCCCGCCACGACGATGTCGTGAGCGTCCGCCGCGCCACGCCCTGACGGGGCAGTTTTGCGTCTCGTTCGTGCGGGTATCCGTCTGGGCGCATGGGCACGATGCCTCGCTCGCTCGCTCTCGCGGATGTCGAGCCGGCACGGGAGACGATCGCCGCCGCGAGCGACGTCGCACGCCGCTGGATCGACAACATCGAGACCGTCGTGCGCGGCAAGCGGCAGGAGGTCGAGCTCGTCGTCGCCGCCGCAGCCTGCGACGGGCACGTCCTCATCGAGGACGTCCCCGGCACGGCCAAGACCGTCCTCGCACGTGCGCTCGCCCAGAGCGTGAAGGGCGCCGTCGCGGGGCGTATCCAGTGCACGCCCGACCTCCAGCCGTCCGACGTCACCGGGATGTCCCTCTACGACCAGCGAACGCGCGAGTTCGAGTTCCGGCCCGGTCCGGTCTTCGCGAACGTGCTGCTCGCCGACGAGGTCAACCGCGCGCTGCCGAAGACGCAGTCGGCGCTGCTGGAGGCGATGGCGGAGCGCCAGGTCACCGTCGACGGCGAGACGCGGCCGCTGCAGCGGCCGTTCCTGCTGATCGCGACCGAGAACCCGGTCGAGCTCGAAGGCACGTTCCCCCTTCCGGAGGCGCAGCTCGACCGCTTCCTCGTGCGGCTGACGCTGGGGTATCCGAGCGCGGAGGACGAGGAGCTGCGGATCATCCAGCACCAGCGACATGGGCATCCGCTGGGCTCCTGCGGCCACGTCGTCACGGTCGCGGAGGTCCGGGCGCTACAGGACGCCGTCCCGGACGTGTACGTCGACGAGCTCGTCCAGCGGTGGATCGTCCAGCTCGTTCGCGCAACGCGTGAGCTCGAGGTCGTCGAGCTGAGCGCGTCCGTACGCGGCTCGATCGCGCTCGAACGCATGGCACGCGCCTGGGCGCTCGTGCACGGGCGCGCGCACGTCGAGCCCGAGGACGTCGAGTTCCTGTTCCCGTCGGTCATCGGGCACCGGCTGCTGTTCGCACCGGGGTTCGGGGTCGTCGGGCACAAGCTCGAGCGGCTCGAGGCGGTGGGTCAAGTCTGGGAGCGCTGCCTCGCAGCGGCTCCGCGGCCGTCGCTCGCGCAGTAAAGAAGTGCGCGAGCGAAGGGCGACCATTGCTCTTCTCCCGCGGCGACGCGTGCACGGCACGCCGCTCGGAGACATGCGAAGCGGCCGCCGCGGCGACGGCGCCGAGTTGGTCGGTCTGCGCGACTACCGGCGCGGCGACGACCTGCGCCGCCTGGATCACCGTGCGTCTGCGCGCGCGTCGCGTGCGCGCAGCGAGGACGTTCTTCTGGTGAAGGAGTTCTACGCCGAGGAAGCGGCACGCGTCGTCGTCGCGCTCGACGGCGGGCCGTCGATGCAGCTGTTCCCGCCGGGGCTTCCCTGGCTCGACAAGCGAGCGGCCGTTCGCGAGATCGTGACGCTGATCGTCGACAGCGCCTTCGAGGCGCGCGCGCCGGTCGGCTGCCTCGCCGGCGCCGATTGGTGGCCCCCGGCGCGGCGGCCGAAGGCCGACGAATGGCAGCACGAGACGGGCGCGGGACCTGCGCTCGAAGAGCTTGCGCGCAAGCCGCGGCTCGGCAAGGGCACCTTCGTCTTCGTCGTCTCCGACTTCCTCGTACCGCCGAGCGACGACGATTGGTGGAGGCTGCTCGCGCGCGGCTGGGACCCCGTGCCGGTCGTCGTCCAGGACCCGTTGTGGGAGCAGAGCTTTCCCGACGTCGCCGGCGTGCCGTTCCCGGTCGCCGAGGCCGACGGATCGCGACGGCGGCTCGTCCGCGTCCGCCGGCGCGAGGCGCGAGCGCTGCGCGCGGCGCACGAGGCACGCTTTCGCACGACGCTCGCACGGTTGCGCTCGCTCACGCTGGAGCCCATCCTCATCGGAGCCTCGGATGCAACGAGCGTGCAGCTCGCCTTTCAGCGGTGGTCGGCCGCACGCGGCGGGAGGCTGAGATGAGGTGGGCCCGGTGGCTTGCCCCGGCCCTGGCGGTCGTCGCCGTCGCGGCCGTCGTGACGATCGCGGCCGTTCGCTCGCGCCGTGCGGCCGCACCGGTGCCGCGCGCCGCTGTCTCGGCCGAGACCACGCTCCAGCCTCGGGTCGCGCTCTTCGGCGCGCCGGTTCGCGCCGAGCTGACGATCGCGGTCGATCCCACACGGGTCGATCCACGGAAGGTACGCGCAAGCGCGCGGTTCTCGCCCTACTCCCCGCTCGGGCCGCTGCGCGTCACGCGGCACGCCGGAGAACACACGACACTGATCCGGATCGCGTACCGGTTGCAGTGCGTCGCGCCTGCGTGCTCGCGCCCGGGCGGGCAGGCAAACGTCTCGCTCCCGCCGGCCGTCGTTCGCTGGAGTGGTCACCGCCTGTCCGCCGGGTGGCCGCCGGCGGCGATCGCGTCGCGGCTGACCGCGGACGACGTCGCACATCCGTCGCTCCGCTACACGACCGAAGCGCCGGCGCGCACCTATCGCGTCGACCCGGTCCTCGTCGGGTGGACGTCGATCGGCGCCGCGGCGGCAATCGTGCTCGCGCTCGGCGCGCTCGTGCCGCTCAGGCTGCGGAACGCGGCCGCCCCGGTCGAGCCGCCGTCGTCCGACCTCGAGCGCGCACTCGACCGTGTCGTGGAGGCGGCGGATGGCTCGCAGGCCGACCGGCGCGGCGCGATCGGCGAGCTCGCGCAGGTGCTCGAACGCGAAGGTTTCGGCGAGCTCGCGCCGCTCGCCCGGCGGATCGCATGGTCGAGCGCCGGCCCGTCTCCGGCCGTCGCCTCCGAGCTCGCGGCGCTCGTGCGGTCTGCGCTCGAGGTGGCCGCTTGAGCCGCGCACTTCCACTCGCCGACGCACAGGCGCTGCGGAGGCCGGCACGGCGCGCACTGATGCTGCGAGCAGCAGCGGTCGTCGCGCTCGCCGCGCTCCTCGGCGCCCTCGCGCTCGCGACCGGCGTCGTCCAGAGCCGGGCGCACCCGACCTCCGCGAGCGTCGTCGTGCTCGACGTCTCCGGCAGCATCGGGCCCGACGCGTCGGCGACGATCGTCCGGACCCTGCGCGCCGTCGCCAGACAGGGCGGCCGCGCCGGGTTGGTGCTCTTCTCCGACGCGACGCAGGAGGCCCTCCCGCCGACGGCCCCCGCGAGCATGCTGCGCGAATACGTCCGCTTCTTCGCCGCGTCCAGGAACGGCGGACTGGCGCACAACCCGTGGACTGACGACTTCAGCGCGGGGACGCAGATCGGACGCGGCCTTGCCGCCGCGCGGCTCGCGCTGAGTCGCGCGGCGATCGAGCGTGGGCGCGTGATTCTCGTCAGCGACGTCAGCGACTCCATCCTCGACGCTCCGCTCATGCGGCGTGAGCTACTCGCCTACGCGCGCGATCCGAAGATCACCTTGCGGCTGGCCGCCGTCCCGGGCAACGACAAGTCGGCAGTCGCCCTCTTCCGACGGGCGCTCGGGCCGAGGGCGTTCGCCGTCGGCCGACCGCCTGCATCCGCACTCGCTCCCGAGTCGCGCGGGTTCCCCACGACGGCCGTCGCGGTCGTCGTGGCGATCGCGTTGCTGCTCGCCGCGTACGAGCTGACGAACGCGCCGCTGACGTGGCGGGAGCCGGCTTGACGCGGAGCTTCGTCGCCCTTTGCGCGGCGCTGCTCGCGGCGGCGGCGACGCTCGCGTGGGGCGGCTTCGAGCTGCTCGCGCTGCCGACTCATGGGAGCGGGGTCGCCGAGTCGATCGACGGCGGCGGCGACGCGCGCAGGTTCGGCATCGCCCTGCGTCTCTTCGCCGACTCGGTGCACGAGACGGCGCGGACCGACGCCGCCTTCGTCCGCCGAGCGCGTGCGGAAGCGGCACTCGCCGCGCAGCGCGGCGCGCCGAAGGTCCGCTCGGACGCCGAGACGCTCCTCGGCGTCCTCGCCGTGCGGGACGCGGCGGCGCAACCGCAGCGCGCGAAGGCCTATCTGGGGACGGCCGTCGACGCCTTCGGCAAAGCGCTTCGCCTGAACCCCGACAATGAGGCGGCGGCGGTCGACCTCGAGCTGCTGATCACGCGCGGCGCCGGACGACAGCGCGGACAGCCGAGCGACAGGGGCAAGCGCGGCGCCGCGAAGGCCCGCTCGAACCGGCACGGGCACGGCGCCGGGGCGAGCAAACGTCGTGGGTTCGGCTATTGAGCCCCGCGCTGCACTTCTTGACGCCGGAGGCGGCAGTCGCCGCGCCGGTCGTGCTCGCGCCCGCGGTCGCGGCATTGCTCCATTCGCGGCGCCGGCGCGGGCTGCTCGCGCTGCTCGGGCTCGCGCCGGCGCCGCTCCTGCGCCGCGTCGGCATCGCCCTTGCCGCCGCGGCGGCGTGTGCGCTGCTGGTGGCGGCCGCCGCACAGCCGGTGCTCGTGCACTCGCAGGCGCATGACGTTCGCACCGACGCGGAGCTCTACGTGGTCCTCGACACGTCGCGATCGATGGCGGCGAGCGCGGCACCGACCGCACCGACGAGGGAGAGGCGCGCGAAGCGCTTCGCGGTCGCGCTCCGGTCTGCCCTGCCGGAGATCCCCGTCGGGGTCGCGTCGTTCACCGACCGTCTGCTCCCGCACCTGGTCCCGTCGGCGGATGCTGCGGCGTTCGACTCGACGATCGCGCAGGCGATCGGCGTCGACCGCCCCCCGCCGTCGGACCCGTCGCCGCTCGCGACGTCCTACAGCGTGTTGTCGCGGCTCGTCCGGACGGGCAGCTTCTCGCCCAACGCCGGCCACCGGCTGATCGTGCTGCTGACCGACGGTGAGTCGCAGCCGTACTCGCCCGCACAGGTCGTGCGGTCTCTGCAGTCCGCGCGAACCGGGCTGATCGTCGTGCGCTTCTGGCACCCCAACGAGCGAGTCTTCGTCCACGGCATCTCCGCCGGTTACGTGCCGGCGCGGGCAAGCACGGAGGCGTTCGCCTCACTCGGCCGCCTGAGCGTCGGAGGCCGCGTCTTCGGTGACGGGGATGCGTCCGCCGCGGCACGCGCCGCTCGCACCTTCTTCGGCTCGGGGCCGGCGCGCAGGCTCGGCGGCCGGCGGCAGTC
>Ga0075425_100007567_pt1 | contig 11491 bp, 11 predicted proteins | sample SoiMethybrSBSTD4_FD_75300 | JGI IMG/M metagenome (GOLD analysis project Ga0075425, IMG submission 75300) | Bulk soil microbial communities from a Populus tree surrounding site in Tennessee, USA - Soil MetaG P. TD hybrid SBSTD4 | ecosystem: Environmental > Terrestrial > Soil > Tree plantation...
CTCTCGCTGGATGAAGTTGGCCAAACATCAGCGGCGTTTCTTGACGGGATTGGCTGGGGCGAAGTCGGAGTATGCTAGAGGTCAATTCCAGTTCACGAGCGGGATCAGTAAGTTTTACATGATCTGGATGAATGGATTTGCTCACCGCTTCACGAAAACAAGAACTTACGTTTGGCAAGCATGATGCAGAGGGGTAACATTCTCGCTGGTATTACTTCAAGACGCCTTGCCTGTGGAACGACCACTTTGTATGGCACCGGATTCGGATTTGGGAGGTGACCCATGGCACCATTCAGAATTTTAGTCGCAGATGATCATGAAGTAGTTCGAAAAGGATTAGTCGCACTATTACAAGCTCAGCCGGAGTGGCAGGTGGTAGGCGAGGCCGCCGAAGGACGTGAAGCGGTCGATAAGGCCCAGCAGCTTCGGCCCGATGTCGTGATTCTCGACATCGGCATGCCGAATTTGAATGGCCTCGAGGCCACCCGCCAGATTCTGAAATCGAACCCGCAGGCCCGAGTTCTGATCCTGACGCTCCACGATTCAGACCAGGTCGTGCGCGAGGTTCTGGATGCAGGCGCGCGCGGATTCCTCTTAAAATCCGACGCCGCGCGAGATCTGGTTGCTGCTGTCGAGGCACTTCGTCGCGATAAGACCTATTTCACCTCGAAAGTTGCCGCGATGGTGCTCGAGGGATATCTGAAGGGCGGGAAGCCGGGGGCCACATTTACTCCAGGACGCAACCGCCTGACGCCGCGTGAGCGCGAAATCGTGCAACTGCTCGCTGAAGGAAAGAGCACCAAGGAAGTTGCCGTCGCACTGGGCTTGAGCGTGAAGACAGCCGAGACGCATCGCTCCAACATAATGCGCAAGTTGCAACTCCACTCGGTCAGCGATCTCGTCCTCTACGCCGTGCGCAACAATATCGTGCACGTAGTACAAGCGGGACTTGAGTAGTTCTGGTTTTGTAGATTGAGCACGGGCGTCTCGCCCGTGCTTTTGTTTTTTTTCACACTCTGTTTTTCGTAACCGCCCCTGACATTTGTCACCATCCCACGGTGACGTTCACCACTGCAAAGACCTGCGCTGATGACCGACTCTTGGAGCGGATTTGAATTCATCTCTAAACGGAGACTCTCATGCGTGTTGCTCGAAGCTCCATCCTTCTGTTGGCGGCAATGCTCATTTCAACTTCGCTTTTTGCAGCGGAAATTACCGGCAAATGGAAGGGCCCCATGCAGAGCGGAGGCGACGCCGTGTTCGACTTGAAATCCGAAAAGGGCGTAGTGACGGGGAACATGCTTGGATACGACGGCCAGCCGTATCCGGTTTCGGACGGCAAGATCGACGGCGAGACCGTTTCAATGAAGGTTGCTTTTGAATGGCAGGGACAGCCTGTGACTCTGCTGGTAACCGGAAAAGTTTCCGGCGTCGACATGCAGCTGCACATCGCGGCTGACAATGGCTACTGGGCCACGGACGCGGCGTTGAAGCGCGACAAGTAGTTCGCGCAATCCCCACTTCTCGCAAAATCGGCGAGAAGTTGCGCACCCCCATTTCAGATCGTGCCAACCGCTGTTCTGCCGGCCTTCCCTGCTGTTGTAGAATCTCACTACACCTCTTATGTCAGCCAAAATTCCTGTAGGAGTTCTGGGTGCCACCGGTATCGTAGGACAGAGGTTTATCCAAATGCTGGAGCACCACCCGTGGTTCGAGGTGGCGTGGCTAGCGGCATCCGATCGCTCCGAAGGCAAATCGTACGCTGAGGCTGCGCGCTGGCGGTTAAAGACGCCGATTCCCTCCCCTGTTGCCAACATGCGCCTCTCGGCTGCCACCCCCGACGGTGCTCCCAAAGTGATGTTCGCCGCGCTCGACGCTTCCATCGCTGCCGAACTCGAGCCGCGCTTCGCCGAAGCTGGATGCGCGGTAATTACAAACTCCAGTGCGCTGCGCATGGCGAAAGATGTCCCCCTGGTCATCCCTGAGGTCAATCCTGATCACACAAAGTTGATTGACTGTCAAAGCTGGCGTCGTAAGTCGGGCGGATTCGTGGTGACGAACTCGAACTGCTCAGCCATGGGACTGGTTCTGGCGCTTGCTCCTCTGCACAAGCGCTTCGAACTGGAAACGGTCATGGCGGTCACCATGCAGGCGGTGAGTGGAGCTGGGTATCCCGGTGTGGCCTCGCTCGATATCCTCGGCAACGTCATTCCCTACATTGCCAAAGAAGAAGAAAAGATGGAAGAGGAGACGCGCAAGCTGCTCGGCACACTGAATGGCGCTGGCGTCGTGCTCGCTCCATTCAAGATGAGCGCGCAGTGCAATCGCGTGGCGGTTGAAGACGGGCACACCGAATCCGTTTCGGTGAAATTCAAGAAGAAAGCCGCGCCTGAAGAGATTCTCGACGCATGGATCAGTTTCCGCGGAGTGGCGCAAGAAAAGAAGCTGCCGAGTGCGCCCGAGGTTCCGGTGCGTTACCTGGACTCCAACGATCGCCCGCAGCCGCGCTTCGACGTGGATTCCGGCAATGGCATGACCACCACGGTGGGTCGCCTACGTCCCTGCGGTGTGCTCGATTGGAAGTTCACGGTCCTGTCTCACAACACAATTCGCGGAGCAGCAGGAGCGGCATTGTTAAATGCCGAGCTGCTCAAGGTTGAAGGTTACCTGGGTTAGCCTGTGTTCCTTCGTTACTTCGTGTCCTTTGTGGTAAACGCTTTTGAACCACAAATTGCACGAAGGTACACGAAGGATCACCGCTTCCATTCCATATACACTTCTAGCAAGAACCAATGCCCAACAGCTGCATTGTCATGAAATTCGGCGGCACCTCCGTCGGTGACGCCAAGGCCATCGAACGTGTGGCGGCCATCGTGCATGAACGGCTACCGCAAAGGCCTGTCGTAGTCGTTAGCGCCATGGCCCGCGTCACGGACCAACTGCTGCAGATGGCGCGCGCCGCCGGTTCCGGAGATCGTAAAGTCGCCCTCACGTTCGCCCGCGAACTCCGCGAACGCCATTACAACACCGCAGGCGAACTCCTCGGCACCGCCCTGTTCACGCAGTTTCACGGGGACCTCGGGACAGAATTTGAAGAACTGGAAGAACTCCTGCGGGGGATTGCCGCGGTCGGCGAACTCACGCCTCGTACCACTGATCACGTCGCCTCGTTCGGTGAAGTCCTATCGAGCAAACTGGTGACTGCGGCGCTCTGCGCGCACGAGATCGACGCCAGCCTGGTCGATTCGCGGGATTGCATCGTAACCGACGAGACCTTCACTCGCGCCACGCCGCTGTTTGAGGACACGAATCTGCAGCTTGCCGAAACGGTTCGCCCCTTGATCGAACAGCGGCGAGTTCCGGTCATGGGCGGCTTCATCGCTTCGACACGAGCCGGAATCACAACCACGATCGGTCGGGGAGGTTCCGATTTTTCTGCGTCCATTGTGGGCGCCGGCCTTGGCGCAGACAAGATCGAGATTTGGACGGACGTTGATGGAATGATGACCACAGACCCGAATCTTTGTGCAGATGCACGCAGAATCAAGGTCATCAGCTTCGACGAAGCGGCAGAGCTGGCATATTTTGGAGCGAAGGTCCTTCACCCCGCCACTGTGCTTCCCGCCATCCAGAAAAACATTCCGGTTTACATCTTGAACTCGCGCAATCCTTCCTGTGAGGGCACGCGAATTACGGCCCGTGCACCGCACTGTAAGAACTTCTTCAAAGCCATTGCCGCAAAGAAACGCATCACGATTGTGGACGTCGCCGCACCACGAATGCTGCTTGCTCACGGCTTCTTGAAATCCATTTTCGACGCCTTTGATCGTCATCGAATTCCGGTGGATGTAGTGTCCACGTCGGAGGTCAGCGTCTCATTAACGGTGGACTCGAACGAACAGATTCCAGCATTGGCGGCTGATCTTGAGCGCCTCGCGGATGTGAAGTATGAGGGCCGTAAAGCGATTGTCTGTCTCGTCGGCGAAAACCTGCGGGAGATTCCGGGCATTGCCGCACACGTCTTCGGAGAGTTGTCAGATGTAAAGATCCGCATGATTTCGCAGGGCGCGTCGGAGATTAACCTGACCTTTGTGATCGATGAAGAGCAGGTGCCGGCAGTCGTCCAACGCCTGCATAAAGCATTCTTTGCGGAATTAGACCCGGAAATCTTCGCCTGAGAGTCTCGTGTGGCGCGGGCGCCCCGCCCGCGAATGCCGCGAACGGCTACACTAGCTGCGATGAAACTCCTCTTATTAGGCGCAGGCAAAACCGGCTCCCTCGTCGCCGAAGTCGCACGCGAGCGTGGACACGAGGTCGAGACTCTCCGATCGGCATTGAATCCGAACGCTTTCGCACTCACCTCTGAACGCCTGGCGGCCTTCGATTGCGTGGTTGATTTCACCACTCCCCATTGTGTTTTGGACCATATCCGCGCCTCCGTCCGAGCGGGCAAGAACATGGTTGTAGGCACCACCGGGTGGCACACGGAACTGTCAACGGTTCGCGCATTAGTGGAACAGCATGGAACGGGATTCCTTTACGGGTCGAATTTTTCCATTGGCGTGAATCTCTTCTTCGACCTAGTTCGGAACACGCTACCTGCAATCCAGCAAAAGTACGCGCCGCGCATTTACGAGCGTCACCACTCAACTAAGAAAGATGCGCCTTCGGGCACCGCAGCCAGCATGCAGGCAATTCTGCAGGAGAATACGGGGGCGGAAGTGGAAATCACTTCGTTCCGCGAAGGCGACGTAGTCGGGATGCACGAACTGGTACTCGATTCCGGAAATGACACGATTTATTTGTGCCACGACGCCAAGTCCCGCCGTGGATTCGCCGAGGGCGCCGTGAGGGGCGCTGAGTGGCTGATGGGGAAGAAAGGGTTTTTTGAGTTCAGGGATGTGTGGAGGGAAATGAAGTAACGCCGCAGAGAATCCCCATGTCTCGCAAATTCGGCGAGACATGGGGCACCCCATTTCATTTTTTATTCATCGGAGAGCGCCCGGCGTTTTCCATAGCTAGCGGTTCGCGCTATCTTATTCTCATGCAGCTCCGCGGATGTGGTACGGCGCTCGTTACGCCTTTCCATCAAGATGGATCGCTGGACGAGCAGGCGCTCAGAAATTTAGTTGCTTGGCAGATCGAGTCGGGAATTGATTTCCTGGTTCCGTGCGGCACAACCGGCGAAACTCCAACGCTGTCGCACGATGAATGGTTGCGTGTCATTGACGTGACCGTCGAGGTTGTCGCTGCCCGTGTGCCGATTGTTGCCGGAGCAACATCAAACTCGACCTACGATGCCGTTGCCAAGGCGAAAGAAGCAGCCGAGCGGCCGGGAGTTGATGCGATTCTTACCGCGTCTCCCTATTACAACAAGCCCACGCAGGAAGGACAGTTCCAGCACTTCAAGGCAATCGCTGAAGCGGTGAGCAAGCCGATCATCCTGTACAACGTACCTGGGCGAACCGCAGCTAACATTGAGCCGAGTACGATTGCCCGCCTCTCGGAAGTCCCGAACGTTGCGGGCGTGAAAGAAGCGAGTGGCAACCTCACCCAGATTGCGGAAATTTGCGCGGCCGCGAAGCCGGAGTTCTCGGTCCTCTCGGGAGATGATGCACTGACACTGCCGATCGTCGCGCTTGGCGCAGTCGGCGTCATTTCGGTCGCCTCGAACGAAATCCCGCGCGAAATGGCGGAGATGACGCGTGCGGCGCTGAACAACGACTGGACCGCCGCGCGACAACGCTTTCACAAATACCTGCCGTTAATGCAGGCAAACTTTATCGAGTCGAGTCCCATGCCGGTGAAAGCAGTACTGGCGATGATGGGCAGGATCGAAGAAGCTTACCGTCTTCCAATGGTTCCGGTGCGCCGTGACACGCGATCGAAGCTGCAGCGCATCGCTTCGGACGTTGGCCTGATAGCAAAAGCCGCTGCCGCGACGGCCGACTCTCATAACTTCTTTGTTTATGAGAACTGGGCGGCTGGGCCACACAAAGCAGTTCTGCATCGCTCGAATTGCGGCCAGTGCAGCAATGGTAAGGCGCGTCCTGCAGGGCATTCGGCAAACCATGCGCGCTGGCACGGGCCGTATGCAACCCTCGCAGAGGCGAGACAGACCGTCCAGACGCTGCCGAGTGTGTTGATACGAAGTGAGTGTAAGTGTATTTAAGCTGTCGTTGGTCGCACGTCGTTCGTCGTTGGCAACTCAGCTCCTCCTTCTAGCTACTAGCTTCTAGCGAGCAAAGCCAACGCATGGCGCCGCATCCTGCCCTTTGCCCCATTCTTTGATTTCTCTGCCCTCTGCAACCTCGGCGTCCTCTGCGGTTAAGAGTTTTGATTTTTCTTCCTTTATACTTTTCTTTCCCATGCAATCGTTGCGAGTCGAAATAGAAAGACTTTCTTCCGCTGAGAACCTCAGCGAAGGTGCGCACCAAACGTTCCTTCACTTTCGCGATCTGCTGACGCGAGGCGAAATTCGCGCAGCTGAAAAAGTCGGCGGCGCGTGGAAAGTCAATGTCTGGGTAAAGCAAGGAATTCTGCTTGGCTTTCGTCTGGGTGAACTGGCACAAATGGGAAGCGGCGAATGCCTCAGCTTTGTGGACAAGGACACCTTCCCTGCCCGTAAGTTTGCGGTATCGGATCGCGTGCGCGTTGTTCCCGGGGGATCGTCGGCGCGAGTTGGCGCCTACGTCGCGCCATCAGTTATCTGCATGCCGCCGATGTTCATCAACGTCGGCGCCTATGTGGATGAAGGGACCATGATTGATTCGCACGCTTTGGTCGGTTCCTGCGCGCAGATTGGCAAACGCGTGCACCTCAGCGCAGCAGCGCAAATCGGCGGCGTGCTCGAACCGGTGAATGCGTCGCCAGTGGTCATCGAGGATGACGTGTTGGTCGGCGGGAACTGCGGCGTCTTCGAAGGAACACTGGTAAGGACGCTAGCTGTACTGGGAGCCGGAGTGATTCTTACGCGTTCGACTCCGCTCTACGATCTGGTGCGCGGAGAGGTGTATCGCGCTGAGGAAAACAGCACATTGGAAGTTCCAGAGGGCGCGGTGGTGGTTCCGGGATCGCGAGCGGTAACCAAAGGCAAAGCTACGGAATGGGGAGTGTCGTTGTACGCGCCGGTGATTGTAAAGTATCGCGACGAGAAGACGGAAAGAGGTGTGGAGTTGGAAGAGTGGCTCCGATAAGTCAGAAGCCAGAATTCAGAATGTAGAATTCACGCGCGCGACAGTGTTTCGAGTTTCAAGTTTTCGCGTTCGATCGGCCCTGATTGGCGGAGAGTAGCAAATCAACTCGAATATGGATTCTTACTTCTGAATTCTTACTTCTTACTTCTGACTTTTCTAATACTTCACAATCGCCGCGAACGACTTGGGATCCAGGCTGGCGCCCCCCACTAACGCTCCGTCAATTTCCTCTTCCGACATCAGCGCCTTTGCGTTCTCCGGTTTCACCGAACCACCGTACAAAATGCGTAACTGCGCCGCGAACTCTTCGCCAAACGCTTTGGCGGCTTCGCCGCGAATCAAGACATGCGCATCCGCGGCCATTTGCGGCGTAGCGGTTTTTCCCGTGCCGATCGCCCACACCGGCTCGTAAGCAACTACAAGCTTCGCAGCTTTTTTGCCTGAGATCGCATGGAAGGCACGCACGCACTGCCGGCGAAGAACATCTTCCGTGAGTCCGGCTTCGCGCTCTTCCAAAACTTCGCCCACGCAAACGATAGGGGTTAACCCGTGTTCGAGAGCGGCTTTCACCTTGAGGTTCACCGTGTCATCAGTCTCGCCGAAATACTGGCGCCGCTCAGAGTGGCCGATGATCACATGCGTGCATCCGATCGCGACCAGCACGGCCGGCGAGATTTCGCCGGTAAATGCGCCTTCGTCTTTCCAGTAACAGTCCTGTGCTCCAATCGCGATCTGCGAGCCTTCCGCAGCCTTCAAGGCCGCCTGGAGATCAATGCACGGCGGGCAGACGACGATCTCGTCGCGCATCTGCTCGAAGACCTGCGGCAGAAATGCGGCGAAGAATTCTTCCGTCTGTGCGGGGTTCTTGTACATCTTCCAGTTGGCAGCGATCAGTTTCTTGCGGGCCATTCACCCTTCCTTTCGAGCAACAGCATTAACCACAGACGGCATAAAGTCTCACAGAGATTCAGTGTGTTGCACGGTTTTACTCTGTGCCCCTCTGTGCCCTCTGTGGTTAATGCTTTTCGCCCTGCGCATAAGATAATTCTCGACCCAGGGCTGATTCCAACTGGTTAAGCGTGGAGATTCGCGCACTCTCGATCTCAGGCGACGAAGTCCCAAACCGATCAACCCAGATCGGCGTCAGCCCAAGCGCCCGGCTGGCTTCGATGTCGCAGGTAAAATCGTCGCCGATATGGATGCAATCGGCTGGGTCGTCGCCAGCCCGGTTACATGCTTCCAAGAAAATTGCAGGAGCTGGCTTTCCGAGCCCGACATCCTCCGAGAACACCATTACCGAAAAATATTGGAGAAGACCCGCACGCTGCAATTTTCCAATTTGCTGTTCCCGTGCGCCATTCGAGATGATGCCGAGGCGTTTGCCTTCTAGTTGCGCCAGAGCTGGAGTTGCGTCATCAAACGGCTGCGTCAACGATTCGTAATGCTGAATGAAAACACGATAGCGGACATCACATTCCTCTTCTGTCGGGGCAGAATCCGCGAACACGTCGCGAATCCTCGCGCGGCGTTGCTCCCAGATGGAGATCTCTCCCCGGCAGAAGCGGTCGAAGTGCTTCATGAGCGCAGTTTCCCAGGTCGTTGGAAATTCCTCTCGCGAAAACGGGATCTGGCTTGCGAACTGGTCGTGCAAACGCAAGCTGGCGGCAGCCGACGCGCTGGCGTGGTCGATGAGGGTGCCATCAATATCGAAGAAGATCATTCGTGCGTTTGCCAGTTCAGAAGATAACCACAGCGGGGCACAGAGGTAGCACAGAGTTGCACGGAGAAATTATCGTTTGTCGGTCAGAGCTACGACCCCGGGCAATTCCTTCCCCTCGAGAAACTCCAGCGAAGCGCCCCCGCCGGTAGAAATATGAGAGATCTTTTCAGCCACTCCGGCCGCCTTGACTGCTGAAACCGAATCGCCACCGCCAACAATCGAAGTTGCGCCGGGATTATCGGCAATGGCATGCGCCAACTTGAAGGTACCTTTGGCGAACGGCGAAACTTCAAACACTCCCATCGGACCGTTCCACACGATGGTTGCCGCGCGAGAGATCTCTTCAGAGAAGATCTCAGCCGACTCAGGTCCGATATCGAGACCCATTAAGCCATCCGGGATCGTTTTCACGGTCTGAGTTCGTGCGTTCGCATCAATACCGCTCGCCACTACGTGATCAACCGGCAGCAGGAACTTCACATTGCGCGCTTTGGCAGATTGCAGGATTTGCTTGGCAAGATCCAGCTTGTCATCTTCCACGCGCGACTTTCCCACCGGCTGACCCTGCGCTTTCAAAAACGTGTACGCCATGGCACCGCCAACAATGAGCGAGTCGACTTTGGTGAGCAAATGCTCGATCACTGCAATTTTGTCGCTTACCTTCGCGCCTCCGAGCACGGCGACGAAGGGCTTCTCCGGGTCCGACATCGCGCGGCCCAGATAATTCAGTTCCTTCTCCATCAGCAGGCCGGCAGCCGACTTTTGAACAAATTTCGTAATGCCTACAGTTGATGCATGCGCGCGGTGCGCGGTGCCGAACGCATCATTGACATAAAAATCCGCCAGGCCGGCGAGCTGTTTCGCGAACTTTTCGTCATTCGCTTCCTCTTCGGCGTGAAAGCGCAGATTCTCAAGCAACAGTGTCTGGCCTTTTTCCAACTTGCCGGCCATCTCCTCTGCCTCGACCCCGACACAATCCGGGCAAAAGCCAACATTCTCCCCGCGCGCCAGTTCCCGGTCGAGCATCATGCGCAGTCGCTCGGCCACAGGCTTCAGGCTCATCTTCGGATTTGGCTTGCCCTTGGGACGGCCGAGATGCGATGCCAGTATCAACCGTGCGCCATGCCGCAACGCATGCTCTATGGTCGGCAGCGTCTCGCGGATGCGAGTGTCGTCCATCACCCGCCCATCTTCCAGTGGGACATTAAAATCCACGCGCATGAGCGCGCGATGATCGTTGAGCGGCAGATCGCGAATGGAGAGTTTGGGCATGAGTGCATTTCCCTTTCGAGAGGAGCGTGGCGACCTAGCAATCAGCGCTCAACCGGCATGACTGAATGCTGAGTGCTATTCGCCCACTAGTGATCCGACTTCAGCAACCTACAGTCCCTTGCTCCCAATAAAGTTGATCAAATCGCGCACACGACAGGAGTAGCCCCACTCGTTGTCGTACCACGAGATCACCTTCACCAGGTTGCCGACGACCAGGGTTGAAGGCGCGTCAACAATCGACGAACGCGAGTCACCTTTGAAGTCGGAGGAGACCAGCTCGTTGTCTTCGTACCCGAGATATCCCTTCAGTGGGCCCGACTCGGACGCCTTCTTCAACGCGGCGTTAACTTCATCTTTCGTCGTCTTCTTCTCGACACTCGCGACCAGGTCGACAACCGAAACATTCGGAGTGGGCACTCGAACCGCAAACCCATCTAGTTTGCCGGCCATGTCGGGAATCACCAGCTTCAATGCTTTTGCGGCGCCCGTGGAAGTTGGAATCATCGACAGCGCGGCTGCCCGAGCGCGGCGCAAATCTTTATGCGGAAAATCGAGAATCACCTGATCGTTGGTGTAGGAGTGGATCGTCGTCATCGCCCCACTGACTATCTTGAATTCGTCGTGAACAACCTTAACGATCGGCGCCAGGCAGTTCGTTGTGCACGATGCGTTCGAAATCACATGATGCTTTGCAGGATCGTATTTGTCCTGATTGACTCCGAGCACGAGCGTCACGTCTTCATTCTTGGCCGGCGCTGAAATGATGACCTTCTTCACAGGACCGCGCAAGTGCTTCTTAGCATCATTGGCATCCGTAAAACGTCCAGTTGACTCAATGACGACCTGGGCGCCAACACTTTCCCACGGCAAAGCTGCCGGGTCCTTTTCTTTAAACACGCGGACCGATTTGCCATCCACCTGAATGCAATCCGCTCCTGCGGTGACTTTATTGGACAGATTGCCGAGAACGGAGTCGTATTTCAGCAGGTGAGCCAGCGTCTTCGGCTCAGTAAGGTCGTTGACAGCAACGAATTCCAGATTAGGGTCCTGCAGCGCGGCGCGAAACACATTGCGCCCGATGCGTCCGAAGCCATTAATGCCTACTTTTATAGCCATATCGCCTCCGAATAAGAGATGAGCTGTTTGAGAAAATATTCAATTGTGGAGAAACAAAAATGGTAACAGGCATAGCGCGAAAGCAGCAAATTAGAACCAACTAAAACTCTAGGGAATTGCGGGTCGAAACTGTGTGATCGAAATCGCGCCATCGCGTGTTCGCGGAGACGCTGTTTGTACTTGCGCT
>Ga0075425_100007569_pt1 | contig 11489 bp, 8 predicted proteins | sample SoiMethybrSBSTD4_FD_75300 | JGI IMG/M metagenome (GOLD analysis project Ga0075425, IMG submission 75300) | Bulk soil microbial communities from a Populus tree surrounding site in Tennessee, USA - Soil MetaG P. TD hybrid SBSTD4 | ecosystem: Environmental > Terrestrial > Soil > Tree plantation...
GTTGGCCTTTCGTTGTCATTGTCGACCGAGGGACTGAACAACTACCGGGAGAGGTACCAACAAGGGATCGCCGTCACGGCCTCACGGACGTTCGGCGATCGACTCGCCCTCTACACAACGCCAGCATTCGTATCCGGTACGCATGCGGTGGACTTCATCGCCGGGCACGAGGAACACAACCACGACCTGGGGCTTGAAGAAGACGAGCACGCGAACCATAACGACACGTGGTTCATGGGCTTCGGTGCCCGTCTCAGGTTCTCGGGCACCGGGTACATCACGGGTGAGTACACACCTCGGTTGCACGGTTACGATCCCAATGCCTCCGAGTGGGGCGTGGCGGTTGAGAAGCGCACCGGCGGTCACACCCTGCAGCTGAATTTCACGAACTCGTTCAGCACGACGTTCGGTCAACTCGCGCGCGGTGGTAACCCGCACGACGTGTATCTCGGCTTCAACATCACGCGCAGATTCTGATTCTCAAATGGAGACGAACAACATGAAACGATACGTACTGGTGGGAATTGCGGTACTTGCCGCCGCATGCGGCAGCAGCAGCAGCCCGTCGTCACCGTCCGGGCAACCCAATACGGTGGTGTTCACGGCGGCGTTGAGTGCAGCCAATGAAACCCCGGCGCCAATCACGAATGCCGACAAAGACGCGAAGGGAAACTCGACCATCACGTTCCACCTTACGAGAGACGGTTCCGGAACGATTACCGCGGCGACAGTCGACTTCGTCTGGAGCCTGAGTGGGTTCCCTCCGGGTACGTCGATCATTCTGACTCACATCCACGAGGGTGGGCCGTCAATCGGCGGTGGGGTCGTCATCAATTCGACCCTGTCGGCAGCCAGCGCGATCGTGCTTGCCGATGGAAGTACGACAAATATTACCTTCAGCGGACTGGCTCCCCAACCGGCAGGACTTGCCGTCATTCAGAGAATTATCGACAACCCGAACGGTTTCTACTTCAACGTGCACTCGCAGTTGAATCCTGGTGGTGCCGTGCGTGGGCAGCTGGTGAGACAGTAACTTCTCGGCGATCCCGTCCGGATCCGACCCTCAACAGGCTCGGGGCGCCCTGAGCTAGTCGAAGGGCGGTTTTCCGGGATCCGGGATCCGATCGAGTTTGCACGACGAGCAAAAGGCCGCCGCAGCAGGCGCTGCGAGCGGCCTTTTTTTATGATTAGCTCTCACCCAGGAGCCAGGAGCCGACCGCCAGAAGCCTATTTCGTATCGATTCTACCGGTAGCGCCCTTGCCTTTTCTCGGCCCTTTGTTATCGCGCGTCGGCACGTGATCGAGGTTCGCGACCTTCATGCCTGTGGCGTAAACCAGCTGAGTGATGTGCGCCATTTTCGGGAAGTCGATCTTGGAGACTTCGTCGGTGACGTAGTGGTAGTCCTTGTGCAATCCGGTCGTATAGAAAATGATCGGGATGCCCTTCGCCGCGTAGCTATAGTGATCGCTGCGAGTGTAAAGGGATTCCGGATCCGTCGGATCGTTGAACTCGTAGTCGAGCACCATCGGCTTCGGCAGCGACGCGTTCGCGTCCTCATTCAGATTGTGCAGCTCGCTGCTGATGCGATCCGAGCCGACGATGTAGACCCTGTTCTCTTCGTTCGGATCATCGCACCGGTTGCGGCCGATCATGTCGATGTTGAGTTGGGTGGCGATCTTGTCGATGGGGACGATCGGAAAGTCCGCGTTATAGCGTGAACCGTAGAGTCCCGCTTCCTCGCCGGAGTGCCACACCAGGAGCAGCGATCGTTTCGGCTTCGGTCCAAGCGCGAACGCCTTCGCGAGTCCCATGAGCGCCACGGTCCCCGAGCCGTCATCGTCCGCACCATTGTTGATGTTGTCGCCCTGGCGAGGCGTGTCGCGCGTCTGGCCGGTGCATCCGCCCGCACCGCCGGCTCCGCCGCCGAATCCGCGGCCGGCACCCGGCGTCTGCGAGTAGCCGATGTGATCGTAGTGCGCGCCGAAGGCGACGTAGGTGTCCTTCAACTTCGGATCGCTTCCTGGAATGATGCCGACGACGTTGTGCGTGAGTTGTGTGCGGACGACGGTGTAGTCGGCATCGACGTTGATTGTCATTTTCACGCCCTTGAGCGCGAAGGGGGCAATCGGCTCCTGCTTGGTCGACAGCTCTTTCAATTCTGAATACTTGACGTCCGAGCCGCTGAAGAGGAATTCGAAGAACTCCTCCTGCGCGCTCAACGATGGCGCCACCGGCGCGTCGTACCGCTGCACGGTCGTGAAGTCCCCGTTGTCGGGTTGACCACCGCGACCGGCCGGCTGCGCACCGCGCGCAGGCTGCGCAGCACCCTGAGCACCCGCGGCACCCTGAGCCGTAGCACCCTGGCCACCCGGGGCACCCGCAGCACCCTGAGCACCGGTAGCACCCTGGGCACCCGCAGCACCCTGAGCACCCGTCGCACCCTGAGCACCCGTCGCACCTTGGGCACCCCTGCCACCCCGTCCAAACCCAAACCCTCCTGGCGGGCCGATAGCGGCAATCGCGCCTTTCTCGAGCGCATTACGCGAACGTGCGACAAGCAGTCGGCCGGATCCCGTCGGCAGGGACTTCGGTCCGGCGCCAATGAAGACGATGACCCTTCCTTTCGGATCGACGTTGGCGTAGTCGTCGATATTGGCGTCTGGAACCTGGAGACCGTAGCCGACGAACTGAATCTGATCGCCGGTGATCGTCTGCTTGCCGCCCATATTTCGAGGGAAGGTGATGCCTTCCCCGTCCTTGAAGGTGCGCTTCTGGCCGTTGACGTCGACGGTCACCGATGCATTGCTGTTGGTGCGAACGCCGACGACCTTGACCGTCTGGAAATAGGAACCGTTTTCACCGGCAGGTTTCACTCCCCACTCGGCGAGGTGTTGGGTGATGTAACCGGCGGCGAGGCCCAACCCCTCGGTGTAAACCTGCCGCCCCTGGAGTTCGTCGGAGGCAATGTAGCTCAACCACTCTTTGAGCTCTGACGGTTCGATGGATTTTGGGCCACCGGCCGCGGGCTTTTGCGCCCCCAACCCGGCGGCCATGAAACAGAGAAGAAGGAATAAGGACAAAAATCGACGGACACGCATCTACAACCAGCCTCCATGCAGGCTTGCAAAAAAAGACAAAAACAGGGCCCCAACAACAATACGGCCCGAAACGAACAGGTGCTTACGTCAAACGACCGGGATGCGGATCGTAAAGAGTTGTCTGCTTTTTTCAATGCGCGTGGGGCCCCACCCCCACGCGCTCTCGCTCGGCGACTTCGCGCCTCGCTCGGGCCGCAGGCGCTTTCCCTTGTCCCTTGTCCCTTTCAAAAATCCCTTTCGGCATCTTCACGTGCACGCCGACCTTCTGATCGACCAGCTGTGTAATCACCACGTTTCCCGCAATGCTGGTCAACTGATACGCCGCCAGCTTGTCGAGCCCTTTCGTGTCGGCCAGAAAATCCACCATCTCCTGGACGGCGATCCTGGTCGCCTTTGCGAGGTCCTCGTCAGTGCCCATGCTGATGTAATCGGTGGGCGTGTCCGCGCGCGGCCACGCGAGCGTCATGCCTTTGCGAACCGTCAGCTGGAGCCGTCCCCGCAGCGATGTTTCAATGGCGGTCTGATCGACCTCCCCGTCGCCCTGCGCAGCGTGACCGTCTCCAACCTCGAACAGCGCGCCGGGGACATGCACGGGAATCAACAGTGTTGTTCCCGCGACCAGTTCACGATTGTCGAGATTCCCCGCGTGAATGCCCGGCGGCGTGCTGCTGACGCGTCCGGCTGCGGCCGGCGGCGCCACGCCCATACTGCCGAAGAATGGACGCAGCGGAATGATGATGCCGGGGGCAAATTCGGCGGTCATCTTCTTCCGATCGATGGGAATGATCTTCGTGCTGTTCGGTTTGCAGTTCTCGCGGAGGAATCCCTGGCATCCGTTGTAGCCGTACGGAATTGAAATGTCGATCGACAGCACGCGCACTTCGAGCGCATCACCTGGTTCGGCCCCCTCGACATACACCGGACCGGTGAGGATGTGGCCGCCCGGTCCCTTATCGGTGACCGTATCGACGATGTTCCGCAGCGTTTGCTGCACATCCTCCGGCTTGACGCCCGCGCGCTCGAGCCCTCGCGGCGTGTTCGTCAGGAGTGTGTCGACGTCGATGATGTCGCCCGATGCGATGCGGAGCACCGGCTTTGCCTCAGACCAGTAGTAGCCATACGCGACTGTCGCCGGCGTGGCTTCGAGGCGATGAACCCTGTGTGTGGCTCTCTGGGCGAACGCGCCCGTCGACGAGAGAATCAGTATTGCTGCAAGCGTGCGCGTCGCTGTCATTCGCGCATTGTATACGCGAGGGGCATTCCACTCGATTGCGGAATGTCGATTGATGATTGTCGATTTTTAGATTGCGGATTGGCGATTGAGATTGCGGATTGACGTTTGAGATTGCGGATTGACGTTTGAGATTGCGGATTGGCGATTGCCTTGACGCTTGCCTGGCGACGATTTGTCACCGCAATCGCAAATCAATCTCAATCGCAAATCACCAATCTCAATCGAAAATCCGCAATCACAAGATCCGCAGTCATCAATCCGCAGTCCGCAATCGACTCGGTTCACGCCCGTGGAACGTTGCGATTCGTGCCGCGCGCGCGGAACCAGCGATAGCCGTACGGCTCCAGTTCGATCTCGTGGTGACCGTGCTCGCCTGAGCGGCTGTCGTTGGTCCACAAGAGATCAACGAGCACCTGAGTGCCGGCGGTGCTGACCGGGATGCGAATGGCGCGCGGCTTGTCGACAAAGTTGTGTAGCACGATCAACGAGTGATCCCGCCACGTGTACTCCATCACCAGCACATCGTCGGCATTCGTCTTGAGGATCTTCCAGTCGCCCCAGCTGATCTCCGGGCATTCCTTGCGCATCCGAATCTTGCGCTCGACCCAGTTGAGCAGCGAATGCGGATCGCGGCGCTGCGCCTCGACATTGACGCGCTTGTAGCCGTAAATCGGATCGGAAATGACCGGAAGGATGGTCCGGCGCGCCGTCGAGAAGCCGCCGTGCTTGTCGGCCGACCACTGCATCGGCGTCCGCGCGCACTCGCGCTCGGGGAGTGACAAGTTGTCGCCCATCCCGATCTCGTCGCCATACTGGAGCATCGGCGTGCCCGGCAGGGTAAAGAGCAGACTGTAGGCGAGCTCGATTCGACGGCGATCGTTGTCGACCATCGGCACGAACCGGCGACGAATGCCGCGATCGTACAACTGCATGTCCTTGGTGGGGCCGAACGCGGCAAACACTTTTTCGCGCTGCGTCCTGGTGAGCCGGCCGAGGTCGAGCTCGTCGTGGCTGCGGAGAAAGTGCACCCACTGGGCTGCCTGCGGCCGCTCTTTCGTCGCTTCGAGCGCGGTGATGAGCGGCTCGAGGTCGCCGGTCGCGAGCGCGTAGAAGATGCGCTGGTTCACGGGAAAGTTCAGCATCATCTGCAGGCGGTCGCCGAGCTCGCCGAAGTATTCGAGACTCTCGCCCGGCGGCACATTCGCCTCGGCCAGCAGGACCGCATCACGCCGCCGCCACTGCAGGAAGTCGCGCATCTCGTGCAGGAACTCGTAGTCCTTGTGCGGACGGACGCGCGCGCCCTTCCGGCTGATCAGAAACGGTACGGCGTCCATGCGAAACCCGCACACGCCCAGCTGCAGCCAGAAACCCATGATGCGAAGGATCTCGGTTCGGACCGCCTCGTTCATCGTGTCGAGGTCCGGTTGAAAATCGTAGAACCGGTGGAAGTAGTATTCGCCGGCGAGTTCGTCGCGAGTCCACGTCGCCTTCTGAACGCCGGGAAAGACCATCCCTTTGTTGTAGTCGGGCGGCCGGGTCCTCGACCACAGATACCAGTTGCGGTACGGCGACTTCGGATCCTTTCGCGCTGCCTGGAACCACGGATGACGATCGGAGGTGTGATTCACGACGAGATCGGCGATGACCCGGATGCCGATCTGCTCGGCGTGATTCATGAAGTCGACGAACTCGCCGAACGTGCCGAGCTTTGGATGAACGGCGTAGTAATTCGACACGTCATAGCCGTTATCGCGATTCGGGGACCCGTAGAATGGCTGCAGCCAGAGACACGTGACGCCCAATCCCGCAAGGTACTCAAGCCGCTGCGTGAGCCCGGCGAAGTCGCCAATCCCATCGTTGTTGCCGTCGACGTATTTCTCGACGTCAAGGCAATAAATGACCGCGTTCTTGTACCACAAGTCATCGATCATCAATCCCTCATCACTAATCACTAATCGCGAATCGCTAATCCTCGAATCCCGAATACCGAATCCTCGAATCCTTGAATCCTCGAATCCCGAATCGCTAATCCGCGAATCCCGAATCGCTAATCCGCGAATCCTCGAATCGTTCGCCCGAACGATACGGTTCAGCAAAACGTATTCCCGCAACACTCGGAAGCCCGACGGTCAGTTACACTGATCACGTCGAGCTAGAACGGCCGAGCTACAGAGCTTCGCCAGCGATTCGAGGATTCGAGGATTCGAGGATTCGGGATTCGAGGATTCGGGATCCGAGGATTAGCGATTCGCGATTAGTGATTAGTGATGAGGGATTGAGATGCCAGAGCTCCCAGACATCGAGATTTATTTGGATGCTCTGGCATCTCGGGTGCGGGAGCAGCCGCTGGAAAAGCTCCGCATCGGCAACCCCTTCATCGTCCGCACAATCGAACCGCCGGTGAGCGCGATCGAAGGCAAGCGGGTGATCGGGCTGCGACGACTGGGCAAGCGCATCGTGTTTGCGATGGAGGGTGACCTCTTTGTCGTACTGCACTTGATGATTGCCGGCAGGCTTCGGTGGCGCGAGCGTGGGGCGGCGATTCCTGGCAAGGTCGGACTGGCGGCATTCGACTTTCCAACGGGCACCGCGATCCTCACCGAACAGGGAGCGAAGCGGCAGGCGTCCATCTTCTTGATTTCAGGCCCGGCGCAACTGGCGGCTCTCGATCCCGGTGGTCTCGAAGTGCTCGATTCGACGCTGCCGGAATTCGCCGGGCGCCTGACGCGAGAGAATCACACCTTGAAGCGGGCGCTGACCGATCCACATATTTTCAGCGGCATCGGCAATGCGTACTCGGACGAAATTCTTCATGCCGCCAAGATGTCGCCGATGACGTTGACATCAACACTCGGCGACAGCGACATCGCGCGGCTGCACGACGCAACGATCCGGACGCTCGAACACTGGATTTCCCGGCTTCGCAATGAGACCGGCGAGGGTTTTCCTGAGAAGGTGACGGCATTTCGCGACGGTATGGCCGCTCACGGCCGCTACGGCCGGCCATGCCCCGTCTGCGGCGCACCGATCCAGCGAATCGTCTACGCCGCCAACGAAGCGAACTACTGCGCCACATGCCAGACAGGCGGACGCTTGTTGTCAGACCGCGCGCTGTCTCGATTGCTGAAGCAGGACTGGCCGAAAACGATCGAGGAAATGGAGCGCAAGAAAGAGCGGTTGAAAATGATGCCAGGCGCGAAGGACGACGCGAGCAAGCGCAGCGCCGCGAGCCACGCGCACGGAGCGAGCCGGCGAAGCGGCTCGCGAGAGCGCGTGTAGGGGAGTCCGAAGGGCGAAGCCCCTCGAAGAAAAATGAAAACGATCTTCAACCCTCGCGATCACCTCGAGCTGCACGAACGGGTGCAGCGGCTGACCACCACGCAGACAGCCCAGTGGGGCAAGATGACGCCCCTGCAAATGGTGGCGCATCTCAGCGACTCGCTCAGGATGGCATCAGGCGAACTCGAGGCAGCTCCCAAGAAAGTACCGCTCCGCTTCGCGCCGCTCAAACAACTGGTGCTGTATCTGCTACCGATCCCGAAAGGTGTGCCCAGCTCGCCCGAGTTGCTCGGTCGCAAGCCTGGAGACTGGAGTACGGAGGTTGCGGCGCTGCGGGAAGAACTGAATGGAATCGTCGAGCGTGGCGCCGAAGCGCTCGCGCCGAGGCATCCCGCGTTCGGAAAGTTATCCGCGAAGCAGTGGGGGGTGCTGATCTACCGGCACATGGATCATCATTTAAGGCAATTCGGCGTGTGACTCGACTTCTGGCTCTTGGCTCTTGGCTGCTGGCTGCAAAAAGGCTGTGGGTTTCAAATCCGATGGACCAGGAAGCCAGGAGCTAGGAGCCAGAAGCCAACAGCCAGAAGCCAACCGCCAACCGCCAGCAGCAAGAGCCAGCAGCCTTTCTACGAACCACGTATAGCAGCCAGGAACGTCTCTCCCAGGTCCTCGGCCTTGCGCGCCCCAATTCCCTTGATTCCGTGCAGCTCCCCCATCGTCGTCGGCCGCATCCGCGCCATCTCGCGAAGCGTCGTATCGTGGAAGATGACGTAAGGGGGCACTCCGCGTGCCCGCGCGATCTGCAGCCGCACGCCTCGAAGACGCTCGAACAGATCGCGATCGACGTCCTGCCACGAGTCCGACTCGATCCGCGCGCGCTTTTCGACGCGCCCTTTGACCGGCCGGCGCTGGCGCGCCAATACGAGATCTGGATGACTCGTCGGGTCCTTCATCAGTTCGACGCCGCGTTCGGTCAACAACACGACCGGAAACGCATCGTCGGTCTGCCTGAGATACCCATGCGCAATCAATTGCTCGACATAGCCGCGCACTTCCGGAGTGGTCGAATCACGCAGCAATCCGAAGGTGGTCAGCTGATGATGATGCCTCGCGGTGATCTGCTCGGTCTCGCTGCCGCACAAAACATTGGCGACGTGGGTGACGCCGAACCGCTGCCCGACGCGGGCGACGCAAGAGAGAATTTTGCGTGCCACGACGATCGAATCATCGGCGGTCTCGAGTTCCTCGAGGCAGTAATCACAGGCCCCGCAGTCGTCCCTGGAGTACTTCTCGCCAAAGTAGCCGACGAGGGAGCGGTGGCGGCAGGTCACGCTCGCCGCATATCGTTCGATGTCGCGCAACAACTTGCGTGACGCGTCGGTCAGCTCGCCGTTGCGTTCGAGCATCACGCGCCATTTCATGAAATCGGCCGTCGAATAGATCAGCACGCACTCCGCTTCGAGCCCATCGCGGCCGGCACGTCCTGATTCCTGCTGATAGTGCTCGAGTGATTGTGGTGCGCCGGCATGGACGACGAATCGCACGTCCGAGCGGTCGATCCCCATTCCGAACGCGACCGTCGCCACGATCACGTCCGCCTCTTCCTCGAGAAATGCATCCTGGTTGCGGCTTCGATCCTCGTCGGAGAGCCCGGCGTGATATGGGAGAGCGCGCACGGCCTGATCGCGAAGCCACGCCGCCAGTGCATCGACCTCGCGGCGCGATGTGCAGTAGATGATCCCCGCCTGCCGGCGGTGTCGAGTCAACACATCGAGCAATTGGCGCTTGAGATTCGAACGGGCGAGCACTCGGTAGATGAGATTCGGACGGTCGAACGAGCCCACGAGCTCGACCGGATCAATCAGCCCGAGTTGCGAGGCGATGTCGCGCCTGACACGCGCGGTTGCGGTCGCGGTGAACGCGTGCAGGCTGATGCCGGGGAGAACGGCGCGTAACCGGCCGAGCTGCCGGTACTCCGGCCGGAAATCATGTCCCCACTGACTGATGCAATGCGCTTCATCGACCGCGACGAAGCTCACCCGGCAGCCGGCCAGATGATTGATGAAGTTCTCGCCGCCATCACCGACCAGGCGCTCAGGCGAAACATAGAGCAATCGATATCGCCCAGCTCGAAGCCCTGACAGCACCGATGATTTTTGGTCGGACGGCAGTGAACTGTTGTAGCACGCAGCCGGCACGCCATTGCCGACCAGCGTGTCGACCTGATCCTTCATCAGTGAGATCAACGGCGACACGACCACCGCGAGGCCATCGCGGATCAGTGCGGGCGCCTGGAAACAGAGAGACTTGCCTCCGCCGGTTGGCAGGACGACGGTCGAGTCGCGACCGGAGAGGATCGCGGCCATCGCTTCACGCTGCAATGGCCGGAAAGAGGTATAACCCCAATAGCGCTCCAACGCGTTCGCGAGCGCGGCATCCTGGGACACGACCGAATCCATGGATGCGTCCATGGTAAACGGAAAGTGCGAAATCCGTGCACGTCCGTGTTCTTCTTTGTCCGAGATCCGTTGTCCGGGATCCGTTATCCGGGATCCGTTATCCGGGATCCGTTGTCCGGGAACCGTTGTCCGGGATCCGATCGATCCGTGTTTATCCGTGGCTCGTGTTTATCCGTGGCGTGAATGTGGTGGAGTGTTGTGATTGCTGACGGAAACTTCATCAGGCCTGTGGTGCGCCGCCGGCAACTTTCATATCGATCCCTGGGAGCCGGTAGAACGTGCGGTTATCACCCATGCGCACGGCGATCACGCACGTCCCGGAAGCGCGGCCTACCTCTGCGCATCGGGCTGCGAGCCATTGCTCCGTCGTCGATTCGGCAGCGACGTCGCGATTGAGGCCATCCCGTACCGCGAGCCGCTCACGCTCGGTGACGTTCGGGTCAGTTTCCATCCAGCCGGACACGTGCTCGGATCGGCGCAGATACGCATAGAAGGATCGGACGGAGTGTGGGTCGTCGCGGGTGACTACAAGCGTGCACCGGATCCAACATGCGACCCATTCGAACCGGTGGCGTGTGATGTCTTCGTTACCGAGTCAACCTTCGGGTTGCCGATTTATCGATGGGATCCGACGGCGGCAATCATCGACGACATCGCGTCGTGGTGGAACACGAACAAAGACGCCGGCCGAACGTCGGTCCTCTTCTGTTACACGATCGGGAAGGCCCAGCGGCTGCTTGCCGAGCTGATGCGAGTCACAGATCGCACCGTTTTCGTCCATGGAATGATGCTGGGGATGATCGACGCGTATCGGCAGTCGGGCGTCGCCATGTTGCCGGTCGAGACGGTCATTGAACAGACCGGCCGCCGACGCTCGAAAGCTGCCTCATTTGCCGGTGAATTGGTGCTCGCACCACTGTCGGCGCGAGGGACTCCATGGATGCGCCGCCTGGGCGACGTCTCCGATGGTTTCGCATCCGGTTTGATGCGCGTGAGAGGTGTCCGCCGTCAACGCGGCTACGACCGCGGGTTCGTCCTATCAGATCATGCGGATTGGCCGTCGCTTCTTCAGACGATTGCCGAGACAGGCGCAAGCCGAGTGCTTGCGACACACGGCTATGCCGAACCGCTCGCCCGGTACCTGAACCAGCAAGGGCTCGAGAGCGGCGTGATCCGGACTGCGTGGGAGGGCGAACCGAGTGCTGATTAAAGGGAAAAGGGAAAAGGGAAAAGGGAAAAGGGAACGGAAAAGGGACAAGGGACAAGGGACAAGGACGCCCCACGCGCAGTGATAAAAGCAGACATAGTCACGACTAAATGAAACGATTCGCTGCCCTCTACGACGCCATCGACAGCACGACGTCGACCAATGCGAAGGTCGCGGCGATGGTCGCGTACTTCAAGCAAGCGCCGCCGGC
>Ga0075425_100007572_pt1 | contig 11488 bp, 6 predicted proteins | sample SoiMethybrSBSTD4_FD_75300 | JGI IMG/M metagenome (GOLD analysis project Ga0075425, IMG submission 75300) | Bulk soil microbial communities from a Populus tree surrounding site in Tennessee, USA - Soil MetaG P. TD hybrid SBSTD4 | ecosystem: Environmental > Terrestrial > Soil > Tree plantation...
TGGGCGTGCCGTCGGAGTTCGTCTGGCCTCGCCGAGCCACGATGATTGGCCCCACAAGGCCTGCAGCCACGTCTTTGTATTCGTCGACGTGCGAGTGGTACAACCAGACAATCGAGCTGGGATCGTCCGGCCCCGGGCCCGCCCGTTCCGGCACCTCCCACTCGTACGTGAACGTCGCCCCGGCCGGCACCATGGCCCCCATCTTCTGATCGTCGGGAACGTTGTCAGCGTACATGGAACCCTCCGACCTCTTCTCGTAGAAGACTCCATGCGGATGCATGCTGTACGGCCGCGAGGCGTTGTTCTTGAAAACCACCTTGATCGTATCGCCGACTTCCGCGCGCAGGATCGGTCCGAGCAAACCCAGGTACTCGTCTTGCGGCGGGCGCGGCTTCCGTGTGGCGAAGGCAGCGTCGGTGTACTCGCGGTAGATCGCCTTGCGGTACACGCGCCCGATGCGATTGGGACCCGACTGGGTGTACGCCGCCGCTGTTCCCTCGAAAGGTTTGCCGGTCGTCATGTCGATGCCGAGCGGAGCGTAGTCCCATTCCACTTCTTCCGCCGCGACGTAGTAGGTGCGCACCTGTCCGCCCGTTGCATTGCTGTCGTTCCTCGCCTGCGGTGCAGCTGGAGACGCGCCGAGTTGGGCCAGACCTCCGAGTCCGAGAAGGAAAACCGCCCACACCAGGCCCTTCATGGCAATCTCCCTGCGGCGTCTCTTGAGTTGCGACAATTGTTGAAAACAGATGACGGGCCGGCAGGGGCCCGAACCGCGGACCCCTACCGAGCCCAGAAGACTGCAGACGTTTCGATCGCGGTCGTCTCTCGCCGCAGCGTGAGACCGCCACTGTCGTCGTGACGGTCTCGTCGCCAGAGCCTTCTCGCTACCAGCCCACTAGTTCGCCAGTGGATTGGGGCGGATCTGCATGTGATTCACGGTGCCGCTGCGCGTCTCCGTGAATCTCGGCAGGTACGAGCTGTAGGTCATCCACAGGCCGCGGCCCTTCCAGCCCGCCTTCGGATCGTCAATCCGACCGTCCAGACCACGCGCATAGTACGGCATTGGGTACGGGACGTGGAAGATCGAGAACGTTTCCTTCTTCGGATCGAAGACGAACATCGCGTCCGACGTCGTGCCGGTGACGAACACGGTGTCCTTGCCGAGTCCCGATACGTCGAATTGATCGACCCACAAGTAATAGGGGAAGTCCGTCGTGCCGGTTTCGGTGCCCGTACCTTTGAACTTGAGCCCCGGGTTGTCCCAGAACTTCCACTCGCCCGTCTTGACGTTCAGGCGTCCGAGCTGCCCGCTGCCGAGCGAAGTCCACAGGTTCCCATCCGAGCTGAAGTCGATGCCGTGCGGGAAACGTCCCGGAGCCGGCAGCGGATAATCCTTAATCTTGTCCGTCTTGGGATCGATCATGTAGACCTTATTCGCGGGTCCTCCAGCGACGGGAGACGAATACCACACGGTGCCGTCGACCGGGCTGACCGCCTCTCCGTAGCCCGTGCCTGGGATCATCTTCCCCGACTCCGTGTCGACCCGCATATAGGTCTTCTGCGCAGCGACCTCAGTCCCCTCGATATTGTTGAAATCGAGCTTCCTGGTGTCGAGCATGCCCGCCGCCGACCCACCGCCGTCGGTCCAGATGCGGCCCTGCCAGTCCAACTGCAGGTGGTGCGTGTTGTATGCAGTATCGACCGACACGAACTTATTGGTTTTCGTGTCGAAGTATCCCAGCTGCATGTTGTTCCCCCGCGCAGCGAGCAATTTGTACGCGAGGTCCTTTGACGCCGGGTCACCGGTATCGGTGACGATCGTGTTCTTCGCCCACGTCGGATAGAAATCCTTACCGCCGGCGCGAATCTGAGTGGTCATCCACAGCCGGCCCTTTTCATCGAACATGGGATTGTGCGGGCTTGCCATCCATTCCTTGTCTTCGCCCACGTATGCCTGTTCTTCTTCCGCGCCGTGGTAGTAGTCCTTGGTCAGGGAGTACCCGTGGCTCTTGTCTCGCGGTTCCACCTGGAGCCATGAAGTGGTGTTCTTCAATGGGTCCAGAATCAACAACCGGCCGCCGCCGGTTCGATCCACCCCGTAGACTTTCCCATTCGGGTACAACGTCGGATTGCGCTTGTCGGTAGAGATCAGATCGTGGACGAAGGACTCTGGGAAACCCCAATCCCACTGAGAGACAACGACATTGCGCTCGATGCCGGTTGGGCGTGGCGGTGCAGGTGGCACTTCACCGGCCGCAACCCGAGTGCCCCAATCCGCCAGCATCTTCTCGATGGCCGTTCTGCCCATGACATCGAGTTCCTGGTGCATCGATTTGGCGCGCAGGAACATCGCGTCCCAATCTTTCGGAGTGGTATAGATGCGTGTCTGCGGCATGCCGAGCGCATGGCAGTGGTTGCAACCGTTTCTCAGGGTCGCGAGCCATTCATCCTGGCTTTTGAACCTGGGCGGAAGTTCGCTCGCCGGGGGCGGCTGAATCATCGACGTCCAGTAGCTGGCCGGATAGATCTTCGCCGCTTCCTGCGGGGTTGCAGCGTTGGCCACCTGCAGCTTCACGTTCTCGCCGCGCGCCCCTTTGACGCGCTCCGAGTCTTTCAGCCCATAGCCGCGCACCCATAGCTCGTAGGATCCGTCGGGCAGGTCCGGAACTAAGTACCGTCCCTGATCATCGGTGACGACGATCTTGCGGAACGGAGTGGGCAAGGATTTCGTCTCGGCGATCACCCACACGCCAGCTTCGGGCTTGCCGCCGGCGCTGTTCACAACGGTGCCGCCAATACTGCTCTTATCAATTGTCAATCCGGGGACATTCTGCTGGCCGCCTACAGTCACTCGAGCAGCCACACACCAGACTGCGAGAAGAACCCAGGCGATCTTGCGCGCTACAGTTCGCATCGTGCAGCCCTCCAGTTGCTTACTTCCGGCCTACACAGCACTTATTAGGAACCCTGGTCAGCATAGGAACGAAGTCAAGCGAAAGATATCACGAGGTCAGGGATCGATCAGATTCGCTTCTCAGTTGCTCTCGCCACCGTTATTGGCTCCGCGGCCTCGGGCAGGCTGCGGCGGCCACATTTCCTTCGGAGGCACAACGGTCATCATCGGCGAGGTCGCGATGGTGTTGTGATAGCTCTCTTCCATTTTCCAGAAGCCATCGTGATTGCCGAAAATGCGGCTCGACCAGTAGGCCTTCCCGCCGTAGGTCGGTTGCAGCATGATGGCCACGACCGCGTCACCAAAATCCCATGTGCGCGCCCACAGCGCGGGCGCCACACCAACGGTGAATGTTCCGGGCCGGCGCGGCGGCACCGGCGTCGGCCCCGTGGCGGTTTGGGAATTTCGCGGCGTGACCGTGGTCTGGCTAATCACGACCGTGTTGTCGCCCATGTGCATGTCGTGCCGCCCTGGTCCATTGGCGCCTTCCTGGTCGAGCCACGCTGCGATGGCCGCTTTCTCGCTGGGTGAAATGGCCCTGTACGGAAATCCCTTGCACGGGTTGTCGCAGGGAATGTCGTAGGGCGCGCGATAGGTGCCGCCCGGAGCTTCTGTGGCGGTTTCGATCTCGTTCACATGCAGCAGGCGCCAGCCTTGTGGACGTTCCACCCAGATGTGCGCCGCATATTTCTTGCCGGCGTTATCAGTGACCCACGCGACCTTGTTGTTGCCATACATGTGGGCCCAGACCTTCGTCTCGGCAGTCATGGGCACGAGCGGCTTCAAGCCCGCCCGCAGAACGTCCGTGCGTTCCGTCATGATTCCGTCTGTATCGATCCACGAAAAATCTGGATCCAGCATTTTCGCCACCGCGGAGGTGTCGCCCTTGGCGTACGCCATCCCCAGTGCTCTGTCTGCTTTCACGACCGCATCTTCGGCTGGCGACGGTTTGGTCTGCGCAAGCACCAGACCCGCCGATCCCAGGCACACAACGAACATCAGGGCTAAATAGCGCTTCATATTGAACTCTCCTCGGAGGCGTCTCACGCAACGGGATTGTACAGTTGATCGGCTCGCAGACGTCGGGGCCGTCGGCCAATAGCAATTCGTGACGTCCCCTACAGGCAGCAGCGATTGAGATGTCGGTGACGGAAGCGGAGGCGAAGTAGGTGGCCGAGAAACCGGTCGAGAGGATCAGTGGAGCGAAACGTGTTCTCCGACGTCCGACGTGAGATGCGTATGCTGGCCCTTGATGTCGTCGAAGGCCGTACCCTTATAGAAGTTGCCCATGGAATAGCCGCACAGCAACTTGAAATCATGCGTCTGCGCCAGTTGGTTCCAGAGCGTCTCGACTTTGATGGCCGCCGCCGTCATCCCGTCCTTCCATAGGACGTCCACCATCTCACCGTACGCGCGAATGGTGCAGTGCTCGCGGCCGTGAGCGGCCTGTCTGATCACGCTACCAATGTGCTGCCGGAACGCGCTTGCGTCGGGGACACCGTCCGCCATGAACGTCGCCAAGATCTCGCGGGCGTCGAGCGTGGTCAATTCGCCGAGTCGTTTCAACTCGGCGACATCGAGCGAAGCCTTGCGGAGGCATTCCTCGATCGCGGTCGTGTGTTCCGGCGTCGCGATGACGACCGCGGGTTCGTTCTTGGTCAGGCCCTCGGCCAAAAAACTGCCGACGATGCGGCAGAGGGAATCGGCGTCCTTGTAAAAGCGGACTGCATGAAAATGGCCGGCCTGAGGTGCTGTCATACCAAGCGAGATTATACCGACCTCGAGCGCAATCGTAGCTCGGCCAGTTTGCCGCTACGGTCGAGCTAACCACTTCTCAACCACACAGCCGTCAACTGGATGCAGAATCGGCTCGTGACGAACGCTCGGGGACCGAACGATTCAAAGTCCATCAGCAACGCGTCGCCCGCTTGGCTGCAGGGCGGCGGCGAGATGGGCGAACTGATTCGCGCAAAGAACTGGAGCTCGACACCCATCGGTCCGGTCGAGTCGTGGTCGCCCGCACTCCGCATGATGGTGCGGTTCCTGCTCGCCAATCGCTTCCCGCTGCTGCTCTGGTGGGGGCCGGAGTACGTCTCGATCTACAACGATCCGTACCGGCCCATTCTGGGACAGAAGCACCCGTGGGCGCTGGGTGTTCCCGTGCGCGAGTGCTGGAGTGAAATCTGGCACGTCCTGCAGCCGCTCATCGACACGCCGTATCACGGCGGCCCGGCGACGTGGATCGAGGACTTCGAACTCGAAATCAAGCGTCATGGCTTTGTCGAAGAGACGCATTTCACCGTTGCCTACAGCCCTGTGCCCGACGAAACGGTCGCCAGCGGTATCGGCGGCGTCCTGGCGACGGTGCACGAAATCACGGAAAAGATTGTCGGTGAGCGGCGCGTCACCGTCTTGCGCGATCTTGGCGCGCGCGTCGGCGACGCGAAGACCGCGGAAGACGCCTGCGTCGTCGCCGCACACACGCTCGCCGCGCACGGAAAGGATGTACCCTTCGCGCTCATCTATTTGATCGATGCGGATCGCGGCCGCGCGCGCCTGGCAGGCGCGACCGGTGTTCAGCCAGGCAGCGACATCGCCCCCGCTGTGATCGACCTGCAGAACCCCGCCGACTCCGCGTGGCCGATTCGTCACGCCATCGAGACAGACGCCGCGCACGTCGTCGACGCGATCGGCGAGAAGTTCCTGTCGATTCCGGCCGGCCCGTGGTCCGATCCCCCGAGCACCGCAGTTGTGCTGCCCATCGGGTCGGGCCGCGCCGGCGACGCGGCCGGCGCGCTCGTCGTCGGGGTGAGCGCGCGCCTCGCACTCGACCAGTACTACCGCGATTTTCTCGATCTGGTTCGCACGCAGATCGCGACGGCCATCGCGCGCGCACGCGCCTACGAGGAAGAGCGTCGGCGCGCCGAAGCGCTCGCCGAGATCGATCGCGCGAAGACGGCGTTCTTCTCCAACGTTAGCCATGAGTTCCGGACGCCGTTGACCCTGATGCTGGGGCCCGTCGAAGACGTGTTGGCCCAGGCGACGCTCGATAGCCGCGATCGTGAACGGCTGGAGATCGCACAGCGGAACAGCCTTCGCCTGTCGAAGCTGGTGAATACCCTGCTCGACTTCTCGCGCATCGAAGCCGGCCGCATCGATGCCAGTTACGAACCCACCGATCTCGCCTTGCTGACGACCGAGCTTGCGAGCGTATTCCGATCTGCCATCGAAAAAGCGGGGCTCACGCTCACCGTCGACTGCCCGCCGTTGCCGGAACCGATCTACGTCGACCGTGACATGTGGGAGAAGATCGTCCTCAACCTGCTGTCGAACGCCTTCAAATTCACGTTCGATGGAGAGATTCGGGTCGAGCTTCGCTGGCAGGACGACCGCGTCGCGCTGCGCGTCGCCGACACCGGAGTCGGCATTCCTGCGGCGGACCTGCCGCGGACCTTCGAGCGGTTCCATCGGGTCAAGAACACGCGCGCTCGAACGCAAGAAGGCACGGGCATCGGACTGGCACTCGTGCAGGAACTCGCACAGCTGCACAGCGGGACCGTCACCGTCGAGAGCGAAGAAGGACGTGGAACGGCCTTCACGGTGACTGTGCGAACCGGACAATCACACTTGCCCTCCGAGCGCATCTCTGCCGCGCGTCAGCTCGCGTCGACGAGCGTCGGTTCAGTGGCCTTCGTCGAGGAGGCCTCGCGCTGGCTACCGGCAACCATCGAGGCGACGGACATCTCTACGCCGCCGGCCGTCGCACGGCCTGCGTCCGCGACCGGCACGGTCAAGGACGCAGCTCGCATTCTGGTTGTCGATGACAACGCTGATATGCGCGATTACCTGTGCCGCATTCTCGGTCTGAGCTATCGCATCGACGCTGTCGGGGATGGCCAGACCGCGCTCGAACAGGTGCGCGCGCAGACGCCCGATCTCGTGTTGACCGACGTCATGATGCCGAGGCTGGATGGTTTTGGCCTGCTGGCGGGCATCCGGTCCGACGAGCGCCTGCGTTCGCTGCCGGTGATCCTGCTGTCGGCCCGCGCCGGCGAAGAGGCCCGAATCGAAGGTCTTCAGGCGGGCGCCGATGAATACCTGGTCAAGCCATTCAGCGCGCGCGAGCTGCTCGCCTGCGTGAGCTCGCAGCTTCAGTTGGCGAAGCTCCGCCGCCAGTCGGAAAGCGCGCTTCGCTACCGAAGCGAACAGTTCGAGACACTCTTGAATCAAGCGCCGCTCGGTGTCTACCTGGTGGACGCGGATTTCAGGATCCGTGAAGTCAATCCCATCGCGCTGCCCGTCTTCGGCGAGATTCCAGGCGGCGTGATCGGCCGCGATTTTGAGGAAATCATTCATATCCTCTGGGAGAGACCATACGCCGATGAAATCGTAAAAATCTTTCGGCGAACGCTCGAAACCGGACAGCCGTACGTCACGCGGGAGCGCGTGGAAGTCCGTCGCGACCGCGGTGTGGTCGAGGCCTACGAGTGGCGGCTCGATCGCATCACGTTGCCAGACGGGCGTTTCGGCGTCGTGTGCTACTTCCGCGACATCTCCGAACAGAAAAAGGCCGCCGCCGCGAAAGGATACCTCGCGGCGATCGTGGACTCGGCCGACGACGCCATCATCGCGAAGGATCTCGACGGCAACATTCAGTCGTGCAACGCGGCGGCCGAGCGTTTGTTCGGCTACACGGCGGCAGAACTCGTCGGCCGTAACGTGCGGCTCCTGATTCCGTCAGAGCGGCAATCCGAGGAAGACGAGATTCTGGCTCGCCTTCGCCGGGGCGAGCGCGTGGAGCACTTCGAGACCATCCGCATCGCCAAGGATCGTCATCCGATCAACGTCTCGCTGACGGTCTCTCCCGTGCGCGACGATGCCGGTCGTATCATCGGCGCATCGAAGATCGCACGCGATATCACCCGCGAAAAGCAGGCCGAGGCGGAGCGGGTGCGGCTTCTCCAAGAAAATGCGGCAGTCACGGAAGCCCTGAACGACGTCGGCGCAGTCGTCGTCTCGGACCTCGACCGCACGCGCGTGGTGCAGGCCGTGACCGACGCAGGCACAGCGTTGACCACGGCAAAATTCGGCGCCTTCTTCCACAACGTCGTCGACGAAAAGGGCGAGTCCTACACGCTCTACACCATTTCCGGTGTGCCGCGGGAGATGTTCTCGCAGTTCCCCATGCCGCGGAACACCGCCGTCTTCGAGCCGACGTTCAAAGGCACAGGCGTCGTGCGGAGTCCGGACATCACCAAGGACCCGCGGTATGGCCATACCGCGCCCTATCACGGCATGCCGCCCGGACACCTTCCCGTGCGCAGCTATCTGGCGGTCCCGGTCAAAGGACACGGCGGCGAAGTCATCGGCGGACTCTTCTTCGGCCACACCGAAACCGGGCGGTTCACGGCTCAACACGAACGGCTCGCCCGAGGCGTGGCGACGTGGGCGTCGGTCGCGCTCGAAAACGCGCGCTTGTACACCAGCGTGCAGGAGGCCAATCGGATCAAAGACGACTTTCTCGCGAGCCTGTCGCATGAACTGCGCACGCCGTTGAACGCGATTCTCGGCTACGCTCGCATGCTGCGTGCCGGCACGGTGGCGGCGGACAAACAGGCGAAAGCCGTCGAAACCATCGAGCGGAACGCGACGTCGCTGACGCAGATGGTCGAAGACGTGCTCGACATCTCGCGCATCGTCTCCGGGAAAATCCGCCTCAACGTGCAGTCGGTCGATCTGCCCGACGTGGTCCGCTTGGCGATCGACGGCATCGCACCGGCCGCCGATGCGAAAGGGATCCGCCTCGAGAGCATCGTCGATCCCCACGCGTCACCGATCTCCGGCGATCCGGATCGGCTTCAGCAAATCTTGTGGAACCTGCTGTCGAACGCTGTGAAATTCACCAATCGAGGGGGCAAGGTGCAGGTCCGGCTCGAGCGCGTCAACTCTCACGTGGAAGTCACCGTAAGCGATACCGGCGTCGGGATCACGGCGGAATTCCTGCCGCATGTCTTCGAGCGGTTCCGACAGGCCGATTCGGGAACGACGCGCGAGCGGCGTGGCCTCGGCCTGGGCCTGGCGATTGCGCGGCAGATTGCCGAAATGCACGGGGGCACCATCGACGTGTCCAGTGCCGGCGTCGGTCGGGGTTCGACATTCCGCGTCAAACTTCCCTTGATGGTCGTCCACGCCGCGCGGGACAACGAGCCGCGTGTGAACCCGCGCACCGGCACGACCGCGATGGACTCTGCTTCCGTCGATCTCAGCCGGATACACGTTCTCGCCGTCGACGATGAGCCCGACGCATTGACGCTCGTCAGCGAAGTGCTGCAGATGGCCGGGGCGCGCGTCACCACCGCCACGTCCGGCGCGAACGCGATCACCGTGCTGGATAGCGAAACGCCAGACGTCCTGGTGACGGACCTCGGGATGCCGGGAATGGACGGTTTCGCGCTGATCGATCGTGTGCGTCGTCACGCTGACGATCGCGTGCGCCAAATTCCGGCAGCTGCTCTCACCGCCTATGCCCGATCAGAGGACCGGATGAAGGCGCTGCGGGCGGGCTTTCAAATGCATTTGGCGAAGCCGATCGATCCCGCGGAACTCGTAACGACCGTTGCGGCCTTGGCGAAGCGGTTTGTGCAGCGGTAAGACTCGCACCGACAGCCGCCACCGACTTGAGCGTCTGATTTGAATCGTTACGTGATCACAGGTGAGATTTGAAATCACCTAGTGGTTCGAAAACGCTTGCCGCGATGCGCCCCGACTCAGCGGGCGACGGATATTACACGATGTGCGGTACTCGCCACGTGAGCGAATCGGCGCGTTATTCGGATCCATCGGCGCGGCTGATGCTCACGTACCGCTCGTCATCCTCGCGTACCACCTGCACGCGCCAGGGATTGCAGCAGACCTCACAGTCCTGCACGAACGTACCGGACACATCAGGCTCGACGTAGATCTCCACCTCCTCGCCGCAGTACGGACAGCAGACGCTGAACTGATCGTCCACGAGACGCGATTAGATCCTAGAGGTCACAAATTCCGATTGTTGTTCAGTTGACTGCTCGACACTACTTCAACGCCATTCATGAAACCCGGCCTACGCGATATACGGTGGTTGGATGTATCTCAGGCTCACCGAAGTAGTCACCGGCGACGATGATCTTAGAAGTACACGATCACGCCGACGCGCGTGACAGTACTCCATGCCTGGTACTTCGTCGTCGCATCGGTGACACCCTCGAAGCCTGGGAAAGTGGTGCGGGATTTCGAGTACTCGATACCTGACTCTCCAAACACGCCGAATCGGCGATGTGGGGTGTATCGGACGCCAAATGCTCCCGTGACGACGTGGTCATGACCGCTGGTCTCCCGCGTCTCATTCTCGGTCGGTGCTGCGCGTGCGCCTGTGCTTACGGTCGTCCTCATGCTGCGCACGCGCGTGCTGCCGTATTCATAACCAGGAGCAACGTACGCGCGCACGTTCTCCCAAGCGCGGACGGACAGCAAGATATCTACACCGACGCCGATGATCGTCGTTTGGCTGGACGAGGTCGTCGAAATCGTGTTGCCAAAACCGTCCGAAATACCGAAGCTGAAACCGACTGGGTCAGAAAAACTGTGACGCCACGACACTCCGGGGCGGACAGCAATCGCGTCGGTCGCATGCCAAAGCAGTTGAACGGCTTCCGGATATCCCATCGAGAGCCCAACCTGCCCCCGTTCCTGAGCGTCTGCGGTACGCGCCGCGAGCGCCAGTCCGCTGATCACCAACGCAATCACCATTCGTTGCATGCGATTATTAGTCCTTCCCTCTGTGAGTAATCACTTTTTCGATTTGTGCTCGCCGAGGAATTTTCTGCAATCGAAACTCGCGAATTCTTTTGTGCCCTCTTACACACGAACGCGTCCGGGAGGCCGCTTCGCTGCCTTCGGTTCCTGCGCTGCTCGATGGAATTGCCGTCGATTCTGCCGCTCGATTCACCTCAAGTCGAGTATGAGCCGAAAGGGAACTGTTGGGATAATGCCGTCGCCGAGTCGTTCTTCAGTAGTCTGGGAACTTCAACTGCCATGATCGAAGCCAACCAACTAAAAGAGCTACAGCGAGCCTCCTGGGAAGACACATCGGCCGGGTGGGAGAGGCATTACGACTGGTACGTCGAGACCGTGCGGCCCATGATCGATCGGGTCTGTGACGTGACAGCACTGGCGCCCGGCAAGTCGGTGCTCGATGTGGCCTGCGGAACAGGTCAACCCGCACTGAGTGCGGCGCAGCGAGTGGGGCCCAGCGGGTCGGTGGTCGCGATTGACCTCGCGCCCTCAATGGTTGCAGCCACGGCACGCAGAGCAAAGGCGATGGGGCTCACGAATGTGGAGGCCCGCGAGATGGACGCCGAGGCCTTGGACTTCCCCGCGAACAGGTTCGATGCCGTAACGTTCACGACGGGGATCATGTTCTGCGCCGACCCGGTAAAGGCGGTCGCGGAGATACGTCGCGTGCTCAAACCTGGTGGCCGATACGCGATCGTCGTA
>Ga0075425_100007574_pt1 | contig 11485 bp, 5 predicted proteins | sample SoiMethybrSBSTD4_FD_75300 | JGI IMG/M metagenome (GOLD analysis project Ga0075425, IMG submission 75300) | Bulk soil microbial communities from a Populus tree surrounding site in Tennessee, USA - Soil MetaG P. TD hybrid SBSTD4 | ecosystem: Environmental > Terrestrial > Soil > Tree plantation...
GAAAACGTGTCCCGCTCCAGAAACTCACTACCAGGGAACTCGCGGCGCGACTTTCTTCGCGGCATGGTCGGCGCTGGAGCTTTCGTCCTGGCCGCCCGTTACCTGCCCGCCGAAACGCTTCCCGAGGGAGCGGCGGCGGCAGGAGGGACTCCCAGCGGAGTGGCCGACATCGCACTCAAAGGTCCGCTCTCGCCGAGCGTCTATCTCGCAATCGATACCGACGGCACGGTGTACTGCATCGCGCACCGTTCTGAAATGGGCAGCGGCAGCAAGACCGCGCTTCCGCGTATTGTCGCCGACGAACTCGACGCCGACTGGAATCGCGTGAAAATTGTTCAGGCCACCGGCGACGAAAAATACGGCGACCAGGACACGGACGGTTCCCACTCCGTGCGCGGTTCGTTCGACACGCTGCGCGAAACCGGCGCATCCGCACGGTTGATGCTGGTCCGCGCCGCCGCGCAAAAGTGGAGTGTCGCAGAGTCTGAATGCTCTACGGGTTTACACGAAGTCTTGCACAGCAAATCCGGCAAAAAAGCCGGATACGGAGAACTCGTCACGGCTGCGGCGGCACTTCCCGTGCCGAAAAAAGAGGAGCTGAAGCTGAAGCCGCGCAGCCAGTGGCGCTACATGGGCAAAGGCGTTGCGAGCTACGACCTGAAAGACATGCTCCGCGGCAAAGCCATCTACGGAATTGATACCCGCATGGAGGGAATGCTCTACGCCAACCTCGCGCATCCCCCGGTTCTCGGTGGTACCGTGAAATCCGTCGATGACAAGGACACGCTCGCCGTCCCCGGAGTGAAGCAAACGGCCACTCTCGATCCGTACAAGCCGCCGATTCTTTTCCAGGCTCACGGCGGAGTGGCGGTTCTTGCAGACAACACCTGGGCTGCCATTCAGGGCAAGAAAAAACTGAAAATCGAATGGACCGACAGCGAACACAAATCCTACAACTCCGACCCCTACAAAGCGGAATTGCAGGCGACCTGCCGCAAGCCCTGTAAAGTTGTCCGCGAAATCGGAAATGTGGATGAAGCTTTCGCAAAGGGCGGAAAAGTCATCGAAGCCGAATACTACGCGCCGATGCTGGCGCACGCTTCCATGGAGCCGCCCGCTGCGCTCGCTTCCTACAAAGACGGCAAAGTGGACGTGTGGGCGGCCACGCAGAATCCGCAAGGCACGCGCGAAGCGGTTGCTTCTGCGGTCGGTGCCAAGAAGGAAGACGTCACTGTCAACGTGACGTTGCTCGGCGGCGGCTTCGGGCGCAAGTCGTTTCCGGATTACGCGATCGAAGCAGCTGTGCTCTCGAAAAAATCCGGCAAACCCGTGAAAGTGGTCTGGAGCCGTGAAGACGACATTCAGTTCGATACCTTTCACAGCGTGGCGGCGATGTATCTGAAAGCGTCACTCGGTCCCGACGGCAAACCAACGGCTTGGCTGCAACGCAGCACATTTCCACCGATTGCTTCCACGTTCGACGCCAGCGCGTTGACTGCGGACGCTGGCGAAATCGGCCTAGGCTGGAGCGATCTGCCTTTTGCCATTGCCAATCACCGCGCGGAAAATGGCGAAGCCAAGGCGCACGTACGCATCGGGTGGCTGCGCAGCGTCTGCAACGTTTTTCACGGCTTTGCCGAACACTCCTTTGCGGACGAACTGGCGCATTCCGCCGGAATAGATCCGCGCGATTACGTCCTCGCGCTGCTCGGACCGAATCGCGTCATTCCCAGGACGGAATTGGCGAAGGATTACACCAACTACGATGGCGACTACGAAAAATATCCGATCGACACGGCGCGCTTCCGCCGCGTGCTGGAAATCGCAACCGAAAAAGCTGGCTGGGGCAAAAAGAGAAACGGCAACGGCTTCGGCATGGGGCTGGCCATCCACCGCAGTTTTCTGACCTACGTCGCCACTGTTGTTCAGGTCGAAATGGATAAGGACGGCAAAGTAAAAATAGGCAGGGTGGATACCGCGGTCGACGCCGGTACCATCGTCAATCCGGAAATGGCGCTGCAGCAATTTGAAGGCGCAGCGACGTTTAGCACCAGCTTGGCGTTTTTCGGAGAAATCACCGCAAAAAATGGAGTGATCCAGCAGAGCAACTTTGATGGCTATCAGATGGCGCGCATGAACAACTCCCCGCGCGAAACTTACGTGCACCTGGTTCCGAGCGAAGCGCCCCCGGCCGGCATCGGTGAACCCGGCGTGCCACCCTTTACTCCCGCGCTTTGCAACGCAATTTTTGCCGCCACCGGCAAGCGCGTTCGCGAATTGCCGCTCAGCAAGCTCGGCCTGGCCTGAAGCGCGCTTGCAGCCTTGCCTTGCTGGCTGCGATGCTGTCCGGTCACTACGTAACCAATTGAATCAACGCCGCTAAGGAACGCCCTTCCGGCGATTTGCCCTGGACTAGAATGGGATAACTTTCTTTCCAGGGCACAAATGAAGTCGCGCCGTCATTTTTTGTTCGCTGCCGTTGCACTTCTCGCCGCTCACGCGGCAGTCTTGCAGGGCTTGGGTGACGCTTGGCCCGGCCCGGTCCTCTCGGACATTGTCCAACTTCTGATGGGTGTGGTGGTGTTCTGCGCATCGCTAGAAGCCATGCGGCGTTCGCGCATGCTTGGCCGCCTTTTCTGGACGCTGACCGCGATTGCCGTTCTTCTGTGGTGCACCGGGCAGGCCCTGGGCGCCTATTACGGAAGCTATTTGAATCTGCCTACCCGCAACCTCTGGTTCGTGGACATTTTCTATGTAGCCTGGCCCGCGCCGCTGGTGATGTGTCTGTTTCTGGAGAGCGAGGAGGAACCGGAAGGAGCGGACTGGCGCAGGCTTCTGGATTTCGGGCAAGTGGCCATCGTCTTCGTGTTGCTGTTCTTTTATTTCTCGGCGTTGTCCGCGCAGAATTCCACCTGGTCCGCTTACGGGCTTTCCGCCGCCACCGATGGTTTAATGACCGCCGCGTTTCTGGTTCGCGCATTTTCGATGCGAGGCGAGGCCGCAGGAAAACTGTTTTTCGGGATCGGGCTATTCCGGGCCGTAGCTCTTTTGACCGACGTCTATTTTTTGGCCGGTCTTCCTGAATACGTGAATGGCGCGTGGTTCGACCTGGTCTGGAGCGCGCCGTGGCTGATTCCCTTAGTTACAGCGACGTACTGGACCGACGCCGAGCAAACGCAGCAACCAGCGCCGCGGAAAAGCCGGCGGCCGAGAATGCTGCTGACGCATATCCTTCCTCTGATTTTCCCAGTTCTAGTGGTGGTAATGGCCGCGAGCGTTGCGCCGACGCAGCTGAAAATTGCGGCGCTGGCCGTGTTGCTTTCACTGGGCACATCTTATGCCCGGCTGCTACTAACGCACGATGCATTGCGGCGCAGCGCGGAAGCGCTTCGCAATCAGCACGAAATGCTGAATGCCATCGTCGAAGGCACCACTGCGGCGACGTATGTGAAAGATCTGCATGGCCGCTACCTGCTGATGAATTCGGCGGGCGCCGCGCTTGTGGGCAAGAACCTGAACGAAATCATTGGCAAGGACGATTCGGCGCTGTTCTCAAGTGAATCGGCACAGGAGATCATTGCCCGAGATCGTGCAGTTCTGGACGCGGGCGTCGTTCAAACCTACGAGGAAGAAGTTACAAGCGGAAACGTGACGCGAACATTCCTTTCCACCAAAGGCCCGCTTCGCGATGCAAAAGGACATATAGCAGGAGTGGTTGGCAACTCCCTTGATATCACTGAGCGGTATCGCGCGATCGAAGCTTTGGCGGAGAGCGAGGAGCGATTCCGAACGATTTTCGACGGATCGCCGATCGGAATGGCGGTAATCGGCACGGATGGGAGCATCGTGGCGTCGAATCCGGCTTGCCGGCAGATGCTGAGCCTCAAAGACCAAGACCTGAGAGAAGTCGCGATTTTCGAGGAATTGACGCATCCCGACGACCGTATAACCGATGCGGCGCGCTTCCAGCAGCTGATTCGCGGTGAAATCGAATATGACCGGCGCGAAAAGCGATACATACTGCGAGATGGACGGCGCGTTTTTGCGGATCTTCATCTGTATCTAGTGAGGGATAAACGAGGCGCAGCGCGCTACCTGATCGGCATCGCCGTAGACGTCACAGAACGCAAATCGCTCGAGACGCAGCTGCGGCAAGCGCAACGCATGGAAACGATCGGGCGGCTGGCGGGCGGCGTGGCTCACGACTTTAATAACCTGCTGATGGTGATCAAGGGCTACTGCGAATTGCTGCTCAGTCGAGAAAACACTGGCGATGGATTGCTGCAACTGGAACGCATCAGCAAAGCCGCGGACCAAGCCGCTTCGCTGACGCAGCAGTTGCTGGCGTTCGGCAGAAAGCAGGTGCTGCAACCCAAGGTGTTTAACCTGAACACACTGGTGTGGAACGCCGAGAAAATGCTGCGCAGGCTGATCAGCGAAGATGTGGAGATGGTGACGGCGACCGCGAGGAATCTCGGCGCGATCAAGGCTGACCCGGGACAGATCGACCAGGTGATTCTGAATCTGGTAATCAACGCGCGCGACGCGATGCCCAACGGGGGAACGCTGACGTTGGAAACGGCGAACGTGGAACTGGACGACTCTTATGCACAAGGCCACCTGGGCGCGATGCCGGGAAGTTATGTGATGCTGGCGATTACCGACACCGGACTGGGAATGGACGACGAAACGCAAGCGCATATTTTCGAGCCATTTTTCACAACCAAAGAACTCGGAAAGGGCACCGGCCTGGGGCTTTCCATGGTGTATGGAATCGTGAAGCAGAGCGGCGGATACATCTGGGTGCACAGTGCGATTGGAAAAGGAAGCAGTTTCCGGGTCTATCTGCCGCGCGCGTTTGAGCTCGAACAGGAGATTGCGTCGCCCTTTCCAACAGCGCAGAGCCTGGCGGGGAAAGAGACGATTTTACTGGTGGAAGATGATCCTTTGGTGCGTGGACTGGCGCTGGAGATTTTGAAGTCCCGCGGCTATTCGGTTTTGGTGGCGGAACGCCCGGATGCGGCGCTGGAGCTTTGCCGGCAGCACGCTGGCAAGATCAGCCTGGTTTTGACGGACGTGATTATGCCGGGCATGAACGGAAGAGAAATGGCGGACGAGATTCTGGCCATGCGACCCGAAGTGGGAGTGCTGTTCATGTCGGGTTACACCGATACGGCCGTGATACGCAGCGGGAGCGGCGGAAAGTTTACTTCTTTTTTGCAGAAGCCGTTCAGTCCGACGCTCCTCGGACAAAAAGTCCGCGAAATGCTGGACCAGATCGAAGGCGCGCCGCAAAGCCGGCGATAGATCAGCTGGTTGCGTGCCGGAAGGCTTGCGCGATTGCTGGGAAGCCACGATACTTGGCGCGTGAAAAACAGCATTCTTTTTCTGATCGTGAGCGTTGCACTTTTTAGTTCGCCGCTCGGGGCCCAACGGCGGCCTGTTTTGCCGCAGATTGATCTTCCACATCCTTATTACTATCGCGAATTGTATTTGCCGCAGTTGACTAGCGGGCCAAGCAGCGTCGCGTGGGCGCCAGACTCGGCCGAGGTCGTCTACTCGATGGCCGGCTCGTTGTGGCGGCAGAAGCTAGATTCGAAAGAAGCTCATCAGTTGACTGACGGTGACGGATACGACTATCAGCCGGATTGGTCGCCCGACGGCAAGAGCGTCATTTACGTTTCCTACCAGAAGGATGCGATGGAGTTGTGGCTGCTGGATGTGGCCAGTGGCAAGTCCGCGCAACTAACCAACCAGGGAGCGGTGAATGTCGAGCCACGCTGGTCACCGGACGGGAAGCGCGTGGTGTTCGTCTCCACTTCCTTCCACCGACGGTTTCATGTTTTCCGCGCGGATGTGCGCGATGGAAAGCTGGAAAATGTAGTGCGGCTTACGGGCGAGACCAAAAGCGACTTGCCACGCTACTACTACAGCCAGTACGACATGGAAATTAATCCGGCATGGGCGCGCGACGGACAGGAAATTCTGTTCGTCTCGAACAAGGGACATATTCATGGAACGGGCGGATTCTGGAAGATGAAAGCGGAGCCGGGCGCCCCGGCACGGGAGATTCATTACGAAGAAACCAACTGGAAAGCGCGGCCGGATTTTTCGCCGGATGGTTCGCGTATGGTGTACAGCTCCTATCTCGGGCGTCAATCGCAAAATCTCTGGGTCATGCCGGCGCGCGGCGGCGACGCTTTCCCCATTTCCTATGGCGACTACGATGAAACCAATGTGCGCTGGTCTCCCGACGGAAGGCGGCTTGCATTCATCTCCAATCAGCGCGGAAACACCGAGATCAAGTTTCAGAGCGTGATAAACGCTGAGCGCGTGGAGTTATTGACGGAATCGAAGCGCTACTTGAAGGCCCACGGAACGCTTGAGATCTCGCTGCGAGACCTGGGTCCGAGGGTAGGGGCGAGAATTGCCGTCACTGACGCAAAAGGAAAATCGTACGCGCCAGACAAATGCTGGATTTACGCGGATGATGGCTTCGACCGGAGAGAACAACCCTTTGAGACACATTATTTTTATCCGAATTGCGATGCTTCGGAGATAGAGGTACCTGTAGGACTGACGGCGCTTACGGTGGTGCGCGGGTATTCCAATCGTGTGGAGACGCGGAACGTGAATGTAACCGCAGATGGGCGAACTGAAAAGGTTGTTTCGCGTCCGCTAGCTCCGCTGGACGATCGGCAGGGGAAGTGGGTTAGCGCTGATTTACACGTGCATCGAAATTATGGCGGGACCTACAAGAATGACGGATACAAGCTAATTGATCAGGCCGAAGGCGAAGGCTTGGACATCGTAAACAATCTGGTCGTGAACAAAGAGCAGCGGTTCCCGGACTACCGGCCTTCGGATGTTCTTGACAGCAGCACGGGGAGGGATCCGGACCACCAAGTCATCGACGGGCAGGAATTCCACACCAGCTATTGGGGACATCGCGGGATTCTGAATCTGAAGGATCATTTGCTGCTGCCGGGATATGCGGGCTATCCGAATACGGCGGCGGCGAGTTTGTTTCCGATGAATGCGGATGTGTATGACATGGCGCATGAACAGGGAGCGCTGGTGGGAGCAGTGCATCCGTTTGATGAAGTGCCGGATCCTTTCGGGAAACCAGCGCGGAGAATTACGGACGAACTGCCGGTGGATGTGGCGCTGGGCAAACTGGATTACATGGAGATCGTGGGATTCAGCGACCACAAGTCCACGGCGGCGGTTTGGTACAAGCTGCTGAATCTGGGTTATCGGATTCCGGCGGGAGCGGGAACCGATGCCACGGCGAACTACGCGGCGCCGATTCGAGGAATGGTGGGCTTCAACCGGGTGTATACGTGGTTGCCCGCCTGGCCATTGAACCTGGAGATGTGGACGGACGGATTCAAGCGCGGCCGCACGTTTGCGACGAACGGGCCGCTGATTAACTTCACCTTGAATGGAGAGATGGTGGGGAGCGAGTTGAAACTGGACAAGCCGCAGGAGGTAGGCTTTGCGGTGCGGCTGCGGTCGATTGTGCCGGTCGACCATCTGGAAGTGGTGTGCAACGGAAAGGTTGTGAAAGACCTGAAACTGGAAGGGGCACGGGATACAGCGGATGTGTCGGGGACGATTCCGGTCTCGGAGAGCGGATGGTGTTTGCTGCGGACCTACAGCGACAAGGCGGTGTATCCGGTGCTGGACAATTATGCGTATGCGACGACGAGTCCGGTTTACCTGGCGGTGGCGGGAGAAAAGCCGCGGTCGCCGGAAGATGCAAAATATTTTGCGGCGTGGATTGCGCGGACGATTGAAATTACCGGCGCTTATCCCGACTGGAATTCGGCGCAGGAAAAGGAGTTGGTGATGAAGCGTTTGGCCGACGCCAAAGCAGTTTACGAAAAGATGGAGTAGGCTATTCGCGCGCCGCAGGTTTTAGTGGACATTCCGCGAATAGAGGATAGAATGCGGAAACGGTGTACACGGGCAAAACGTGTTGCAACCGGAAACTGACGGATGTATTGAATTTATGGGTGTCGTCCGGCGCGCCGGGCCAGCGGTTCCTTCGAGCGGCGCGCTTCCCGGTGTAGTCTTAAATAAATCGATTTATTACAGGCGATTTGTGCGTTGGCGCGAGGGCAATTCATGATTGTGGGGGTTCCCAAAGAGAGTTATCCGGGTGAGCGGCGGGTGGCGTTGGTGCCGGGCGTGCTGGCGAGCCTGGCCAAGGCCGGGCTGCAGGTGCTGGTGGAAGCGGGCGCGGGGGACTCAGCGGGATACCCGGACAGCGAATATAGGGATAAAGGCGCAAAGGTGGTGGGGAGCCGCGCGGAGATTTTCGCGGCATCCGACCTCATCGCGCAGGTTCTATGTTACGGATCAAATGACAAAACAGGCGGCGCGGACTTGCCGATGTTGCGGAACGGACAGGTGCTGGTGGGGTTTTTGCGGCCGCTGGGAACGGCGGAGACGCTGCAGGAAATTGCGCGGACCGGAGCGACTTCGTTTTCGGTGGAGCTGATGCCGCGCACGACGCGAGCACAGAGCATGGACGCGCTGTCTTCGATGGCGACGATCTGCGGGTATAAGGCGGTGGTCATGGCGGCGGACACGCTGCCGAGAATTTTCCCGATGCTAACGACGGCGGCGGGAACGATCACGCCAGGGCGGGTGCTGATCATCGGAGCAGGCGTTGCGGGATTGCAGGCCATTGCCACGGCGCGGCGGCTGGGCGCGGTGGCCTCCGCGTATGACATGCGGCCGGCGGCGAAGGAGCAAGTGCAAAGCTTGGGCGGGCGTTTTGTGGAATTGCCGATTGAAGCGAAGGACGCGCAGGACGCGCGCGGGTATGCAACGGCGCAAGGGGAAGAATTCTATCGCAAGCAGCGCGAGTTGCTAGGCGACGCAGTCGCGGCGAATGACGTGGTGATTACGGCGGCGGTGATTCCGGGGAAAATATCGCCGGTGCTGGTGACCAAAGAAATGGTGGCACGCATGGCGCCGGGTTCCGTGATCGTGGACCTGGCAGCGGAGCGCGGCGGGAATTGCGAACTAACGCGAGGCGGTGAAATCGTAGTGGAGCATGGAGTGACGATCATCGGGGCGTTCAACCTGGCAAGCTCGGTTCCTTATCACGCCAGCCAGATGTACGCGAAGAACGTGACGACATTTTTGCTGAACCTGGTGAAAGACGGGAAGTTGCAGATCAACGAAGCGGATGAAATACACCGCGAGACGCTCTTGACACACGATGGAGAAATCGTGAACGCGCGGGTACGGGAATTTTTTGGCTTGCCGGCGCTGGCGGCGAAGGGAGCGTGACGCTGTGGAGCTCGACCTACTATCCAGCTTGTATGTATTCATGCTGGCAGCGTTCATTGGATTCGAAGTGATTCGGCGGGTTTCGCCGCTCCTGCATACGCCACTGATGTCGCTGACGAATGCGCTGGACGCGATCGCGGTGGTTGGGGCAATTATTCTGGCCGGTGAGCTGCATGAACATCACGCCGTGCTCGCCAGAGTCCTCGGCACCATCGCCATTGTCGCTGCAACGAGCAACATAGTCGGCGGATTCATCATCACCGACCGTATGCTGAAAATGTTTAAAGCCAGCGGGTCGAAAAAAGCATGAGCGGCCTGGTGAACGCCCTGAGGAACAGCCAGCTTCCTCTCGAAATCATCTACCTTACCGCTTCGATCCTTTTCATTTTGTCCCTCAAGTGGCTGAGCTCTCCGACCACGGCCCGTCGAGGTGTGCGGGCGGGCGAAATTGGGATGTTCTTGGCCGTTGCAGGAACTCTCCTCCATCGCGGGATCGTGGATTATACCTGGATTGCGATTGCCCTGGTTCTCGGAACGGTGATCGGCATCCCGTTGGGCTTCGTTCATATGACTGCGGTGCCGCAGCGGACGGCGCTGAGCCATGCGTTCGGGGCGCTTTGCGTGACGCTGGTGGGTACGGCGGAATTTTATTTGCGCGCGCCGGATGTGCCGAAGTTTTTGATGGCCGTGCTTTCAATGGAAGTGATTCTGGGTTCGCTGACGCTGACCGGAAGCCTGATGGCGGCGGGCAAGCTGCAAGAGGTGCTGCCGCAGCGGCCGATTACCTACAAAGGACAGAATTTCGTCAACCTGTCGCTGCTGGGAATCGCGATCCTCATCGCGTTGATGCTGGTGATGGACCCTTCGCGAACGTATTTATATCCGCTGATCGTCGTGATTCCACTGATCTTTGGGGTGATGATGATCATTCCGATCGGTGGCGCGGACATGCCGACGGTCATCTCACTGCTGAATTCTTACGCCGGCTTGTCGGCCGCAGCGATGGGATTTGTGCTGGACAGCAAACTGCTGATCGTGGCGGGCGCGCTCGATGGAGCGTCGGGCTTCATTCTCTCCGTGAACATGTCGAAGGCCATGAATCGGTCGTTTACGAACGTGTTGTTTGGAGCGTTTGGACAGGAGCAGACGACCGCCGCCGGAAAAGAAGAAGCCAAGCCGGTGCGCAGCGCGACGGCGGAAGAGTCGGCTGCGATTCTGGCTGCGGCGAACAAAGTGGTGATCGTGCCGGGCTATGGAATGGCTGTTTCGCAGGCGCAGCACAAAGTGCGGGAATTGTATGACGCGCTGAGCAAGCGCGGAGTGGACGTGAAGTTCGGCATACATCCGGTGGCAGGGCGCATGCCGGGACACATGAATGTGCTGCTGGCGGAAGCGGACATTCCATACGACAAGCTGCTGGACATGGACGAGATTAACGGAGACTTCCAGCAGACGGACGTGGCTCTCATCATTGGCGCGAACGACGTGACGAATCCGGCGGCGCGCAGCGACACCAGCAGCCCGATTTATGGAATGCCCATTCTAGATGTAGACAAGGCGCGCACGGTGATGGTGATCAAGCGTGGCATGTCGGCGGGTTTCGCGGGGATTGAGAATCCACTGTATTATCTGGACAGAACGTTGATGCTTTTTGGGGATGCGAAGGGATTTGTCGGCAACATTGTGCGGGAATTGAGCGGCGGAGGGCACGCGTAGCCGCGCGGTGAAAGAGTTGAGAGGGGACCGGAAATTTGGCGGAAATTGCGCTGGATTCTTGGCTGATTGAGACGACTGGAATCCGAACTAAGTCCTTTACTTTTCAATAGCTTGCATCTATTCTGGATTTCGTAATGTGCGCCCTGCCTCGAATCATCTCCATGACAAATTTACGGTATTTATCCAGGTGCTGGATGGTCTTCATTTTGTTGTTTCTGTGCATCTTGCTGCCGGCCGCAGTGCTGGCCCAATCCGACGACGCCTCGTCGCACCCAACCAAGGAACCGGGGCTGGAGCCGATTCTCGGGTACATCGCCAAATCGTGGGACACGCTGACGCGCTCGATGGAAGAGTGCACGACGGTGGTGGACCCGAAGCTGGCGGAGAATTCCGTGCTGTATCTGCCGGCGGAGATGGCTATGCCACCGCAAGTCGCGGAGATGCAGAAGCGCTGCCACATTCA
>Ga0075425_100007575_pt1 | contig 11485 bp, 10 predicted proteins | sample SoiMethybrSBSTD4_FD_75300 | JGI IMG/M metagenome (GOLD analysis project Ga0075425, IMG submission 75300) | Bulk soil microbial communities from a Populus tree surrounding site in Tennessee, USA - Soil MetaG P. TD hybrid SBSTD4 | ecosystem: Environmental > Terrestrial > Soil > Tree plantation...
ACAATCGCAATCGCAAGGTCATCATGCAGGCGAACAAGAACGGTTACTTCTACGTGATCGATCGCACGAACGGCGAATTTATCTCGGCATCCGAGATGTCACGAGTGAGCTGGGCGACAGGAATCGATCCTAAAACGGGTCGTCCGAACATTCATCCCGACGCGCTTTATTCCGACGAGAAGGGTACGACCGTATATCCGGTGCAGATGCACAACACGTCGCAAATGTCGTTCAATCCGAATACGGGTCTGGTCTATGTCCCGATCGCCGTCGAAAACACATTCAGCTTTGTCGCAGCGAAAACTTACTCTCCGACGCCTGGGAGTCAGAACTTCGGACTCAATCTGGCCGGAGCGCGCGGCGGCGTACCGATGGCATCGCCACCTCCTCACGGACCGGAGCGAAAGAATCCTGATGGCAGCAAAGTGCGCGGCGGCATTCTCAGCGCGTGGGATCCCGCCACTCAAAAGGAACGATGGTTCGCACTTGGTGGAGGACAGACCGGTGGCGGCACGGTATCCCTGGCTTCGAACCTCGTGATTCAAACCTTGAGCAACGGCCACATGAAAGCGTTCACGGCAGACAAGGGGGAACAGCTTCTCGACGTTGCGCTGCCTTTGAGTTCCGGTGTCGGCCCACCGATGACGTTTATGCTCGACGGCAAGCAATACATTGCGGTCATGGGAGGAACCGGCGCTATTTTCGGACGTGGAGGCGGCGGGGGTGGCGGCCGTGGCGCAGGACCCGGCGGCGCTGGAGTTCCCGGACGTGGAGCACCGCCGGCGCCCGGAGCAGTGCCTACCGAGCCAACAGCGGCTGCAGCTCAAGGCGGGAACAATGTCGCACCGCAGCCAGCCCCAGCCGGAACTGGAGCGAACAACAACCCGAAACTGCTTGTGTACGCTGTTGCGAGCTGAGAGTACTCTCGACCGGAGTCACGCTCCGACTCGACGCTTACTCTTTAGCAGAATTCATTTCCAGAAGGATTGACGCAAACCGCGGATCGGAGTGCAGTGTGCGGTAGTGCGGAAATTGGCGCGCCCAAAGAATAAAGGCCGGCTCGCGTTCATCCCACGCGCGACGCGCGAAACCTATCGCGTTTTCATGCTCCCCGAGTTCACGCGGCACGCTTTAGTTCCCCAAGTGAGCACGGTCCTTCTCGTTTTCATTGCAGACGTATTCAAGGAGATCGCTGTCCGGTATCAACCTCAAAGCCGTCTTGATGGTGAAGGGCCGCGTATAGTAAGTCGGATCGTTGAAGGTGATCTCCAGATCCATGTGACCGAAATCAAGACGCCGATAACGCTCTGTGATGTGCATAGATTCGCTGCGCGGATGGCCGAACACGTCGAGCCAGGCCCGGTCATTAAGGCCCATGGTCTCGACTACGAGGGTATCGCCCTCCCAACGCCCAACTGAATATCCCATCCACGTTGGGTCCGGATCCTTGGGCAAGGGACGGCCGTCGGTGTGAATCTGGCGAGGAGGATCGGCGGTCTCAGACAGCATCACGATCTCCTGCGGCATTTGAATCATCTTGAAAGTGAAGACCAGCATTGCGAGCGGTATCCCGCCAGGAAGGCACTGGGTCGGGGGAAACTCTATGGGGTTCTCCATATGTCGCTTGAGGATCGAAGCAGTCTCCGGCCGAAGCGGCTCGTCTTCGGGCTTAATTCCCCAAAACGCGTTCACCGCATCCTTTGTGATGTCGTGGGTGTCGATTTGCATACTGGTGAAGCCTTTGCCGAGAACCCTCTCGTATTCGCTCTCAGGAGTCTTTTCCGCCTGCCACAGCCCTGAAAGATCCGGTTTACCGTTCAGGCGGGGTGCGGCAGCAGTCAAGTTCGACGTGCCGTCTTCCATGCGAGGAATTCGCGCGTCGGGATGGTTCAACGACTGGGCATATGCTGGCCTAATAGGAAGAGCGATGACGGCGAGAAGCAGAACGACAATGTGTGCAAAGTCAAATCTCATGTGCCACTCCATCAATGGTGTCTTCTAATCGCCATGCGACTTTTCCCAATTGTTCAAAGTTTCTTTGTAGGTGTATCTCGATTCTCATAGTTCCTCCAATAGAGTTATTTCTCGTGCGGTGCATGTGCGATCGGGTTTGGCAACGTGGTCACATAGCCAACCGATCAAGCCAATCAAAACTCCTTTCAACTGGCCGCAGAATAGCGACTCGTGCGAGGACAGTCATAAGAGAACGGTTAGGTTTGGGTAAGATTTGCGGTCGGCACTGCGGCCGTTACGCGCGGCCGTAAACCGCGCTCATGCGTCTTGCGAACTAAGATTCACTCCGTCAAGCTGAATTAAAATGTATCGACTCGCCCTATTGGCATTGTTGCTCTCAGAGGCGGGCGGGCGTTCGTCGGAAGCGCCACAACTTCAAATCGACGCGCCTCCAGAGTTCGCCGTCCTCCGGGCGCGTTTAGAATCCGTCGATCCGCAAAGCCTCGCTGGCATTGCTTCTGTTATAGGAATCACTGATACCGGCTCGCCCATACACGTCGTACTCACCCTGGAAAGTTCGAATTTAGCCCGCACGATTCCGCCGTGGATTTCCGGATTTGCTGTTCCGCCGTCTGACTTGGTGGTCCTCTTTCCCGCCCGTTCCCCAAGTTATCCCGACAACAGTCTCGAAGACGTCCTGCGCCACGAAATTGCGCACGTGCTGATCTGGCGCGCTATCGAGGGTCGACCCATCCCACGTTGGTTTAACGAAGGACTTGCGATGGAGGTCGAACGCGGTCGCCGGTTTCGAGACCAAACTCAACTGCTCTATCAATTGGTAATGGGCTCCCGCACGACACTCGACGAACTCGACCGGCTGTTCTCAGGCGGCGAGAGCGATCAAACTCGCGCCTACGCACTGGCCGGCGCGTTGGTTCACGATATGTTCCAGCGATATGGTCCGGCGGCTTGTGCGGAGATACTCAAGCGCGTAAATCGCGGTAATCGATTTGATTCTGCATTCGCAGACGTGACAGGCGTGACGGCCTCTGACGCAGAGTCCGAGTTCTGGCAAAGGCAGCGTATCTGGACAGTGTGGGTACCTATCGTTACCTCATCGACAACGGTTTGGATGGTGGTAACCCTCATCGCAATTCTTGCGATTTACATGCGACGACGAAGGAATCGCGAGATCGAGGAACGATGGGCGAAAGAGGAGGACGATGACTTTGAGCCCTAATGGCTCGATTTGATTTTCAGGAATACTCGCGATCTTACAAATTCTTTATTAGGAAATTGAGAATCCGTGAAGATTTCAAATTCCGAAGATCTGTTACTGCTCATCGATCATAGCGTCAGCATTCATTTGTTGTTGGCCGCAGCAGGGGCGGCAGATCCGAACGGCAAAGCACGACATTCATTGCGGGTTACTGCACGACTCGGCGATGGATTGCGTCACGGACACATTGATGCCGTCGCGCCCGCCCTCTCCCATCAGCAAGCCGCGGACGTTCATGCGGTGACCGACAAAGCTCTGTAGCGGTGTGAGCACGTACATCAGACGGTAGCTGCGCGTCCCAAGAGGGCGAGTCTTGTCATCCGCGCTCGCAATCGAGTTTATGCGTTCAGGATCTGTTGCCGTATTGAGATTCCAGCCGCCTCCTTCCCGGGCGGCGAGACAACCCACAACACGGACCAGAGTGCCGTCTGGAAGCTCTCCCGGTCCGGTTTTGGCGATGATCTGGACGCCAACGGCCGAGTCCTTGGTCAGTTCCGAAGCGCCGGCAGGAAGCCCGTTTCGGCTGAGAATGAAGGCGACGAGGTCCGCGTAAACACTCGCACTGAGCGTGCCCCCGGCGCCGTTCGGCATATTTCGACTGACGTAATCTAACAAGTGATCGACAGTGGACTCGCGAAAGCTTTTCCAGAAGCGCTCGCCTGCAAGGGACTTCCCTTCGTCTCCTCCGCTGGTCGCGGCACCATGACAACGCGCGCAATTGGTTGTGAAGCTGCCGGCGCCACGCTCGGCCTGTTTCTCGGTGTACACGCCATCCCAAACGGTTTTGCTCTGAGCGGCCACAGCCAGTTCCGGGGTGGTCGCCATAACTGCACCAACAATCACGAGGGCAAATAGTATCGATACGCGCTGTAGCTGTGCATGAGATGTCTGCATCATGGGTTGAAACCCTCCATGGAGTCGGAAATTGCGGAATAGTATACGAAAAACAACGAGTTTCTGTTTTCTGCCCGTCGCCGATTTAACGGTAAGCTCCCTGGGCTTGGAGCTGATCGCGTTGTAGTATAAACAGCGAAAACGACAATGAGACTCGTCCTTATCTGCTCCTCTTCGCCACGCTTGTTCTGCTGGAGTCGTCGCCTCAATTATTCCGCTCTGCAGCCCGCACAATCGATGCGTGGTGGAGTCCGGGCAATGGCGGAGGAACATTAGCATTCCAGGCACCCTGCAGAACACCTGCTGCCGAACAGCCGCCATATTCGCCGCGGGAGTTTTCGATCTACTACGACTTCGATCAGCGCCCGTTACGGGCAGACACGCGACAGTTCTCTCTGAAATTGTGGACTATGCCGAAAAAACGGAAGCGAAGCGAGTGATTGTGACGAGCTTGCGCGGCGCTACTTTGCTATCCGATGGAAGCCTGTTGACGGAGGAGGCAGGCATCGCAGAGGCCAGGGCCGAGGAAATAACTCAACTGCTGAAACGCGCAGGCCTGGTCAAAGTGGAAATGCGGACCGCAACCCGGCATGAACCCGAACCAGCCGACGGCATTGACGATTGGCAGACGCGGCGGACGGTAGTCCGCGTCGAACCTTGAGTGGAGTCTCATTGTGATTCCGGCGACCCCGTGACCGCCTGTTCATTGGCGGCGTCGAAAGCCGCGAAAGTCTGTCGATCGCGCACCAGCCGTTCGAGTAAAGGAGCAGGCGTCCAGTACTCGCCATGCTCACGGTGAAACTCGAGAATGCGTTCGTAGATCTTACTTAGCCCGACCGTGTCGGCATACCACATAGGGCCGCCGCGATAGGCCGGAAAGCCGTAGCCGGTAATGTAGATTGTGTCGATGTCTGCGGCGCGTTGAGCGAATCCCTCGCCGAGAATGCGTGATCCTTCATTGATCATGACGTAGAGACATCGTTCGATAATTTCTTCCTTGCTGATGGAACGACGGGCAATGCCGGCCTGCTCCGCTGTCGTTTCGATAAGTGCTTCGACCTCAGGATCCCGTATTGGCGTGCGGCCGTCTTCATATCGGTACCAACCGGCTCCGGTCTTTTGTCCCCATCGATGAGCGTCATAAAGCTTCTCCAGAACAAGCGGAGTTCGATCGCCCGGTTTCAACAGACGCTTCGTGTCCTGCAGGACGCGCCAGCCCAAATCGAGGCCTCCCATATCATCAACCGCAAATATCCCCATAGCGATGCCGAAATCGTAGAGCGCCTGATCGACCTGAGAAGGCGTGGATCCCTCTTCCACGAGGAATTGCGCTTCGCGCATGTAGGGCAGCATCATACGATTTCCAACAAAGCCTCTGCAGTTGCCGACCAGCACGCCGACCTTGCGAAGTCGCTTGGCCAATGCCATTGCGGTAGCGATGACTTCCTTATCGGTGCGGGCTCCACGAACGACTTCGACCAGCCGCATCACGTGCGCCGGACTGAAGAAGTGGATGCCGACGACCATATGGGGTCGGGACGTGGCGCCTGCGATCTCATCGATATCCAGCGTCGATGTATTCGTGGCGAGCACGCAATCGCCTTTAGCAATCTTGTCGATTTCGCCGAAAACCTGTTTCTTAAGCGACATGTTTTCGAAGACTGCTTCGATGATAATGTCGGCATCTCCGAAACTGGAATATGTCAGCTGAGGCTGAATCAAAGCGATTCGCTCTTCCATCTCATGCGCCGTCAATCGTGCCTTATGAACGGCTGACTCGTAGTTCTTGCGGACTGAGGCCACGCCGCGATCCAGGGCCGCCTGATCCGTTTCCTTGAGCAGGACAGTGATGCCCGCGTTGGCCAGGACCATCGCGATTCCGGTTCCCATGGTTCCAGCGCCGATCACTCCAGCCATGCGAATGGAGTGTGTTCGCGTCTCCTTGGAAATGCCGCGGACTTTTGAAACAGCTCGTTCGGCGAAGAACGCATGAATAAGCGCCCGCGCCTCCTCACCCGCGAGGCATTTTTCGACAATTTCGCGCTCGCGCCTGCAGCCTTCTTCAAACGGAAGGGCAACGGCAGCCTCCACCGCGTCGATAACGCGGAGCGGCGCAATCATGTTGCGGCGGATTTTGCGGGCCCGCTCTCGGCCGGCGTCGAGAATCGCCGCATTCGATTCCGGTGAGCCCAGTTTTTCGGTTTTGTCACGGGTACGGCGATGCGGTCCGCCGGACTCGGCGACATGCCGTGCAAAAGCGACGGCGCCCGCCCGCAAATCACCTTCGATGATCTTGTCAAAGAGCCCCAGTCGGACGGCTTCCGACGCCCCGATCGCCTTGCCTGAAACGAACATCTCAATAGCCGCTGCAACACCCACCAGCCGCGGAAGCCGCTGCGAGCCTTCTGCGCCAGGAATGATTCCGAGATTCACTTCCGGTTGGCCCGCCTGAGCATCGGGACTGGCGACGCGATAGTGTCCGGCCATCGCCAATTCCAACCCTCCGCCGAGAGCCGAGCCATGGATGGCTACAACGACAGGCTTGGGGCAGTCCTCAATGGATTTCAATAATTGATGCAGGTTTGGAGCGCCCGGTCCGCGGCCGTGCGCCTGCTCTTCCAGTTGCTTGATGTCGGCACCGGCAACAAACGTGCGCCCTGCGCCAATCAAGACGACGGCACGAACCGACGCGCCATCTGCGGCTCGCCCGATACTCTCGGCAATGCCTTCTGGAACACCTGGACTCAGCGCGTTGACAGGAGGATTTTCAACTGTAATCACCTCAACGCCGCTTTCCACACTGAATTTGACAAGTTCGGACATGAAAGAAAATTAGCCACAAAAACCACAAAAACCACAAAGCTAAACTTTCTTTTTGTGATTTTTGTGCTTTTTGTGGCTAATTTCTTTTTGTGAACCTCACTGAACTCATCGCCATCGACACGCACGTTCATCTGCATGGAGACACGAGTGGAAACGCGGCTGATGAAGCTGCCCGTAAGTATTTCGGGAACACGGGAGAAGAGCCCAAGCCGCAGGAATTAGCAGCGTACTACCGATCGAGGAAGATCGGCTGCGTTGTGTTTTCCGTCGATGAGCGGCTCACGGGACGCAAGCAGTTTCCGAACGACGATGTGATCGCTCTGGCTCGGGAAAATGCAGACATCATGATCGCTTTCTCCAGCGTCGATCCCACTCGCGGCCGCGAGGCTGTGGTTGAAGCACGCCGCTTGATTACCGCCGGAACGAGAGGTTTCAAACTTCACCCGCCCATCCAGGGATTTCACCCGAACGATCGCGCGATTTACCCTTTTTACGAAGTGATCGCCGAAGCTCGTCTGCCGGTGATTTTTCATACCGGCCACAGCGGGATCGGCACAGGAATGCGGGGCGGCGGCGGCGTTCGCCTCAAATACGGAAACCCAATGGACATCGATGACGTCGCCGTTGATTTTCCGGACATGCCGATCGTTCTTGCACATCCCTCGTTTCCATGGCAGGACGAAGCGCTCTCGATCTGTCTGCACAAGCCTCAGGTTTTTATCGACCTCTCGGGATGGTCGCCCAAGTACTTCCCTCAGTCGTTAATTCAGTACGCGAACACTCTGCTCAAGCACAAGGTGCTTTTCGGATCGGATTTTCCATTCATCACGCCCGAAAGATGGCTCGCTGACTTTGAGAAAATTCCCATCCGCGAGGATGTCCGACCACTGATTCTAAAAGAGAATGCCGTCCGGTTGCTTGGCGGCGCGGTCTGAAACCCTCATTGCGCGGATCGATGCGAACCCCTAAAATTCGCACGTGAAGCTAACAGTTCCAGCAGACGCTCCAGGCTATCCCACGATTCTTCACGCCTTGGAAGATGTTGTTCGCAGAACGCCCGATCGGAAGGCGCTGATTTGCGAAGACCGCAGCCTTACGTTCGTTCAGCACAAGAGTGCGATTTCAGGCTTCGCGAAGCGGCTCCAGAAGTTTGGAGTGAAAGGTGAACGCGTCGCCATTCTGATGACCAATTGCCTGGAGATGCCGGTGTGTATTCTCGGCGCGATGGCGGCGCACGCTTATGTCGCGCCGATGAATCCGAACTACTCGGATTCCGAACTGACGCCGCTTATGAAGGACACCACTCCGAAAGTCGTGGTGACATTGCCGGAGTTCTACCCCCGGTTATTCAAAGTTGCGGCAGCGATGGGCATCCCGCATGTTCTCGTCGCCGGCGAAGGCTCGAACACCATTCCCTCCTGGATCAATGAAGGATCGGAGGGCTTACCGCAGCCGCTGCCCGATGCCGACGACTACGCGATGATGTTTTTTACCGGCGGGACAACCGGGCTTCCGAAGGGGGCCGAACACCGGCATCGTCACATCATGGCGTTCTGCAGGCTGGAGGCCGCATTCTTCTCTTCGCTTGAATACGATAAGGAGGTTTCGCTAGCCGTCGCGCCGATGTTCCACATCTTCGGCCATCATCACGGCGCAATTCACCCGCTCTACATCGGTGCGACACACGTAATCGTGCGGCAATACAAACCCGACATCGTCCTCGATCAGTTGTCGAAGCACAAGGTGACGCTGTTCGCCGGTGGCCCGTCGACGGTATATGTGGGGATTCTGGCCGCGGAAGGCATGAAGACCGCAGACCTTTCGAATCTCAAGATCTGCTGCGCCGGCTCGTCGCCCTTGTCGGCAGATCTGCTTACGAATTGGCAGAAAACTACAGGCTGCCCGATTTATGAAGGTGTCGGCATGTCCGAAGGGGCGCCATATGCGAACAATCCGGTAAGTGGAAAACGCAAGGTCCTGTCCGTCGGCGTTCCGCCGCCGGAAACGGATGTCGAGATCGTCGATCTCGAAACGGGAACCCGAGTCATGCCACCGTACGAGCGCGGCGAGATTCGTGTGCGCGGGCCCCAGATGGTCTCGAGCTACCGGAATCGACCGGAGGAGACGGCTTACACGATACGTGGCGGCTGGGTCTACACCGGCGATATCGGCTACTTCGACGATGAGGGATATCTGTTCGTCGTCGACCGTAAGAAAGAGCTGATTATCTCAGGCGGCTACAATATCTATCCGCGCGAGATTGATGAAGTGCTCCACAGCCATCCGGATACGCTCGAAGTGGCGACCGTCGGCATCAAGGATACATTTCGAGGCGAGATTCCCGTGGCTTTCGTCGTTCTCCAGTCGGGCCGAACGGTTTCTGCAGAAGACCTTCTCACCTACTGCAAGCAAAAACTCGTCGACTACAAGATTCCTCGCAGGATCGAGTTTCTTGATGCCCTCCCAAAGACCGGCCCCGGCAAGATCGATAAGTTAAAGCTCCGTGGGCTGCGGGACTGACTTGTGTTCCGGCTCCGTGTTCGTGGGCAAAGCCGACTGAGGTAGAATGCTCGCGCCGAAGGAGGCGCCCATGCCAGTGTCTTCCGGACCCCTCGATTTGATGATCCTCCTGATTGGGCTATTTAGCTATCCGGCCAATTCACCAAGTCCAGTAAACAGCGCATAACAGCCAACGGACAGTTAACATCGCAGCCTTCCGTCTCGGCCGAGCTAGTTGTGATTCACAACAGGAGGTAAAATGCCTGCACTGCTGCATTTGAACGCCGGGGGGTTGGATCCCGAGGAGGACCTTCATGAATGCTGTTACCATTCAGACGCACGAGGCCACGGGGTCACGTCTGTGGCTAGTGTGGACAGGTCGCATCATTTCTGTCGCACCCGTTCTCATCGTCCTGATGAGCGCCCGATGGAAGTTGACGGCCAATCCCTGGTACGTGCACGAATGGGGACGAATCGGCTGGAGAACGCCGGACCTCCCGTTCATCGCCTCGCTTCAGCTCGGGGCAATTCTGCTATACGTCATACCTCGTACGTCGGTTCTTGGCGCGGTCATTCTCACGGGCTATATGGGCGGCGCGATCGCCTCATACGTTCGAATCGGAGAACTGTATCCGCCGCTCGTTCCACTCACGACGGCGATGCTCGCCTGGCTGGGAATCTTCTTGCGTGATGAGCGTCTTCGAGATCTGCTCCCGTTCCGGAGGACGCGGAAGTAGCACGCTAGAGTTGTCTTCCGATCACCGTTTAACGATGATTACAGTCTAACGCCTGGACTGTCTGCCTGCTGTGCACGGACAAAGCTCGCTGGCGTAAACTTTAGCTGCGGAAAAGTATGAAGGAGAGATTATGAGATCCGGAAGCCACCTGCTGCCCAACGTTGTGTCCCGAAGATTGCTTAGCCATTGGCCGGCTCGGCCGTCGCTCGTTCTATTGCTTGGATGTGTTTTACTTGCATCGGCCCAGGCTCAGTCGGTCAAGCCGGTTCTCATATTGCTCGGACCACCCGCATCGGGCAAATCGACACAGGCGGCCTTGATCCAGAAACAGTACGGGTTAGCAATGATCACACGGGAGCAGTTAATGAAAGACGATCCCTCGGCGCTGGCTCGGCAAAAACAACCGGCTATTCGTGGGGTCGAGCCACGCGTGGATCCGGCGCTCAACACACTTTTCATGAAGCGGCTGGAACAGACGGATATCAGTAAGGGTTTGTTGCTGGACGGTTATCCAGCGACCAAAGATCACAGCGATTTTTTCGTGAAAGTGATCCAGGAGAAAGGTCTAAAGATACCGCTCGTTTTGCGGCTAGAAGTGCCCGACGACGTGGTGCGTAAGCGACTTAAGGGTCAGAAGACAGATCAGATCGAACAGGACCTCAAGGACTATCACCGGGAAACCGACTTCCTGTCGTCCTACTTTCCGAAGGCCGAGATCGTCAAAATCGACGGTACCCAGAAGGAGCAAGCAGTTTTCGCGGAGATCCGTAAAGCCATCGACGAATACCTGAAGAAGCCGTAGGCCAGAGGGTCACATTGGGCAACCTACACCTCCCGGAACTGCGGCTCATCTCTTAGGCCGAACGGCCTGCAACCGCTGATATGATTTTTCGTTTTCGAGGCAGAACTCATCCATCAATTCCGTATCGAGTTCGAGGGACTGCGTCATCTTGACCGTCCAGGGGCGCGTATACACCTTGGGATCGTCGACGGTGATTTCGAGTTCGAGAGTCCCATAGTTGGGTCGCCGTATCCGTTCGGTCAGCTTGCCGGCATCGCTCATTGGGCTACCGCTCATGTCGATCCATAGATCTTCTCGGAAGCCAACCGTCTGCACGACGAGGGTGTCACCATCCCATACGGCGGTAGAGTACCCGTTCCATCCAGGATTCGGGTCGACCGGCAATGGGCGTCCATCGGTGAAGATCTGCCGGTACATCGCATTCACTTCGTAGAGCAGCACGAGCAGCTTCGGCGTGTGCACCGCCTTGGTGAGGTGCGGCAGCGTCCAGTGGCGCGG
>Ga0075425_100007577_pt1 | contig 11484 bp, 10 predicted proteins | sample SoiMethybrSBSTD4_FD_75300 | JGI IMG/M metagenome (GOLD analysis project Ga0075425, IMG submission 75300) | Bulk soil microbial communities from a Populus tree surrounding site in Tennessee, USA - Soil MetaG P. TD hybrid SBSTD4 | ecosystem: Environmental > Terrestrial > Soil > Tree plantation...
ATAGACGGTAAGCTTGATCCGGTAGATGTCGACACCGAGACCTGCCGCCGCAGTTTCCTGATCGCGAATCGCGCCAAGAGCGAGGCCGCGACGCGACCTTAGGATGAGATAGACGACGGCAAGCGTGCCCGCCACGAGCGCCAGCGCCACCCAGTACGAGATGATGTCACGCGCGGCCGGCGTGCGCACGTCGAACAATGCCTTGACCCACTCGATGCCAAATACCCCCGATGTAGCCGAGGGCGGCAGTGAGGTGCCGGTCCCTCCACCAAGCTCCTTGAACTGGGCGAAAACCAACCGATAGACCTCGGCCACGACCCAGGTCCCGATTGCAAAATAGGCGCCCCGCAGCCGAAACACGACAAGTGCAGTGACCAGTGCGAACGCTCCGGAGGCAAGGCCAGCGGTTGGAATGGCGAACAGAGGATCGATGCCGGCCAGCAGCGTCAGCGCGAACAGGATGTAACCGCCGAGTCCGACGAAGGCCTGCTGACCGACAGAAATGAGGCCGGCATAGCCTGCCAGCAGATTCCAGCACTGCGCAAGTGCAAGCATGTAGAAGAGAAAGATCAAATCCTGAATCAAAGTACGGTTGGCGAAGGCCGGAAGCGCCACCAACACAAGGAAGATGACGCCGGCGGCTGCAGCGACGGCCCACGACGAGCGCTCGGCAGTCTCAATACGAAATGTCTTCGTCTGTTGCAGCGCCCCGGCTTCTGCCATCGATTTGCCCTCAATCCAGGGCGCGCGGAAACAAACCGCGCGGCTTCAGCGCCAGCACCACGAGGAAGGCGAGATGGCCGGACAGGATTTGCCATTCCGGATTGATACGCGCGCCGACGGTTTGCGCGAGGCCGAGAACGATGCCGCCCGCAAGTGTACCCCAGAAGCTTCCGACGCCACCAATGATCACGGCCTCGAAGGCGTAGAGCAGCCGCCCGGGTCCGATGGTGGGATCGAAATTCGCACGCAGCCCAAGATAGAGCGCGGCGATCGCGATGACTGTGAACGCAAGCCCCATGGCCGTCGCGAAGATGCGGCGGTGGTCTATGCCCATGAGCTGTGCGACTTCGAGATCGTCCGACGTTGCGCGGAAGGCGCGGCCGAGCGAGGTCTGATAAAAAACCAGATTAAGTATCACAATCACCAAAATCGCGGACAACAGTGTCAACAGCGGGGTCACGCCGACCGCGATGCCGCCTCCGAGCACGATCGAGGCGGTCTCAATTGCGCCGGAGCGAAGCCGCTGGCTGTCGGCGGAAAAGATCTGCAACAGTCCATTCTGGATGATGATTGAGAGGCCAAAGGTGACGAGCAGCGGCGGGAGCAGGTCGCGTCCGAGCGTTCTATTCAGCAAGACATACTGAAGGGCGAAGCCGGCGATGAACATGATCGGAAGCGCGACAAGCGCGGCGCCGAACGGATCGAGGCCAAGTCCTTCGGCCAGGACGAGAATTGCATAGGCGGCGAGCACGATCAGGTCGCCATGGGCCAGATTGACCAGTCGCATGACCCCGAAGATGAGAGAGAGGCCTGCAGCGAAAAGCGCATAGAGGCCACCCAACAGGATGCCCTGGATGAGTGCATCCAACCAGCCCGTCATCTCAAGCGCCAAAATAAGCACGGCGAATCTGCTCGCGCGTCAGTTCCCGCGGACGGCCCGAGAGGGAAAGACGGCCTTCCTGGAAGCAGTAAACGCGGTCCGCGACCTTGATCGCCTGGGCGATATCCTGCTCGACGAGCACGACACTGGTGCCTTCCGACTTAATGCGCGGCAGCGCGGCGTAAATATCCCTGATGACAACAGGCGCCAGCCCGAGACTGATCTCATCGCACAACAGGATGCGGGGGTTGGACATCAGCGCGCGGCCGATCGCCGCCATTTGCTGCTGTCCGCCGGAGAGGGTCGGCGCAGCGGAAGATCGCCTCTGCTTGAGGACGGGAAAGAGTGAATAGACACGCTCCAGCGACCACGGACCCGACATCTTGCGGCCATGGCCGCCGATCATCAGATTCTCTTCCACGGAGAGCGACGGGAACAACCGCCGTCCTTCGGGCACAAGCGCGATGCCGAGCTTCACGATGTCTGCCGCCGGAAGCAAACCGATCGGTTTGCCCTCGAGCAATACGCTATCGGCAGTGTGGTGAATGAGCCCAGCGATCGCCTTCAGATAAGTGGACTTCCCGGCGGCATTCGCGCCGATGATGGCGATGGTCTCTCCTGCATCGAGGGTCGTGTCTATCCCGTAAAGCGCTTGGAAGTCGCCATAAAAGGCCATCAGATTGCGGGTTTCCAGAAAGGGCATGCGTCACGCCTCGAGGCCAACATAGATCTGATGGACCTCGGGCAACTTCATCACCTCCCGAGGAGATCCTTCGGCGATCTTCCGCCCGAAATTGAGCACGACCAGCCGGTCAACCACCGCCAGCAGAGCATGCACGACATGCTCGATCCACAGGATTGCCACGCCGCTTCGACGCACCTCGCGAATGGTGTCTATGAGTTCGGCGCATTCGCCCTCGGTCAATCCGCCAGCGATTTCATCCAAAAGCACGAGCCGTGGGCCCGTCGCAAGCGCACGGGCCATCTCGAGCCGCTTGCGTTCCAACAAGGTCAATGTGCCGGCGAGCGTATTGGCGCGCCTCAGGAGACCAAGCCGTTCCAGAAGCTCGCCACAGGATTGAGCAGCATCCCGCTCGGTCTTGCGGCGGGCATGAACCGCGCCGACCAACAGGTTTTCGATCACGGTCAGCTTCTCGAACGGCTGCGGTATCTGGTGCGTTCGCCCGATGCCATAGCGGCATCGCGCCTGCGGAGATGCGCGCGCAAGATCGCGGTTATCGAAGCGGATGTTTCCATCGTCCGGCGACAGGCTGCCGGCGATCAGGTTGAACAGGGAGGTCTTGCCCGCGCCGTTCGGCCCGATGATGCCGACCGCGTCGTCCGGCGCGACTCCGAGATCGAGATCCTCGGCGACAACGATCGAGCCGAAGCTTTTCCTCAGGCCGGCAATTTCCAGGAGCATGGCTAACCACCGCGCCTGACGAGATCAGACGATGGCCTCCATCTTACCCGCAACCGGTATGGCCGGCGCTGTGCGGTTGTCGGTGATGACGATATCGTATTTGCCATTCTTGAATCGCCACTGACCGCCGACGAGCGGCGTCTTGGCGACGTTCTTGGCTGCGAATGGCGGAAGGTTCGCGCCGCTCCATTGCACCTTGCCGACGACGGTGTCGAGATTGGTCGTCGCGATGGCGCTGGTGATCGCCTTGGCGTCGCGCTGCGGTGCGCGCTTGAGCACGTCGACGGCGACTTCGAACAGGGCATGGATGAAGCCGATCGGCTGCGTCCATTGCTTTTTGGTTGCGCCTTCATAGGCGGCCGCGAGTTCCTTTGCGCTCACCCCGGTCAGCGACGATTTGAACGGATGGCTCGGCGACCACCAGACTTCGGATGACAGGTTGTGGCCGTCCTTGCCCAGCGCCTCGACAGCGACCGGGAAAAGGATCGCTTTGCCGATCGAGGCGACCTTAGGCTTGAAACCCTGCTGCAGCGCCTGCTTCCAGAATGTCGTGAAATCGGGTGGCAGCACGACGCCGGTTATGATCTCGCAGTTTGCAGCCTTGAAGGCGCCGATCTGGGCGGAGAAGTTGTCGGTGAGATTCTGGTAGCGACCGGGATCGGTGAGCTTGTAGCCGCCTTTTTCCAGCACCGGCGGGAAGCCCACGACCTTGTCGCCCCACGCGTTGCCGTCACCATCATTCGGAAACAGTCCGCCGACCGATTTGTTGGTCGCGACCTGGCTCCACATGTTGGTGAAGACGGCGATGACGTCCTCCAGGCCCCAGAAGAAATGATAGGTGTAGTCGAACCCCTTCCAGGCTGGCGGCCCGCCGGCGGGATTGGCCTGCCGACCGATGAACCAAGGTTGCCAAGGTGCAACACTTGAGATGCAGGGCACCTCCTCGATCTCGCATTGAGTGGAAACGGGGTTTGTGGTTTCAGGCGTCGATGCGACAAGCATCAGATCGATCTTGTCCTGAACAATCAAATCCTTCGCCACCTCGGCGGCGCGGTTCGGATTGGATTGGCTGTCCTTCACGATAACTTCGGCCGGCACGGTTGCATTACCGACCTTTAGTCCTGCCTTGGTTGCTTCCTTGAAATTGGCAATGATGAAGTTATCGGCTTCGGCGAAGGCGGCCAGCGGCCCGGTGAGCGGGCTGACAAAGCCAAGCTTGATCGGGCGGGTCTGTGCAATTGCCGGCGTCCGCAAGCCGGTTGCGAGCGTGGCGCCTGTTGCCGCCGAGAGTTTCAGCAGCGAGCGGCGATCGATCGAACTGCGCGTGGCCGGGCCGACTTTGGTCATCTGCGTGTCCTCCCCCTCTGGATGCGCCGGTTCCGCGTTTCCTTCCAGGATTGACGACCGCGGCGGCGTTCGATATTCGAACAAGCGTTCGTTACCCGATCAGTGTCTGTCAGAGGCCTGGTGGAGTCAACAGGCCGAGGATGGCGCAAACGATGCGACATGAAGCGGATCGCGGCGACAAGGAATTCATGACGACGCTTGCCAAGGGGCTGGCGGTGCTTGGTGCATTCGGGCACCAGCGCCCGACAATGACCTTGTCCGAGGCGGCGCAGGTCGCAGATCTGTCGCGGGCGACGGCGCGGCGCGTACTGCGCACGCTGTCGGCGCTTGGCTATGTCGAGCAGGAAGGACGCGCCTTCTCGCTGACGCCCCGGATTCTCGATTTCGGCTTTGCCTATCTGTCGTCCCAGAGTTGGATCGACCGCGCGCTTCCGATGATGCGGGACCTGAGCGAACGACTCGGCGAGTCGTGTTCTGCGGCGATCCTGCAGGGCAATGACATCGTCTACGTCGCGCGCGTTCCGGCGCGCCGAATCATGTCCGCAGCGCTATCGGTGGGCAGCAGACTGCCTGCCTTGCACACGGCCTTGGGACGGATCCTGTTCGGCTTTCTGGACGAAGCCGAGATCTGGCGGCGGCTCAGGTCGCAGAGGATCGAGGCCTACACGCCGCAGACCATCACCGACTTGCAGGCGTTGTTCGACCGTATCCGCGGCGACCACGAGCAGAAATTCTCGATCGTCGATGAAGAACTTGAGCGTGGCTTGAGAGCGCTTGCCGTGCCTGTACTCGATCGCGCGGGCCAGGCCATCGGCGCGATCAACCTGTCGACTCATTCTACCCGCACGACCCGCAATGAAATGCGGGAGCGATTTCTTCCTGAGCTGAATCGCATGGCCGAACAGCTTTCCTCCATGATGGTGTGAAGCCGTTCCGTCTCTTGCCATTCGGCGGGAGCAGCCGTATCGTCGCGTTGAGTTCGGAATACGGACAGGAGTTCGATAATCGAACATTAGGGAGAGTCGCGATGCCAGGGAAAGCGCAGGGAGCAGGCGAGGCGGCCTTGGCTGTGCCGCCGGAGCACACGGGCAGCGTCACGGTCGCGCGGCCTCAGACCGGCCAAGAATATCTCGATTCTCTGCGCGACGATCGCACGGTCTATATCTACGGCGAGCGAGTCAAAGACGTCACGCAGCATCCGGCGTTCCGCAACACGGCGCGCATGGTGGCGCGGCTTTACGACGCGCTGCATGACGAGAAGCGCAAGCACAGGCTCCTGCTGCCGACCGAGACCGGCAATGGCGGCATGACGCACGCCTTCTTCAAGGCGCCGAAGAGCATGGACGACCTCGTAGCCGGTCGCGAGGCGATCGCCGAGTGGGCGAGGATCACATATGGCTGGATGGGGCGCGCGCCTGACTACAAGGCCGCATTCCTCGCCACGCTCGGCGCCAATGCCGACTTCTACGAGCCTTATCAGGACAACGCCAAACGTTGGTACAAATTCAGTCAGGAGCGCGTGCCGTTCATCAACCACGCAATCATTCACCCGCCGGTCGATCGCGATCGGCCGCCGAACGAAGTCGCGGATGTCTGCTGTCATGTCGAGAAGGAGACGGACGCCGGCATCATTGTGTCCGGAGCCAAGGTGGTTGCGACGGGTTCCGTCCTAACCAACTATACCTTTGTCGCTCACCATGGCCTCATTCCACTGCAGGACAAGAAATTCGCCGTGGTGTTCATGGTGCCGACCAATGCGCCGGGGGTGAAGTTCATCTGCCGCGCTTCCTATGAGATGAGCGCGAGCGTGATGGGAAGTCCGTTCGACTATCCGATCTCGAGCCGTCTCGACGAAAACGACGCGGTCTTCATTCTCGACAAGGTGCTGGTGCCCTGGGAGAACGTGTTTGTCTATGGGGACATCGAGAAGGCGAATAATTTCTTCCCCCGTACCGGCTTTCTGCCGCGCTTTGTCGTCCACGGCTGCACACGCCTTGCCGTCAAGCTCGACTTCATCAGCGGTCTGCTTTTGAAGGCAACGGAGGCAGCGGGCACCAAGGATTATCGCGGCGTGCAAGCCAATGTCGGAGAGGTGATCGCCTGGCGCAACCTCTTCTGGAGTCTGTCGGATGCGATGGTTCGCAGTCCGAAGCCATGGATCGGCGATTACGTGTTACCCAACATGGACCCCGGGAATGCGTATCAGATCATTGCAACCATGGCCTACACCAAGGTCAAATATCTGATCGAGCAGACGGTAGCCTCCGGTCTGATCTACCTCAACAGCCACGCGAGGGATTTCAAGAACGGCGAGATCCGACCCTACCTCGATCGCTATCTGCGCGGCTCCAACGGCTATAAGGCCGAGGAAAGGGTGAAGCTGCTGAAGCTATTGTGGGACTGCCTTGGCAGCGAGTTCGGCGGACGTCACGAGCTCTACGAGATCAACTATGGCGGTTCGACCGAAGAAATCCGGCGCTATTGTCTCTTCGGCGCGCAGGCCTCCGGCAACGTCGATAGGTTCAAGGGCTTTGCCGAGGAATGCATGGCCGAATACGACCTTGAAGGCTGGAGAGTGCCGGATCTCACTGATCCCGGAGAACTCAGCTATCACATGCTGCGAAGATAATCAGCGGTAGGAAATGCCGGTTGCGGAACGTGATCAATTGGCGCGACATTCATGGAGGGAACGAGACAGACGAACAGCCACGCTGAAGTAAGCCGCGAGGGCGGGATTCTCAGGAGTGGAAATGGAAGGCCAGGTCAAGTACGCCCGCAGCGGCGGCGTTTCCATTGCCTACCGCATTTTTGGACAAGGCTCGCGCGACATTGTGCTGATACCGGGCACCCTCTCGCATGTTGAACTGCTGTGGGAGGTCCCCAGCCATGAACATCTCCTGAAAAGGCTCACCGCCTTCGCGAGGGTCATCGTCTTCGACAAGCGCGGGCAGGGGCTTTCGGATCGCGTCGCCGAACAGACCATCGAAGAGCGAATTGGCGATGTGCGCGCTGTCATGGATGCGGCGGGCTCTGATCGCGCCGCAATCTATGGGTGGTCCGAAGGCGGCCCCATGTGCCTGATGTTTGCTGCTACCTACCCGGCCAGGACTTCTGCGCTGATACTCTTTGGGACCTTTGCATCGATCAAGGATGAGCCTTGGGCCGTGACACCGGAAGCGTTCGGAAAAACCCTTCGCCGACTGGACGCGCACTGGGGAGAAGGGGTTTTGGTAGCTGTGAACGCGCCAAGTCGGCGCAATGACGCGACGTTCGTGGAATGGTTTGCAAGGATCGAGCGCGCAGCGGCAAGTCCGGGTTCAATACGAGATCTCATGAAGGCTAACTATGAAATCGATGTCCGCCATCTGCTCGCGGCCATCCAGGCGCCCACCTTGATACTTCATCGTGCGGGGGATCAACTCGTTCCGGTCAGAGCGGGTCGATATTTGGCCGAGCACATTTCGGGGGCAAAATACGTCGAAATTCCCGGCACAGACCACTTGGTGCTCGATCAGGAAACGCAGGACATCATAGCGGACGAGATCGAGGAATTTATAACCGGCTCACGCCGGCATCTTGAGCCCGATCGAGTTCTCGCAACTATCATGTTTACCGATATCGTCAGTTCTACCCAACGCGCCGCAGAGCTTGGAGATACGCGGTGGCGCGAGCTGCTGGCCAATTTCTATGCGCAGCTGCGTAAGGAGCTGGCTGCGTTCCGAGGCCATGAAGTGCGTACTGCAGGCGATGGCCTGCTTGCCACCTTTGACGGGCCGGCGCGTGCGATAAAATGCGCGCGCTCGATGCGCGAGAAGATAAGGCCGCTGGGCCTGCAGGTCCGCACCGGACTCCATACTGGGGAGTGCGAGCTGATCGACGGCGACATCGGCGGCATTGCCGTACATATTGCGGCGCGTGTGGCGGCGTTGGCCGAGTCCGACGAGGTACTGGTTTCGAGCACGGTCAGGGATCTGGTTGCAGGGTCGGGGCTCGAATTCGTGGAACGGGGCACACATAACCTGAAGGGCGTGCCGGGCGACTGGCGACTGTTCGTCGTTCAGTAGACCCGCAACAAAGTGCTATGCTCATTTTTCATGGGACGTGGTCCTTGGAGGGGGCACATGAGACGGCGGGACTTCATTGCCGGCCTGGTCGGATCATCCGCGAGTCTCTGGCCGCTTTGGCTGCAGGCGCAGCAGACCATGCCCGTGGTCGGCTTTTTGAACGGCGCGTCGATGGAGGGATACGCTCCGTATATCGCTGCCTTTCGCGATGGCTTACGGAAAAGTGGTTACGTCGAAGGCGAAAATGTCGCTATCGAGTATCGCTGGGCAGAAGGACGATATGACCATCTGGCGGATTTGGTCGCCGACCTCCTGGGCCGCCACGTCGCGGTGATCGTTGCCAACACGCCCGCCAACCTGGTTGCCAAGAAGGCCACCGATACCATCCCGTTGGTCTTCACGACGGCGAGTGATCCCGTTCAGATAGGCCTCGTCTCCAATTTGAGCAGACCGGGGGGCAATGTAACCGGTGTCACCCAACTAAATGCTTCGCTCGGGCCCAAGCGTTTGGAACTGGCGCATGAGCTGTTCCCAGGAGCAACGGACGTGGCATTGATGATTAATCCGAGAGATCCCGCGCGAGCCGAAAAACTACTGGCTGAGACCCAGGCTGCGGCCAAACAGTTCGAAATCCAGTTGCGAGTGATCAGCGCCGGCAACGAGGCCGAAATGGAGTCGGCATTCAAAAGCCTCGCCCAATTCAAGACTGCCGCTCTCGTCGTCGGCGCCGATGCCTACTACAATTCCAAGAGCCAGTTGCTCGCCGAGCTTTCGCTTCGATATGCGGTGCCCACAATCTACGAGTACACGGAATTTGTACGCGCAGGCGGGTTGATGAGTTATAGCGGCAACATCAAGGAGTCGTACCGCTGGGCCGGTATCTATGCAGGCCGCATTCTCAGGGGTGAGAAGCCTGGCGACCTGCCAGTCCAGCAATCAACGACAGTCGAGTTGCTTGTGAACTTGAAGACTGCAAAGGCCCTTGGCGTTACGATCCCGCAGACCCTTCTCGCCCGGGCCGACGAAATAATCGAATGAGGCAACGGGAGGTCAATTCCATCCTTTGCGATGGCATGGCCCGGCGCCACATGTCTTAACGCGGAGAGCGGCTGTGCAATTGTACAGCCGCCTCGCCGACGGGTCCTGCTTCTAGCTAGTACATGATAAGCTACAGCGCGATCGCGTTTCGACCCGAAGCATTCGCGCTTCAATGATGGTGAGGCCGCATCCAAGGCGGAACCGGATCGAGCGGCGTACGATAAACCTCCTTATTATCGCCGTCCGTGACCCGAATCGAACAGCCCTTTGATTTCAAGTCCGGTCGCACAACGCACAGTTCGCTTGCGAGCTGATCGGCCCGGTCAGAAGCAACGTTCAGGTTTTCTAGAATAAGGCCACCTTGGTTCTTGTAGTCCTCGCCGACAACGAGATCAAAATTATAATATGGCATCTGAAAGTCCCCATTTCAGTCTGCCCCACATAGTACGTCTGAGTCGGGTGGTTCCCTTAGTGCAACTCACTGCGCCAACTTTCAGTTGTCGCGACGTGTTGCATTTCGGACTCGCCGGTAGAGGGGGTCCGGCGCTTGTGGATAGCGTCGATAACTTGGGGCGCGACGCCTGGCTTAACCGAATCTGCGCTGAAGCAGCACTTCCGGGGGCCTATATCGGAAGCTTCTGAGGGCAGTGGGAGATGGCTATGAAGCGCCAGACAGCCGATTTGATCTTCAGATCGGATAGAATGCGCCTCCTCGAGGAAGCTGCTGAGGCGCGTCTCCGTGCACGATGGTTAGCTCATGGTGCTGAGCGAGACCAACTTCTCCGCCGGGCCCGGCAGTGCGAGACAGGAGCGCAAGGCGCGCTCTGGGTTACCTCTCCTGGCCTTCAGCCACCACGCCGTGGGAAAAAGGGATAACCTCGACCAGCTAAGTCTAAAGCGGCGAAAAACCGGCGCCCAACTTTGCTGGATCAGGCGCTTTGTGAACTGTGCTGGTGAAAACCGGGAATCCCCTCAGTTGCAATTTGGCGGATAGGCCGATCCGTAGACCCAGGTAACAGCGGCCTTCGGGCCCAGGACATACGAGCCGACTCCCAGGCCGGCCGGCTGACCATTCACACAAAATGTCCAGTTAGAACCAGAAGCCGCCGGGAAGCCATCAAGTGAAACAATTAGCCAATCACCGAATGAATAGTACCACTCCCCCGTAAACTTGAGACCGTCCACCGATTGCATTGCCTGGAGAACGGTGATCCCGAGGGTCCAGGGAATGTTAGTGAATTTCTTGACCGTTCCGTCTGGATCACGAATTTCCAAGGACACAGTCGCCGGCGTCCACGTGGTCGCAATGGGCTCTTTGGCCAGCACCACTGATGGGAAAAGCAAAGCGCAGATTACGGCAAGTCGCGCGAACATGAGCCCCCTCCGGTCATGATACAACTTTTGGTATTATAAGATTACAGTGAAGCCATAGATAGCGCAACCTTGCGCGCGCCCTCAGGTTGCAACACGGCGGTTTCGAGACGGCTTCGTTGCAGCCCAGCGCGCGTTCAAAGTCCCCATAATCCACGATAGCTTGTGACTTTCTCACCACGTCTGCGCGCACGATGATCGCGGGTTGCACGTATCCGCAGCCGAGTGGAGCATAGCCAATTCTCCGGCCATGGTTGGTTCGGAATACTCCTTTTTGCAAACAACCTGAGGCTGTATTAGAGCTGTGCTGTCAGAAGAAGGGGCGGCTGCGATGGGATTGACGGCTCTTGATCTCGGCCGCTGGGTCTGCTGGCTCGGCCTTCCACGGCGGCTGCGGCCGGGGTGACCTGGGAATGCCCCGAAGGCTACCAGGTCCATGAAGGCCTGAACGTCGGCTTTCCCCACAAGGGAATGAAGCGTTCCTTCTGGGTCTATCCTCCGGTCGGCGGCGCGAGCCCCGCGCCGGTGTGGGTGCCGCTCACCGGCACCGTCGAATCCACCAACAACAACCTCACTGTGCCACACAGCGGCGCCAATGCCTTGATGGCGGGAGAGGGCTTCATGGTGATCGGGCCCGT
>Ga0075425_100007578_pt1 | contig 11484 bp, 9 predicted proteins | sample SoiMethybrSBSTD4_FD_75300 | JGI IMG/M metagenome (GOLD analysis project Ga0075425, IMG submission 75300) | Bulk soil microbial communities from a Populus tree surrounding site in Tennessee, USA - Soil MetaG P. TD hybrid SBSTD4 | ecosystem: Environmental > Terrestrial > Soil > Tree plantation...
GCGGTGACGAAAGCGAGCTGGAAGCCGCAGGTGAAGAAGCCGAGAACCAAGAGCACGTAGGAGCGGTGACCGAACGCCTCCGCCAGCGCCTGCTTCACCGACTGCGACGGCGCGGCGCCCGCGCCCGAGCTGGCCACGTTCGGCGGGGTGGCGAGCGCAAGCGAAAACGGCAGCACGAGAAGCAACAGCGCGGCGAAAACGAAAAGCGCCGTTTGCCAGCCATAGCCGTCGATCAACGCGACGCCGAACGGCGCGAACAGGAACTGGCCGAATGAGCCGGCGGCGGTGCCGACACCCAAGGCGAGCGAGCGCCATTCCTCCGGCATGAGTTTTCCGAAGGCGCCGAGCACGATGTTGAACGAGCAGCCGGCGAGGCCGAAGCCGATCAGCGCGCCGGCGGTGAGATCGAGGACGGCCGGCGTCGTCGAAACGGTCATCAAAGCGAGGCCCGCCGCGTAGAGGAGAATGCCGACGCAAAGCACGCGGATGGTGCCGAAACGGTCGGCGACGGCGCCGGCGAAGGGCTGGCCTACGCCCCACAGCAGATTTTGGATGGCGAAGGCGAGCGCGAACACGTCGCGGCCCCAGCCGTGCGCGCTCGACATCGGCGTGAGAAACAAGCCGAAGGAGGAGCGCGGGCCGAAGGTGAAGACGGCGATCAGACAGCCGCAGACGAGAATGGCGGCCGGCGTACGCCAAGTGGTGAGCATCTTCGCGGGCATGAGCGATTTCCCGGGGCGATTATGACCGAGGTTTATATTCGAAAAACGGGCGCGGACTCGGCCTCCGCACCCGAATAAGCCGTGCAACTTATCGGCAACTGCGCCGTTGCCCAAACAAATCCCGCTGAGAGCAGCCATCACGGAAGCGCATGGCTGAAGGCGGGTAGGGGGGCTGGCGAAGCCGCGGCTTTTGCGCTATATTAGTTTTGCTCGGAATGAGGATAAGTCGAGCCAAGTTCTAAGCCAAGCCCGGCACGCGCCGGTTTTTCCGTCGGTTATATATGCTCAAATTGAGCATATAGCGAACGATCCGCGAGGGGTCATGGCCACGATCAGAACGCCTGAAGTCGAGACCTTCGGACCGCCGGTGCCGCGCGGCGCCATGCCCGTGCCGCGGCCGGGATCGGGTGCCGCCGCGAAGCGGCTCGGTGTGCTGCCGATGCCGGTCCTCGAATGGAACAAGGATATCGAGCGCGAAACCGCGCCGCTTTACGAGCGCGTGCAGGCGGTGGTGCCGCCGGTCGAGTGGCCGTTCTTCGCGCCCTATGTGAAGGCGATCAACGAGGCGAAGAAGGCGCGCAACGCCGTCATCCTCGCGCATAATTACCAGACCCCCGAGATTTATAACTGCGTCGCCGATTTCGTCGGCGACTCGCTGCAGCTCGCGCGCGAGGCCACCAAGACCAAGGCCGACATCATCGTGCAGGCCGGGGTCCACTTCATGGCCGAGACCTCGAAACTCTTGAACCCCGACAAGGTCGTGCTGATTCCGGATCTGCGCGCCGGCTGCTCGCTCGCCTCCTCGATCACCGGCGAGGACGTGCGGCTCCTGCGCGAGCGCTTTCCCGGCGTGCCGATCGTCACCTATGTCAACACCTCCGCCGACGTGAAGGCCGAGAGCGACATCTGCTGCACCTCGTCGAACGCGGTGCAGGTGGTGGAGAGCTTCGGCGTCGACAAGGTGATCCTCATCCCCGACGAGTTTCTCGCCCGCTGGGTGGCGACGCAGACGCAAGTCAAGATTATCGCCTGGAAGGGCCACTGCGAGGTACATGAGCGCTTCACCGCCGAGGAGCTGCGCAAATACCGCGAGGGCGATCCCAACGTGCAGATCCTGGCGCACCCCGAATGCCCGCCCGACGTGATCGCGGAGGCGGACTTCACCGGCTCGACCTCGGCGATGATCCGTTTCGTCAAGGAGCGGCGGCCGAAAAAGGTGGTGATGGTCACCGAGTGCTCGATGGCCGACAACGTGCAGGTCGAGGCGCCGGGCGTCGAATTCGTGCGGCCGTGCAATCTCTGCCCGCACATGAAGCGCATCACGCTGCCGAAGATTCTCGACAGCCTCGTTTACTTGCGCGAGGAGGTCGACATCGACCCCGCGATCGCCGCGCGCGCCCGCCGCGCCGTCGAGCGGATGATTCACCTCAAGAGCTGACAATCTGTCATCCCGGGCGAGGGCGAAGCCCGAGACCCGGGATCCAGAATCACAGAAAAAAAATTAGGCGTTGCGATTCTAGATCCCGGACAGCCTCGCTTCGCTCGGCTTCCGGGATGACTTAAGGAGACCAAATGTCCGACGCACCGCGCGAGCGAGACGAACTGCCGCCGCAATCGTGGGGCGGCGTCGACGACGTGGTGATCGTCGGCGGCGGGCTCGCGGGCCTCTTCTGCGCGCTGAAACTCGCGCCGCGGCCGGTCACGGTGGTGACCGCCTCGCCCATCGGCGAGGGCGCCTCCTCCGTCTGGGCGCAGGGCGGAATCGCCGCCGCCATGGAGGAGGGCGATTCGCCCGCTTCCCACGTTGAGGACACGCTGAAGGCGGGCGCCGGCATCGTCGACCGCAAGATCGCCGAGATGATGGCGGCGGAAGCCCCGGCGCGCGTCGAGGATTTGCTCCGCTACGGCGTTCCGTTCGACCGCGACCTCGAGGGCAAGCTTTTGCTTTCGCGCGAAGCCGCCCATTCCGTCCGCCGCATCGTGCGCGTCAAGGGCGACAGCGCGGGCTCCGCGATCATGGCGGCGCTCGTTGCCGCCGTGCGCGCGACGCCGACGATCCGGGTGCTGGAAAACCTCCTGCTCGAGGATCTCGTCTGCGAGGGCCGCTACGTGACCGGCATTGGCGTGCGCGCGGCGGGCGAATCCGCGCCGATCGTCATCCCGGCGCGCGTCGCGGTGCTTGCCTCCGGCGGCGTCGGCGGCCTCTACGCCGTCACCACCAATCCCTTGAGCTCGCGCGGCGCCGGGCTTGCGGTCGCCGCGCGCGCGGGCGCCGTGATCGCCGACGCCGAATTCGTGCAGTTCCATCCGACCGCGCTCGACGTCGGGCGCGATCCCGCGCCGCTCGCCACCGAAGCGCTGCGCGGCGAAGGCGCGATCCTCGTCAACAAAAAGGGCGAGCGGTTCATGCCCGCGATCCATCCCGCCGCCGAGCTTGCGCCGCGCGATATCGTCGCGCGCGGGGTGTTTGCCGAGATCGCGGCCGGCCGCGGCGCCTTTCTCGATGCGCGGAAGCTGGCGAATTTCGCCGCGCGTTTTCCCAATGTCTACGCCGCCTGCGCCGCCGCCGGCATCGATCCGGCGAAACAGCCGATCCCGATCGCGCCCGCCGCGCATTATCACATGGGGGGCGTGCTCACCGACGCGAGGGGACGCACTTCGCTCGACGGGTTGTGGGCCGCGGGCGAAGCCGCCTCGACCGGCGCGCATGGCGCCAACCGGCTTGCTTCCAACTCGCTGTTAGAAGCCGTGGTATTCGCCGCGCGGATCGCCGAGGATATCGCGGGCCTCGTGCCGGAGCCGCAGACGTTCGATTGGCGCAAGGCAGCGGCGCCGAAATCCGCGGCGAAGCCTTCGATGGGGCACGAGGAAACGCGCCTGCGGCGGTTGATGGCGGCGGAGGTCGGCGTGATCCGCTCCGGCGCCGGGCTTCGCCGCGCGCTGGCGGAAATCTCGGCGATCGAAACGAAGGCGAGGACAACGGCGCTGAAGGACATGGCGGTCGCGGCGCTGATGATCGCGGCGGCGGCTTACGCGCGCACCGAAAGCCGCGGCGCCCATTACCGCTCGGATTTTCCCGCGCCCGATCCGGCGCAGGCGCAGCGCAGCTATTTCACCCTCGACGAGGCGAGGGCGCTCGCCCGCCGCGCCGGCGCAAAAGCCGCCTGAACATGCACTATCTAACGACGCGAATGTCCTTATCCCTCCGCCTTGCGGGGAGGGTCGGCCGGCGCAGCCGGCCGGGGTGGGGGTGGATGCAGCAACCGCTCGAAACGCTCACCCCGCCCGACCTCGCTTCGCTCGGCCACCCTCCCCGTCAAGGGGAGGGAAGGAACTAGGATGCACGCCGATCTCTTTCTGCCCGGCGCCTTTCTTTCGCCGCTCGAGATCGAGCAAGCGGTGCGCCGCGCGCTCGACGAGGATTTGGGCCGCGCCGGCGACATCACCTCGGCGGCGACCATCCCGGCGGGCAAGAAAGCCAAGGCCAGATTGGTCGCCCGCAAGGCGGGGGTGCTGGCGGGGCTTGCTTGCGCCGCGCAATCCTTTCGCGCCATCGATGCGAGTGTGTCGTTCCGCACCAGGATGCGCGACGGCGCCAAACTCGCGGCCAATGCAGCCATCGCCGACATCGAAGGGTCGGCGGTCGCGATCTTGTCCGGCGAGCGCGTCGCGCTCAATTTCGTCGGCCATCTCTCCGGCATCGCCACGCTCACCGCCGCCTATGTCGCCAAGCTCGCCCACACCGGAGCGAAGATCACCGACACGCGCAAGACGCTTCCCGGTCTCCGTGCGCTCGAAAAATACGCCGTGCGTTGCGGCGGCGGCGCCAATCACCGCTTCGGCCTCGACGACGCGGTGCTGATCAAGGACAACCATATCGCCGTCGCCGGCTCCGTTGCCGCCGCGCTCCAGGCGGCGCGCGCCGCCGTCGGGCATCTGGTCAAGGTCGAGATCGAGGTCGATTCCCTCGATCAGCTTGCGCAAGTTCTCAACACGGGCGGCGCCGACGCCGTTCTCTTCGACAACATGGACGCGGCCACGCTCAAGCGCGCGGTCGACATGGCGCGCGGCAAACTCGTGACCGAGGCATCGGGCGGCGTCACCTTGGAGACCGTCGCGCGGATCGCCGAGACCGGCGTCGAGGTGATTTCGGTCGGCGCGCTCACCCATTCGGCGCCGGCGCTCGACGTCGCGCTCGATATCGATATCTGAGCAACCGCGTCTCAGCGCCCGCCGAAGCGGAGCCCCGGCGAGGGCCGCTCGGCGATCACTTCGCGGCGGAAGCGGAACAGCGCCGCGGGCCGGCCGCCGGTGGCGGTCGCCATCTCGCCGGTCGGCTCCACCAGCGAGGTCGCCTCCACCAGCCGCCGGAAATTCTGTTTGTGCAGGTGCCGTCCGGCGATCGCCTCCACCGTGCGCTGCAATTCGGTGAGCGTGAATTCCGCCGGCATCAATTCGAACACCACCGGGCGGTATTTCAATTTCGCGCGCAGCCGCGCGATCGCGGTGGCGAGAATGCGGCGGTGATCGGCCCGCATCGGCTCGCCGAGCGGCGCGAGCGTCTTCCTCGCAAGCGCGGCCTCGCGCCCGTCGCGCCGCGCTTCCTCGATGAGCCCGGCCTCGTAGAGGAGCTCGTAGCGCTCGAGCACTTTTTCCTCGTCCCACGGCGAGCCCTCGACGCCGAACGCGAAGCGCAGCCGCTCGCGCCGCCCGAGCGCCCGGCCGGGCTCGGCGCGGGGCGCCGCCTTCGCCCAGCTGCCGAGCGCGAGCAGGATCGCGTCGTCGAGGATCTTCGGCCGGCCGCCGCGCCAGTCCTCCCACGGAAAAAACCGGTACCAGGGCTCGAAGCGGGCGCCGGCCGCGATCAGCGCCGCGTCCTCGTCGGGAAGCCTGGTCAGCGCGAGATAGCCGACCGAAAGCACGTGCGGATCGGCGTCCTCGGCGCGCGCGTGGCGGCCGCGGTCGCCGAAGGTGTAGAGCTGCTCGACGTAGCCGACGGCGAGCGCCGTTTGCTCGGCGACGAAGGTGCGCAGCGCGATTTCGAAGGTGCGGTGGGCGAGCGGCTCGAACGGGCCGGAGGGAAGGCCGATCGCGCCCTTGCTGTCGGCGCCGGCGACGAGAATCTGCGGCGTCGCCTTCTCCATCGCGACGATCGCCGCGGTGAGGCCGATCTCGATCGGCGTGCGTCTAGGGCCGGTCATGCGGCGACGTTATCACGGCGCCGCCGTCATTCGAGATCGAGCGCGAAGGGCGCGGCCTCGTAGGCGCCGATGCCGAAGCCCATGGTCTCGATCGCCGCGGACATTCTTCCGCCGCGCCCGAGATGCCGGTCGGCGAGCGCGACGAGCCGCCGGTTGGGATAGGCGGTGGGCGAGGCCCGGCGCAGGCGCGCCGCGATCTCGGCCTCGGCGCGCGCCGGCGACAGCGCGCAGGCGGCGACGAAGGCGGCGGCGGTCGAGCGGCTGATGCCGGCGTAGCAGTGCACGACCATCGGCAGCATTCGGTCCCAGCGGTCGAGAAAAGTGATGAGCCGTTCGATGTGTTGCTGGCTCGGTGCGATCATGCCGTCCATCTCGTCGGCGATGTCGTCCATCTCCAGCCAAAGATGGTCTTCCGGCTTCACGCCTTGCCCGCGCAGCCCCTCGCGCTCGCGCCGGATCAACTCCTCGTCGCGCACCAGCGTCACCACGTGGCGCGCGCGCGATTTTCCGACCGTTTCCTGCAGCCGCGACAGCGGACAGACGATGATCATGTTATTTCTTGCCGAGTTCCTGAAATCGCTTGAGGAATCGCCGCTCGGCGGTCTCCGCGTTCCACGGCACGAGATAGCGCTTCAATGTGGCGGCGTCGAGGTGCGGCGGCGGCCCGAAGAAGCGGCGCGCCTCGCGCTCGGAAAAGCCGGCAAGCCTCGTCGCCTCCAAATAGGCGGCGCCGCGGTCGGCGGCCTTGACGATCCTGACCAGCGCCGCGGGCCAGCTCGGCGGCAGGCCGAAGCGCAGCGAGATCGCGGCGAGCAGCCGCGCCTCGACCGGCTTGTAGTCGCCGCCGATCACCGCCTTGAACGGGCTGATCGGATCGCCGATCACGTATTCGGGCGCGTCGTGCAGGAGCACGGCGAGCCGCCAGGCCCGGTCGATGTTGGGCGAGGTGCGGCGCGAGATCGTCTCCACAAGGAGCGAGTGCTGCGCCACCGAGAAAATCTGCGGGCCCTCGGTCTGGCCGTTCCAGCGCGCGACGCGCGCGAGCCCGTGCGCGATGTCCGCGATCTCGACGTCGAGCGGCGAGGGGTCGAGCAAATCGAGCCTGCGGCCCGAGAGCATGCGCTGCCAGGCGCGGGGCGGGGCGGGGCGGCGAGGGGACATGAGCGAATCCAGTATCAGTCTCTGCTGCAACAACTCAGATGTCATCCCGGTCAAGCGCGAAGCGCGAGAGCCGGGATCCAGATTCACGAACGCACGCGATTCTAGATCCCGGATAGCCTCGCTTCGCTCGGCTTCCGGGATGACGTTAACGTTTTGCCAGCGCCTTATGCCGGTAGCAGCTGACGAGGTGGTCGTTGACCATGCCGACCGCCTGCATGAAGGCGTAGACGATCGTCGGCCCGCAGAATTTGAAGCCCTTCGCTTTCAAATCCTTGGAAATTTTCTGCGACAGCGGCGTCTCCGCCGGAACCTGCCGCTTGCTGTTGAAACGATTAACGAGCGGCTTGCCGTCCATGAAGTCCCACAGATACGCCGAAAAGCCCGGGCCCTTTTCCATGATCTCGAGCCAGGCGCGGGCCGACAAAACGGCGCCGTCGATTTTCAGCTTGTTGCGCACGATGCCCTCGTCCTTCATCAGGACGGCGATTTTCTTGTTGTCGTAGCGGGCGATTTTTTCCGGCCGGAATTGCGAGAAGGCGCGGCGAAAGTTCTCGCGCTTGCGCAGGATGGTGATCCACGAAAGCCCGGCTTGAAAGCCGTCGAGCACGAGTTTCTCGTAAAGCGCGCGGTCGTCGCGCTCCGGCACGCCCCACTCGCTGTCGTGATAGGCCATGTAAAGCGGATCGCGGCTGACCCAGAAGCAACGGCGAAGCCCGTCGTCGTGCAAAACGGCGCTCATGATTTCGCCGGCTCGCCGGGAAACGAAAACTTCGCCCAATCGGGCTTGAGCGGCGAAAGCGCGACCCCGCCCGCGACGAGCGGCGCCTTGGCCGCGAGCCCCTCGGCGACGCGGTCGAGGCGGAGCATGGCGAGCCCCCGCCCGCCGGCGGCCGAACCCATGTAGCCGGCGGCCTGTTCGCCGATTTTCACTTCGGCGCCGGCGATGGGCGCGGGGCCGTCGTAGCGCACCGGCACGACGCGCTTGCGCGCGATGCCGCGATGCTCCATGCGCGAGACGACCTCCTGGCCGATGAAGCAGCCCTTGTCGAAATCGACGCCGCCGAGCTGATCCATGTCGGCCTCGTGCGGGAAGGTGTCGCCATAGGTGAAATCCTGGCCGCCCTGCGGGATGCCGAGCGCGATCCGCTTCTGCTGCCATTCTTCGGCGTCGCCCAGCGCGAAGCCCGCATCGCGCAAGGCGGCCGCGGCACCCTCGGCGGGCAGCACGATCCGCGTGCCGAGGCCCGCGTGGCGCGGATCGGCATAGGCAAGGCCGAGGTCGGCGGGCGCGCTGCCTTCGAGGACGACCGCGAGCGCCAGATCCGGCCGCCGCGCGATCTCGACCTTGGCGCGCAGCTTGTAGAAGCCGAGCCGCTCGGCAAGCTCGCCTGCGAGCGCGCGCGGCGCTTCCAACACGAAGCCGCCGCCCTCGTCGGCGGCGATCGCGACGACGAGAAAATCGAACAGGATTTTTCCCTGCGGCGTCAGCAACGCGGCGAAGCGCGCCGCACCCGCTTTGAGCGTCTCGACCTCGCTCGTCACCAGACCTTGCAAGAAGCGCGTGGCCTCCTCGCCGGTGATGCGGATCGCGGCGCGTTCGGGTAACAGAGCGGCGCGCATGAGACTCCTTGCCAAGTTCCGCCCCGACACGTAAGGCCGCGCGCGAAGCGCCGCAAGCACCCTCTCCCCGCGTGCGGGGAGAGGGTGCCGAGCGAGCTTGCGAGCGAGGCGGGTGAGGGGGCGTCTCCGCATGCCCCTCACCCGACTTCCTCGCTTAGCTCGGAAGTCGACCTCTCCCCGCGGAGCGGGGAGAGGTAAGAAAGCAGGGGCGCGAGGAGCATCGGATGGCCGAAACCTATGACCTGATCCTCGCTGGCGGCACCGTCGTCAATCAGGACGGCATCGGCGCGCGCGACATCGGCGTGCGCGGCGGCCGCATCGCGGCGCTGGGCGACATCGCCAAGGCCGCGGCGGGCGAGCGCATCGATTGCAGGGGCCTGCACATCCTGCCCGGCGTGATCGACACCCAGGTGCATTTCCGCGAGCCGGGCGCGACCCATAAGGAAGATTTGGAGACGGGCTCGCGCGCGGCGGTGCTGGGCGGCGTCACCGCGGTGTTCGAAATGCCGAACACCGATCCGCTCACCGTCGATGTTGCGACGCTCATGAACAAGATGGAGCGCGCGCGTGGGCGCATGCATTGCGACTTCGCCTTCTTCGTCGGCGGCACCCACGACAATGTCGCGAATCTCGCGGAGTTGGAGCGCCTGCCGGGAGCGGCCGGCATCAAGGTGTTCATGGGCTCTTCCACCGGCAAGCTCTTGGTCGCCGACGACGCAGGCTTGCGCGCGATCCTGAAGGCGATCCGCCGCCGTGCTTCGTTTCATGCCGAGGACGAGAGGCGGTTGGAGGAGCGCAAGAAACTCCGCGTCGAAGGCGATCCCGCCTCGCATCCGGTGTGGCGCGACGCGACCGCGGCGCTAAAAGCGACCAAGCGGCTCGTCGCGGTCGCGGCCGTAGCGGGAAAGCGCGTGCATGTGCTCCACGTCTCCACCGCCGAGGAAATGCAGTTCCTCGCCGATCATAAGGACGTGGCCTCGGTCGAGGTGACGCCGCAGCACCTCACGCTCGCCGCACCCGAATGCTACGCGCGGCTGGGTACGCGCGCGCAGATGAACCCGCCGTTGCGCGAGGCCCACCATCGCAAGGCGCTGTGGCAAGCGGTGGCGAACGGCGTCGCCGACATTCTCGGCTCCGACCACGCGCCGCACACGGCGGAGGAAAAAGCCAAGCCCTATCCCGCGAGCCCGTCGGGCATGCCGGGCGTGCAGACGCTCCTTCCCGTGATGCTCGACCACGTCAACGCCGGCAGGCTTTCGCTCGAACGCTTCGTCGACATGACCAGCGCCGGGCCGCAGCGCGTCTTCGGCATCGCGGGCAAGGGTCGCATCGCGGTGGGCTACGACGCCGATTTCGCCATCGTCGATCTCAAGCGCAAAGCGACGATCACCAACAAATGGATCGCCTCGCGCTGCGGCTGGACGCCCTATGACGGCATGCAAGTCACCGGCTGGCCGGTCGGCACTTTCGTGCGCGGAAAGCGCGTGATGTGGGAGGGCGAGGTCGTCACTCCCGGAGAAGGCGCGGCTGTGCGGTTTTTGGAGGCGCTCAGCGCCGGCAGTTAGGGCGTGTACTGAGAAAACGCGATGCGCTATGTCCGCTATTCGCCGCCGCGCAGACATTCGCCAACGCGATAGGCCTGTCGGATTTGTGCCAGAAGCGGACGAGCTTGCCGAAAGCTTCCTCAACATGTCTTACTTGGGCGCGACGAGGCTTTGCCTAAATCGACTCAAATTGGGGCATACAGAACGCCGGGCCTGGCATCATGCTAAGACAAAATCAGCTGGAGACGCTTCGCGCGCAGCTTAGCGGCGCCCTGATAACTCCTGATGATGACGGCTATGACGTCTCGCGCGAGATCTGGAATCGTCTAGTCGATCGGCGCCCGAGCATTATCGTGCGATGCACGTCGACCTCGGATGTTATCGCAACGATACGATTTGCTCGAAAACACGATTTGGAAATTGCCATCAAAGGCGGCGGTCATAACGCGGCGGGACATGCTTCGACCGAGGGCGGCATTCTTCTGGACATGGCCGGAATGCGCGCCGTCGAAGTCGATCCCGGGCGGCGGAATGCCAGTGCGCAGCCCGGCCTGACGTGGGCGCATTTTGACCAAGTGACACAGGCTTTCGGTCTCGCTTGTACCGGACCTATCGTATCGATGACCGGTGTCGCGGGTTTTACGCTGGGTGGCGGCTTTGGCTGGCTCCATCGCAAAATCGGTCTCGGCTGCGACAATCTCAAATCGGCTAAGGTCGTAACCGCTGACGGCAATCTGGTGACTGCGAGCGAAGTAGAGAATCCCGATCTGTTATGGGGCCTTCGCGGCAGCGGCTGGAATTTCGGAGTGGTCACATCGATGGAGTTTCAACTCCATCCGATAGGCCCGACTGTGGTCGCCGGGATGATTTACTTTCCGTTGGATCGCTTCCCCGAGCTGGTCGAACATCATCGCGCGCTGATCCCCAGAATGCCGGATGAATTGGCGACTTGGTTTTTTCTCAGACTTGCTCCGCCAGTTCCCGTAATTCCCAAGGAGTGGGTAGGGCGTCCGGTCGTGGCCCTGGTTCTTTGCCATTGTGGGGAACCCGAGGAAGGAATGAAGTGGGGGCGGGAGTTTGCGAAGCTAAGCAAGCCGATCGTCAACACCATTGGTCCCATCGAATATCGAGCGTGGCAGCGATCGCTCGATCCGCGCTGGGGTAACGGCTTCTTCAATGATTGGCGCGGCCACTACATGGAGGACTTGGGCCCAGACACGGTTCGCATCCTGATGG
>Ga0075425_100007579_pt1 | contig 11484 bp, 12 predicted proteins | sample SoiMethybrSBSTD4_FD_75300 | JGI IMG/M metagenome (GOLD analysis project Ga0075425, IMG submission 75300) | Bulk soil microbial communities from a Populus tree surrounding site in Tennessee, USA - Soil MetaG P. TD hybrid SBSTD4 | ecosystem: Environmental > Terrestrial > Soil > Tree plantation...
TGACCGTCACCGGTGCACGCAGCCCTAACCGCCGGGCGACGTCGACGGCGAGACGGGCCAGATGCGTCTGCGCCTCGGCGACGATCGCCCGCGCACGCGTGTCACGACGCGCGCGGCGCAGGACCCCCGGCGCCAGCGCCGCGATGCGCGCGACCGCGTCGGGCCGGGCGAGCAGACGGCGGACGGGGCCGAAGTCCTCGCCGCTCGTGGTGGCCCGCAGCCACTCGCGCCCGATCCAGAACGCCGATCCTTCGTCGCCGAGCAGCGGCCCGAGACCGCCCGCACGCCCCCATCGACCGCGACGGTCACGACCGACGACGATCGAGCCCGTACCCGCGAGGACGAGCAGACCGGGCCCATCGTGCAGGGCACCAAGCAACGCGGCCTGGGCATCGGACAGGACGTGGACGCGCCGCGCAAGCCGTCCCAGCCGGCGCGCCAGCGCGCGACGCTCGCGGGGCGTCCAGATGCCGCGCGACGCGACGACGAGCGCCCCGACGTCACGCCGCGTCCACCCGCGGCGTTTCCAGATCGTGTGGAGAAACTTCTCCAAATCTGGCGCTCGCGGAGAGCGCGTCGTGAGCCTCGCGACCGCGCGCCCATCCCGTGTCGCGCTCACGCGCAGTCGCGTTCCTCCGACGTCGGCTCCTACGCCCAGCAACGGTCTGACGTGTCGAATCGCGGACATGGCTGTCTCGTTGTCATTATCGACGCTCACGCCGGATTCGCGGTATCGGATGAATTTTCGCGCGGTTGAGCCATGTATGGGTCTGGCACGTCGAATGCTCTGCGTTCCCGGCGGTAATTCACCATGGGTGGTCTCGCCGCACTGATGCTGGCCCTCTCCGTCGCCACCTTCCCGACCACGCCTCGCGAGATCGTGCAGTCGGCCGTCACGCGGGTCATCGCGGTGCTCGACGGCGCCGAGCCCGATCGCGCCGACCGCGCCGAGCGGGGCATCCCGGGCACCGAGCGCGCGCGCGTAGAGATCCGCCGGATCGCCAACGAGCTCTTCGACTTCGACGAGATGGCCAAGCGCACGCTCTCGCGGCACTGGGCCGGTCGCACGCGCGCCGAGCAGACGGAGTTCGTGTCGCTCTTCACCGATCTGCTCGAGCGCTCCTACATCGGCAGGATCGAAGCGTACGCCGGCGAGAGGATCGTGTACGTCGGCGAGACCGTGGACGGCGACTACGCGGTCGTGCGCTCGAAGATCGTCAGCCCCCGCCGGCGTCAGGATACGGCTCTCAACTACCGGATGGTCCTGCGCGACGGCCGCTGGCGCGTCTACGACGTTCTCGTCGACGGCGTGAGCTTCGTCTCGACGTACCGTGGCGAGTTCAACCGCGTCATCGCGGGCTCCTCGTACCGCGCCCTCGTGGACGCGCTGCGGGCCAAGCGCCTGCAGGTCAAGACGGTCGACCGCAGAAGCTAGCGCCGCCCGCGCGCGGCCGCCCCGGGAATATGATGGGGCGTGCCGAGCGCCCTGACCTGGCCCGACTACACCGTCCTCGTCCTCGCCCTCGCCGTCCTCATCGCCATCGGCGTCTTCTTCGGCCGCCAGCAGCATGACACCAACGACTTCTTCCTCGGCCGGCGGCGTGTACCCTGGTGGGCGGCGTGTCTGTCGTTCCTGGCCACCGAGATCAGCGCGGTCACGATCATCTCGGTGCCGGCCACCGCCTACAGCGAGAACTGGGAGTACATCCAGTTCTTCGTCGGCTCGAGCCTCGCCAAGTTCGCCGTGGCCTTCCTGTTCATCCCGGCCTTCTACCGTCACGACGTCACGACGATCTACGAGTTCCTCCACGACCGCTTCGGGCGCGCCAGCCAGGTCACCGCGTCGGTCTTCTTCTTCGTCACCCGCTTGCTCGGGTCGAGCGTGCGGCTCATGGCGGCCGCCGTCGCCGTGGCGATCCTCATGGCCTGGCCCGTTGGGCCCACCATCGCGCTGTTCACGGTCGTCTCCATCGTCTACATCGCCACCGGCGGGGTGAAGGCCGTCGTGTGGACGAACGTGTTCCAGGCGCTGGTGTTCCTCGTGGCGGGCGCCGTCACCCTCGGCTACCTCGTGCGGCACATCGACGGCGGGCTCGGCGCCATGGCCGCCCTGGCCGGCGAGGCGGGGCGCCTCAACGTGATCAACTGGGGCCCGGCACCCGGCGCCCCCGACTTCTGGCGCCGCGTGCTCACCGATCCGAACATCGTGTGGATCGCCGTCCTCAACGGCTTCGTCGGGTCGATGGCCGCCTTCGGCACCGACCACGACCTCATGCAGCGGCTACTCACCGTCGAGACGCGCGGCGAGAGCCAGAAGACGCTGTCGCTGACGCCGCTCGCCACGCTCCTCACGCTCGTCATCTATCTCGGTCTGGGAAGCGCGCTCTACACGTTCTATGCGCAGCACCCGGCGCTGTCGCCGTCTCGGCCGGACGCGATCGTCCCCCACTTCGTGCAGCAGGTGATGCCCGACGTGCTGCGGGGGCTGATGCTGAGCGCCATCGTGCTCGCCTCGATCGACTCGCCCCTCGGGTCGCTGTCGGCGTCGTTCGTCACCGATATCTATCGGCCGCTGCTCGCCCGCGGTCGGTCCGAGCGGCATTACCTGCTGGTCTCTCGTATCAGCGTGGCGATCTTCGGCGTGGTGCTCGGGCTCTTGGCCTACGCGTTCTCGGGGTTCGAGCGCATCCTGTGGCTCGCGTTCAAGATCGCGGGGGTGACGTTCGGATCGCTGCTCGGCGTGTTCCTGCTGGGGCTGCTCACCCGACGGCCGGTCATCGACGTCGCCAACGTCGTGGCCATGATCGTGATGGCGCTGGTGAACCTCACCCTGCTCGTGCTGTCCGAGAAGGGGATCCTGCATTTCGCCTGGTCCTGGCTCGTGATCCTCGGCACCGCGGGGACGATCGCGCTGTCGCTCGCGATCTCGGCGACCGTGTCGCGTCGCTGAGCCGGCCGCCTACGGTTGGGTCAGGCGGGCGATGACCGCGTCGAGCTGCACGCGGCGAAAGCCGTACGCGGTGATGCCGAGCACGCCGGAGCCGAGCAGGCTCGCGTCGTACGGATCGCGTAGCAGGACGACGGCGAGCTTGCGGGCCCGCGCCTGGACCGCCTCGAGGAGCGCGCGGTTGGATGGATAGAGGTGCGCGTCGAACAGGAACAGCACGGTCGCGTCGGCGGCGGCCGCGGCGGCGCTCGCCGACTCGATGTCGGCGGCCGAGGGCTCGATCGCGACCAGGCTGACCGCGGGCGCGATGCCGGCCACGCCGAAGGCGCGGGCGACGTAGCGCTCCTCCTCGCAGAGCTCGGGCTCGATCGTGATGCGCGGCGCCAGCGCCGAGAACCGCGGAAAGACGACGGCGACGCGGCCGTTGAGCGCGCGCGTGAACCCGGCCGGCCCGGGGCGCACCCTCGTCACGGCGCGGGTCGCCATCGCCATCGCGAGGGGCGCGCCGTCGGGCTCCGGCCGCGGCGCGCCGCCCTCGGACCGCGCCTGGCGCGCCTCGCGCAGGCGTCGCACGCGGTCGGCGGCGGCCTCGAGCTCGGCGACCGCGAGCGCGGCCGTCCGGTACGCGTCGACCAGCGCCGCGGCCGCGCGACGCTGCGCGTCCTCCGTGTGGCAGACGAGCAGGAGGTCGTGGCCGGCCGCGGCGGCGCGCACCGTGGCCTCGCCCATGGGACAGCTCTCCGCGATCGCCCCCATCTCGAGATCGTCGGAGACGATGACGCCGCGAAAGCCGAGGCGGTCGCGCAGGCAGTCGTTGACGATCGGGCGCGAGAACGTCGCCGGTACGTGCGCGGGGTCGAGCTTGGGATACACGGGGTGCGACGTCATCACGCAGTCGACGCCGGCCGCGATCGCCGCGCGGAACGGCGGCAGGTGCAGGGCTTCCATCTCTTCCCACGTCGAGTCGATCCGCGGCAGCTTGAGATGCGCATCGAGCGGCGAGTGCCCCTTGCCGGGGAAGTGCTTGGGGCAGGCGGCGAGCCCGCCCCGCTGCATCCCGCGGATCCGCGCGACGCCGTAGCGGGCGACCAGGTCAGGATCCATGCCGTAGGAGCGGATGCCGATGTTGGGGCTGTAGACCTGCGTCAGCACGTCGAGGACGGGGCCGAGGTTGAGATCGACGCCGAGCCGCCGCAGCTCGCGCGCCTCGAGGAGGCCTTGCCTCGCCGGAAACGCCTCCTCGCCGGCGGTGCCGACGGCGAGATTGTCGGGGAAGATCGTCGTCCCCGAGCCCAGCATCACGATCCGTCCGCCCTCGTGGTCCGTCGCCACCAGGAGCCGCCGCCCGAGCGCGTGCTCCAGCCCGCCGAGCAGTTCTAGCAGTTGCTTCGGCGACTCGAAGTTCCGGCGGTAGAGGATGAGGCCCGCAGCGCGCGTGTCGCGGAAGAGGGCTACGTCCTCCGGCCGCAGCGTCGGCCCCGTCAGGCCGATCATCAACCGCTCGCCGACGAGATCGGCGATTTCGATCATTGACGCAGTGTACTCCGCCCTCGATGTGGCGTGCGTTACCCAGTACCCTTGTAAGCGCGACAAGGAAGCGTCGCTCCCCTTGGCACGTCGACTGCTTCCTGTCCCTCTCGTCGACATGTCTCCGCCGGCGGAGGTTCGCATGGCACGTCTACGTCGTCTTCGGCCAGCCTTCTACGGTCTGGGACTCGCGCTTGCGACACACGGTTGCGCGGGTGCCGGTCTCGCGCTGTTCGGGGTGGGCGCCGGGACGGCCGCAGGCACCGGCACCTCTTATACCCTGGACGGCATCGCGTACCGCACCTTCACCGCCTCGCTCGACGACGTCCGACGCGCGACGGCGACGTCGCTGAAGCGGATGGACATCCGGGTGACGACCGATCGGGCCACGGACTCGGGACGCTCGATCGGGGCGATGGCAGGCGACCGCAGCGTCGCGATTGAGTTGGAGAAGCTGACGCGCCGCACGACCAGGATGCGCGTCACCGCGAAGCAAAACGCCGTCTTCCGGGACCGTGCGACCGCCGGCGAGATCATCGCGCAGACCGAGCGCGCCCTGGACGATCTGCCGGCGCTCTCGCAGCGGGGACGCTAGGCCGCCGGCGTGCCCGCGACAAGGAGGGAGCCATGACACGCTGGATCATCGGGATCGGAGTGGGGCTGCTCACGCTCTCCGAGATGCTCTTCGCCGCGCCGCAGCTGTTTGCTCAATCTCCCGGCGGCGCGTTCGAGCGACTCTCGCCCGGGAATCAGAAGATCGCCCGGGCGCTCTTCGAGTCGCAACCCACCCAGCCGCCTCTGGGCACGCGCCGTCTGACGCTCGACGAGATCGCGGCGCGCAAGCGGGGCGAGGGTTGGGGTCGCGTCTTCGACCGCATGAGATCCGAGGGACTGACGACCACGAAGAATCTCGGACAATCGGTGAGCAGCTTTAACCACCGACACCACGTGTCCACCGGCACCGTGACGACGGCGGCGAATCGGACCGTTCGGGTGAACGGCACCAGCGCGAACGCCGGTGGCCATGCAGCGGTGAAGAGTCACAACGGTGATCACGGCAACACCGTGGTGACGGCGCGCGGAGCAACGACCGGCGGTGACGCGCACGGGAGCAGCGTCAGCGTCGCAGCTCGCGGTAGCCACGGCGGTGGCCGGGCGAAGTAGGACATCGCCCGGGTAAAACGAGGGGAAGAATGCACGTCGGGAGGGAGCTCATGAAAACGCTGACGGTGGCAGGGGTTGTGGCGATCGTCGCGTGTTCCGTCGCGCCCGCGATCGCCGCGGACGACACGAAGGTGAAGGACGCGACCAAGTCCGTCGAGTCCGGGGCCAAGGAGATCGGGGCGGGCAAGGTCGGCCAGGGCGTCGAGGACACGGCCAAGGGCGTCGGCAAAACCGTGGTGGAAGGCGCGAAGTACACGGGCGAGAAGCTGAAGGAGTCGGGCAAGGCGGCCGAGCCTCAGGCCAAGACGGCCTGGGAGAACACCAAGGACGGCGCGGTGGCCTTCGGCAACAGCGTGAAGAACTTCTTCCAGAGCCTCTTCAAGTAGCGGGCGCCCGTCGCGCTACCGGTAGAGCAAGGCCGGAGCGCGGCGTCGCCGCCACGCCCGGAGGTCTGCCTCCCAGCCGCGCTCGACCCGGCCCAGCGGCTCGCCAGCCTCGAGGGCCAGGCGAATGCGGTCGGTCCCGCAGAGGATGTCGATGGGCAACCGGCGCCGCTCGAACTCGTACGGCGGGCGTCGCCACGCGAACGCGCGTGGCGCCGTGCGGTTCGCCGCGGCGATCACGGCGAGCCCGGTGAGGAAGGGCTTGAACCGCGCGCGATCGACGACGTGCAGCTGGACGCCGCCGCAGCTCCGCCCCGCCCACTTGTGGAACGTCGGGATGAACCGCACGGGACGGAAACGCACGCCCGGCAATCCGAGCCGTTCGAGCGCGCCCGCGTAGCGGTGGGGATCGAGGAACGGCGCGCCCACGTATTCGAAGGGGCGCGTCGTGCCGCGGCCTTCCGACAGGTTGGTCCCCTCGATGAGGCAGCCGCCGGGATAGACACGGGCGGTGTCCGGCGTCGGCATGTTCGGCGAGGGCGCGACCCACGGGACCTCGGTGTCCTCCCACAGCATCGCGCGCCGCCACCCGCGCATGGGGATCACGGCGAGGCGACAGCCGATCGCGCGCTCGGCGTTCAGGTGGCGCGCCAGCTCCCCGATGGTCAAGCCGTGGCGGACGGGCAGCGGGTGCAGGCCCACGAATGACGCGAACGCGGGATCGGGCAGGTTGCCCTCCACGCGCTCGCCGCCCAGCGGATTGGGCCGATCGAGGACGATGACGTGCACGCCGGCGCGCGCGCACGCGCGCATGGCCAGCAGCATCGTCCACGCGAAGGTGTAGTACCGCGAGCCCACGTCCTGCAGGTCGATGACGAGGGCATCGAGGCCCCGCAGCATGTCCGCGGTCGGGACGCGCCGGGCGCCGTAGAGGCTCCACACGCGCCGCCGCGTGGCCGTGTCGCGCGTCGAGCGGATGGGCGCGTGATCCTGCGCGGCGCCCCACAGTCCGTGCTCGGGCGCGAGCAGGCGGACGAGCCGCGCCCCGCGGAGATCGCCGAGGAGCTCGGCGGCGTGGGCGAGCCGGCCGTCCACCGAGGCCTGGTGGGCCAGCAGCGCGAAGCGCCGGCCGCGGAGGAGCGCGGCGCGACGGTGAACGAGCACCTCGAGGCCGGTCTCCACGCGCGCCATCCGGCACGATACTAGCGCAGCGCGATGTTAGGATGCCGGGCGTGGCGACTCGGCGGTATGCGCGGCTGTCCACGGAACGTCCGAATCCCGCGACTCACCAGCTCGATCTCCTCGGCCCGCGGCAGATCGCGCGGTTGATGAACCGCGAGGACGCGCGCGCCGTGCGCGCCGTCGGCCGCGTCGCGGCCCGCATCGCCGCCGCCGTCGAGCTCATCGTGGCCGCGCTCGCGCGCGGCGGCCGGCTCTTCTTCGTGGGGGCGGGGACGAGCGGCCGGCTCGGCGTGCTCGAGGCGGCGGAGTGTCCGCCCACGTTCGGGACCCCGCCGCGGCTCGTGCAGGCCATCATGGCCGGCGGCCGGCGCGCGGTCTTCCGCTCGCGCGAGGGCGCGGAGGATGACGAGCGGGCCGCCGCCCGCGAGATCGCGCGCCGCGTGCGGCGCGGCGACGTCGTCGTCGGCATCTCGGCGAGCGGGGTGACGCCGTTCGTGCGCGCCGCGCTCCGGACGGCGCGCCGGCGGGGCGCGATGACCGCGCTCGTCGCCTGCAACGCGACTCGCGGGCGGACGGCGCTCGCGCGGGTCGTGATCGACCCGCGGCCGGGCCCCGAGGTGCTCACGGGATCGACGCGGCTCAAGGCCGGCACGGCCACCAAGCTCGTGCTGAACACCCTCACGACGGCCACGATGGCGCGCCTCGGCCGCATCCATGGCAACCGCATGGTCGATCTCCAGCCGCGCTCTCGAAAGCTCCGCGAGCGGGCGCTGCGGCTGGTGGAGGAGCTCGGTGGTGTGGGTCGCCGTCGGGCAGAGCGCGCGCTCGACGACGCGAGCGGCCGGGTGCGTCTGGCCGTCGTGATGGCCCGAACGGGCGCGTCGCGGCCCGCCGCCGTGCGCGTATTGCGTCACACCGGCGGCTCGCTACGCGCGGTGCTCGAGGAGACCTCGTCATCTCGATGACGGCCGTGTCCGCACCGCAACGCGTTGTGGTTGGACGTGACTGCATCTTCTGACCGCGCCTACAGCGATGCGCGGCACATGTCTTGCTGACCGACTCTGTGCGATGTTGATTCGTCGATGCGCGTGGCACCGGTCATACCGCGGATACCCGATCGTGTTCGGGGTTGCGTCGTGGCGCGGGTGGCGCCCGTCGTTCACGGACGGCATGTGCCTCGGCTGCTCGGCAAAGCTGCGCCGCGAATGGAAGCTGCCGCCGTTGCCGGTGGCCGTGGACCGTTACGGGCTGCGCGGCGAGCTCGTCCGGGTGGCGGCGATGGCGGTGATGGCGGTCAGCGTCCTGCTGACCACGCGGCCGCTCGACGATCTGAGAACGAATCGCGCGACACTCGAGGCCCCACAAGCCGTGCTCGCTCCGCCGGCGCCCGTGGAGATACCCGCCGCGTCACCCGCCTCGACGCGCGTGGCTCGGCAACCGGGGACGCGGAGTATCTCGAGGCCGCTCGCCGCGGAGTATCTCGCCGTGACCGACGCCCACATCCTGATGGAGCCCGTCCACGAGGCGTCGAGATGGGAGTTCCCGGCCGGCACGATGTTCGCGGCGGTGCCGCATGCCGGCCTGATGCAGCAGACCCCCTAACTCCGGTTCACTTGATCGCGAACGGGTTCACCGGCGAGCCGACGGCTCCGGTGATGGGGATGGGGGGCGCTACGAACAGGAACTCGTAGACACCATCCCGGGCGCAGTCCTGGGCGAGCGCCTCGAGGTCGAAGATCTCGCCGACCAGCAGCCCCATGTTCGGAATGAAGACCTGGTGCAGGGGCTGATAGCTGTCGGGGATCTCGTTTGGCCTGACCTCCATACCCCAGGTGTCGGTCGCCACGGCAGCGATCCGGCGCTCGTGGACCCAGTCCGCTGTGTAGAACGACAGTCCGGGCGCGTCGCCACCCGCGTAATCGCCCCAGCCGCCCTGTTTGCGGCACATCGCCATCTGCCCCGTGCGCACGAGCAGCGCGTCGCCCTGGCCGACGGAGACCTTGTGCGCCGCCACGGCGGCGTCGAGGTCCTTGGTCGTGATCGCGTAACCAGGCTCCAGCCACTCGACGCGCTTCACGCGTGGGATGTCGAGCAGCACGCCGCGGGTGACGATGTGGCAGGCCATTTTGTCGATGCCGTTCTTCTTGGCACCCTGGCTGGAGACGAGGTTCGCGTCGTAGCCGTTGTAGAGCTGGCCGTCGAGGAAGCAGTGGGACAGCGCGTCCCACTGGGTCGCGCACTGCAGCGCCATGATGACCATGTCGTCGGCGAATCCGACGTTCCCCGGACGCGTGAAGGCACCCGTCGTGAAGTCGGGTCCGGTGAGGATCATGCGGTGGATCGGGTTGAAGCGTCGGGGCTGGTTGATCTGCGGACCCTGACTGTCGAACGGGATGGCCAGCGAGAACGTGACCCCGCGCCGCGGCAGGCGCGTCGCCTTCAGCACGATTTCCGGCGTGATGTAGTTCAGCGTCCCGAGCTCGTCGTCCGCCCCCCACTTGCCCCAGTTCCGACACCTGAGACCCGTTTCGCGAATGATGTCAGCCATGCGTGAGCTCCAGTGGGGTCAGACTTTGACTGCTCCCTATCTGGTCACGCGTCTCAGGCGCGGTGACAATTTTGCCCAGATCGGGAACGGTCAAGGTCTGACCCCGACGTCGAACATCAGGGTGTCGAGGCCGAGGGCGTTTTTGCCGATGGCCTCCAGCATGCGATCGAGCGTGGGCGGCATCAGCGTGGACGTGCGGACGTCGCGGAACGCGCGCTCGGCCGGATAGTCCTTGTAGGCGCCGCGACCGCCCACGACCTGGATCACCTTCGACGTGACGGCGAGAGCCGTCTCGCTCGCGAGATACTTCGCCTTGTTGGCGAGCAGGCCGCGCTGGACGGGCTCGGCGGCGTCCCACTCGTCGGCGGCGTGGGCCAGGACGAGCAGCGCGGCGTCGAGGTGCACGCGCAGCTCGCCCACGTGCCGCTGCACCGTCGGATCGTGGGCGACCGAGACGTTCTCCGGGCGGACGACGCGCTTGCGCGCGTACTCGAGGGCGAAGTCCAGGGCCCCCTCGGCGATCCCCGCGTAGATCGCGGCATACCCGAGCGCGAAGGCCTCCACGACGCCGACGCTCACCGCCGTGCCCGGCTCGCCGAGGATGGCGTCGCGGGAGATGCGGACGCCGTCGAGGGTCACCGACGGGCTGAACGTGGCGCGCATGCCGAGCGTGTCCCACTTCCGATCCGTGGCGATGCCGGGTGTGTCCGCGGGAACGAGGGCCAGCAGCAGCGCCTTGGCCATGTCCGTCCCGCCGTCGAGCGCGCCCCAGACCATGTAGTACGACGCGCCCAGCGCCATGGTGCAGAAGTACTTCACGCCGTCCACCACGACGCCGTCGTCGTCGAGGCGGATCGCCGTCTCCATCAGGAACGTTCGCGACAGGCTGACCGCGGGCTCGCTGCCCCAGCTCCCGAAGAGCTTGCCGTGCCGGACGACCTCCTCGAAGTACCGCCGCCGCTGCGCGTCGGTGCCGAGGGCGGCAATGAAGCGCATCACGGTGGAATGCATGTGGAGCGTCATCGCCGTGCTCGCGCATCCCTGGGCGATCGTGCGGATCATCGCGATGTAGGTCGGCATGTCGAGCCCGAGCCCGCCGTGGGCGCGCGGGACCGCGGCGGCGAGCAATCCCGCCTGCCACAGGTCGCTCCAGCTCTCGACGGGGTTGGCCGCGTCCCGGTCGTAGCGGGCCGCGCGCGGCCCGATCTTCTCGCGCGTGAGCCGCGTGGCGAGCTCCACCACGCGCACGTCGACAGCCATGAACTTCCTCCAGCGGCGGGATGTGTCGGGCATCTTAGGAGTGGGCTCCGGCCGGTGTCAAACGTGCTACAGTCCGCGCGGAGGCACCGGATGCCGTTCCTCGTCGCGCTCGTGCTGCTGATGTCCGCCGCGCCCTCCACCGCGCTCGCGCAGGGACCGATCAGGATCGGCTTCATCTCGCCGCTCTCGGGCGCAATCGCGCAGGCCGGCAAGGACATGTACAGCGGGTGCGAGCTCTACTGGCAGGAGACGGGCTGGCAGGTCGCCGGGCGCAAGCTGGAGGTGATCCTCGAGGACAACGAGGGGCTGCCCGCGACGGCGCTCACCAAGGCTCGCAAGCTCGTGGAGAACGACAAGGTGAACCTGCTGGCCGGCGTGATCCTCTCGAACGTCGCCTACGCGCTCGTCCCCTACGTCGAGGCGCAGTCCGTGCCGACCGTCTACCCGATCAACTCCGCCGACGATCTCACGCA
>Ga0075425_100007581_pt1 | contig 11482 bp, 9 predicted proteins | sample SoiMethybrSBSTD4_FD_75300 | JGI IMG/M metagenome (GOLD analysis project Ga0075425, IMG submission 75300) | Bulk soil microbial communities from a Populus tree surrounding site in Tennessee, USA - Soil MetaG P. TD hybrid SBSTD4 | ecosystem: Environmental > Terrestrial > Soil > Tree plantation...
GGGTGCTCTGCCACGTCCGCGGCAAAACGGCTGTGAAAGCCTTGTTGCAGCTTTTCGTCGATGGCACCGATGACAGTAACCGCCTCATTTGTGATCTGCTCACGCCGGCGCTCCGCGATATGGATAGTAAAGAGCAGGATTCACTATACGAGGAGCTGGAAGCGCTCACGGCAAAGCTCGATGTGAAGCAACAACGGCCCGCGGTGGTTTCGGTTATGCGACTTTTCGGCCAGCTCGGTCGACCCCAGGCGCGCCGCTGGTTGTTCAAATTCATCGGCGCCGAGCAGCACGCGAGCGTGCGCGCCCACGCCCTCGTGGCGCTGCTCCGGTGTCTGCGCGAGCAGGATATCCGCAAAGACGAATATGCGAAGCTATTCCCGATCCTCGAAGAAGCCGAGTTTACCGAGGCGAGCCGGCTCGCTTTGGAGCTGCTCGAAAATCACGAACTGCCTGATGATGCCCGCGGTTTGCTCGCCAAACTGATGCAAAGCTCTCACACCGATGTGCAGAAGTTTGCATTGAGAAAAATGGGCGAGGTCGGCACTCCGGCCACCGTGCGCACGTTGGTTGACCAATTGGGTGATCCCGATTACCGGCGGCGAGACGTGGCGGCAAACTCGTTGCGCAAAATTCCCGAGGCGCGCGCAGCGTTGATCAAAGAGCTGAGCGCATGCAAGGACGCAAGCAAAGCCTGGAGCATCGCCGAGCTGCTGCCGTCATTCGAGGGAAAATGGCGACAAGATGTTCTCGACGGCTTGTGGAAAAGGTTGCAGGCGGCGATCGAGAGCGAAAACCGGATTCAAACGGCCTTTTTGCACGTGCTCAAACGGGCGGATACGAATTTCATTTATCGCCAGCTTGCGGAGCAAGGCGCGAAGTTGATCAAAGCCAAAAAATACAAAGAAGCCGTCGGGTTTTTGACCCCGTTAAAAGACTTTTCTGAGTTCAAGCCCGAAAACAAGTTTCAGCTCGCGGCAGCGCAGCTAAAGCTCCATGCGCACACCGTGGCAAGCCACAAAAACCATCCGGCGGTGGAGCTGATTGCGGACCTTTGCCGGAACACAGCGTATCCAGTGTTCGAGGCGCTGCGCAAGGAAAAGACGCTCGCGCCGGAAGATCTTTTTGCGCTTGGCTTCAGCATGACCGAGCGCAGCGGCCAAGAGCGCGGCCTCGGTATCGACTTGTTGGAACATATCGCGGAAAAGTTTCCGCGGAACAAAATCGGCAAGAGCGCCAAAAACAAGCTCAAGCTCGCGGGCGCGTCGTCTTAGCCGCGGGATCATCTCGAAAGGCGATTCAGTCAGATCGATAGCCACGACGGCTATTTTTGCGGCCAGTAGGTCGTAGGATCTCGTCTTCAAACCTGCCAGAAAACCAGATTTTTCTTTAGCATACGTGTGAATGGGGCCCTCGATACGCGCGCCGCGCTACTCGGGCACTCGGCTGATTTGAGTTTCCCAGTAGGTAGCGAGCAGCGTTGCCGTATCGAAGGATGGTGAACTTCACTCAGAATGAGACTCGTGACGAGGGCGTAATTCCAAGTTGTGTATCCGATTTGCACCGCGTACGAGCGCTGTCATTGACACGCTAGCGCGAGTTCGGTTGCGGTCGGAGTATTTCGCGGCGACGAACTTTGTAGAATTCTCGACCTCAAGTCTAGCTTGGGAGGGCATCATGGCCGTCCAGAGTTGCGCGATCTGGAATCCAGGAGTTTCAAACAGTTTGCGATGCGCGTTGTGAACGGCGAGGATTCGTTATGACCCCTAAAGCCCGGTCGTCAGCTCCCACCAGTTTTTATCGAGATCGCTGAAGATAAAATGCGCTTTATTGTTGTCGACCTCGAGCGCGCCGAGCTCGGTGATGCCGATGGATTCGCCGCGGGCGGCAAAGTCGTGGTGAGCCTGCTCGACCTCGACTTTCGATGCCAGTTGTAAAGTGAACCGGTTTACCGGCCTCAGATACTGGCGCGGCGAGCGTTGTAGGACGACAATGTACCACGGGCTCGATGGGTGCTTGATATACTGCGCCATATTGAAACCGGCGGCGATCTCCAACCCCAACACGTCGACATAAAACCGGCGGCTCTCCTCAGTGTTGTCGCACTGCAAGGTGCCATGCGTAAATGCCTGCGGTAAATAGCCGCGTTCGGGAAATCGTTCGGGTGCGAGCGATTTATCCCAGTGACCGGCGGTGTGGGAGCGGCCGTGCAGCGCGCCGCCGGGGTTGTAGTACTCGATCTCGAGGTGATTGCCGCCCGGCTCGCGAAAATAGATCGAGTAGGCAAAGTGCGCGCTTTGCGGTTTGGTAATTTTGCTTAACCGATACTGCTCTTTGTGCGCCTCGATATAGCGCCACGCGGCTTCGACTTCCTCATGGCGAGCGACGCGAAAGCCATAATGATTGTCGAAGCCCTTCTCGGGTGCGTCCGGGCCGCTCTCATGGATGATCAGCCGCCACTCGGTGTTGGGATGCTTCAGTATCGCTTCGCCGGCTTGCTTCTTTTCAACTTCCATCGCTAAAAGATCAGTGAAGACGGGCAGTGTTTCGGCAAGCGAGCGGCATTCGTAGTGGCCGGCGATGAGACCAGTGGTTTTGAGCATATTTTTCGCTCCTGCGGGGACGCGATTCCGGTTACAAACTACTTACCACTGCCGCATCGCGTAAGCGCTAGCTCAGGCAAAGCCCCTGAAAGACCCAAAGGACGCGCATTGTTATTTCGACCATCGGGAGAAATCTTTCTTATTGCCTCAAATTCCTCGGGGTAGAGTGATTGCTGAAAAATTTTGCATTGACCGTCTCAGACATTATCTTTTTTCAGGATAGAGTTCGCGAAGAAATCCTTCTTTGTCCAGTTCTTGAATCAGCGAGTTGTCGATCAGCGTATCGAGATTACGCGAGGTGTTTTTCGCTTCGGGAATGCTGTCGAGCGCCTGTTGAATGCCCTCGCGCCGAACCAGCGGAACCGTCTCCCACGCTTCGCGGTAAAAATCGTAAGTCTTCGAAAGGACTTCCCGATCATTTGTTTTAATATAACGGGATAATGTTTGCATCGAGAACTCCTTGTCGGTTTTGAAAATCTTGATGCCCTCGATGTACACCTTCAAAAATCGTTTCACCGTGGAGCGTTGGGCGCGTAAGAATTCCTTGCTCACCACGATGCCTTGCGTCGAATAGGTCAGCGGCAATTTGCGCAGGTCAATGAGAACTTGAAATCCGAGCTTTTCGGCTTGAAAAACCTGATCGACATTCAAAATCGCCCCGTCGACGACTCCTGACGTGAGAGCGATCATACGCTCAACGAGCCCGCCCATTTGCGCGATCGAAACGTCCTGATTTGGTTTCAGCTTGTAAAACGCGAGCGCGTCCCGAAGCGACACATCCGAAAGCGAGCCGAAACGGCTGATCGCCACGCGCTTGCCCTTCAAATCCTCGGGCGTTCTGATTTTGGGATTGACCATCAGCACGTTAAGCGCACGTTCGATGCCGCCCGCCACCACAGCGAGATCGGCGCCTTTCACCCATGCCGCGACCGCGGAAGGTGGCGCAAGGCTCGCGACGCCAACTTCGCCGGAGAGAAGTGTCTGGACGATCAACGAGCCTCCCGGCATATAGATGAGCTGCGCCTCGAGCTGGTTTTTTTGGAACAAGCCGGCGCGCTCACCGAGATAAAGCGGAGCTTGAAAGCCGGAGATCGAGACGTAGGGAATGCGAAGCGGCTCGGCCTGCGATATCTGTGTCAGGAGGAGATTTAGTAAAGAAAATATAATTACGAAAGTTTTGTCCAACGTCATATTAGTTCGGAGGCAGTTAGATTCGTACAAACTGTAGTCCGTTGTCGTCATGCCGGTGAAGACCGGCATCCAGAATGGGCGCATGCCATGCGCCCCTACGAGAAGGCCGGATGCCGTCGCGGAGAACTAGAGTTACGTAGTTTGTTCCAGGAAGCGTCCGTCTCGGTAGCGGTCGAGACTCTTTATCAGAATGACGCCTCCGCCGCTATGGCGCTCTCGAAACCTGTCGTTATCGATGCGTTACTCTCAATTCTTGTATAGAGTTCTGAGAAATCCTTCCTTTTCCAACTCGTCCAAGATCGTGTAATCGATGAATCGCCTGGGATCTGCCGTCTTGGCGCCGGGGAGCTTCTCCATGCCTTCGAGAATGGTTTTTACGCCCTCGATGGAGGTGCGCGGGATGCGCAGCATGTTTTTCGCCTGAAGTGCGTAAGCTTCCTTCACTTCATCGCGATTTTTCGTGCGGGTCCATTTTTGAATCACTTTGATACTGAAATCTTCGTCCTCAAGATAAGTCTTCATGCCTTCGAGAAAGCCGCGCATGAAGCGCTTCGCCGTATCGTGCTGTCCCTCGATAAAGCGCTTACGCGTGACCACCGTACCCGTGATGTAGGTTTTGCCAATTTTCGTCATATCGAAGAGCTCAGTGTAGCCGAGATTTTTCGCGCGAATATTGCTGGGGATCGAGATTGGCGCGGCGTCGATCACGCCGTTGACCAACCCCTGAACCAAAAGTCCCATTTCGTTCAATTGTACAATCGTCACGTCGGTGGCGGGATCGAGATTCCACATCTTGAGCATCGCGCGCGCGAGCGCGTCAGGCGTCGAGCCGATCCGCGTGACGCCGACCCGTTTGCCTTTGAGTTCTTGCGGCGATTTGATTTTCGGATTGACGATGAAACTGTAAAGCGGCTTATCGAGGATCGCACCCATGAACAGAGTGTCCGCGCCGTTCAGATTCGAGCTAACGCACGCATCCGTGACCGATTGCGCAACAGAGACTTCTCCCGCGAGCAGCGCCTGAAGCGCCAGCGTACTGCTGGCGTGAACCAGCTCCACGTCGAGTCCGTATTTTTTGAAATGGCCGGCGTCGTGTGCAATCCATGGAATTGCCTGATTGACGGTGATCGCGCTGTAGGCGAGACGCAGCGCGGTTCCTTTGGAGGACTCGGCACCGAACAAACTGGTCGCAACAAGGAGAACGGAAACGAGGATGGGCGCAGTTGGGATGAGGCTAAAAAGAAATCTTTGCATAATGGATTTCTCGAAATTAAGAGGCATTGATTACACAACTCTAAAGAAGTCTCTCCTAACCTCCCTTTGCCAGAGGGAGGAATTTTAGAAGGTGAAGCGTGGGCGAAAGGATCACGAAGCCCACAGCAGCAGCCTTCATAACATCAGGATTTGTTTTGGGTCAAATGCAGTGTCGGGATGCTCCGAAAACATTTCTCGCGCACGTGAAAATACATTTGTAAATTTTGTCGTATTTCATTCATTTCAATAGGTCGTCTTGTGTTGATGTCATACCGGCGACGGCCGGTATCCAGAAAATTTTTTCAATCCTGGATTCCGGGTCGCGCTAGCTATCGCCAGCTTGCCCGGAATGACAAAGACTGAATTGTATAACGGTTTGTGTGGCGCCAGACTAGCGCGACATTGACAAGATTTTTCTCCGGGTATAAATCGAGCGCTGGTCGAGCAATCGAGGTCGTATGAAGTACAAATGCATTTCCGCAGACTCTCATCTGGAAATCCGTCCAGATCGTTATGCCGTACGCGTGGCGCAAAAATTTCGCGATCGCGCGCCGAAAGTAATCACTCTCGAAGATGGAACATTGGCCGTGCTACAGGAAGGGCAGCCGCTGGAACGGCTGATCTCGAATATTTCCTGCGGAGTCCCATATGAAGATCGGCGTCCTTTCGATCCGCTTCCCGGTGAGCACTATGAAAAATCGCCTGGAACTGGTTCACCACAGCAACGCTTGAGCGAACAGGACAAGGACGGAGTGGATGCCGAAGTGTTGTTTCCCGGCAATGTCGGTCCGGGTTTTTGGCGCGGCATTCGGAACGATGACGCTTACAAAGCCGTCGTGCGCGCCTATAACGACTGGCTCGCCGAGGAATATTGTTCGTATGCTTCCGAGCGGCTTATTGGCGTTGGTGTCATTCCGATCACCAATATCGATGATGCGGTTAGCGAACTGAATCACTGCAAAGAGATCGGCCTCAAAGCCGTGGCGATCGATAACTTTCCTGCTGGTTATCGCTATCCCACGTCCGGTGACGACCGTTTTTGGGCCGCCGTAGTTGATCTCGAAATGGCACTGACCATTCATGTCGAATTCGGGTTCCCGCGACGAGGGCGCGGCCAGCCGGGAGCCGCAGCAGCTCCATCATTCAAGTATCCACGCCAACCCGATCCGGAGCATCATGTGCCGGATGTCATTGAACGGTTCAACAAGTACGGCTTTCGCGGCAGCAAGCAAGTGGTGCAGATGATCTGGGGCGGCGCGTTCGAGCGTTTCCCTAAACTGGCTATCTACGTAGCTGAAGTGCAAATCGGTTGGGTCCCCAACTGGATGGACCAAATGGACAACGAATATGGCCGCCAGCAATACTGGGCCGAACGCGTGCTGGGATTGCCGCGTCTGAAACGGATGCCGAGTGAATATGCTCACGAGCATTGCTACTGGGGTTTCAATCGCAATCCCGTCGGCGTTCGCATCGCGCGTCAGGAGATGGACATCGATAAGTTGATGTGGGCGAGTGATTTTCCGCATCTCGAATCCGACTGGCCTAATTCACACAAAGTCATCGCGGAGAATTTCGCCGGCTCGACCGAGGAAGAAATCTGGAAGATGACCGTCGGGAATGCGGTCAAATATTTTCATCTGGAGAATCGACAATAACGATTGCGTGCGGATTATTGGTTCTGTAGGCGTACGGCTTCACCCCATTCCTCTGCCACTTTGTGGGCGGGGGAGCTCATATTTCTTATTGCTTTTCTAGAAAATCATGAACGAGGCGGAGCGCAACTATAATCTTTCAGAATTTTCTGCCGCCGCTCCCGCTGTGACCAATCCCGGCGAGACAATGGCGGCGAAGATCGGTCTCCCCGCGCCTGAATTCGAAGCCGAAGATTTGAACGGCGCTCGGGTGCGCCTCGGCGATTTTCGCAATAAACGGCATGTGGTGATGATGACCGGCGCAGTCACCAGTCCGATGTGTGCGTTCGAAGTTCCCGAGTTCAATCGACTTCACGCAGAATTCGATGGCGAGGGAATCTCTTTTTTTCTCCTTTACACGCGCGAGTCCCATCCGGCCGAGAACTATTCGGCGCATCAGTCGTTCGAGCAGAAGCTTGCTTATGCGCGCGAGCTTCAGCGCCTGGAACATGTCAATTTTCTGATCGTTGTCGATCACCTCGACGGAAGAATTCATCGCGCCTATGGTGTCTGGCCCAACGCGCTTTTCGTCATTCACAAGGACGGCAGGCTGATTTTTCGCAGTAACATGGCGAATCATCTCGAACTGCGCGAGTTCTTGAATAAGTTGCTCGCAGCCGAGAATGCGCGCGCCCAAGGCAAAGTCACACACTTGCAATACTCCGAGCGCCTAGTGCTGCACGAAGCTGACCAAGCGACGCATCAGCGCGTTTACGAGCGCGCGGGTGCCAAGGCATTCGAAGATTACTGGGCCAAGCGCCCGCAGCATAGAAATCGCTGGCCGTGAAGAAAATCAGCTAACAATCGAAATGCAATCGAAGACGCGGCGCATCTTTATTTGGATTCTGACTCTATTCGCAGCGTGCTCGCTCCGAGATTCTGGCGAGGCGGCAAGTAAAGAGCTTGAAAGGGTACGAATTGGCTACTCGGTGGGCGGACTGATTCCTTTTCCGATCATCGTTGCTAAGGAAAATCGCTTGTTCGAGCAGGCGGGTTTCGACGTTGAGCTGATCAACATTCCGCCCACCATTGCGGTTACGGCGCTTGTCTCGGGAGATATCCAGTATGTGATCTTTGCGGGTACGACGCTTAATGCGGCGGTGCGTGGTCTCTCCGTGAAGCTGGTGATGGTCTACAACGACCGGCCGTTGTTTTCCTTGATGTCGCGGCCGGAGGTGCGCTCGATCAAAGAACTCAGAGGAAAAGTTTTAGGCGTTGCGACGTTAACTTCGGGCGAATCGTTTTTATCCCGGCGTTTGCTCAAAGACGCCGGCATCGATGCCGACAAAGAAATGACTTTGCGCGTGATCGGCAACACTCCGGATCGACTCCAAGCTTTACGCGCCGGCGCGGTGGATGCGACGACGCTGACTTTGCCTGCCGACATTTACGCCGAGGGTTTAGGTCTGCGGAGACTTGCCTTTATGGGGGAAACGCTCGAAAGCATCAACGGCGGTTATGGTGTTTCGGAGCGCTGGCTGCAGCAACGACCGGACCAGGTCAAAAAAATGATCGCGGTTGCTTTTCACGGCATGACGCAGGCGCGCGCGCAACGTCAGGATTCCATCGGACTGATCATGGCCAAATGGAAGCTCGAGCGTGACGTCGCCGAAAAAGCCTTCGAGATGATGATCAAAACGTGGACGGAGACGGGCGTATCGTCGGATGCCGCATTGCAGGCGGGCATCGACGAAAGTTTGAAAATTTCCAATTCGAAGCAATCCGTGCCGATATCGCGTGTCGCGGATTTTTCGCTGGCGCGCGAAGTTTATCGCGAGCTGAAGGCGAAGTAGCTTCGACCGCCAGAGATGATCACCACGAAGTTCACAAAGCGCACGAAAATAACTACAATTCAGACCTTCGTGTCCTTCGTGCTCTTCGTGTGAGTCATTGACCCTAATATATGAGCGACGACGAACTCCTCCTCAAGCCGACCCGTTTGCGCACGCATCCGCATACGACCCGATCACGTCTAATGCTCGAGGTGGCGTCGCATCTGGTGAGTCGAAAAGACTTCCCCTTTCTTCAGGCGCGCATTCAGCTGCGAGAACAGGGCTCGACGGAATGGCCGTTGACACTCTTCGCGAGCGACAGCCCGGCGACCATCCATGAGGTCGCGGCCGGCAAAGTTCAATTCGCGATCATCAACCCCTCGATGATCCTCAAACTCGCTGCCCTCGGCGCTGTGCCATTCAACCAACCCGTACCCTTGCGTAGCATTGCGGTGCTGCCCTCTTTAGATCAAATGGTTTTCGCCGTGAAGTGCGAAACCGGGTTGAAATCATTTCGCGAGATTGGCGAGCGGCGATTTCCGTTGCGTGTGTCACTGCGCGCCCAACCCGATCACTCGCTCCATTTGATCATGGATCGGGTGTTGGCGGCCACCGGATTCAGTCTCGCCGATATTGTCTCCTGGGGCGGTGTAGTGCGCTACGACGCCGGCATGGCGTACGGCCCGAATCGAATCGGCGCCATGCTGCGAGGCGAAATTGATGCGATTTTCGATGAAGGGGCGAGCGCGTGGGGTAACATGGCGCTCGAGCTTGGGATGAATTTTCTGTCCTTGGACGAAGATATTCTGGGGCAACTCGAGAAATCCGGTCTGCGACGCGGCACGATTACAAAAACAAATTTTCCTAAACTCGCTGCTGACGTGCCGACACTCGATTTCAGTGGCTGGCCGATCTACACCCATGCAAATACTCCCGATGAGATGGTCGCCGATTTTTGCCGGGCCCTGGAGGAAAGCAAAGAACGTATTCCCTGGGCCGAGGACCGCCCTCTGCCGCTCGAGACGATGGTACGCGACACTCCGGAAGGACACCTCGAAGTGCCGCTGCATCCCGCCGCCGAGCGCTTCTGGCGCGAGCGCGGGTATTTGCGATGAGGACGCGCGCCAGTTCCACCACGGAGGACACAGAGGTCACAGGCGCACCAGCGAGGCTTTTGAAAATTGAACTGTCTTTTCTCTATTTTTGCTCCGTGTTCGCTGTGCGCTCTGTGGTGCGTGTCGCGAGAGTTTCGCAAGCCGAGCAAATTTGCAGCTACAATAGTAAGAAGATAAGACAACAGCGACTGCTGCAAGGAAGCGAAGACGGAACCCGAATGTAGGGGCGAATGGCATTCGCCCTCGGATTCCTGGAATTGTTCTAGAGCCTACAGGAGCCGACCATGTCGAGATACTCACCCGTCCACTTCTCGTTGGCTTTTCTTCTCGGCCTGCAAATCGTTTTCACGGCTGCCCCAGACGCGCAGGAATTGAAAAAAGTCCGCTTTGGTTATCCGTCGCTCGGGTTTCGTCAGGCTCACATCTGGGTCGCGAAGGATGAAGGGCTGTTCAAAAAATACGGCCTCGATGTGGAGCCGATTTTTCTGCGCGGCGGGCAATTGGCGATTCAAGCGCTGGCCGGCGGCGATCCCCCTTTGATGAGCATCGGCCAAGTGGTTCAGGCCGGACTCGCCGGATTTGATCTCGTGCTGATCGCGGGTGTTGAGAATTATTACGATTCGACGGTTTTTGCTCAGCCGGGAATTACGCGACTCGAGCAATTGAAAGGAAAGCGAATCGGCATTAGCGGCTTCGGTGCCGCGACTCATTTCGCTGCCATCATTCTCGCGCAACATCTTCATCTTGACCCCGATAAGGATCTCATCCTTGTACCAGGCGGACCGGATGCCGAGCGAGTAGCAGCGATGTCGGCCGGTAAGATTGATGCGGCGATTTTCAATTCGTCTACGGTACCGATCGCAAAGCGAATGGGTTTGGTGGAACTGGTCAAAATCCCCGACTTGAAAGTCGAGGTTCAAGGAAACGGAATGGCTACCACGCGTGCATACATCAAGACCAACAGGGAGGTCGTCAAGTCAGCGCTGAAGGGTTACATCGAAGGGATTCACTTTATCTTCAACAATAAGCAAGCGGCGCAAAAAGTTTTCGCAAAGTACATGCGCACCAACGACGCCGATGTATTGGAAAGCTCCTATCAGGCTTACGTCAGCACGACACCCAAGAAACCTTATCCGACGCTGAAAGGCCTGCAGTTTCTTTTGGATCGGCTCGCGCCGACCATGCCGCAGGCGAAGACGGCAAAGCCGGAGCAGTTCGTGGATATGAGTTTTTTGCAGGAGCTTGAAAAAGAGGGCTTCTTTAACGAGATGGTTAAGCGCTATCCAGGGAAATAAAAGTCATTCAGCGCAATGACCGATCGGTTGCTCATTCGGGATGAGCAGTCACGCTTGCACCTCGGCCCAAGTGGACCGCCATCCATGAATCAAACCGAAAATGCGGTATTATCTACGCTGTCGCGCTGCGATTCTGAAATTTGTGATAGATCCAGAGCAACACAAAAGCGCCGACAATCGAACCGATCCAGCCCGCGCCCTGTCCAGCTTCGTACCAACCGACTGCCTGACCAATGTAAGTCGCGACAATCGCTCCGGCAATGCCGAGCAGGGTGGTGATAATGAAGCCCATGTTTTCCTTGCCCGGCATGATGAGCTTCGCAATCACTCCGACGATAAAACCGACGACAATCGTCATCAAAAGGCCAAGCATATGTACCTCCTTACGGATAGTTTAGCTTTGTAGCCTTGGATCCTGTGCGCTCTAACCGGCCATGTCGCGAGCGCTATTAGCGAGCTTCGATAACTCGTCTGAAATACTCTGGTTGCTGTTTTCCGGCATTTGGCCCTGTGGAGTAAGTTGGTTGATCAACTCCGGCAGTATCTGTGCCATCACCGAACCGG
>Ga0075425_100007582_pt1 | contig 11481 bp, 10 predicted proteins | sample SoiMethybrSBSTD4_FD_75300 | JGI IMG/M metagenome (GOLD analysis project Ga0075425, IMG submission 75300) | Bulk soil microbial communities from a Populus tree surrounding site in Tennessee, USA - Soil MetaG P. TD hybrid SBSTD4 | ecosystem: Environmental > Terrestrial > Soil > Tree plantation...
TTGTGAAACGATTCACCTTGATTGTGACGGATGAACGCCCCCGACGCAAGCGGGCCACGCTGCGCGACGTCGCGGAGCTGACCGGCCTCTCCACCGCCGGCGTCTCGTACGCCCTGCGCGGCCAGCGCGTGTCCGCCGCGACCGCCGAGCGGGTGCGTGACGCCGCCGACAGCATCGGCTTCCGCTCCGACCCGATCGCGCGTGCCCTGCGCAGCGGCTCGACGGGCGTCATCGGCGTGATCGGCGGCAGCCTGGCCGACTACTGGCACCAGGAGTTCGCATCGGAGCTCCAGCGGCACCTGCGCCGGCGCGGCCGCCACATGCTGCTCGCCGACGCCGACGGCGACGCCGAAACCGAGCTCGAGCGGGCCCGCGGCCTCGTCGACCAGCGCGTCGACGGCCTGATCGCGCTGCCTGTCGCGCCGGAGTCCGGCGGTTGGCAGGAGATCGTGGCGGAGGTCCCGGTGGTCGCCGTCGGCCCGGCGCTGCCGGCGCCGGCCGGGGCGATCCGGTTCCCGGCCGACGCAGGCTCCGACCTCATGCTCGACCATCTGCGCGACCTCGGCCACGAGCGGCTCGCCGTGCTCGCGTCGGGCATGCACCGGCCGCGGCGCAGGCGGGGCGTCCACACCCAGGTGTGCGGCTTCTCGGCCGCAGACGGTCGTGCGGCTGCCCTCTCGGCACTGCGCCGGCCCGGCCGGCCGACGGCGATCTTCGCGCTCTCGGACGCCCTCGCCTATGGCGCCTACATGGCCTGCGCCGAGCTCGGCCTGCGCATCCCCGGCGACGTGTCCGTGGCCGGGTTCGACGACCACCCGATCTCCCAGCTGGTGGCGCCGGCGCTCACCACGGTCAGCTGGGACACGGCCCGGGCGGCCGGCGCCGCGGCGGCGATGCTGCTCGATACGATCGAGGGCCGCCGCCGCGTCCGTCGCGAGCTGGTGATGCCGCCGCGGCTGGTGATCCGCGGCTCCACGTCCGCCCCGTGAATAAACGGGGTCTGACCCCGTTTATTCACTCGTGAGCATGATGTACGTGCGGTCGACGGACATGCCGACCCGCTCGTAGAGGCGCACCGCGCCCGTGGGGTTGTCGGCGTCCACCTTGAGGGCGACCGTCGTGACGCCGCGGCGGCGGAACTCGGCGAACGCGGCGCGCAGGAGCGCCTCGCCCAGGCCGCGACCGCGCGACGACGGCCGCACCGCGAGGTCCTTCACCCAGCCCTCGCGCCAGCACAGGCAGGCGCCGGCCAGCTCCGCCCCGGCCTCGGCCAGGAACCACACACCCGCGTCGAACCCCGGGTCCTGCGTCATCCAGGGATGCCAGCGGGCAAACGGCGGCACCTCCTCGGCGTTCTCGGCGAAGGCCGCCACCAGCAGCTCGTGCACCGCCGCGGCATCGGCGTCCGTGTACGCGCGCGCCGCCACACCATCGGGCCAGGCCGGTGCCGGCCCCTCGGCCGAGACGTCGATCTCCATCCGCAAGACCTCGCGGGTGCGGCGCCAGCCGCGCAGCGCATACAGCGCGAGCAGGTCGTCCGCGGCCGCCGGGACGGTCGTCTCCAGACGTCCCCCGTGCCGCGTCACCGCGTCGAGCAACGCGCCCGCCACGGCGCCGCCGCGGTGGTCGGGGTGCGGCCACACCTCGACGTAGCCGTCCTCGAGCGTGGCGTAGCCGACGACCTCGTCGTCACCGTCGAGCGCCACCCAGGCGCGGCCGTAGTCCCACGCCGCCCGCAGGTGCTCGACGGTCGTCTCGGAGCTGCCGTGGAGCGCGACCGAGAAGGCCTCGGAGACCCGGTGCGCAGCCGCGACGTCCGACATGCCTGCCGGACGCACCAGCAGGTCGTCGCTCACGAACCGCTGAACTCGAGCAGCACCTTCCCGAGCTTGCCCGGCGCGGCCAGGTGATCGAACGCCTCGTTCGCCTGCGCGGCCGGGAACACGCGATCGACGAGCGGCTTCACCTGCCCCCGCTCGAGCAGCGGCACGACCTGCTGCGCGAACGCCTGAACCGCGGCCGCCTTCTGCTCCAGCGGCCGCGCCCGCAGCACGGTGCCCATGACGGTCGCCCGCTTGCCCATCAGGGGCCGCAGCGAGATGTCGGTGTCGGCGCCGGCACCGGTGCCGACCACGATGATGCGGCCGAGCGGTGCCAGCGCGTTCAGGCTTCCGCCCAGGTTCTGGGCGCCGACCAGCTCGAGGACGACGTCGACGCCTGAGGCGTCGTCCAGGCCGATGGGCTCGGCGCCGAGCCCCTTCAAGGCGTCCTGGTGGGAGCGGGCGTTCGCGAGCACCCGGGCGCCGATGGCGACGCCCATCTGCACGCCGGCGGTGCCGACGCCGCCGGTGGCGCCGTTCACGAGCAGCGTCTCGCCCATGCGCAGGCCGGCGCGCGTGAAGACCGCGTCGTGGGCGGTGACGAACGCCTCGGGCACGGCCGCGGCATCGCGGTCGGAGAGCGAATCGGGGACGCGGGCGAGGTGGCGCTCGTGGGCGACGACGGTGTCGGCCAGGCCGCCCCCGCCGACGATCCCGAAGACGCGGTCGCCCTCGCGCCAGGCCGTGACGGCGGCGCCGCAGGCGACGACGCGGCCCGAGACCTCGAGCCCGGGGATGTCCTGCGGCGACCCGGCCGGAGCCGGGTAGTGCCCGGCCCGCTGGGCCAGGTCGGCGGGATTCAGCCCCGCGTGCGTGGCGCGGACGAGGACCTCGTGGTCGCCTGGTACCGGATCGGGGCGCTCCCCGACGGTCACGACCTCGGGGCCGCCGGCGCCCGTATAGGTGACTGCAATCATGCGGGCAATCCTAGAAGGCTCACTCCGGAGTCCGCCCCGCCAGCTCCGCGTCGATCACGACCACCGTCCGGGCGCCCTCGCCCCGGCGCAGCCGCTCCATCGCCTCCTCGACCCCGTCCAGGCCGGCGACGTGGGAGACGACGCTCGCGAGGTCGATCTCGCCGGCGGCCGCGAGCGCGACCAGCCCGGGCAGCTCCGCGGCGACATCGCCCGAGCCGTAGTAGCAGCCACGCAGGGTCTTTTCGCTCAGGAGGTCGAGCGCCCGCAGCGACACCTCGACCCCGGCCGGGGCGATCCCGACCACCGTCGCCTGGCCGGCCGGGCGGAGGACGTCCCAGGCGAGCCGGATCGTGTCGGCGCGGCCGATCACCTCGAAGGCGTGGTCGAACCCGCCGGGCACGAGCTCCCGGGCGGCGGCGCGGACGTCGGGCCCGGCCTCGAGCGTGTCGGTCGCGCCGCGCTCACGGGCGAGGAGGAGCTTGGCCGGGTCGCGGTCGATCGCGACGATGCGGCCGGCCCGGGCCAGCCGCGCGCCCGAGACGACCTGCAGGCCGACGCCGCCGCAGCCGATCACGCACACCGACTCGCCCTCGGCCACCCGCGCCGCGTTGCGCACCGCGCCGACGCCGGTGACCACGCCGCAGCCGACCAGGGCCGCCTGCCACAGCGGCAGCTCGGCGCCGATCGGCACCGCGCCCGCCGCGGGGACGACGCAGCGCTCGGCGAAGCAGGACACGGTCAGGAAGTGTTTGATCGGTGAGCCGTCGGGCCGGTGCAGCCGCGACGTGCCGTCCATCAGCGTCCCGGCCAGCGACCGCTCCGCGGCGGGCTGGCACAGGTGCGGGCGCCCGGCCGTGCACATGCGGCACTCGCGGCACGACGGGACGAAGCAGAACGCCACCCGGTCGCCGGGGCGGACATGGGTGACGCCCTCCCCCACCGCCTCCACGATGCCGGCGCCCTCGTGACCGAGCACGACGGGCCAGCGGCCGTCGCCGAGGTGGCCCTGGGCCAGATGTAGATCGGAATGGCACACACCCGCTGCGGCGACGCGCACCAGCACCTCCTCGGGGCGGGGCGGGTCGAGGACGAGCGTCTCCACGCGCAGCGGCTCGCCTTTCTCCTCGAGGACGGCGGCCCGGATCTCGATGGGGCCGGCGCTCATTCGACCCGGTAGCGGTCGAGGGCGTCGAGGTCGGGCTCGACGCCGAGCCCGGGCCCGGCCGGCGGGCGGATCGTGCCGTCGGCGGCGATGTCGACGGGCGCCGGGAGCAGCCAGTCGCGCCGCGCGGCCGACAGGGCGGGCGGGTCGTACGGCACCTCGACCCACGGGCACGTCGAGAAGGCAAGCGCCGCGTGCAGGTTGGCGACGAGCCCGTAGCCGTTCGACCACGTGTGCGGCGACCACGTACGTCCGTGCAGGTCGGCCAGCGCGGCGATCCGGCGGGCGCCGCCGATCCCGCCGGCGAGCACGACGTCGGGCTGGATCACGTCGACGCCGCCGCGCACGACCAGGTCGCGGGCCGCGGCGGCGTCGCGCACCATCTCGCCGGCGGCGATGCGCAGGGACGTCGCACGGCGGAGCGCCGCGTAGCCGTCGACGTCGTCGGTGCGGAGAGGCTCCTCCAGCCACTCGACACCGAGCGGCTCGAGCGCCCGGGCGCAGGCGATCGCCGTCGCCACGTCCCAGCGCGGCTGCAGGTCGCCCGGCATGCGCCAGCCCTGGTTCGCGTCGACCATGATCGCGAAGTCGGGGCCGACCGCCGCGCGCACCGCCTCGACGACCTCGACGCCGGCCCGCCAGTCGTCGGCGGCGAAGCGCAGCTTGGCCGCCCGCACCCCCGCGTCGCGCAGGGCGGCGCAGCGGCGGGCGCGCTCGTCCGCCGGCACCGGCTCGGCGCTCGACGCGTAGGCAACGAGCGATTCGCTGCGCCCGCCCAGGAGCCGCCACAGCGGCTGGCCCAGCGCCCGGCCGACGAGATCCCAGACGGCCACCTCGAGCGTCCACGGCCGCCCGCCGTGGAAGTCGACGGTCTCGCACACCTCGCGCACAGCCTCGGTGCGGAAGGGGTCGACCCCGGCGAGCAGACGCCCCAGCAGCTCCGCGTCGGCCAGCGCGTCGCCGCTGGCGTAGCCGCGGCTCCCGTCGTCGGCGACGACGCAGACGAGCGTGGCGTCCTGGTACATGCGCGGCACCGGGTCCCAGGCGGCCCGCAGCGGCGGCTCGAACGGGAAGCGGTAGCGCGTCGTCTGGACGGCCGCGATCCTCACGCCGCCCCTTCCGGCCCGAGCGCGAGCACCGCCCGGCGGGCGCCGCCCTCTCGCAGGAGCGCGAACGCATCCTCGATCTGCTCCAGCGGCAGCCGGTGCGAGATCAGCCGGTCGAGCGGCAGCCGTCCCCGCCGGTAGGCGTCGAGGATCAGGCCGAAGTCGCGCTCCGGCCGGGCCGAGCCGTACAGGGCGCCGATCACGCGCCGCTCGCCGCGCGGGATCAGGCGGGCGGGTACGCGCAGCTCGGCGTCGGCGCGCGGGATCCCGATCAGCACGGCCTGGCCGCGCGGGCGCACCGCGAGGAACGCGGCCCGCATCGCCTCCGGCCGCCCGGTCGCCTCGAATGCGTGGTCGACGCCGCCGCCCGACGCCGCCTGGACGGCCGCACCGGTGGCGTCGGCGTCGCCGGCCCAGGCGACCGCCGCGGTCGCGCCGAACTCCGCCGCCGCCCGGGCCCGCTCGAGGCTCACGTCGACGGCGACGATCGGCTCGGCCCCGGCGGCCGCGGCACCCATCACCGCCGAGAGACCGACGCCGCCGCAGCCGAACACCGCCACCCGCTCGCCCGGCGCCACCCGCGCGGTGCGCCACGCGGCGCAGACGCCCGTCGTGATCGCGCAGCCCACGAGCGCCGCCACGTCGAACGGCACGTCGTCCGGGACGGGGATGCACGAGGCCTCGGGGACGACCGTGTGTTCGGCGAAGGTCGAGAGCAGCGAGTAGTGGTAGGCCGGCCGGCCGTCGTAGGAGAGCCGGGTGGTGCCGTCGAGCAGCCCGCCGGCGTCCATCGCCGGGAAGGCGGCCGCGCACAGGTGGGGCAGATCGCGGCGGCACTCCTCGCAGACGCCGCAGGCGGGCAGCCACGAGAGCGCCACCCGGTCGCCGGGCGCGACAGCGGTCACGCCGGGCCCGACCGCCTCGACGACGCCGGCGCCCTCGTGGCCGAGCACCGCCGGGCAGCGCGTCTCGGCGGTGCCGTCGATGGCGTTCTGGTCGGAGTGGCACACGCCGCTCGCATGCAGCCGCACGAGCACCTCGTGCGGCTTCGGCGGGTCGAGCTCGAGCTCGACCACCCTGAAGGGTGCCCCCGTCTCAGGCAGGAGTGCGGCTCGCGTCCTCAACGGCGGGGCGAGGATACACTCGCGGCCGTGACCACCGCCCGCACCGACGTCGTCGGCAGCCTGCTGCGGCCGCCGGAGCTGCTCGAGATGCGCGACCGCTTCGACCGCGGCGAAGCCACGTCGGCCGAGCTGAAGGCGGCGGAGGATCGGGCCGTCGACGAGGCGGTGCGGATGCAGGAGGACGCCGGGATCGATGTCGTCACCGACGGCGAGATGCGCCGGCTCTCGTTCCAGAGCGGACTCCCCGACGCGGTCGACGGCTTCGGCGATGTGCCACTTGACGCCTATCTGTGGGGTGACTGGCACGGCGACGAGGTCGGTGACCGTTCGACCGAGCGGCCCGCCGGGCTGGGGGTGCGCTCGTCGCTGCGATGGCGGCGCCACATCGCCGCCGAGGACTTCACGTATCTGCGTGGCCGGGCGACCGCGATCCCGAAGGTGACGCTCGCGAGCCCGAGCCTGTACGCCAACCTGTGGTCGCCGGATCTGTCCCGCGAGGCGTACCCGACGCTGGACGACTTTCTCGAAGATGTCGCCGGACTGATTCGCGCGGAGATCGACGAGCTCGCCCGGCTCGGCTGCACCTACATCCAGCTGGATGCGCCCCACTACCCGCTTCTGATCGACCCGGCCACGCGCGCGTTCTACGAGCGCCAGGGTTGGGACGCGTCGCGGTGGCTCCACCGGGGGATCGAGCTCGACAACTACGTCATGGAGGGCCACCCGGACGTGACGTTCGGCTTCCACCTGTGCCGCGGCAACCAGGGCAGCCGCTGGCTCGTGTCCGGCGGGTACGAGCCGATCGCCCGCGTCGTCTTCCGCAACGTCGCCGCCCACCGGCTGCTGCTCGAGTACGACGACGAGCGCTCCGGGTCGTTCCAGCCACTCGACGAGGTGCCGGACGACAAGATGGTCGTGCTCGGCCTGGTGACGACCAAGTCGCCGCGGCGGGAGACCGTGGACGAGCTCGAGGGGCGCGTCCGGGAGGCCGCCCGGCACGTCGACCTCGAGCGCCTGGCGATCAGCCCGCAGTGCGGGTTCGCGACGTCCGTCGTTGGGAATTCGCTGTCGCATGACGACCAGCGGGCCAAGCTCGAGACGCTCGCGCGCACGGCCGAGCGGGTGTGGGGCTGATCACCCCCGCCGGGCCACCGGTTGGCGATCCCGGAACGCATCCGTCACAATACGGCCGGTGGACGGACCGTCGTACGGGGCCGTGCCCAGCGTGCTGGTCGTCTGCCCCGGCCAGCGGGACCGGCTGAACTTCGCCGACGAGCGCATCCTCGATCGGTATGCGCTCCGCTTTGCCGGTCAGCCGATCGGGTCGGGCTTCGACGCGCGCACGTTCGTCGACCACATGATCCGGTTCGGGCCCGCGGCCGACGGCATCTTCGGCTCGAGCGACGCGACCGGGCACATCGCCTCGATCCTGGCCGACGCGGCGGGCCTGCCCGGCCCCGGCCGGGAGGCGTTCATGCGCTGCCACGACAAGCTGGCGTCGCGGGAGATCCAGGCCCTGGCCGTGCCCGACGCGACCCCGGCGTTCGCCGCCGTCGACCTGGACGATCCCCATGTGCGGCCGCCGCTGCCGTTCCCGTTCTTCCTGAAGCCGATCGCGGCCCATCTGTCCCAGCTCGCCTATCACGTCCGCGACGAGGCGGAGTTCGCCGGGGTCGTCGCCGAGGCCCGGCGCGAGATCGACGCGATCACGGCGCACGACCGGGCGCTCGAGGGACGCGAGTTCCGCACGCTGATCGCCGAGGAGCTGCTCGACGGGTCGCTGGTCACGTTCGAGGGTTGGATGCAGGGCGGCCGGGTGACCCCGATCGGCGTCACCGACGCGGTCATGCACCCGAACGGCATCAGCTTCCTGCGCTTCGAGTACCCCAGCCGACTGCCGGAAGGTCAGCAGCGGGCGATGGCGGACGTGGCGGAGCGGCTGATGCCGGCGCTCGGATTCGGCGACAGCATGTTCAACATCGAGTTCTTCCTCGGCCCGGACGGGGCCCCCAGGATCGTCGAGGTGAACGGCCGCATGGCCTCGCAGTTCGCGCCGCTCGTGCAGGCGGTGCACGGTGTGTCGAGCTACGAGATCCAGCTCGACCTGTGCACGGGCCGGACACCCGACCTGCCGCCGGCGCGGGACGACCTGGTGGCAGCGAGCTTCGTGCTGCGGACGTACACCGACGCCGTCGTGCGCTCGGTTCCGGATCCGACGACCGTGCTCGAGCGCTATCCGCACGCCCATGTCGAGGTGCTGGTCGGCCCGGGCCGCCGGCTGAGCTCCTACGACGACGACACCGCCAGCCACCGCCTCGCCGTCGTGGCGCTGGCGGCACGCGACCGGGCGTCACTGCTGGCGCGGTTCGGCGAGGCGGTCGAGCTGCTTCCGTTCGAGCTCGAGCCGGTCTCGACGCCCGTGCGCTGACAGGAGTGGGGACTGTCCCCGCCGGGCGGGGACAGTCCCCGATTCCCGGCTCAGTCTGTCCGCTTGGGGATCCGGGCGACTGCGCTCACGTCCTCGTCGCCGAACCCGCTGTCCATGAGGCCGTCCTCCTGGGTGGCGACGAGCGCCGCCACGTCCATCGGCACGCCCGCGCGGGCGGCCTCGTCGAGGGCGATGCCGAGATCCTTGCGGTGGAGCGCCACCTTGAAGCCGAGCGGGTAGGTGTTCTCGATCATGTTCGCGGAGCGGTTCTGGAGCACCCACGACGCCGCTGCCCCGCCCGAGAGCGCCTCGACCAGCTTCTCCAGCGGCAGGCCCGCCGCCTGCGCGAGCGCGATGCCCTCGCCGACGGTCGCGTAGGTGCCGGCGATCATCACCTGGTTCACCGCCTTGGCGACCTGACCGGCGCCGCTCGGGCCGAGGTGGGTGATCTTGCTCCCGATCGCGTCGAGGATCGGGCCGGCGCGCTCGACGTCGCGCTCCTCGCCGCCGCAGAAGATGGTGAGCGTCCCCTTCTCGGCGCCCTCGGAGCCGCCCGAGACGGGCGCATCCACCATGCCGATGCCGCGCTCGCGCAGCTTCGCGGCGATCTCGGCGGTGGCCGCCGGGGAGACGGTCGAGCAGTCGACGACGAGGCCGCCGCTCGCAAGGCCGTCGGCGACGCCGTCGGGGCCGAGGATGATCTGCTCGAGGTCGGGCGTGTCGGAGACGCACGTGAGCACGGCCTCGGCGGTGGCGGCGGCCGCAGCCGGCGTCTCGGCCCGGGCCGCGCCGGCCTCGGCGAGCGGCTCCTCGCGTTCGCGGGTGCGGTTGTGCACGGTCACCTCGTGCCCGGCGGCGAGCAGGTGCCGCGCCATCGGCGCGCCCATCGTCCCGAGCCCGATCACCGCCACTCGCATCGCCGCGAGTCTACCCAAGCGGGGTCAGACCCCGAACGGACCCCGTGACGCAGTCGTGACGGTTCCGGCCAGCGGGAGGCTGGATCCGGCCGCCGTCGATGAGTTTTTCTCGGACTGCGGGTCTGTACGCATGGTGAAACTTCTCCTGACCTCAGGCGGCGTCACGAACCCGAGCATCTACTCGGCGCTCGTGGAGCTTCTCGGCAAGCCGGTTCGTGAGTGCCAGGCCCTCTGCATCCCGACAGCGCAGTGGGGTCATCCGATGTGCGGTCCCGGATCGGTGCGCGGCTTCGTCGCTGCCGAGCCCGGCTGGCAGCACCTTTCCGGCCTGGGCTGGGCGTCGCTCGGTGTCCTCGAGCTCACCGCGCTGCCGACCATCGGCCGGCAGCGTTGGGTCCCCTGGGTCCGGGAGGCCGACGTGCTCCTCGTAGAGGGGGGTGACGCGACATATCTGTGCCACTGGATGCGGGCCTCCGGGCTGGCCGATCTGCTGCCTTCGCTGTCCCACACGGTCTGGGTCGGAGTGAGTGCCGGAAGCATGGTGATGACGCCCCGGATCGGGACGTCCTTCGTCGAGTGGCCGTCAGCTCTGGACGACCGCACCCTTGGAGTCGTCGACTTCTCGATCTTCCCGCACCTGGACGCGTTCGCGACGAACACCCTGGCCGACGCAGAGCGGTGGGCTGCCGACATCGGCGTCCCGGCCTATGCGATCGACGAGCAGACAGCCATCGAGGTCGTCGACGGCTCCGTCGAGGTGATCTCCGAAGGCCGATGGACGAAGTTCAGCCCCACTCCAGCCGCAACCGAATCAGGCTCATGAGCCGCTGCTGACGAGCACCGCCAGCAGGCTCCCGGCCGAACCGGCTCGATCGCCAGGAGAACAGCCGGCTCGTGGCGCAACGCCCGCCCTTCTCCAACCTTTCACCGATGGTTCACCGAGTCGGTCCCCGGCCGCGTCTATCGTCGTAGGGAGATGGCGTTTCTCGTGCAGCAGAACGATGCGCTTTGCCGTTGGCGGACGGTGATCACAGCGGCGACTCGGCCCAGGGCAGAGGAGCTGGCGGCGGAGTTGCGGCAGGCGCTCGCCGACAGCCCGTACACGCCGTCGGCGCCGGTGCGTGTCGTCTCCGACGCCGAGCTCATGCACGAGATGAACCTGAGCGATGCCGCCCGCGTCATCCTTTCTCGCGTCTAACGAGCACTGTACCGGCGTCAGTCGCCGGCGATGTCGCGCCGCTCCTGCTCCATCGAGCGGCGCAGGATGGCCGAGCGGGTGACGCGGTCGAGGTTGTCCCACGCGATCGTGGCGACGCAACTCCCGCGCGCGTCGACGTGCACCGAGCCGACGATGGCGTCGGCCTCGACGCCGAACCCGAGGTCGCCGTCCTCCATCGTGACGTTGACGCGCTCGCCCTCGCGCAGCAGCCGGCGGGTGATGATCTGGGCGTCGTCGGCGGAGATCTGGAGCGCGTGCGCGCCGAACGTCTCGCCCAGCTCGGTGCGGCAGCGCATCGCCTGCCAGACGGTCATGCGCACGTGCTTGTGGCGCCCGGCGTTCAGCTGCTCGACGGCGTACACCGTGCGCATCAGCCGCTGCTCGACGGAGCGGTCGAGCGGGTCGAAGTCGATGGCGTAGCGGGAGAGCTCGTCCTCCAGCGGCTCGACCCGCAGGACGGTCGCGTCGAGCCGGGCGGTCGTCTCGTCGTCCACGCGGAACACCACCCGCACCCGGTTCCCGGGCACGAGCTTGTGCTCGGTCACGACCTTGACGCCGCCCGCGGAGAGGTCGACCGACCGCACCACCATGAGGCTCGTACGGCCCCTCTCGTCCAGCGCGGCGCACGACACCGGCAACCGGACCATGACTCGGAAGAACTCCCTGCGCTCGGCATCCATCCCAATCAGGATCGGCTCACCGGGGCCGACCCTTGACTGCAGGCGGCC
>Ga0075425_100007583_pt1 | contig 11476 bp, 13 predicted proteins | sample SoiMethybrSBSTD4_FD_75300 | JGI IMG/M metagenome (GOLD analysis project Ga0075425, IMG submission 75300) | Bulk soil microbial communities from a Populus tree surrounding site in Tennessee, USA - Soil MetaG P. TD hybrid SBSTD4 | ecosystem: Environmental > Terrestrial > Soil > Tree plantation...
GAGACCTCGGTCGTCAAGGGCAAGCGGTGCTTCTTCGCCACCGGCCGCAACGACGCAGGCCGCGCCTCGCGGGTGCGCGGCGTCATCTACACCCTGAACAACAGGCGAGTCAATTCCACGACGGGCGTCGTCTGCACGCGGCTCGGCCGTTACACGGTTCGGGTTGCGAAGACCGGCACGATCCGCTCGCGGACGTACAGCGGCCGGTGAGACGAGTGGCGGCCGCCGGGCTCGCGGTTGCGGCGCTCGCGGGCTGCGGCGCGACCCACACCAAGGGGAGTGCCAGCCTCTGGATCACCCGTGATCGCGGACAGCACGTCCTGGCCGTCGACAAGGTCAAGGCGGGACAGACTGCGATGCAGGCGCTCCAGCAGCAAGCCAAGGTGAAGACGAGCTACGGCGGCCGCTTCGTCCAATCGATCGACGGTGTCTCGGGCGACCGGTCGAGCCAGCGCGACTGGTTCTACTTCGTCAACGGCTACGAGGCCGACCGGGGCGCCGCCGACTACACGCTGCACCAGGGTGACGTCGAGTGGTGGGACTACCGCGCGTGGAAACACGCGATCCATGTGCCGGTCGTCGTCGGCGCCTTTCCGGAGCCCTTCTTGCACGGGTACTCCGGCAAGACCCGTGCCGCAGCGGTTGTCTTCGACTCGAAGGCGCTCGCGCCGCAGGCGCGTGAGCTCGGGAAGCTCATCCACGCGAAGTCGGTGAGCGGGGACGAGGTCGGCGACGCGAACGTGCTCTTCCTGACCAAGGCCGACGTGCCGCTGTCGGCGACTGCCTCGGGGGCCGGCCGGCCGGTGCGCTTCGTGATCGGCCCGACGGCGGCGCGACGGCTACTCGCCGACCCGAAGCTCGCCCGCTTCCGTTATTCGGGGCTCCCATGAGACCGGCTCCGGCCGCGGCACTCCTGTTCGGGCTGGCGGCGGCGGCGCTGCTGGCGCAGCACACCGTCTCGGTGGCGGTGCTCGCGTTGGTGCTGCTCGTCGTCTGCCTGCGTGCGCCCGCCTCGCGCCGCTGGCCGTATCTCGTCGGTGCCCTGGGCTCGGCGTTGGCGCTGTTCGTGCTGACGCCGTTCGTGGAGCGCCTGCCGGGGACGGTGTACTGGACCGGACCGACGATCCCGGTCGTCGGAACACTCGACGTGACCTCGACCGAGCTCTCGGGCGCGCTCTTCCAGGCGTGCCGGTTGGCCGCTGTCTCGCTCGCGTTTGCCGCCTACGCCCTCTGGCTTGACCACGACCGCCTCGTGCAGGCGGCGGGCTTCGCGCGGCGCTCCGTGCTTGCGGTTGCGCTGGCAACGCGGCTCGTGCCCGCCCTCGAGCGAGACGCGGCTGGACTGGTGGAGGCTCTGCGCGGCCGCGGGGTCGAGCCGGAGGGGCTTCGCGGCCGGGCGAGGCTGGTCTCGCCGCTGCTCGCGGGCTCGCTGGAGCGGAGCATCAACCTCGCCGAGGCGATGGAGGCCAGGGGCTTCGGCCGGCCCGGGTCGACCCGTCTGCCGCAGCCCGCGTGGGGGCTCCGCGAGCGGCTGGCGCTTGCAGGCGCCGTGGCCGCCGTCGTCGTGGGGGCGCTGTGGCTCTAGCGGTGGCGGAGGATCTCTCGTTTGCGTATCCCTCGTCGGAGGGCGTGGCGCTTCGGAACGTGTCCGTGTGCCTGGCACCGGGACAGGTCACGTTGGTACTGGGCCGCTCCGGCTCTGGGAAGTCGACGCTCCTTCGCGCCTTCGCCGGCCTCGTGCCGCACTTCCACGGCGGCCGCTTCTCCGGCCGGGTCGAGGTCGCCGGCCTCGACACGCGGCGGCACGGGCCGGCTCGCTTGGCCGGAACCGTCGCGACCTTGTTCCAGGACCCCGAGGATCAGGTCGTCTTTACTCGTGTCCTCAACGAGGTCGCGTTCGGCCTCGAGAACGTCGGGGCGGGGGCACACGAAATCGAGGCGCGCGCGCTCGATGCCCTCGCCTCTGTCGGGGCGGAGCATCTGGCCGGGCGGCTCGTGACCGAGCTGTCGGGCGGCGAGCTCCAGCGCATCTGCCTCGCCGCGACGCTCGCGCTCGAACCGAAGCTGTTGCTGCTCGACGAGCCGACGTCGCAGCTCGACCCCGAGGCCGCCGAGGCTCTCGTCGAGCTGGCCGTACGGCTCGCCCGCGACCGCGGTACGGCGGTGCTCCTGACCGAGCAGCGGCCCGCCCTGCCGCTCGAGGTCTGCGACCGCGTTCTCTTCCTCGACCGCGGGCGGCTGGTGTTCGACGGGCCTGTTCGTCAGGCACGCACATGGCTCCAAGAGCACCATCCCTCGTTCGTCTCGGCCGGCGGCGCTGGAGACGAGCATCACCGTCGCGCGGGGGAAGTCGCGTGCCGGCTCGACCGAGTGTCGTACGCCTACGAGGATCACCTGCTCGTCCTCGACGGCGCGAGCCTTGAATTGCGGCGCGGCGAGGTCGTCGCGCTCGTCGGCCCGAACGGATCCGGGAAGACGACGCTCGCGAGGCTCGCCGCAGGCCTGCTCGAGTCGCTGAGCGGCAGCATCGAGCGCCGCGGCCGAGCCACCTACCTCTCGCAGGATCCGGGACGCTACGTCTTCTGCGAGCGCGCGGTCGAGGAAGTTGCGGTCGGGATTGGCGGCGACCTGACGGCCGCGAGGCGGACGCTCGCCGCGGTCGGCCTCGCCGGCTACGAGGACCGCCACCCGCGGGATCTCTCCAGCGGCGAGCGAGAGCGGCTTGCTTTAGCGGCGGTGCTTGCGCCCGACCCCGACCTGCTCGTCCTCGATGAGCCCACGCGCGGCGTCGATCCCGAGCGCAAGCGCGAGCTCGCGGGGCTGCTGCGAGAGGACACGGCGCGGGCGACCCTCGTCGTGACGCACGACATCGCGTTCGCCAAGGCCGTCGCAGACCGGGTCGTCTCGCTCGCGCCGGACCGGGAGCTTGTGCATGCCTAGGGTGGTGGTCACGGCAGCCGCACTGGTGGCGTTCGGGGCTGCGGCGTGGGCCGCGACGTCGCCGCACGAGGCTGCCCTCTCGCTGCTCCTGCTCGCCGCGGCGCTGCTCGTCGCGGGCGCTGCCTGGCTGGATCCCGGCCTTGGTGCGAGCAAGACGCTCGCGCTCGTCGCCACGCTCGCAGCAGCTGCGGCCGCCGGCCGCGTGCTCTTTGCAGCTGTCCCCGGGGTGCAGCCGGTGACTGTGGTCGCCGTCGCAGCCGGCGCTGCGCTCGGCGCCCGCGCCGGCTTCGGCGTCGGCGCGCTCGCGGCGCTGGTCTCGAACTTCTTCCTCGGGCAGGGCCCGTGGACCCCGTGGCAGATGCTGGCCTGGGGAGGGTGCGGGGTGGTGGGCGCCCTGGCAGCACCGCTCATCCGCCGCCGCCTCCCGTTTGCGCTCCTTTGCTTCGTGCTCGGCTTCGCCTTCAGCGGGCTGATGGACGTCTGGGAGTGGTACAGCTTCTATCCGCACACCTGGGCCGCTTTGACCGTCCAGCTCGGCCGCGGCTTCTGGTTCGACGCCGCGCATGCGATTGGCAACGTCGTCATCGCCCTGGTCGCCGGGCCGGAGCTCAGACGCCTGCTCGAGCGCTACGGCCGGCGTCTGCGGACCGAGATCTCGTGGGCCTGAAGCTCGCCGTCCTCGCGGCCGCGCTCGTCGCGGCGACACCGATCTCGAGCGGAGCGGGCTTTCTCCAGGCGAGACAGCTACCGGACGGAAGCTTTGCCGAGCGGGGCCGGCCTGGATATCCGCAGCTGACGGCCTGGGCGACGTTGGGCCTCACCGCCGCAGGCTCGGGCCCGCGGGCCCGCGGGCTGACGATCAAATACCTCGTGGCCCAGGAAGCGGCGCTCACGAGCCCCACAGACATCGCGCTCGCCGCGCTCGCCGAGCAGGCGCTCGGCCAGCCTGCCGACGGGCTGCTGGCGCGGCTCCGCGGGCTCCAGCGAGCCGACGGCTCGGTCGGTGGCCTCGTCAACGGGACGGCTTGGAGCGTCCTCGCGTTCAGGGGAAGCGGTTCGGCCGTCCAGCCGAGGACGGTCCGCTGGCTCCTGTCCCGGCAGACGCGCGCCGGCGGCTGGGGGTGGTCCCCTCGGGGCGGCGCCGACTCGAACGACACCGCGGCGGTCGTCGAGGCTCTCCGCAGCGCGAACGTCACCGGGAAGCCGATCTCGCGTGCCCTCGGGTTCCTACTCAGGTTCCGCAACCGTGACGGCGGCTTCGAGCTGACCCACGGGCGCGGCTCGGACGCGCAGTCGACGGCGTGGGCGGTTCAGGCTTTCGCGGCCGCGCGCAAGCCTGCGCCGCGCGGCGCGCTCCCCTACCTCAGGCGCCTCCAGCGATCAGACGGGAGCTTCCGCTACTCGATGCGCTACGCGACCACCCCGGTGTGGGTGACGGCTCAGGTCTTGCCGGCGCTTGCTCGGAAAGCGTTCCCCCTCGGCCGCTAGAGGGGCCGAGCGAGCTCGACCTGCGGATAGAGGCGCCGGTAGCCGAGGCGCTGGTTGAGCGTCAGCATCGGCACGTTGTCGTCGTCGTTGGCGGTGACGATCTCGCGGATTCCGACGTCGCGGGCCCAGCGAATCGAGGCGAGCTTGACGAGCAGGGCGAGCCTGCGGCCCCGCAGCTCGGGAAGCGTCGCCGTCCAATCGTTCTCGGCCCGTCCGCGTTCCCGATCGACGACCAGGCTCGCGAACGAAACAAGCCGATCTTGCCCGTCCAGGACGACGAAGCTGCCGTCCCATGTCAGCTCCGGGCGCTCGAAGACGTAGCGCCAGAGGTCGTCGGCGCTGACTCGGTTCGCCTCGCCGCCACCGGGCGGCCACGCCCCTGCAGCTTCGTAGAAGGCAGCCATGTCGTCAGTTCTCCCCTTCATCGCTTCCAGTGCTGTCAGCTCGAAGCCGGCGGCCGAGGTGGACTCGGTGAGCCCGTCGAGCTCGCCAAGGTCCGTCTGCTCGGGATCGAGCGACGAGATGATCTCCGCCGAGATTGCCTCGAAGCCGCGGGCGTCGACGAACCGGCGCCCATCCGGATCGTCGTCGACCTCGACCGTCAGCCGCTGCACCCCTTCCCTCCGGGCATGAGCTTCAGCGAGCTCGTACAACGCAGCTCCGATCCCACGCTTCCGCCGGTCCGGCCGGACGCCGATCCAGAACCGGCCGACCACGCCGGGCTCGTCCCATTTCACCGACGAGGTGGCGAAGCCCACGACGTCGCCGCCCTCGTCCGCAAGCCATGTGCGGCGCCGCGTGCGCTCAGGCTCCGACCGCTCCCGATGGACGAAGTAGGCCGGTGTGATGAGGATGCCCGGTTGTACCGGCCGGACGAGCTCGGCCGCTGCGTCAGCGTCCGCCGCTCCGAACGGACGAATCTCCACCAGGACATACTGACGCCGATGTCGACCGCCGCAATCGTGACGATCGGCAACGAGCTGCTCTCCGGCGACGTCGAAAACACGAATGGGAGCTGGCTCGCGCGGCGGCTCGAGGCCGTTGGAGCTGACGTTCGCCTGATCGCCGTTTTGCCGGACGAGGTGGAGGAGATCGCTCTCTTCCTGCGGGAGCAGAGCGACCGGGCCGACCTGGTGATCGTCACCGGCGGCCTCGGCGGCACGCCTGACGACGTCACCCGCGAGGCGGTGGCCGCGGCTTTTGGCGTCGAGCAGACGGAGTACGCGGACGTCGCCGCCGACCTGCGGGCCCGATTTCGGGGCGACCCCGAGTACGCAGCCCGCTGGGCATGGCTGCCCGGCGGGAGCCGTCCGCTCGCAAATCCGCTGGGCGGCGCGCCCGGGTTCGTGGTCGAGAACGTCTACGTCCTCCCGGGCCTGCCGGCCGAGATGGAGGCGATGTACGAGACCGTCGAGGAGGAACTGCGTGCCGGCCCGCCGATCGGCTCGTGGCGCCGCAAATACCGGACGACCGAGAGCCAGATTGTCTCGATTCTTACCCAGGCCTTAGTCATTTACCCCCACGTGCGTGTAGGCTCATATCCAAGCTTCGGCGCCAACGGTCCCACCGTCGAAGTCGTCCTCAAGTCGAACGATCCCGACGCGCTCGAGGCGGCTGCGGCCTGGCTCACTCAGGCTCTTGAGCAAAGTCTCGGCTGAGGCATCGCTCGCGATGCCGGCCAAAAGGCCGTAGCGGCTTCGCCGCTGCGCCCGCCAATCTCCGGTCGAAAAACCTGGCACGGCCGGAGAGCAAGGCAAAGTCTGGGTTAAGTCCCCCATCAAGGGGTATCGCGGTGCGTCTAGAACGTCGATTGCTCAAACAGATCATGGGGCGTCGTTATCTCTTCGGTTTCCTCTTGCTGGCGACGGCCGTCGCCGGTTACGCCCTCGTGCGTCTTGCTAGCAACGGCGGTCTGCACGCAGCCGCGAGCCCGGACTGGAAGCTGCTCGGTGCGGGCTTCGCGATCTGCGCGGCGGTGCAGCCGTTGCGGGCCCTGGCCTGGTCGTCGACCGTGCGCCATCCCGTCGGTTTCCGTGCGATCTACGCCTCGAGCTCGATCGGCTCGTTTCTCGACACCGTTCTGCCTGGACGACTGGGGGAGGCCTCGAAAGTTGCCGTCCTCAAGGTCACGTCCGGAGCGAAATATCCAGGCTTCTCGCGGGCGGGCGGGTCGCTGCTCTGTGCGCACCTGCTCGAGATGATCGCCTTCGCCGTCCTCGGCGCCGGGGCGACGCTCTTCCTGCCCGTTCCGGCCTGGGCCCGCTGGACGATGGTCGCGGGAATCGGCGGCTCGGTTGCCGCGCTCGCGCTCGCGGCGGTGCTGCACCGTTACCTCGGCCGCCGGCTGCCGATCAGCATCACCTCGTTCCTAGCCGGAGCGGCCGCGCCGCGAGGAGTCCTCCTGCGAGCCGGCTCGATCCTGATGGTCACCTGGCTCGCCCGCTGGTTCGGAATCCTGTTCTGCCTCCACGCCGTCGGGATCCACCTGAGCGTCGGCGCGGCACTGCTCTACATGCTGATCACCGGCCTCGCGAACACGGCTCCGCTGCTGCCCGGCAACGTCGGCATCTACCAGGGAGCCGCTCTCGGCGCTCTGGCAATCGCCGGCTACTCGGGCTCGCATGCCGTCGCCGCGAGCCTGATGACGCCCTTCGTGGTCACGCTGGCGACGGCGGCCGCCGCCCTGGTCGGTGTGGCCCTGTACAGCAGCAACATCCCGCAGCTTTCGCGAGCTGCGCTCCGGCCCAGCAAAGCCTAGTCTCGCTAGGTATAATCGGCGCAATGCGCGCCGAGACGCTCAAGGGCCACTTGGACTTCCTGCTCCTGGCGATCCTCGCCGACGAGCCGGCGCACGGGTACCGGATCATCGAAGAGCTGAAGCGGCGTAGCGCCGGCGCATTCGACCTGCCTGAGGGAACCGTCTATCCGGCGCTCCATCGGCTCGAGCAGAGCGGCCTGCTCGCGAGCTCGTGGGCGAGCGGATCCGGCCGCCGCCGGCGCGTCTACCGCCTGACCGCAAGAGGGCGGCGGGCGCTCGTAGGCGCGAGGGCGGACTGGCGGGGTTTTACGAGGGCGGTCGAGGCGGTGGTCGCGTGACCGAATACCTCAACGCGCTGAGCGCGGAGCTGAGCGCAGTCGGCATCCGCGGCTCGCGTCGCCGGCGGATTCTCGCGGAGGCCGAGGATCACCTGCGCGAAAGTGGAGACGAGGCGCGATTCGGCCAGCCGAAGGTAATCGCCGCCCGCTTCGCCGACGAGCTGGCGACGAACGGCGCACGCCGCACGGCTCTCTTCTCGTTGTTTGCGCTGGCGCCGGCTGGGATCGGGTACGCGCTCCTGTTCGGTCTGAATCGCTCGGGGCCGGACATCACCTCGGCAAAGACGCCGCCTCTCGGCGTCGCGGCCGCGCTCGTGATCGCGCTCGCCCCGCAGATCTCATTGGCCGCTGGGCTCCTGGCGATTGCGCTCGCCTGGCGCTTGCGCGCGACGCCGGTCGCGCCGGCAGCGGCGATCAGCCTTCTCCACCGGCGTGCCGCCGTCGCGCTCGGCGCAGGCGCGGCAACCCTTTCCGGTATCGCGGTCTACGCGGTCGAGTACAGCCGCGGCTTACCGGACTGGTGGACGACCCTGGCCTTCGCGGTGATAGCGACGGCGATCGTGCCCGTTGCCGTTGCGGCTGTCGCCCTCGGCAGCACCGCACGTCTCCGCGCCCAAGCCGAAGGGCCGGCCGGCGATGTCTTCGACGATCTCGGGCCGCTTCTCGACCGCCTTCCGGTTCGGCTGCGTGGCCGGCCATGGCGTTTCTGCCTCCTGGTCGCAGCCGCCGTGGCCGTGGCTGCGTTCGTCGGTGGCGGCCTCGACGAAGGGCCTCGCAACGCCGTGGCCGAGTTCGGCGCCATTTGCGCCTGCTTCGCCGTGCTCGGCCGCTTCCTGGGGCTGCGAGGCTAGCTTCGCGCCAGGCGCGCTCGCCATTGTGCGAGCGGCAGGGCGTAGAAGACGGCGATCGCGAGGTAAAGCGCAGCGCTGACCCACGGCTGGACGAACGCGACCAGCGCCGCCCCGCCGTAGAGCAGCGTGCCGGGTGTGTAGGCGCGGGTGATGTCGTCGATCGCTTCCTGGGACACCCGCTCGTCGATCAGGCGGCGTCCGGCGGAGGCGTAGCGCCACCACGCGAAGAAGGTGATCGCGGTCAGCGTCAGCGTCGCGCCGTAGAGGATGGCGGCCGCCCGCGCGCCGTCGGTCTCGATGAACTGGGCGAGCACGGCGGTCGGAAACGGCACGAACGCGACCAGCATCAGCAGGAGGGTGTTGAGCAGAAGCATCGTCCTGTCGATCCGCGCGATCAGCTCGAAGACGTAGTGGTGGTTGATCCACATGACCCCGATCGTCAGGAAGCTCGTCAGGTAGCCGATGTAGGAGGGCCAGAGCCGCAGCAGCTCGTGGCCGAGCGTCTCCGCGTGCTCACGGGCCGGAACGTGGACCTCGATGATCAGCAGCGTGATCGCGATCGCAAAGACGCCGTCGCTAAAGGTTTCGAGCCGGGCGGTCTCGTTCGTCACGACCCGAATGCTCGCTTTCGCGACGGACGGCTTCGCGATGCTGTTTGCTACCCGCCTTGCCCGCGGTCGTCAGCAGGAACACCGGCTTCGTCCTGGTCGCTTACGCATTCCTGGTGACGATGATCGGCACGACGCTGCCGACTCCGCTCTACCCGTTGTTCGAGCAGCGCTACTCGTTCGGCGAGCTGATGGTGACAGTGATCTTCGCCGTCTATGCCTTCGGGGTGATCGCAGGACTGCTCGTGTTCGGGAACCTGTCCGACGAGATCGGGCGAAAGCCCGTGCTGATGATCGGGCTCACATTCTCGGCCGTGAGTGCGCTTCTTTTCCTCTTCGCCGGCTCGCTGGCGCCGATCTACGCGGGGCGCGTCGTTTCCGGGTTCTCGGCCGGGATCTTTACGGGCACGGCGACCGCGATGCTCATCGACCTCGCGCCCGGAGGTCGCAGGCGGATGGCGAGCTTCGTCGCGGTGGTCGTGAACCTCGGCGGTCTCGGCCTCGGCACGCTTCTGGCGGGGCTGCTCGCCGATTACGCGCGCTCGCCATTGCATACGCCGTTTGTCGTCGACCTCGTGTTGCTTGTGCCCGCGGTGGTTGGCCTGCTGGTGACACCGGAGACCGTGCAGCGGCGAGCGTTTCGGCTGCGGCTACAGCGGCTGAGCGTGCCGTCCGAAGTGCGGAGCGTATTCATCCGCGGCGCCACGGCGGGCTTCGGCAGCTTCGCGGTCGCGGGAGTCTTCAGCTCGGTGGCGCCGGTGTTCCTGGCGACGATCCTCGGCCGGACGAGTCACGCCCTTGCTGGGGTGATCGTCTTCATCCTCTTCAGCGCTTCGATTGGCGGCCAGTTGCTCGTCTCGCTGCTCTCGGACCGCCGTGCGCTCATTTCCGGTTGTACGCTCCTGGTCGGCGGGGTCGGCCTGCTCGCGCTGGCGCTCGGGATCGAGTCGCTGGCGGCATTGATCGCCTCGGCGTCGGTCGTCGGCCTGGGTCAGGGTCTCGTTGTCGGCGCCGGGCTGGCGGCGATCAACCAGCGAGCGCCGGTCGAGCGCCGTGGCGAGACAGCGTCGAGCTTCTTCGTCGTCATGTACGTCGGCCTCTCGCTGCCGGTGATCGGCGTGGGGCTCGCGTCGCAAGCCTTCAGCCTGCGGACGGCCGGAATCGCCTTCAGCGTCGCTGTCGCCGCGCTGGTGCTGACAGTCCTTGCAAGCCTGGCCCGCTCGGACGAGTAGCCGTCCAGCCGGGCCGTGTCCCTGGTGCCAGGCATGGAGACACGTCCAAAGCTCCATTTTTGCTGGAAAGGGCCAGAAACCCGGCTCGGGCCGGGGCCATGTCCCCGGTCCGATTTGGTGCCAGGCACAAGGACACGCCCCGAAGTGACGACGACGCTCGCGGTCAGCCGAGCTTCGACGGGTCGGCGGGCCGCCCGTCGCGGCCGACATAGCCGTCCTTGGCGCCGACCACGACCAGCACGAGATCTTCGTCGCCGACGCTGAGGATCTGCCGCGGCGTCGCCGCCTCGACGTGGCAGAGCCCGCCCGGGCCGAGCTCCCGCGTCTCGCCCGGCAGGCGGAACCGCGCCCGGCCGCGGTGGACGAAGTAGAGCTCGTCCTGCTGGTCGTGGGAGTGCGGCCGCGACTCGACGCCCGGCGCGAGCACCCACGCGTTGGCGCCGAAGGCGGTAATCCCAAGCTCCTGCCGGATCTTGCGGACGCCGCCGTCGCCGAGGTCGTCCACCGACGAAAACGCGTAACCCACGGCCGCTAGCCTAGAGCCGATGTCCGTCACCTCGCCCGAGAGCTACCTCGCCGACCTGAATCCGGCTCAGCGCGAGGCCGTACTGGAGACCGAGGGCCCGCTGCTCGTGATCGCCGGGGCCGGGTCCGGCAAGACGCGCGTGCTCACCCACCGCGTCGGCCACCTGATCACCGCCTGCGGCGTCAAGCCGAACGAGATCCTCGCGATCACGTTCACGAACAAGGCCGCAAACGAGATGAAGGAGCGGCTGGAGGACCTACTCGGCCCGACCGCCCGCCGCCTCTGGATCCTCACCTTCCACGCCGCGTGCGGGCGCATCCTCCGCCGCGAGGCGCCCCGCCTCGGCTACCGGACGAACTTCACGATCTACGACCAGGCCGACCAGATCCGGCTGACGAAGGCCTGTTTGGAGGAGCTCGAGCGCGACCCGAAGCGCTTCGTCCCCCGCGGCATCCACGCCCAGATCTCGGCCGCGAAGAACCAGCTGGTCGGCCCCGACGAGTACAAGACCCGCGTCGCCTCGTTCTACGACCAGACCGTCGCCGACACGTACGAGCTCTACCAGCGCCGCCTCTTCGGCTCGAACGCCGTCGACTTCGACGACCTGCTCTACCTGACCGTCGACGTCCTCGAGCGGTTCCCCGAGGCGCTCGAGCGCTGGCGCAAGGCGTTCCGCTACGTGCTCGTCGACGAGTACCAGGACACGAACCACGCCCAGTACCGGCTGCTCCAACT
>Ga0075425_100007584_pt1 | contig 11476 bp, 10 predicted proteins | sample SoiMethybrSBSTD4_FD_75300 | JGI IMG/M metagenome (GOLD analysis project Ga0075425, IMG submission 75300) | Bulk soil microbial communities from a Populus tree surrounding site in Tennessee, USA - Soil MetaG P. TD hybrid SBSTD4 | ecosystem: Environmental > Terrestrial > Soil > Tree plantation...
GTAGGCGCCGGACTCAAATAACACGCCTGGTCATGTTGGAAGAAAATCAGTGGTCATGTGGGGAGAACAGCCCGTCGCTACGGGCGATTTCTTGCTCTGGTTATCGAACAAATCGGTAATATTGATGGTGTGGCCTTCCCCCGATGCACGTTGGTTGCATGACGAGTCACTTTATTCAGCATCAACGGCGACGATATCGCCCTCGGCCTTTGGCCGTAATTGGTTTGCTCATGTGTCGATCGAGCTTCCGTCTTTCAGTTAGCGCTTCTCTTCTTCCTGCTGATCGCTTGCTTAGAGCGAACTTGGAGTGTCGAGATTACGGTCCAGATTCGCTCTCCGAACAGCGTAGCGCAGATCACGCAAGAGCAGGATTAACTTTTGGTGAGCGAAGGTAGTTTCTGGAGGCAATCGATCCCCTCTGGTAGACATTATTCTTGCTATTGATGTCTCGGGAAGTACGGCCGCCTATGCGGGAGTTGATTTCCCTGAGATTGCCCAACTGTCCAACTTCTACTTGTATTCTGGAGGTATAGCTCCGACGCTTATCCGGGACCGCATAACACGCGCAACTCGATATTCGCGGCGGAGATTCTCGCATCTCGTCGTCTATTATCTCAGCTAAATCCCGCAACTACGCGCGTGGGGGTGGTTACGTTTGGCGACGGTGCCTAGCTGCGTCAACCGTTAACCCACGATTTTGAAGAAGTGCGCGTTGTATTGAATTCAATTTATGCTGGTAGTCCCAGGGGAGGAACCAATATGTCCGCCGGCGTCCTCCTGCGTGTACGAGAAATGTTGGGAAGAGGCCAAAGCGAAAACTATTTGGAGTCGGTCAAAGCGCTATTACTCATGACTGATGGTCTCCCAATACTACCAAATGGCGGTGGAAGACGTCGGAATGAAGCGGACATAGGTTTGACGATTGATGCAGCGCGGCAAGCAGGAACAGCGGCAATCACCGTGAACGCATTCGGGCTGGGCGAAGGAGCGACTCAAACCCGCGTGCGTTGGTTGGTATCGCAAAGGTGAGCGGAGGGAGCTACGTGCCCGTTGTTAGACCGGCAGATATCCTAGCCGCCATTGATAAAATTTCCGCAGTGGGAGTGGATTCCATTCAGGTAACCAATGGAACGACCCAGCAAAACGCGCTTCGGTCGCGATTGACCGTTGATGGCTTCTTTGCCTCCGCCGTACCTGAGTGAAAGGTTTGAATCGGATTCAGGTGCTCGGTCGAGCTAGCGACGGTTCAATCGGACGGGACACCCATAACCGTGCGTTACCAGCCTGGCGACAAGCAAGCGCTCGATTTGGAAATTTTTCTGGAGCGAGAAAAGAAACTGGACTTGGAGGTGGAACACTAAAATAACCGCAAAGGACGATCCTGTAAATGCGGCGATCCTTTTAAGGCGTAGAGGGTGTGAGGGAGTGCTTCAAAACAATCCCATGCGAGAGCTCCCAAAGCATTGCCTCAATGGAACGGGTACAAGAGGCCCTTGCTGAGTTCTCTATCGAGAAGTCGGTTCGGTATAGAAACAGTTGCGACAATCGAGAGCCTGCGCGAAATCATGCAGAATGAGCGATCCCGCCGACAATTCCATCGAGTCACGGTAGGGGGGCGAAACGTTTTTTTCTCTGTGCCATGCTGTCGGTATGGATGGTAGGAGAGCGGCGGCACCAGCGACAATCAAAGAAAGGAGACTTTGCGATGTGTTATAACTGTGGTTGTGGAATGCCAAATAACGATATGGGTACTCCCGCGAATATAACAAACAAGACCTTTGAGGACGCGGCCAAAGCGATGAAGCAATCCGCCGAAGACGCCAAAAAAAATGCCCGCCAATTACTCGATAAGGTCATCACTAGTCAACAACAAAGCAACGACAAGAATTGGAAGCCGTAACGAGATTCGGAAGCATCAAGATAGGTCATGAGCCGATGCGGGTATGAGGGTGTAAGTTAAGACCCGATCTGACGGTCGCCGGAAAAGTCCTTGTTGTCAGTCAGTGTTGATCGTCCACTCACGCCGCAATCATCTTCTCCTTGGCCAATGGGATACTGTCGATAAACGTTTGCATCAAAGTCTTGCCGTAACACTATCTGCCCAGGTGCGGTTCCTCCTGGTTGTATCGCTTCAGCCAAGCATCGAGTGTCTTGTAGATCTTTTTGCGAAAGGCTACCCGATAAAACTTATTGAGCACAGTTTTGTGAAAACGGACACAGATCCCATTGATCTGGGGACCCTTGGCCGTGGTCCGATTATGGTCAAGATCTTCTAGCGCCCAAATACAACTCGTATTCATGGCTGTCAGTCCCACAGTATCCAGACGCCGTCGCTATACAGATGCTTAAGCTGGACTGTTGAAAATCGGTGGCCCAGACGCTTCCGTTTTGGTCGTCGAAAATCCACGCATTCAGTGCCGGTTATTCGGCCGCGCTGCCATCGCTTTACAGGCATAAATCCGGCGCACCTTGACACAGTCGCAGATCAGAGTCTTTCGAGCGGGACGGAGATTGCTGGTCTGCTATCTCTGCAACGTGATCGGGCTAGTCTGTCGGTTAGACAGCATGACTCAGCTTCAACTTTAGACAGAACCAGACACACACAAACGGGCTAATTTCCCCAGAGTTCTTAAACGGACAGTGAGAGACTTTCAGGTACCCTCGTTGCTCTACTGTTCTTTGACGCGAAACGCTGAAAGCCATTATGACTAGGTGCTCAAGCACATATGAAATCATTATTTCCATAACGATGGCTTTGATCTTACTGCCCTTTAATTTTTGGTTTGCAGCGGGACTGGCGCTTTTAGCAGGATTGACCGCAACGGCTTTGGAGCTTAGAGCGTAGCCCGCCATAATCAGCTAAACGCTAGCCGCGCTACGCACCTTTGGGCTTTCGGATTATGGGAGGATGAGTCGTGCAAAAATTGTTGGGCTTTGCCGTAGTGTTTTTATCAATCATCGCTTGTGTATCGGGAGCCGAGGCCATCGATGTTTATTTGGCCGAGGTTCATAACGGCGGAGCCTTCGTGCAAGGTGATAAGGCTGCCGCCTATTCCACAATTACTTGGGAAGGCCAAACTATTGCCGCGGCTAATCGGTTTGGCGGGTTTAGATTCCTAGGAGTTGTACCAATAAGTTGTATTGGTACGCTGAGCGACGGCGCATCAACCATTCAGGTGGTTGTGGTCGACTGCACGCCAGGTATTCTTCCTACGGCCATCGTAAGGGGCGGGCTTCAGACTAGTGCGGTCAGCGGCGGTTAGTCACGACATTCCAAATGATCGAGTTTTTCCCTGCTGGAATCTTATGTCGATGAACCTGACTTTTGAGCCGAACATTAGAATAATCAGGTTCGCTTAATTCGGTTCCGCGGTTCGTGTCCTAACTACCAAGGTCAACTGGGGCCGTGGAACCGGTTTTACGGCCTATCCAGAGACAGTCCTTTTGATGGCTCGCCCGAGACTCTGTATATCTTCACCCATGCCGCGAACCGTTGCACATCCTTCAAGCACCAAGACGATCAAAAGCGACACCCAGAGAAGTAAGGTTTTGCTATTCATTTTTACCTCCAGAGCAATTCGGTTCTCGCCACGACTTTCGAGCACATCCCACGCATTTTAACACAGTTGCATATCGGGTGCCTGCTCGTTAAGTGATCTCTTCCCATGATTACAGAGGCAGACGGTCCCGTGGCGCGTTCGCCCGAACTTCATCGAGCCGATGCAGGTCATGCCGGTCCGCGAGCTACGGGATGGTGGGCAGTGGACTTACGAAGCGAAGCTTGACGGCTACCGCTGCCTCGTAGCGAAGCGTTACCGATCTACCAGAGAAACGGCGAACCCTCTATTCGCTTACCAAAGAAGAAATGCGAAACTGCCAGTGGCTAAAGCCCTTGCTCGTAGCTCAGATTCGAATTTCAGGAATGGACACCCGATGGTCATCTGCGGCACGCGAGCTTTGTCAGATTACGAAGCGATAAAGAGCCACACGCAATAATCAGAGAGAATAGACCTCGATTGGAGATAATATGATCCTCAGCGATTTGTTGTCGACAATCAGTATTTGGAATAAATCTATTCGCACGCGACCGCGCTCGCGCACTCATTTAGTCGATTGGTCTCGCTGAAAGTAGAATTGGAAAGAACGACAACCGCCGCAACAACAACGCGAGCAAGACAGTGCCACTATACTCTACTCCCAACCGCTCGATTTTGCGCGTTTGAATCCGGCCCGGCTCAAGCCGCACTTAATAAATCGTTCCCGATTTGTCCGGGACGAATGACAGAGGCAACCGCAATCAAGCAGCGAGTGCATCCCAACGAGCTGCCGTCATTTTTGGCTACCGAGTACGATACGCGATTAGAGGGCTATTAGCGTTCTCCGGTCGCAACCAGTTGCTGCGCCATTTCCCAGGAAAATGACAGGATGGCTAGTGAAAACCTCCAAAAGCGCGGCGCGCTTCAAATGCCAAACCCGCTAGAGGTCGCCGAAACCATTACCAACCGCTTTCCTTGACGCATCACTGATGCGGATTATTTCTTGGACAATCTGTGCCCGATGAGGATCGCCCGGCTTGACTGTTGTGATTTCACGCGGAAGCTCGTCCATCCCTTGCTCTACGACCAGCAGGTTTGCGAACTTTGCGGCTCGCCTGATCTGAGTGTGATTTGCTCATCGGGTGTCACCATATTCGCAACTCCTTTCCACCCCTTATATCCGAATATCCGAACTGTTTCGCCGCTCGGATCTTTAACCATTGGACGCGTGCAAGTCGGCTTCTCCTTAGTCTGCTCGTTGTTGAAGATTTTAAAGACTTACGGGAGCTGATATCGTTCTATCTTAGCGCCCGTGGTTATCGGGTGCTGGAAGCGAGAAACGGAGAAGTTGCAGTCGAGGCCGCGCTGCGCGGAAATGTTAGCCTCATTCTGTTAAAACTTCGATTGCCTGACATGAGCGGGCTGGAAGTTGCTCGTCAGCTGCGCAAATCCTCCAACGCGAAGCGGATCCCCATAATCGGTTGGAGCGCGGATGCTCCCTCGAAATCCCAGCAGTATATATTGCGGCAAGCAGGTATTGTTGGCTACCTGCAAAAGCCGGCTACGTTTCAAAGAACTAGATGCGATGATTAGCCGCTTTTTGCCAAGGCCGACAAAACGCTAATGTCAGTTCGGTTTCTTGTACTTTAGACGCGCACAAATTCGCTTGACTGTTCTCGCCGTCTGATCGTCAATCAACCTCTGCCATTCGGCTATCAGCTTTTCGGAGTCCGACAGTAATTTTGTCGACTGCCGGATGAAGTGTTTCGTTCGAACCATCAGTTTTAACTCTTTACGCATGACTCCGTCCCCTCTAGTGGGCCCGCTTACGACTCGAAACAAGGTCTCTGAGTGGATTGGCACTTACGCAAAGCACCACAGACATTATGAAAGTCGAAGGAACAGCGCAAGAACATTTTTGGATTTCACGCCAATTCGGCTGTCTTTCCAACGCATTCGCGTGGCCCGAACAATCCCGGTCTTAGAGTTCAGGTACCGGGCGGGCGTGGCAAGGGAGCTTTAGACGGTGGCCTCGGAAGGGTAATGCTGATGCCACTGCAAACAGAGCAGATGCGGTCGCTCCACCGGTTGATGTAGAAACAAATCGGAGCAGAACGGAATTCATCCAGGAGGTTCTGAAGGAGGTGTGAGTGCGCGGGAGCAGCGTCAGTATCAGATACAAACTGCCTCTGGCCACCCCTGAGTTTAGGTTCTTTACACCATCGAGATTGGTGGGCCCACCTGGATTCGAACCAGGGACCAACCGGTTATGAGCCGGTGGCTCTAACCAACTGAGCTATGGGCCCGTCGATGGATGGCGATTTTGGATTAAGTTTCGATTGCGAATCGTCGGCCTTCAAGTCTCCATGAAACTTTTCAGCCGCTTGCTTCGGCTTGGGTGACGCAGTTTGCGCAGCGCTTTGGCTTCGATTTGCCGGATGCGCTCTCGAGTCACGGTGAATTTCTGCCCGACTTCCTCTAGCGTGTGGTCCGATTTTTCCCCGATGCCGAAGCGCATGCGCAGCACCTGCTCTTCGCGCGGCGTCAAGGTCGCCAACACTTTTCGAGTTTGTTCCTGCAGATTGATGTTCACCACCGCGTCCGACGGCGTAATGATGCGTTTGTCCTCAATGAAATCACCGAGATGGCTGTCTTCCTCCTCTCCGACCGGGGTTTCCAAGGAGATCGGCTCTTTGGCGATTTTCAGGACTTTGCGTACTTTGTCGAGCGGAATTTCCATTTTCGTGGCGATTTCTTCCGGCGTCGGCTCGCGGCCGATCTCCTGCACGAGATAACGCGACGTGCGTATCAATTTGTTGATCGTCTCGATCATATGTACAGGAATCCGAATCGTACGCGCCTGATCAGCTATAGCGCGGGTGATCGCCTGACGAATCCACCAGGTTGCGTACGTCGAAAATTTATAGCCGCGCTGGTACTCGAATTTGTCCACGGCCTTCATTAAGCCGATGTTGCCCTCCTGGATGAGGTCGAGAAATTGCAAACCGCGATTGGTGTACTTTTTCGCGATGCTCACGACCAATCTAAGGTTCGCCTCGATCAATTCCTTCTTGGCTAAATTGGCTTTGGTCTCGCCCTCGATAATGGAATAGACACGACGCTTGATCTCGTCAACCGGGATTTCGAGATCCTTCTCGATGTGCCGGATATCGCGCCGAGCATTGCGGATCTCTTCGGCCATATGCAGGACCGCATCGTGCCCCATGCGCAGGGAGCCGATAATTTTTTGCCAGTTCTTCTTCCGTCCATCGGCATCATTGACCAGTTTGAGAATGTCACTCGAAGGTTTGCCGGCTCTCTGTTCGAACTCCTTGATGCGCCGTTCCAGCGACTGCATTCGCTCCAGCGCGCGCTTCAGGCCGTCGGCAATCGCCTCGGTCTGCTTGCGATTGAGCTGCAACCCGATCAGCGCGTTGACGATCTTGTCATTGTATTTTGACGCGCTCTCGACAAACGCGCGCCGACGCTGTACCGACAAACGTTTGCCTTCGAGTTGGTGCTTAACTTTCTCGCGATCGTTGCAGAGCCGGCGGATTTTGCCGATTTGGTCGAGAAGTCGTTTTTCATGCACTTCTTCCTCTTCGAAATCTTCGCTATCCTCCTCACCCTCCTCTTTGATGATCTCGCGCACGCGAATTTCATGTTGCGCGAGCTTTTCGCCGAGGTCCAAAACATACGTCAGGGCCAACGGGCTGGACAAAACCTCATGAATGACTCGTTTTTCGCCTTCTTCGATTTTCTTGGCAATCTCGACCTCGCCCTCGCGGCTAAGAAGCGAGACGGTTCCCATCTCGCGCAAGTACATACGCACGGGATCGCCCGTCTTGCCGACGACATCGCCGTCGCCGTCGAGTTCAATTTCTTTTTCCTCCTCTTCTTCTTCCGCGAGGTCCTCGCCGGCGCCGCCTAGCGTCACGCGCTGATTGGCATCGACAACCTCGATGTCCATCTCGCCGAAAATCGACATGACGTCGTCGATCTGGTCGGGCGAGACCACTTCCGCCGGCAGCATGTCGTTGACATCGTCATAGGTCAGATAGCCCTTTTCTTTCCCCAGATCGATGAGCTTTTTGACCTCCTTCATGTTTTTTTTCTCCACCGGCTGGGCGGCAGAGTCGGAGGCGGCTTGCGCTTTGGCTATCGGACGCGGGCTTTCGGCTCGGGCTTTCGGTGTTCTAGCTGGCGTTCTTTTCGTACGAGGTCTTGCCATTCTAGTATCCTTTCTCTCTTCGCGTTCTCATCTTTCTGTTCTTCCGCGACCCGGATTTTGAATCGCTCGTCCCGTTTTTGTGCCTTGATGTGCTTGCGCTTCAGGCGTGCCAGGCAGTCCGCCGCGATCTTGCCACAGACGGGATCGGTGAAATCCTCTGTTTCCAGGGCCACCCGAGCGATCTCACTCGCAAGTTCCGCCGGCAAGCTTTCACTCAATTGCGCTACTTCGGTATTCTGATGGTTTTGCCACTGGTTGACGATGGCGTCAACTGCCGGAGCCCATAATGATGAAAATCCCCGACGTGCTTCCTCATCCAGCGTCAATTGTTCTATGACTTTGGGTAAGCGCAGCATCGCCCCGATCAGCATTCGCTCCGCTTTGTCTTCGCGCGGCATTGGCGAGGAGACCACCGGACGATTTTGCGGCGCGCGCGCGGCTGGAGGCCCTTGGGTACGCTGTCGCAGTGTTTCTTCGCGAATGCCGAGCAGGTCGACGGCGCGCCGTACGAGCAGATCGACTTCCAGCGGATTATTCAATTTGGCCAGCACCCGGCTGACTTCAGCGGCGATTTGGCTTTTGCCTTCAAGACTCTTACCGTAGCGCCGTTCGAGCCACAAAAAATAAAAATCCGCGAGCGGCACCGCCTGATCGAGAATCGCTTCCAGACGTGCTTTTCCGTGCTGTCGCACGAAGCTGTCCGGATCATCCTGCTTGGGCAAGAACGCTGCCCGCCCGAGCAATCCGGCTTCGACGAATATTTCGAAGCTCCGCGCCGCGGCCTTCTGTCCCGCGTCATCTCCGTCAAACAGCGCGACGACATTTTTGGTGTAACGCGACAACAACCGAATATGATCGACCGTCAATGCAGTGCCGAGGGTGGCGACGGCATACGAAAGCTCGTGTTGTGCGAGCGCGATGACATCGAGATAACCTTCCACCACGACGACGCGGTCGGCCTTGCGAATACCCTCTTTCGCCTGATGCAGCCCGTAAAGGGTTGATCCTTTATGGAACAGCGGCGTTTCGCTGGAGTTGAGGTATTTGGGCAAACCATTGTCCAGCACCCGACCGCCGAAAGCGACGATTTTTCCGGCAGCGTTGGCGATCGGAAACATCAGCCGCGCGAAGAACTTTTCGCGGTACTGCCGCGGCGCCCGCTCTCCGATCAGGCCGAGCCGAAGGAGGTCTTGAACCGCGACATCTTCCTGTCGCAGGAACTGCAACAATCCTGAGCCGCCCTGTGGCGCGTACCCGAGCATGAATTTGCGCGCCGCCGCGTCGTCGACGCCGCGCGAAGCGAGATACTCCAGCGCCTTTCGGCCTTCGGGATGGCGGAATAAATTTTTTTGATAGTGCGCCGCAGCCTGTTCGTTGATGCGATAAAGATACTCGCGATCTCCCGCGGCACGCGCTGCCGGCGACTGCTCGGTCCGCTCAATGACAATGCCGTAGCGCTTGGCAACACGCTCCACCGCCTCGGGAAACGCCAGGTGATCGTATTGCATCAGAAAGTTAAAAACACTGCCACCTGCATGGCACCCGAAACAGTGATAGATGCCTTTTTCCTCACTCACGGTAAAAGACGGCGTTTTTTCGCCGTGGAACGGACAAAGGCCCATATGGTTTCGCCCGGCTTTTTTCAGCGTGACGTAATCCGAGATCACTTCGACGATCGACGCCCGCCGACGAACCTCGCTGATCTTTTCTTGGCTGATCATGAAAAATTATAGCCGACGGCTGGGGACGGTCTCGCCCCAGTTGAGGCGCGTTAGAACCTGTTGCTTGCCGATCCGAATGATCCCTTCGGCAAACCGCGACAACGGCGGCAACAAATACGAAGCTCCATGAGTTTCCGTTTTGGCCGAAACTGAGCCGGCGTGGCCCAGAAAAAAAACTACAAGCGCCAGGATAGCCGTGCCCTTTCCCAATCCCACGAGCAGGCCTCCGGCGCGATTGAGCGATTTGATAAACAACACGCTTTGCGAGCGATGCAGCAGCCAACCGATTAAATTGAAGGTGAAGTATGCGACAAAGAATATCGCGACGAATGTGCCGCCTTCGAGAAACAGCGGCGGCAAGTTCCACCACATCGCGGCGTAATCCGCCGCGGGCTGAGCCCACTTAGTTGCGAGGGTAAAACCCGCGATCAAGCCCAACAGGGAAAAGATTTCGCGAAAAAAACCTCGGAAAAACCCTCTGAGACCGAAGAGAGCCAGAACGGAGGCAAGAATCACGTCGATCCAGTTCACAGCCCGGAACCATTGAGGGCGCGTGCCGGAAGCGCCCGACTCGCGCCCACGCGACAAAACCCGCGCGGAATTATTCCGCTCTGCACATATCTTGAATAGTCAATCGAGCCATTTGAAAGCAGCAAACGCGGCCGCTTGTCGCACCCGATCACCCGGCCAGAAGCGTTTTTGCCAGCTCGCTCACCTGCTTGCCGTCGCTTCTGCCAGAGACCTTCGGCATCACGAGTTTCATCACTTTACCGAGGTCCTGAACGCCGCGCGCGCCGGCTTCGGCGATGCTCGCCTGAATAATATTCTTTACTTCTTCGTCGGAAAGAGGCTGAGGCAGCCAACGCTTTAGAACCTCCAGCTCGGCTTCTTCCTTGCGAGCCAGATCGTCGCGGTTGCCTTTGCGGTATAAATCGATCGCTTCACCTCTTTGCTTGCAAAGAGTGGCAATGATGCGGTGGATTTCTTCGAGGCGAAGCGACCTCTGAAGTTTTATTTCCTCGTTGTGAACGGCGGCCAAAACAAGACGAAGGGTTGAGAGCGTCACGGCGTCGCCGCTCTTCATGGCGCTCTTAACCGCTTCTTTTATTTCATTCTGAAGTTCCACGAAACGACATTCACGCTACGCTAAAAGGAATGGCGCACCCGACGCATGGCGCGCTTTTTCGCCGCAATCGCCTTCTTCTTCTTTTTGACGCTGGGTTTTTCGTAGTGCTCGCGCTTGCGCAGTTCGGCCAGAATACCCGCTTTCTCGCATAATTTCTTGAAGCGTCGAATGGCGCTCTCGATGGATTCGTTTTCTCGAACTCGAACTCCAGTCATAAACTTACATCACCCCCGATCACCGACGGATCGTGCCGTGTGTTTGCCCGGCGGTAATTCTAGCGCATTTCCGTTCCAAGTCAAGCAATTCACCTTAAAAATGAACGGTTTGGAGGTAATTGGCTAACTCGCTGGACGATTCATGAACGCTCGTATGAAGTATTTTATCGAAAAGTTAGTTTGGAAAATTTTTCGGGAAAATCTGAAATCAAACCTTGCACGCCCATTCCACTCAGTGCTTGCATCTCGCGAACGTCATTCACGGTCCAAACGTAAACATCGAGGCCTTCTTCCCACGCCTGCACTAAGACCTCGCGCGTCGCGAGTTGCTTTTGCACGTGAACCGATCGCGCGGTCACGCCTCGTGCTGCTTCGAGCCAATTGCGCTGCAGCGGCGAACCGACAATCAGTCCGATGTTTGCGTCCGGCGCCAACTGCCGCAAGCGCGCCAGAACGCCGTAGTCGAAGGAAGAAAATGTCGTGCGCTCAAAGTAGTCATAGTGGCTCACGCTGAACAAAACCTTGAGCTCTATGCCGGGCACTGAATCCTGATATGATTTAATCTCAACACAAAGATCGGCATTGCCGGCAATCGACTCCAGCGCCTCCTCGAACGTAAGGATGCGCTCCCCGGCAAAGACTCGTCC
>Ga0075425_100007585_pt1 | contig 11476 bp, 5 predicted proteins | sample SoiMethybrSBSTD4_FD_75300 | JGI IMG/M metagenome (GOLD analysis project Ga0075425, IMG submission 75300) | Bulk soil microbial communities from a Populus tree surrounding site in Tennessee, USA - Soil MetaG P. TD hybrid SBSTD4 | ecosystem: Environmental > Terrestrial > Soil > Tree plantation...
ACTCGACGGCTGGTTAGGGCTTCTATTACCGACGCCTGTTGGGCTTCTGGTCGTAATGTGAAGGAATATTACCGATGTGTGGGATAGGAGGATGGCTTGGATTCATACCGGACGGTCGCGAATACGCTATGCGGATGGTCCAAAGACTAAATCACCGCGGTCCAGATGCATATGGTATTCGATCATGGTCTGACGCGACCCTAGTTCATACGCGGTTGAGCATCATTGATCTCAGCTCAACGGGAGCGCAACCGATGGCAAACGAAGATGGCACCGTGTGGACCATCTTCAACGGTGAGATTTACAATCATAAGGAGCTGCGACATAGACTTGAAACCAGGGGTCACATCTTTAAAGGCCATGCAGACACTGAGGTATTGCCTCACCTTTACGAGGAAGAGGGATCAGAGTTTGTTAGCAGCTTGCGCGGGATGTTTGCGCTGGCGATTTATGATGTAGATAAACATCTATTGATATTGGCCCGCGACCGCTTCGGGATCAAACCGTTGTTCTTCGCGCCGGGAAAGTACTCTCTGGCATTCGCCAGTGAAATCAGGGCACTACTCGAACTACCTGAAATCGATGATCGGCCGGATAGGCAAGCCATTTATGATTTTGCCGCGCTCTTCTACATTCCTGCACCGGAGACATTCTACAGGGGGATTCGGGCGGTTCAACCAGGTGAAGTTTTGGAGGTTCATCTTGACGGGAATAATGTTGTTTGGAAAGCACATCCCTTTTATCGATGGTCAATTGCACCCGATCCAACCCTCACGTTAGATCAAGCCGCGGACCGGGCGGACGCTTTAATAACAGCGGCTGTTCGCCGCCAGCTGGAAAGCGATGTCCCACTAGGTGCATTACTCAGCGGGGGGATAGATTCATCTTTGATCAGTGTCTCCGCTCAGAGCGCACTGAGCGGACTGGTAGGAGCCACCGAGGCGAACGAAAATGGTGGGGAGCTTCGAACCTTCAATGTACGCTTCTCAGAACAAGAGTATGACGAAACGTGGGCTGCAGTGACCGTAGCAAAGGAGATTGGCAGTCATCACGAAACGCTAGATATGGATCGAGTCGCGGGGAACTGGGATGATCTGACCGACCTCCTCCTACACGCGGGCCAGCCGTTTGCTGATACTTCATTATTCGCTGTGAATGCCATTTGCCGGCTCATGCGGAGACGTGTGACAGTCGCTCTTTCGGGGGATGGGGGGGATGAAGCATTTGGCGGCTATGACATATATTGGAGAATTGCGCGGATCGCCGCATTGCAAAAATTGCCCTTCTTTATTGCGCGTGGCCTCTACGGGATCGGTGCGGTCATGGGTTTGTCGGGCCTTGTACAAAAACGTTTGCCGGAAAGGCTTCAGGAAATAACACTAGCGGACGATACGGCTCTTGTTCAAAGTCTGTTTTGCTGGATCAATGAAGAAGAACATAGAAGGCTGTGCAGTGACACAGATCTCCTGCCGGTTCGCCGGTTATTCGAGCCACAGTGGAATTATCATTTACCCCGACGGGCCTCTCACTTACAACGGCTTTCTGCACGTGCAACCGAGGTCAACAGCCGTTTGACATTGCCTAACGATTTTCTTTTCAAAGTGGACACTGGGAGTATGAAGGAAAGTGTAGAGATACGGGTCCCTATGCTTGATGAAGATCTATTCAATTTTGGTCTCTCACTGCCCCATAAACTCAAGGCGAAGGGTAAAACTTGCAAGAGGGTGTTACGCGCCGTCGCTAAACGTAAATTGCCTTCGCTCATTGCGAGTAAACCTAAACGGGGGTTTGCAATACCAATTGATTCCTGGATAGATGCGAAGTGCAAGGCAGAGTTAAAAGATGTTCTCCTTGGTCCATCCAGTTCTCTGCCCGAAGTCTTTTCTCCAAAAGTTTATAGACCTCTCGTAGAAAGCTTTTATAAGGGCTACACCAGCCCCAGCATGTCGCGCGGAAAACTCTATCAAATGGCGATCATGCTGCTTTCTCTTCACTTGGCGCTATCTCGAAGAAACTCAAGGAGTATCCGCTCAAATTCACAGGCTGGCGGCAACATGGGGTTCGAAAGCAGCCTTAGTTAATCTCCATAGAGTAGCGATCAGAGTAGCGATCCAAGAATAAGGACGGGCTCCTGGTCTCGTACGGATTTATCATTTTCTCAGGGTCGTGCGGACAGATGGCCGAATTGATGGGTACATGCGTATTCTTGCAGTAACGAACCTCTATCCCACATCCGGCGCACCCTCATCGGGTGTGTTTATCGAGCAACAGATTAAAAGTTTAAGGCAAATTGGGTTAGAGGTTGATGTATTTTTCATAGATCGTCACCGTTTGGGAATGAGGGTCTATTTTTTTTTGGCGTCGCATCTTCTTTTAAAGATCTCGAAATTTAAACCCGATCTAATTCACGTCATGTATGGCGGCATTATGGCTGAAAGGATCACGCACCATATAAAAAACATACCGGTCGTTGTTACCTTTCACGGTTCCGATCTTCTCGGCGAAAAATTATCAGGCCCTGTCAGGCAGATGATTGCAGGTTTGGGGGTAAGGTGCTCTGGAAGAGCGGCTAAACGCGCTAGGGGCATCATAGTCGTGTCCAGAGTTTTGCTGGCTGCATTGCCCAGAGAAATCGATCAATCAAAGGTCAAAGTAATCCCTTGCGGTATTGATTTAGATCGATTCAAACCACTCGATAAAAATATCTGTCGTGCGAGATTAGGATGGGATGCGAATCGCTTCCACGTTCTGTTTTCTGGCTCACGTGATCCTGTCAAAAGGCCCGGCTTAGCTCGGGCCGCGGCCGAGAACTTATGTCGTTGTGGAATTAACGCCGAAATACACTACCTCCGCGACATTTCGAATGCCGAAGTCGGTGCGTGGCTAAATGCGAGTGACGTAGCTCTTCTCACTTCTTTGCATGAAGGCTCCCCAACGATAATCAAAGAAGCGCTAGCCTGTAACCTGCCGGTGGTTTCGGTAGATGTGGGTGACGTCGCTGAGCGACTTCAGGGAATCGAGGGCTGCTATATCGCCCTTCCAGAACCAGGCGATATAGCGACTAAGCTGTCGTGGGTATATAGCGGCCGCCGGCGAGTTGAGGGTCGCGTGAGTGTACGAGCGCTCTCGCTCGAGTGCATTGCGCGACAGCTTAAAGAGACGTACGAGGCAATTCTAGGATGGCCAGCAGATACGACGAGATCACAAGAATTGGTGCAGTCCTCTTGAAACGATTCACGCGAAGCCTAGCTTGAGCCGGCAGTAAATTGTGGACCGGCCAATTACTCGAACAATGCCAAATGATCAATTGCAGACTGAGTTAGACCGTTACTACTCTTATGGCACGGATACATTTGTAAGATATACCCATCGCCTGAGGATCAATGAAATACAAAAATTAATAATTGAGATAGCCAATTGTCGGGTACGAGGTGAACGAAGCCGTGGCCTAGATGCAGGATGTAGCTATGGTGTGTACTCAATAATGCTCGCGGAAGCCGGCTACGATGTTATTGGAATCGACATTGATCGAAAAGAAATCGACTGGGCTCGTCGGTGGGCTCGGGAGAGAGAGTTGGAAAACAAAATTACATTCCAACTCGGAGATCTGCACAAATTGAGTTTTCGAGATGGTACATTCGACTTGGTTGTGTGTTCAGAGGTCTTGGAACACCTGGATGATTCACAGCTCGGGGCCAGTGAACTGTTTCGAATTTTAAGACCAAATGGTATGGCAATTATTTCTATGCCGAACATTGCGTGCTTGTTTGGAATGATGCAATGGGCATATCGGAAAACGGGACTGCGCTCGCTGCTGGGCAAGCCTCCACTGAATCTGCATCAAATTCAGCACTCACGCTATTGGTTCGGTAATATAATTCAACTTTTGAAAGCCAGTGGTTTTGCGATTGAAAAAACGTGCAGTACCTCTCATGTTCCCTATTTGTGGACAATCGACGAATTTTTAGGAACAGTTACCAGAATGCCTGCAATTGCTAGTAAAGTGGACACTACAATAGCTCGTTTGCCCGTTGTGAAATATCTTGGATTCAATTTTATTATTACAGCCAGGAAGCCTACGAAAAACGTAACGCAACGATAGTTCTCCGCGGGACCTCTTTAGATGTGATAAGCCGGACGTGAACTGTTTTTAGCGGCTCAGAACGTTTGCGCCTTTCCACGCGGGATTTGACATTGTTGGACGCGAGTGAATCGCGCGCAATACGGCATTAAACTCAAAAATCCAATCGAGTAAATGAAAAAGCCACTGATTTGTCAAATCAGCGACTTTAGCCCCGAGTATGGCGGTTCATTTATCGAAGCGCTTTTGTCTCTAGCTAGGCATTGCCGTGATAAAATGGGACTCGAAACGCTATGCCTTTTTCCCGGCGAGTCTCGGGGCAAAGCATGGCTTCAAAAATTCGACGAGGAAGGAACCAGGTATGCCTTTATCCCAAGAAGACGAACGTTTCCGTTCTATCTTGACAGCCTTCTAAGAAACAATACTCCATTGCTATTTCATAGTCACTTCTCAACGTTCGATCTGGCGGCTGTTTTCGCAAAGTTGATCTTCTACCGTAAGGCGCAAGTGGTATGGCACTTTCACAGTTCGGGAATATTAACGACTCGGCAGCGAATCAAAGACCTCTTCAAGGTCCAACTGATCGCACGCTCGTTTGTAAGTCGGTTTATTGCAGTTAGTGACGATGCATATCATTATACGATGAAGCGTGGATATCTCCGGAACAATACGTCACTAGTCTACAATGGTATTAATACGTCGCGCTTTTATTTCCATGCTTTCAATCGACAACGGATTCGAAACTCTCTCGGCGTAAAGGGTGACCAAGTCGTCTTTTTATTGCTGGGGTGGGACCCTTTCCGAAAGGGTGTAGATCTTTTCATCAGAGCCGCCGAGGCAACCGCCCGGGCTCATCAATCCGCTGTTTTTCTGATCGTTGGAAGAAAGGAGACTAAGGAGTTTGTATCCCGTTGCGAGGGGCTCTCGAGTTTAGGAACTTCTCTCCGAGTGATCGATCCAGTGATTGATTTCCCTCTGTTTTTGTCCGGTATAGACGTATTCGTTTCGCCGAGTCGCAGAGAGGGCTTGAGTTATGCTGTTCTAGAAGCAATGGCTGCGGGAAGGGTCATTATAAGCTCGGACTCACCGGGTGTGCGCTCCACGTATGCAAACTCAGCGGGAGTATGGATTTTTCCTCAGGAGGATTGGAAAAGGCTGGCCCAGCTCTTCCGCATGGCGTGTGAGTTTTCTGCGCTCGAATGGACAAATTTCGGAAGGCTCAACAGCGAATATGTGGCCGAGCACCACTCACTCGAGACGTGGACGAAGTGTATAGCTGGGATCTATGGTGAGCTCATTGGAAATGAGAGCGGTTGAACCTAGTTGTCTTCCTGTGGTCAATTTTGCAAGTCAGCTGTTTGCCACAAAAGCTTTGAGCGAAAAATTAATTATTCCTGTATTCGTATGCTCCAGCATCGTAAGCGACGCCCTGTGGGCGGGCCACACCATCCATATCAGGACCGACTTCGACAAGTGTCATTCCCATGTCAATAGCGGCGCTCCCGGCTTGGAGGTGGAAATCTCCGCTTGTCGGACTTGAGAAATTCGGATCCACGGTAGTCAAGTTGTTCGAGGTTACACCGGGAGCACCGCTTACGTCGACAATGGCCGAGCTGTTTTGCCAGCAGATATTATTGCGAATATAGGTAGACGAGCTGGTTTTGCCGTTGTACACACAATACCCGCCATCGCCGCCGCCAGCATTGTTGTAGATAGTATTGTTGTAAATAAGCGTGTTGCTTGCACTGTAGTCGGCCCGGATACCCTGTTTGTTATTCCAGACCAGATTATTGTACACCTTATTGTCCGATCCGGACGTGACAATAATACCGCTTGTGTATGGAGAAACTCCGGCGGCGCCACCTTTGCCGTTATCGTATACTTTATTAAATCTGATGATGTTGTTGGAAGCCGATCGGTAATCATAGCCATTGTAAATGTGGATGCCGAAACCTTCGTTGTTATAGATGGAATTCTGTTCGATCAGGGCATTATCAGTTTCATGATAAATCCCATGGCAACTGCCCGCTGCGCCGCAATAGAAGCCATTGTCATGGATTCTATTGTTTATAAACTGATGGCCAGTGCCGAAGCTAAGAATACCTTGTCCGGGGGCGTTCTTGATTTCACAATTTGTAATCCGAATGTAACGCGCGGACCTAGCTTGGTCCGTATCCCAATCCAATTTAACTGCTTCGCCGCCGAGCGAACGAGAAAGATTTATTCCGTCTAAAACGAGGCCGTCAATTGCGATAAACTGTTTATCGTCTCCAAAGCGTACGACGCGTGAACTACCCGACGGTCGGAGGGTTACAGAGTCTCCAGGCTTACTCTTGATTGTCGTCACATTGCTCCAAGAGGTTCCACTCGGCACACCATTAGGAAGACTTTCTGTGTAAGTCCCAGAACTGACGATGAGAGTATCACCAGAAGACATCATTCCTGTAGCTTTGCTAAGGGTTAAGCAAGGCGATGTCGAAGAACAGCTATTCGCATCGTTGCCTGTCTTGGCGACATAATACGTGCGTGTATTTTCGGCGATTGTGAAAAAAGCCGAAGCCATGGTGCTTGGGCTATATCCGCTCATGTAGGCTTTCGCGTTCAGAGTCGCCGAGTTGGTAACACTCATCGCACCGGTATACAGGCTCGATGATTGCGTTGGTGTCGAGCCGTCCGTTGTGTAGTAGATCGAAGCCCCAGGGGTGGCGGTTTGCAGTGCCACGGAAACTGAACCCGAAAAATTTCCGCCATTTGGGGTAATGGTCGGCGTTGCGACTGTTAATGCAATACCGGCAGTAATGCTGAGTGCAAATGACGTTGTCTTTGTCACGCCGCCTCCCGTACCCGAAACGGTAATTGAATAGCTGCCGGTGGGTGTGGACCCGCTGGTACCTATAGTTAATATCGTCGAGCAGGTGGGAGTACAAGTGGTTGATGAAAAAGATGCGGTTGTGCCAGACGGAAGGCCAGCAACGGAGAAGGAAATGGATTGCGCGCTGCCGGACAACAAGCTGGCAGTGGTTGTATTTTTTCCGGAAGACCCGGCTATTGCCGAGATTGTACCCGAATTGGCCAAAGCAAAATCGAATGATGGAGTCGTCCGAGCATTTTGGCCGTAAATCGATTGAATCTCTGAGCTGGTAAGCGCTCGGTTGTAGACTCGAACTTCATCGATCAGCCCCTTGAAAAATTCCCCGTATTCGCTTGCTCCGATCTGAAGCGTTCCCGGCGTAGGCGAAATTTGTTCGGATGCCGTTGACGAGGCCACTGAAACGCCGTTTCGATACAGTGTTAAAGTTAAACCATCGTAGGCCAGACTGATGTTCGTCCACGTATTCGCAGGAATTGAGATTGAGTCGCAGACGATATTATTATCTACACCACTGAATCCCCCGAGAGGAGTGCCGTCGCCGCAATATCCGACAACACTGGAGTAAAGGTAGTATCTATAATTCTTTACCAAGATGGAACGAAAATCTGCAAATGGCGTCGCTGGGTTGACCCAAGCCGAAAGGGTATATGGACCGGTTAGATCGAGACTGTTGGAATCCGGTACAAGTACGTTGTTATTACTTCCGTTAAAATATAAAGCCTTGCCGGCGATGCCGGTGGACCACTGAGGGCCGTTAACTAAAGTTCCGTGATTCCCATTTCCCGAAGAGTCGCTGGCGGTTATTCCGGTGCCTTCGTCAAATTTCCAGTAGGCAACAAGATCCGATTGGAACGTCGCACTCCCTTCGGCGCTCTGGTTATATCCGCTCTTGAATGCTTTCGCTCGTATCGTAGCGCTGCGAGTAAGATTGAATGTGCCAGCATACAAAATTGAGGATGTTGTTGGAGTAGACCCATCCAATGTGTAATAGATCGACGCTCCCGATGTCGGTGTGGCCATGCTGACAGCGATCGAAGTTATGAAATTTCCGCCGTTCGGTGTGATTGTAGGCGTAGCCACTGTCGAAATAACTGCCGGAGCGGTTACGCTCAGGGTAAAACTCGTAGTCCTAGTGACGCCGCCGCCTGTAGCATTAACAGTAATGGAAAAATTGCCGGTTGGTGTTGATCCGGTTGTGGTGATGTTAAGGACGGTTGAGCATGTGGGACTGGGACTGCACGAACCCGGGGAAAACGAAGCTGAAGCGCCGGCAGGAACACCGGAGAAGACGCTGAATAAGACTGCTTGAGCGCTGCCGGTTGCCAATGTCGCGCTGATCGTATTGCTGACCGAAGCACCAGCCATGACCGAAACATTACGGGCGCTATTAAGCGTGAAGTCGAAGCTACTGGTTTTAGAGAACCACGCCTTGGCTTCGGGACTTGGGTTCGCATTGTTCTTGACAGCCGTCGCCTTGAGCCATCCGTCGGTAGAAACCGTTATCGGGCCTGAATACTTTTTAGATGTTTGTGTGGGAGACGAACCATCGGTGGGAGGCAAACCATCGGTCGTGTAATAGATTGTTGCGCCCGGAGTGGCGCTCGCCAGCGATACCGAAACTGCGCCCGCGAATGCTCCGCCGTCGGGTGTTATCGTTGGCGTGCTGGCGGTCGTTTTCTTGGAGCTACTGCCACTGGTTGACGTTGAAGTCATCGAGAGGCTAGTCGCAGTCGACGTGCTGCTCGTGATAGTGCTGGTGGGGCTAGCGGATGTCGTCGTGAGCGCGGTCGATAATTGACGCTGGACCAACAGATGAAGAACGGTTTCTCCTTTGAACGGCGACACCAGCGTTACTCGGCCACCGCCGTTCACGGTAGTGCCTGCGCTTGTCTGCCCGCTTGCAGGATCGAACCAAGCGGTCAAAAAATTCTGCTGTGCTCCCGATAGATCCACAGTTACAGAACCGCCGATGGGCAAGTAGACCAGGTATTCGGCACCCGATTTCAGCAAGCAATATCCGGTCGAGCACACTAAATCGCTTGGCGTCATCATGACGAGGTTGATCATTTGAGAATAGGCGAGAGTTTGAGTGATCGAGCCATGTACGGCGTCGGCAATTCCCGGGGTGAGCGAGTCCGGCTCCTTATCGACGATGTTAAAGCCGCGAGCAAAGCGTTTCCAAACTGATTGATGTCCCGAGCTAGTGTCAAGCAAATTGGAGCCGGGTTGTACAAAGAGAACCTTGCCTCCGGCGGCCACAGGAGGATTAAGATCCGCTCCAAAGAAAGCGATCCAATCCGCCGGGCTGTTAAACACACTGTCGCTGGTTCCGGCCGGCGCATTAATACCGACGGGATGCTGGTTCCTTTTATTCGCCTGATAGTTTTTCAAGTAGTTGATGATGTAGGACTGCCATGCGTAATCTCCGAGTGGGCTATCACCGCTGATTTCGTAAAGCACATTGTCCAGGTCATTTAGGGTATCGACAATTTTGCGAATGTAAGCTTCCTGTAGAGAGGTGATTGCGGGGATCGTGAGAGTAAAGGCTTCGGCGCCAATGCCATCACCGTTCGTGTCTCCGTTGATTCGATTAACATTATTATCGCGGTTGAACGGATTAGCATACCAGGGATTGTCTTGTTTGATCTTCGATTGCGAGTCGAGACTTTGGAACAGAACAACGGAAACATAAATCCCGCGCTCCGCCGCTGCGACTACTCGGGCGCGCAACTGGTCGAAATAATCTTGATTCAATCGGCGCAAATCGAACTTGCTACCGCCGTCAAGCGCCTGTCCTCGGCCGCTTCTTTCGTACGGGAGCGTCGTCATGGGCGTTGCCGCCGAAGAAGGTGTTTGCTCCCAAGCCCATAGCCGTGTGAAGTTGTGTTTTTGTTGGCGCAGGTAATCGAGATAAGCGGTGAAATCCTTTGTGCCAAGCTCGATTTGTTGAGGATCTATATAAGTTCCGGCGAGGTAGACGGGCGCTCCGGTTGAATCAAAGAAGTAGCGCGAATTGAGGGCATTGACGCTGAGAGGTCCAGCGCCGGAAGCATTCGCGGCAAGAAAGAGCGTGCTCAAAACAAAAACGACTGCAAGAAATCGACTTTGCCCGGTGAGCTGTTTCGATAGGAAAGGCTTTCCGGAAAACGAACATCTGGACATGAAGCACACTCCTCATAAGTCGGAACCCAAACCGGAGTGGCTTCTCGCCTCTCTTCGGTAACCCGGCTATCAGAATTTCTGACCCGTGGCTTTGCGTCCCAGCCTCGCGGCTGGTTTGCCTTTTCGGAGAGGGTCCCAAATCAAAATGTTTTTTAGTTTCGCGAGCAAGGCGAGTGCCAGAAGGCGATAAATAACCCAGGTTGTCTGTTTTAGTCACATCTTGGTGGCAAATTGAGTCCGTTTATCGTGATCCCCTTGGAGTACTTCCAGCTTGCTTGTTTTTGAGTGTCCGCAGCGGACACATTTGTTCAAGACATTAAAGGATCGATCCCGTGTTTTCGTTCATCCTATGAAGCGACTCCTGATGTTCAACCAAGATCATTGTCAATCAGAGGCTTCATTTGTCATTTCTGGTGATTTGGTCATCAAGACTCGAAAAAGAATTCTCAGGCCGGAGCAGGGCCCGCAATTTACGTGGGACTAACTAAGTGATGGAAAATACCGCTTCATTACCAATTCAGTCGCGAAATATTCGGAAAACAGCGCACGGGTTGTTGTTAGCCGCCGTCGCTCTAACTTTGCTAACCGGTCTAGTAATTTCATTCGTGATTTTTCCGAGCGTTACGAACTTGGTTGGATTAGAAAACTACGGCGATGGGTGGGCTCAAATCGGAGAAAACATCGTTCAAGGCAACGGTTTCGTTTTTAATCCAGACTCACCATCAACATTCATGACCGGCCATTTAAAAAGGGAACCAGGCTATTCACTCTTTCTTGCTTTCATCTTGGCGACGTTTGGCAAGCTAGATCCGTACATGATGTTTTTTCAATCCATCATAAATGCGTTAACCTGCTTTGTCTTATACTTTGTAGTCGCAAAAATCTTTGGCGGACGTGTGGGATTGCTGTCTTGCTTCCTCTATGCACTGTATCCGTTCGCATCTTGGTACGTGCCGCGAATAGCCTACGAATCGCTCCTCGGATTGATGATTACGTTACTTGCATTGAGCCTTGTAAGACTATTTGAGCGTCTTTCGCTTAACCGAGATCTGCTGGTGGGGGTAGTCTTGGGAGGGACGGTCCTATGCCGCGGTATATTTTTACTCTTTCCAGTGGCCTTGTTAGTTGGTTTGATTATTCGCTTCGGAATTAAAAATGCGCGCGTGGTGGGCCATTGGTCATTAATTAATCTGATCATGTTGGTGATTCTATCTCCGTGGGTAATTAGAAATTACATAATTTCACGTGAATTTGTTCCAACCACTACGCAGGGAGGGGTATCCTATTTCATCGGAAACAAGATTGCGGAGTATTACACCTTACGTGCAAACACCGCCGGCCTGCGTCCCGAACAAGAAGGC
>Ga0075425_100007586_pt1 | contig 11476 bp, 9 predicted proteins | sample SoiMethybrSBSTD4_FD_75300 | JGI IMG/M metagenome (GOLD analysis project Ga0075425, IMG submission 75300) | Bulk soil microbial communities from a Populus tree surrounding site in Tennessee, USA - Soil MetaG P. TD hybrid SBSTD4 | ecosystem: Environmental > Terrestrial > Soil > Tree plantation...
GAAAAGTAGTAGTCCCGGTCAGGCATCCCGAGTCCGCCTTGAAGCAGGTAGGGATAGCTGCGCGACGGATCCGTCAAGCCTTGCGTAATCCATACGCCAAACAGATTCTCAGTTTGGAAGTTTGTATTGTTCAGCGGATCGACATCCGCCCGAAGATTGCCCCCGATCGCCTGCGCGAGAGCGCGCCGATCCGATATCGATGCAATGGCGTCCAGCTGCGGCTTCAGCGGAGCGATTCCCTTGGATTCGATTGTCGCCTCGTCCATGTAGCTGGTGTAGAAGTCACCCACCTTTCGTTGCTCATCAGTAGCGTTTGCGGCGGCGTTTGCGGATTCCTGAATTATGGCAACGGTACGCTTGCGCGTATCGTCAGCCAGCATAGTAGACACTCCATAACTTGACTTGTCTTCCGGTATTTCAGTCGCCTTCAGCCATCCTCCATTGGCGTACTGATTGAAATCGTCGCCGGGCGGAACCGACTTATCCATGCCCGCGACATCGATTCCGGTTTTCGTACTTGCCGTGTCTGCGGGCGGTGACGCCTTGCAGGCTGCGGCCGAACCAACCAACGCTCCAAGGATGACGGCGGTCAGTCGACGTGAGCGGAACTTGATGCTCATGACAAACTCCGAAGCGTCTCTATCAATCGCTTTAATTCCATTTTCGCATCGGCCAATGCGGCTGGAGCATATTGCAGTTTCTTTTCACGTCCGAGGAGTTCCAGCCGACGGGCCGCGCTGAAGGCGCGGCTTGTTTCGAAATTTCCGATGGATCCTTTTAATGCATGGGCCGTTTCCTTGAGTCGCCCGGCGTCGCCTCGCTTTATCGCTCGCTCGATGCGAGACATTAATTTTGGCGCGTCGGTGACAAACACATCCACCAGTTCTCGAACAAGTTTTTCGTTTCCGCCGAGCCCCGCCAGCAGGGAAGCGGTATTGAGAGCCGGCGCCGCAAAAGGCTCCAGAACGCGACGAAGTTGCTCCACATGAATCGGCTTGCAAATGAAATCGTCCATTCCGGATCTGAGCGCATTTTCCCTACTGCTGCTCATCGCGTGGGCTGTCATGGCGATGATCGGTATATGCTCCCCACTCTGCTTTTCTGATTCTCGAATCGCTGCTGTCGTTTGAATGCCTCCCATCAGTGGCATCTGTATATCCATGAGAACGAGATCGAATCGGCGCCGTTCCAAGATTCGCAGTGCCACCCGCCCGTTGGAAGCAATTGTTGGGCGGTGCCCAAGCTTTCGTAATAGCAAACGCGCAAGCTTTTGATTAACGGCGTTGTCCTCGACAACGAGAACCTTCAACGGTATGGGTTTGACGTTTCCCGGCGTCGTCTGCAACTTTGGCGGCTCTGAAATAGCATCCCGGGGCGGACCGATACCGAACGGCAGCTCAAAAGAGAATGTAGTGCCCTTTTTAGGCGCGCTTTGAACGGAGATCTGCCCTCCCATGAGCTGTATCAGTTGATTGCAGATCGAAAGACCTAGACCAGTGCCACCATATTTACGTGTGATCGAGGCATCGGCTTGTGCAAATGCGTCGAAAATGACCTTCTGTTTGTCGAGCGGAATACCAATGCCCGTATCCGTGACGGAACATTTAAGAATGACATTCTGCGCGGTTACCGTCTTCACTCGGACGCAGACTGTCACTTGGCCTTTGGTGGTGAATTTGATTGCATTACCGACAAGATTGACCAGCACTTGACGGAAACGGTTTGGATCGCCGATCAAGTTGTTGGGCGTTTCAGTCTGAATGTCGGTCGAGAGTTTCAATACGGCAGGATCTGCGCGGAAAGCTAACATGCGCACGACGTCTTGGACCGTTTCGCGGAGGCGAAACTCTACCCGCTCGATGCGTAATTTCTGTGCCTCGATTTTAGACAGATCTAAGACGTCATCGAGCAATGCCAGTAGTGCTTCCGCGGACTGTCTCACTGTTTCTAGATGTTGTCGCTGCTCCGACGACAACTTCGAATCGAGTACCAAATCCGTCATCCCGATAATGCTGTTCATCGGTGTGCGGATTTCGTGGCTCATGTTCGCGAGAAATGCGCTTTTCGCACGGTTCGCAGCTTCCGCTTCAATTCGCGAACGCTCCAGCTCGAGCTGTGTCTTCTTTCCTTCCGTAATGTCCCGCGCGACGGCATAAATCATCTTTCCTTCGACATGTGGTCGAGACATCCAGGACAGCCAACGGTAAGAGCCGTCTTTAGCACGGTATCTGTTCTGGAACCGAATCACTTCGACGCCTTCTCCCAAAGTGTCGCCCGCGTGAATGGTCTTCTCAATGTCATCAGGATGTACAAAGTCGAGCCAGGGTCGAGAGGTAAGCTCTTCGGCCGTGTATCCAAGAACGCGTTCCCATGCCGGATTGACTACTTTGAAGTATCCATCGAAACCCCCGATACAAAGCATGTCAAGTGCAAGCTGAAACAAACGCTGGAGTTCCTCAGCCGTCGCCAGCCTACGATTTTTCTTTTGCGTCTGTGGGGGCATTCCGCGCACTATACCTTTCAGATGGCATCTCCACAACCAATGAAGACGAAAAGGCACATCCTCGTTGTCGATGATGACCGGACCCTGCGCCACGCGCTCGTCACATTGCTGGAGTCTGCTGGATTCCAAGTCACGCCGGCGGCCGACGGAGCTGCTGCGGTGACGCAGATTCACAAGCGCGATTTCGATCTTGTTATCCTGGATCTTGGGCTGCCCCGCATAAGCGGAATAGACGTGCTCGCGGAATTAAAGAAGCTTCCATCACCGCCCCGCGTCATTGTTGTAACGGCTGATGACACTCCAACAACGGTTATTCGGGCGATTCGTGAGAACGCATACCAATACATCGTGAAGCCGACTGCTCCCGCCACAATCGTGGAACTGGCTCAACGAGTTTTCACTACCGGCACATTGCGGCCCATAAAAGTTGTGTCGGCTCGGGCGGAGTGGCTCGAGTTGCTCGTGCCATGCGATCTGGAAACCGCAGAACGCATTCAGGGTTTCATAGAAAAACTGGACGCGGATTTACCTGTCGCTGTTCGCGATGCGATTGGACAAGCCTTTAGGGAACTACTGATGAATGCTGTCGAATGGGGTGGCCAGTTGGATCCGGATCGGACCGTGCGTATCGCCTGCCTGCGTACCAATCGGATGATCCTTTATCGTATTGCGGATCCTGGCCAGGGTTTTTCGCCGGAGAAGCTCGCGCATGCCGCAATTAGCAACGCGGTCGATGAACCGTATGCCCACATGCGAGTCCGGGAAGAGAAAGGCCTCCGTCCTGGAGGATTCGGACTTCTGATGACGCGCACGTTGGTCGACGAACTAATCTACAACGAAGCACACAACGAAGTCGTTTTCGTCAAATACGTCGACCGTTAAAACGAACCTGTCGCGCCCGCTCCGCCGCTTCGCCCCCCTTCCGATTTGAACATTTCCGAATGTGTCGGGGCGCCTGCGGCGGCCGGGTTGGTCGCAAAACCCGATATCGTTGCAGCCATAGAAATCGCTCTGCTATCGGAGCGCAATATTCGTGATGCAGTGAAGCCGAGGCGCAGTGCGTCTTGACCTTGACTCAACCATCGCCGCACCACTAGCGAAATTGTAAGGAGTGCCACTCCAAACAGGATCGGATCCCAGGTTTGTGGCATCGCACTCAAATACGCTTTATTCGAGATGAAAGTCAGGAGCCCCATGGCCAGGGAGACGTCGAGAAGCGTCCGATCTTTATCTCTTAATGCGAGGGCGATTCCGATTGCCGGTAGCGCCCAGACGGTGATGTAAGTGAACGAGTAAAAGGTTGGGGGCACGACAGAGCTGCCGAGATATTTCGGTATGAGATGAAGATTCAGAACGGCATAAACACCTGCCCATGCCAACGACTGAATGATGTTGTACTCATCTCCCGGGAACTCGTCTTCGTAGTCTCGCCGCTTGATTCGGGAAAGAGTCAGCACAGCAGCGAAGATTCCGGCGGATGCTAACCGCTGGACGAAGCCGGGCAGGTCTGTTTCAAACGGTGCAAAGCCAATGCACAACACGGAGGCGGCTACAGCGTAGACGTACCCAAAGCGCAAATAGGCGACGAAGGCAGTGACGGATGCGACGATCAGGGCGAACAACTCCGGTGCCCATCGATGCATGCCGTTGATCGTATCCGAGACGAACAAGAAAGACCCAATGACGGCGAACACCACCGCCATGCATACCGCCGCTTCCTCAAGACCAAAACGATACAATCGGCGGCGCTCAACGAGAATTTCTGCAACGCCAAAACAAATGCAAGCGCTGACAAAGCAGATCATTTGAATCATATTGCCGCCGGCCTTGAAAATGACAGCGACCAGCAGTACAGACGCGGAAATAATGAGAACGCCGAATGCAAAGAGAATCAACCGGAGAAACAGATTCGTCCGGCGTAATTCGACTCGCAATTGAGGCAAGATACTTTCGAGCTGTTGGGCTTCAATTATTCCGGAACGCGTCCATTCACGTACCAGACGTTCTAGGCGAATGTTCTTCTCCTGTGTCTCTGTGTACTTTCTCATGCCGTTCGGCCAAGGCGTCGCGCAAGCTTCGCGATCAATGCGATTACTGCTATTCCCGTTAGGATGAAATATGCGAGCACGGGCGCCAGTTCTCGAGCGCTCCTGAGCAACTCGATGCTCAACCCGATGTACCCATAAATGGTTCCATAAACGACAAATGCAAACCGTCTAAAGCGGATCCCCATTAAGATCGAAAGACCCGACAAACCTATGAGCACTGCGAAGAAGATCAGTGGATGTTGTTCAGAAGCAATTCCCGAAACTAGTGCGACGAAGGCTGCGTTAGCAGCGACGTGGAGATATGTTTCGAAGAAATGTTTCTTGAGTCTTCGCTGAAAGAGTCCGGCACCTGCCAAGGCGACAACGGTAGCGTAAAGGAGTCCTGCCAACTGCAGCTGTTCGGACTTAATGAATTCGAATCTGGAAACTCTAATTCCGAACCAGCCGGCGAGCGAAGAAAGCGCAAGGGATAAGACGAAACGATTGTCGAATCGGTAGGCTAAGCCGAAGAACGTTGCGGTGGAAAACAGCAAATAGTTCGGCCAGTGATCGCGCAGGATTTCGAATCGGAATTCGAGGTAGCTCAATTCAACTGAGAAGACGAGGCAGGCTAGATAGATTACGTAATCAAGGACCAGATTGGGCGATTCGGTTTCAAGGTTGGAATACGCTGGCGCTTTTGAAAAGCAATAAGTAAGGCATGCGGCGAGGATCAGAGAGAGCGCAGCCAGTATGAACGTATCGCCGAGGCTGTTGAAGTATGTCTGCACTGTCCATCCCAGCCCGCCGGCCAATGCAAGCACACCGATATAGAGAAATGCGTTGATTTCGACAAATACTGAAAATCGTTCCTTATGAACGAGAGTTCGCAAGATCTCGTGTTGAGCGGCAGAGATGATGCCGGTTTCTTTCCACCCATTCAGCCGTTCAAGCGTCGTCATTAGTTCAGCGGTTTACCACGGGGTCACGGTTAACCGTCAAACTTCGGTTATGATACGGCACCGGCTATGGATCAACTGCCACTTATCGAGTTCAAGCATGTGTCCATCGTGCGTGGCCACAACAGAGTTCTAAAAGATATTTCGCTCAAGATCGGCGTTGGCGAGCATCTCGCCGTGCTCGGGCCAAACGGTTGCGGAAAGTCGACCTTCATCAAGGCGATTACACGAGAGTGCTATCCACTGATCGAAGAAGGTTCCTCCTTGCGTATTCTCGGCGAAGAGCGTTGGAACGTGGCCGAGCTGCGCACCCTACTAGGAATCGTCTCGAGTGATCTCATGTCCAGCTGCACGCGATCTGTTTCAGGGCGTGACATCGTACTCTCCGGATTTTTCTCGAGCATCGGGATTTGGCCACATCAGGAGGTCACCACGGAAATGCAAGAGCGCGCACAGCGCGCCATGGACATGTTGGAGATCTCTGATCTTGCGGATAGATTCACCGACGAGATGTCTTCTGGAGAAGCCCGGCGAATCCTGTTGGCGCGGGCACTCGTACACAATCCGCGGGCACTGATTCTGGATGAGCCAACGACGGCGCTGGATCTCTTCGCGCAACACGAGCTACGTCTGATCTTGAGAAAGCTCGCTGCTTCCGGAATCGGCATCGTTATGGTGACGCACCACGTATCGGACTTCATACCGGAAATCGAGCGAGTCGTGTTGATGGATCGCGGTCAGATCGTGGCCGATGGTCCGACACGACAGATCTTAACCGAGCCTCGTTTGTCTGCGCTCTTCAGAAGACCAGTGGAACTATTCGAGCGGGACGGCTATTACAATCTCTGGTAATAGGCGTCCGCTCGGTTACGCCAACTCCTCATTGCCTAATGAAGTACTGCTGTTTATCCATCGTGCGCGGAACCGCAATATCAAAGAAGCCGACCATCATCTCGTCATAGGTTTGGTCGCCCCAGGTCACACTGGCGTTGGGATCCGGATTGTGCGAATTCTTGTCGGAGTTGTCATACCACGCTACGGCCTGGAGCTTTGTGCCTGCCTTTAGTAGGCGCGGTATGGCGAGGCGATAGCTGAGCTGCCAGTAGAAGTCGTAGTTCACACGAAGCAGCGTTTCAACGTTCAACGGTTCGTGGACGATGTTGTACTCGAATCGCTTGCCCCGTAGATGCATGTGTGGAAAGAAACTCAGGAGCGTCGCATCATTCGGCAGGGTACCCCAAGCTTCAACCCGATAGTTGTCCGTTCGGGGAGGAATGAGGAAATGATCGTTCGTCAATTGCAGCGTCAAGACTCGTTGAGATGGAACGTCCTTAGCAAAGACGAGACCGATGGATGTCTGATCACGCGCACTGTGGCCGTTGGTCGTGTAATGCATTTGGAAGACCAGGTCGGATCCAGCAGGAACGAACTTCGCCATTCCGGCCGGCCATTGATCGGGTGAACTTCCGGGTGCATATACAAGAAGCAAGTCGCTGTCAGTCCAATGCGCTTCGTGCTGAAGGCGCGGATCAGACAGCGTTGACGCCGTAAAGGGAGTGTTCGTAGGCGCATCTCGAAGCCAAGTCGAATTCGGAGTACGAATATACACAACCCCGTGATGTACATGCGCTCGACTGCTCGGCCGAATCTCCGACATCTGTACCCATCTGTCTTTTGTGAATCCCGTCGGCACGATCTCGTACGTGTATTCCACAATTCCCCGGGCCGGGATCGAAACGGGGTTGGTCATTTGAATCACCTGGTCCGGAGGCGGAATATTCCACCCCTCGAACCACCGCTTCGCTAAGGGGCCTTCGCGCGGATCACCTGCAGGAGCTCCGGACGCAACCCATGTCTCGACAGTCTCAATTTCCGCCGGCTTCAACGAAGCATCGTTAGCAAAATGGCCATACTTGGGGTCGGCCAACCAGGGCGGCATCCTCCTCGCCCCAACCATCGAAGCAATGGGTTTGGCGTTTTGGCGTACCTGCTCATACGTAAGCAATGACATCGGACCGATTTGCCCCGGACGGTGGCACGTTTGACAATGTTGCTGCAGGATCGGCAACACGTCTTTGTAGAACGTAGGAGGAGTCCCGGCGGGACACAACACGACGACCAATGCCAAGATCGGGACTGCCGCTGCGGCGAGCTGCCAGCGCGGCCGGTTTTGAAAGATGACTTCCTTTGTTCCGTTGTGCAATGCTACCGCCGTTTCTAACACATTGGAGAAGCCGGCATGCGGATTGAGAGCTCTATACGTTCTCGTTACGTTCTCCTGGGGCTCGGCGCCACAGGACTAGTATTGCTATTGTGGCCTCTGACCGCTTCAGGGCTGCTCGAATATAAAACCTTCATGTCTCATGGGCATTGCTATCTATGGCGGCCGAATCTCATTCTCTTACACGTTACGTCCGATTCTCTGATCACGATAGCCTACTACACCATCCCTTTCACGCTCTTATACCTCGTCCGGAAAAGGAAAGATTTGCCCTTCAACTGGATGTTCGTAGCGTTCGGCGTGTTCATCATAGCTTGCGGTACCACTCATCTGCTGGAGATCGTCACGGTCTGGACACCTGTCTATTGGCTTTCGGGAGTCGTTAAGGCCATCACTGCCTTGGCGTCCGTTACGACTGCAGTGGCTCTCGTGAAACTCGCTCCGGTCATTTTGATGATTCCTGGCGTTCAAGAGTTGAAGGCCGCTAAAGAACAACTCGAACTGGAGGTGGCCGAGCGCAAAGTAACGCAAGCAAATCTGCAAGAGGCTCGCGATCAGTTGGAACGGCGTGTTGAAGAACGGACGACCGATCTCGCCAAAGCCAATGCCGAACTGGAGCAGGCTTCGCGGCTGAAAGACCAGTTTCTGGCAATGCTCTCACATGAGCTCCGAACACCACTTACGGCGATCTACGGTTGGATACACATGCTTCAGAGTGAAGCATTGGATGAGAAAACCGTTACGCGTGCTCTGGGGGTGATGGAGCGCAATGTACGTGCTCAAGCCCGCCTTGTGGACGACCTGCTGAACGTTTCTCGAATCGTTACAGGAAAACTAAAGATCGAGCCGGAATGGACGAATGCGCGCCGCATGATCGAGACAGCCGTGGAATCCATTCGTCCGGCCACAGATGCCAAGGCCATTTGCGTCGAGACGCGGATCGATCCGACTGTTTCTGCAATCTACGCCGATCCTGCTCGAATCCAGCAAGTGCTGTGGAACTTGTTGACGAACGCTGTGAAATTCACTCCACGATCAGGATTGGTTTCTCTGGTTCTTATCCAGACTTCCGGCACCATACAAATAAGTGTTGCCGATACGGGTGAAGGCATTGAACCGGACTTCCTGCCGCACGTGTTCGAGCGGTTTTCGCAGGCGGATGCGTCGCCTTCAAGAAAGCACGGAGGCCTCGGTCTGGGCCTTTCGATATCACGTCAATTGGTTGAGTTGCATGGCGGTACCATAGCCGTGTCCAGTGCCGGCCGCGACAAAGGCGCAACGTTCAAAGTTACACTACCGATTCCTGCCGTTCGACTAGATGACACGGAAAAATTGGTCAGTGAGGGCCGCACGATCGTGGGACTCCGGGTTATGATCGTGGAAGACGATCCGGATACGCGCGAGATGATTATCGAAGCGTTGCACCGCCACGGTGCTGCAGTTCTGGCGGCAAGTTCCGGAGCCGAAGCCCTTCGCATCCTGCAAGAAAACAGTCCGGATATCGTTGTCAGCGACATCGGAATGCCGGGCATGGACGGCTACGACTTGCTCAACCGGATACGTATTGATGTGATGGGCGATGTTCGGAATGTGCCCGCTATTGCGCTAACGGCGCATGCAAGCGCCGAGGATAAAGAAAAAGCCCGGCGGGCCGGTTTTGCGGACCATATCGCAAAACCCATTTCTATTTCAGAGCTTGTGTATTCAATCGCACGAGTAGCCAGAAACCAATGACCCAGCACCGTGGTGCCTGGCCCATTTAGCCCATAACCAAAACCCCTCCTCTAGGTCCAATATTCACGTGAGCAGCCCGGGATGGAACCCGGACTGCTGTTTCTCCTGAATAAAGGGGGCGGATGAGTGTCACTGTATCCGGTATAAATCCCAATGGCACAATAGATCTGCTGAAGGAACGTGCATACCTGCTCAAAGAAGGCCGACGATTCAAGGATGGCCGTAAGATAGGTCTCATCGTGGAAGGCGGCGGAATGCGGGGTGTCATATCCTGTGCCGCCTTAATGGCAATCGAAGAACTAGGTATGACCGAGGTTTTCGATGAGGTCTATGGTGCATCCTCCGGCGCTGTGAATGCTGCATATTTCCTGGCCGGCCAAGCCGCATACGCTACTGCTATCTATTATCAAAAAATCAACAACACGCGATTCATTCGACGTGTATGGCGCCGGCAGATTGTCGATATTGACGATTTATTCGATTCCGTCATTGCGCGCGAGCGTGCACTGTGCGTGGAGAAAGTCATTGCGTCGCGATCCCGCCTGTTCATTACCATCGCGGATGCCTCTACGGGTCAATCCTTCTTGGGTTTGGCTCAATCGAGCACAACACCGCTTCTCACGTTATTAAAAGCAAGCGCAGCGATCCCGCTCCTATACAATCGGCTCGTCAATGTGGACGGCCGCGAATGTCTCGATGGCGCGCTGATCAATCCCGTGCCGGTGATGGAAGCGATCGAGTCCGGCTGCACGGATCTATTGGTTTTGCTTACTCGGCCCGCCAGCTTTAGAGATCGGGCACCGAGTCTCATTGAGCGGCGACTGTTCGAGATGCGATGTGCACGCGGAAATGCACAGCTGATGGATGCCTATGTCCGCGCGCACGAACGAGAGAACATGTTGCGTGATATTGTTTTGGGGCGGCAGCCTGCCCCGGAGGGAGTCAATGTCGCAACCATCTGTCCTGAGGAGAACAGCCCGCGAATCGAACTTACGACACGCGATACCGTGCTATTGAAGGCCGCGGCGATTACCAGCGCCAAACACACCTTGAACGCATTCGACCAACCGGTCGAAGAGTTCATTGAGGTCTTGCGGCCGTACCCTGCCGTACAAGTGAATACAGATTCGATCGAAACCGAAGCTACTTTAGAGTCTTCAATGCTTCGGGTTCGCTATTGAATGTTTCGAAGACCGTCAGCAGTTTGGTTATTTGCAGGAGGTCGTGAACACGACGCGTCAGGTTCAGAAGTTTGAGCTGGCCCCCGTTATTTCTCACGGTTGTGAATGACGAAACGAGTTCGCCAAGTCCAGAGCTATCGATGTAGTCAACGTCGGAGAGATTCAGCAGGAACTTGCGGTCGCCACCGTTAAGCAGCTTTTGAATATGATCACGTAAAATCAACGTCCCTTCACCCATGGTGATTCGCCCGCTGAGGTCGAGGATGACCACATCATCCAAGCGCCGCGGGTTCACCACCATACTCATTGCGAATTACCCCGGATCTTCTTCACCATCCGAAGCCGGCATCCGCCGCCTTCACGCTGGGATAGATCGACTTCATCCATAAACGATCGAATAATCAAAATGCCGCGTCCACTGGGTTTTAGCAGATTTGCCGTATCGGTTGGGTCGGCAACGTTATCCAGCGTGAATCCGCAGCCCTGATCTTCAACGATTATTTCGATATGTTCCCCGTTGGATGAAATCCTGAGGGTGGCATCCTTGGTGGGATCGGCCTTGTTGCCATGCTGGATGGCGTTGATCATCGACTCACTGATCGTCAGCTCAATCCAATGGGCCAATTCATCACTAAGTTTAAATTCCTTTACAGCTTGCTCAATCAGACGGTGTACGGATGCCATCTCTTCGAGCCGGCTGGGGATGGTCAGCTCAAAGCTCTTTGGACTCTGCAAAGTCATTGACCCTAGGTAACACGAGCGGTTTTTCAAAGTCAATGACCATAACGGCATTGGCCATGCTACGCTGACCGGATGATCGACGTTGACAGCCTTGAAATCACGCCCGCTAC
>Ga0075425_100007589_pt1 | contig 11472 bp, 8 predicted proteins | sample SoiMethybrSBSTD4_FD_75300 | JGI IMG/M metagenome (GOLD analysis project Ga0075425, IMG submission 75300) | Bulk soil microbial communities from a Populus tree surrounding site in Tennessee, USA - Soil MetaG P. TD hybrid SBSTD4 | ecosystem: Environmental > Terrestrial > Soil > Tree plantation...
GCGCGCCCCGGCGGGGGTCGGCAACGGCGTCCGTCTCGCGGCCGTACGGAGCTCGATCCCGGTTCGCGTCTGCACAACTGCGCCCACGGCGACGATGCGGAACGCGCGGACCTGGCTCGGCGTGTAGTCGAGGTCGGTGACGCCGCCGTTGGCGAGGGTCACCACGAACAGGTGACCCGTGTCCAGAAGCGCCCCGACCTTTCCGCCCCCCTGCGCGAGCGCGACGACGCGGGCCGGCGCGTGCCAGAACAGGGCCCGACGCCCGGTCGGGCCGATCACGATCACGTCCCGGCCGAGCGCATACGGGATCCCGCCCTCGCCGCCGTTGCCGAGCACGATCGGCGCCGGCGCATCGACGTCCGCGCTGCGGAACCGCAGCCGGCGCGGCCTCCGAGCTGTCGGCGTCGCCGTCCACAACAGCCAGTCGCGGGTGTTGCCGCCCGCGTACGCGAGCCAGACCACGCGCTGCCCGTCGGTCGAGACGGCGGCCACGCCCCGGCCCGTGCTCGTCCGCTCGCACGGCCCCGGCGCGCGGAACGTGCGCCGGGCGAAGAAGTCCGGCTGCCAGAGGACGACCGCCTCGCAGCTCCGGGGCGTCCAGGCAAGGCCGGTGGCGACTGCCGCCGCCGTGGCGTCGAGCGCGGAGACCGGCGCGCCGGCGGTGTAGCCGCGATCCAGTGCCGCTGCCGCGGCGGCGCCCGCCGCGGCCAGGGCCAGGACGGACGCGACGACGGCGCGCACGCGCATCCGGCGAGCATACGGCCCGCGCCGCGGCGGCCCGTTAGGGGCTGGTGAGGGCGCCGGCGGCGCCCGAGGCCGGACGGCCGCGACCCGATACCCTGTCCGGCGAGATGTCGCCTGCACTCGGCTCCTTCGAGAAGGCCCTCCGGTTCGGCGAGGGGAGGCGCATGAAGCGCCTCGCCGAGCAGGCTGCCTACATCGCGACGCTCGAGCCGGACTTCCAGGGGCTCTCGGACGAGGAGCTGCGGAACAAGACGGCCGAGTTCCGCGAGCGCCTCGCGAACGGCGAGACCCTCGAAGACCTCCTCTTCGAGGCGTACGCCGCCGTGCGCGAAGCGCGCGTGCGCGAGTCCGACCAACGCATCTTCGACGTCCAGATGATGGGCGGGGTCGTCCTCCACGAGGGCGACATCGCCGAGATGAAGACCGGCGAAGGTAAGACCTTCGTCGCGAGCATGCCGCTCTACCTGAACGCGCTCCCGGGGACCGGCGTCCACCTCGTGACAGTGAACGACTACCTCGCCCAGCGCGACGCGGAATGGAACCGCGGCGTGTTCGAGCGGCTCGGCATGACCGTCGCGTACATCGAGAACAACATGCCGTTCGACCAGCGGAAGGCGGCCTACGACGCCGACGTCACGTACGGCACCAACTCGGAGTTCGGCTTCGACTACCTGCGCGACAACATGGCGATCAGCCTCGACGGCGTCGTACAGCGGGGCCATCACTTCGCGATCGTGGACGAGGTCGACTCGATCCTCGTCGACGAGGCGCGCACCCCGCTGATCATCTCGGGCGAGCCGACGACGGCCGCGAAGACCTACTACGACATGGCGCGCATCGTCCGCGGCCTCGACGGCGTGCAGTCGAAGGGCACCAAGCTGGAGGACGAGGCGCTCGCCGCCGAGTACGACTACCTCTATGACGAAAAGCACAAGACGATCGCGCCCGGTGAGTCCGGGATCGAGAAGGTCGAGCGCGCGCTGCGGATCGACAACCTCTACAGCCCGTCGAACACGCAGCTCGTCAACCACCTGATCCAGGCGCTGAAGGCGCAGTCGCTCTACAAGCGCGACGTCGACTACGTCGTGCAGGACGGCGAGGTCAAGATCGTCGACGAGTTCACCGGCCGCATCATGGAGGGCCGGCGCTGGAGCGAGGGCCTCCACCAGGCGGTCGAGGCGAAGGAGGGCGTCGCGATCCAGGAGGAGCACCAGACGCTCGCGACGATCACGCTGCAGAACTACTTCCGCCTCTACGAGAAGCTCGGCGGCATGACCGGCACCGCGAAGACCGAGGAGAAGGAGTTCGTCGAGATCTACAACCTGAACGTCGTCGAGATCCCGACGAACGTTCCTGTTGCCCGCGCCGACAACAACGACCTCATCTTCAAGACGATCGACGCGAAGTTCAACGCGGTCGTGCAGGACGTCAAGGAGCGGTACGAGAACGGACAGCCGGTCCTCGTCGGCACGATCGCCGTCGAGACGTCGCAGTACCTCAGCGAGCTGCTCAAGCGCCAGGGCGTCCCGCACAACGTCCTGAACGCGAAGGAGCACGCGCGCGAGGCCGAGATCATCAAGGACGCGGGACAGGTCGGCGCCGTGACGATCGCGACGAACATGGCCGGCCGCGGCGTCGACATCAAGATCGACGACACCGTGCGCGAGCTCGGCGGCCTCTACGTGCTCGGCACCGAGCGCCACGAGGCGCGCCGCATCGACAATCAGCTGCGCGGCCGCTCGGGGCGCCAGGGCGACCCCGGTGAGACGCGCTTCTACCTCTCCGGCCAGGACGACCTCGTCCGCCTCTTCGCCGGCGACCGCATCCACAACATCATGCAGCGCTTCAAGCTGCCGGACGACCAGCCGATGGAGGCGTCGATCCTGTCGCGGCAGATCGAGAACGCGCAGAAGAAGGTCGAGGAGCAGAACTTCGTCGCGCGCAAGAACGTCCTCAAGTACGACGACGTGATGAACGTGCAGCGCATGGTCATCTACGAGCAGCGCAACCGGGTCCTGCACGGCGAGGACCTCGCCGAGGACATCCGCGAGGAGTGGCTGCCGGAGGTGATCTCGAACGTCGTCGCCGACTACACGGCTTCCGAGCTCACGGACGACTGGGAGCTGGGCGAGCTCGTGAACGCGATGGAGACGATCTACGGCACCGGCGTCGCCGAGAGCGAGCTGAAGGGCCTCGATCGCGAGCAGACCGTGCAGGAGTTCCTCGACGACGCGCTCGATGCATATGCCGAGCGCGAGAAGGAGCTCGACCAGATCCAGGAAGGGCTGATGCGCGACCTGGAGCGCTTCATCGTGCTGCAGACGGTCGACACGCGCTGGCGGGAGCACCTCGAGAACATGGACTACATGCGCGAGGGCATCCACCTCCGCGGCATGGCGCAGAAGGATCCGCTCGTCGAGTACCGCAACGAGGGACACGGGATGTTCCTCGAGCTGAACCGGGCGATCCGCGAGGAGGTCGTGACGCTCCTCTTCCACGCCGAGGTGACCCAGGACGACGGCACCGCGAACCAGCTCCAGCAGGCCCCGAGCCCCAATGGCGGCGACGGCACGATGAGCTACGAGCACGAGTCGCTCGCCGGAGCCGAGGCGATCCTCGCCGCGGGCGGCACCTCGACCGCAGCCGCTGTGGGCTACGGGGGCGCGGGCGGATCGGTCTCGACGCCGGTCGCGCAGAAGCCGAAGGTCAACTCGGAGATCGAGAACATCGGCCGCAACGACCCGTGCTGGTGCGGCTCGGGCAAGAAGTTCAAGAAGTGCCACGGCGCGTAGGCGCCCCGCCGCGGCTCGCAGACGACACGATCCGCCTCGAGCCGCTGACGCAGGCCGACGTGCCGGACATGCTGGCGCTAACGGTCGACGCCGACATCATCCGCTTCACCCGCGTGCCCACCGACGCCGACGAGCCGTTCGTCCGCGACTGGATCGGCCGCTACGAGGCCGGCTGGGAGGACGGGAGCCGCGCAGGCTTCACCGTCCGCGCCGGGGACGGCGAGTTCCTCGGCTTCGCGGCGCTCGTCGACCTCGACCTCGAGCACCACGAGGCGGAGCTCGGCTACATGGTCGCGCCGGCCGCCCGCGGACGTGGTGTCGCGAGCCGCGCCGTCGCGCTCGTCACGCAGTGGGCCTTCGACGAGCTCGGGCTGCTCCGGGTGGAGCTTCGGATCGACGTCGGGAATGCGCCGTCCGAGCGCGTCGCCGAGCGCGCGGGCTACCGGCTCGACGGCGTGTTGAGGAATGTCTATTTCAAAGAGGATGCGCGCTGCGACCTCGGCGTCTGGTCGCGTCTGAGCTCCGACTGATCCCGTAGGCTCAAGCCCGTGTCCACGGCCGACCGCAGGCTGGTGGCCCGCGAGGCGATGATCTCGACCGCGGTCGCGGCGATCCTCGCCACCTTCGTGCTCTGGGCGATGCCGCCCGGGATCGACTGGGCCGCCCACGCCTACCAGCGCACGTTCCTCCTGCAGCACGGCTTCGAGCTCTGGAACAACTTCTGGTACGCGGGGCGCTACTCGTTCGTCACCTACAGCCTCATCTACTACCCGCTCGCGGCGCTGCTCGGGATCAAAGTGCTCGCGCTCGCCTCGATCACGTCGGCCGCGGCGGCGTTCAGCATCGTCGCGTTCCGCGAGTGGGGGCCGGTCGCGCGCATCTCGACGCGGTCGTTCGCGGTGCTCTGGGTCGGGATCATCGGCTCGGCGGCGTTCCCGTTCGCGCTCGCCGTCTCGTTCGCGCTGCTCGCGATCTGGGCGCTGCAACAGGGACGCCGCGGCCGGTTCGCGCTCGGCGCCGTCCTGACGCTCGCCGCGAGCCCGCTCGCCTTTGTCCTGCTCACGATCGTCATGGGCGGCGTCGCCCTGTCGCGCCGCAGCTTGCGCAACGTCCGCGTGCAGATCGCGGTGATCGTGGCCTGTGCGACGGGTGAGCTCCTGCTCTATCGCCTCTTCGGCGACGGCGGGCGGTTCCCGTTCGCGACGCTCCAGCTCCTGCCCGGCCTCATCTTCTGCGGGCTCGGGCTGCTGACGACGCGCAACGTCGTCGCCGCGAAACCGTTGCGCGGCCTGTTCTGGATCTACCTGCTCGCGCTGCTCGTCGCCTACGTCGTCCCGTCCTCGATCGGCTCGAACATCGAGCGCATCCGCTACCTCGCGCTCCCGCTCGCGCTGCTCGCCGTCGCGCTGCGCCGCTGGCGGCCGCTCTGGCTCGTCGTCCCCGTCGTCGTGCTCGCGGCAGTCTGGAACCTCACGCCGATCGAGAGCTCGTTCGCGCGCGTGAGCAACGACCCCGAGGCCTCACGCGCGTACTGGCAGCCCGCCATCGGCTATCTGCGCGCGCATCTCAGCCCGTCGTACCGCGTCGAGGTCGTCGACACCGCCGAGCACTGGCCGGCCGCGTACCTGCCGGACGCCGGGATCCCCATCGTGCGCGGCTGGTACCGCCAGAGCGACTTCCCCCAGAACGAGCTGCTCTACGACCGGCGCCTCGCCGTAGCGCCGTACGAGGCGTGGCTGAGGCGGATGGGCGTCCGCTACGTCGTCCTCACCGACGCGCCCGTGGACTACAGCGCGCGCGCGGAGGCCAAGCTGATCCGCTCCGGCCGGACGAGCCTCGTGCCGGTCTTCCGGTCGAGGCACCTGACCGTGCTCGAGCTGCCGCACGCGAGCCCGCTCGTCGTCGGGCCTGCACGGGCGACGGTCCTCTGGCTGTGGCCGTCGCGCATCGTTGCGGTCCTGAGCGCGCCCGGCGACTACACCGTCAAGGTGCGGTGGGCGCCCTACTGGCGCGCCTCCTCCGGCTGCGTCTCGAAGACCCACGACGGCCTGCTCCGACTGCGCGCCCGCAGCGCCGGGCTCGTGCAGCTGAAGTTCGTCGTCGACGTCCACCGCGGTCTGCAGACGCTCGCCGGGCTCTCGCCGCACCAGCAGTGCGCGGACTAGCGGCGGCTGTACCATCCCGCGGATGCCCGTGACCGACGACCAGAAGCCACTCTCGGAGCAACTCGACGAGCTCGGGGCCCAGCTCGACTGGGTCCGTGAGTACCTTTGACCCCGACGCCCTCGAACGACGGCTCGTAAAGCTCGAGGAGCAGATGAACGCGCCGGGCTTCTGGGACGACCAGGCTGCGGCCGCGACCGTCTCCGCCGACCACGCGCGCACCTCGCGCAAGCTCGAGGGCTACCGGTCGCTCGTGCGCGACTACGAGGACGCACGCGAGCTCGCCGAGCTCGACGGCGGCGAGATGGAAGACGAGATCGCGGCCACGCTCGCGCCGCTTCGCGGCGAGGTCGAGCGCCTGCAGGAGGCGGCGCTCTTCGACGGGGAGTACGACGCCGGCGACGCGGTCGTGACGCTGCAGTCGGGGACGGGCGGAACCGACGCGCAGGATTGGGCGGAGATGATGCTCCGCATGTATGAGCGCTGGGCCGCCAACCGCGGCTTCAAGATCGAGCTGCTCGAGGCGAGCCCCGGCGAAGAGGCCGGGCTCAAGTCCGCCACCTTCACCGTCGCCGGCGAGAACGCCTACGGGATCCTGAAGGCGGAGCGCGGCAAGCACCGGCTCGTGCGCCTGAGCCCGTTCGACCAGGCGCACCGGCGTCACACCGCCTTCTCCACCGTGATCGTTGCGCCGCTGCTCGCGGACGACGCAGACGTCGAGATCGACGAGAACGACCTCCGCATCGACACGTACCGTGCCCAGGGCGCGGGCGGCCAGCACGTGAACAAGACCGACAGCGCGGTCCGGATCACGCACCTCCCGACCGGGATCGTCGTCGCGATCCAGAACGAGCGCTCGCAGTCCGCGAACAGGCAGACCGCCATGCGGGTGCTGAAGGCGCGGCTCGTCGAGAGGGCCGAGGAGGAGCGGGAGGCCCTGCTGGCGAAGGAGCGGGGTGGCTCTGCCGACACGGGGTTCGGAGGGGAGTCGATCCGCTCCTACGTGCTCCATCCGTACCAATTGGTCAAGGATTCCCGTACCGGTTTCGAAGTAGGAAACGCCCAGGCCGTGCTGGACGGCGACCTCGACCCCTTCATCCGCGAGTACCTCCTCGCGCGGGCAGCCGGGAAAGTCGTCTAGTCGGTGGGGTACACTCCGCCGATCTCTTCGCGCCAAGGCGTCTCGGGCGGACCGGCGCCTCGCAACTCCGTGCACGAACCAAGCTTCCCCACCACCCAAGCGACTGCCGTCGTAGATGCGCCGATGCAGGCACCGCGCCCCAGCGCGGCGTCGATGATCGTGTTCGACCAGGTGACGAAGGTCTACGAGCCGGACGTCATGGCGCTCCGGGACGTCTCGTTCCACATCGACAAGGGCGAGTTCGTCTTCATCGTCGGCGCGTCGGGCTCGGGCAAGTCGACCCTCGTGCGCCTGCTGCTGAAGGAGCTCGAGCCGACGCAGGGGAAGATCGTCATCGGCGGGCGCGACCTCTCGCGGCTGAAGACGTCGAAGGTGCCGATGCTGCGCCGCAACATCGGCTGCGTCTTCCAGGACTTCAAGCTCCTGCCGAACCGAAGCGCCGCCGAGAACGTCGCCTACGCCCTGAAGGTGCAGGGAGAGAGCAGCGCGGCGATCCGCAAGAAGGTTCCCGAAGTGCTCGCGATGGTCGGGCTTGCGCACAAGATGAGCTCGCTGCCCGATGAGCTCTCCGGTGGCGAGCAGCAGCGCGTCTCGATTGCGCGCGCGTTCGTCAACCATCCGCCGCTCCTCGTCTGCGACGAGCCCACGGGGAACCTCGATCCCGACACGTCGGTCGGCATCATGCAGCTTCTCTATCGCATCAACCGCAGCGGCACCACGATCCTGATGGTGACGCACGACCGCGAGATGGTCGACAAGATGCGGAAGCGCGTGATCCAGCTCGAGGACGGCCGCCTCGCACGTGACGAACGGCGGGGAGGCTACGAGTAATGGCCCGGTTCAAGCTGCTCGTGTCGGAGGCGTGGCGCTCGCTCGGCGCCAACCTCTCGACGACGTTCGCCGCGACGATGACGGTGCTGATCGGGATGTTCCTGCTCGGCCTCTTCATCGCGCTCGGCAGCTGGACGGTCTCGTGGTCGAACCACGTGAAGAAGCAGCTCGTCGTGAAGGTGTACTTCCTCCCGAGCGCGACGACGCACCAGAAGAACGATCTCGCCCGCAAGCTCCAGCAGAGCCCGTACGTGGCCGCGGACGGCGTCAAGTACATCTCGAAGTCGGAGGCCTTCGCCGAGATGCAGCGCCGCTACCCCGAGCTGACGAAGAACCTCACGTCGAACCCGCTGCCGGACTCGCTCGACGTGACACCCGACAAGGGCGAGGACGTCGACCACCTCTACAACTCGATCGTGCTGCCGCACAAGCCGGCCGGCGTGGGGAAGGTGAACGACGGCAAGCGCATCTCCCACCGCATCCTCCAGGTGGCGCACGTGATCGAGATCGTCTTCACCATCGCGACGCTTGTCCTGCTGGTCGCGTCGATCCTCCTCATCTCGAACACGATCCGGCTCTCGATCTTCTCGAGACGCCGGGAGATCGAGGTGATGAAGCTCGTCGGCGCGACGAACTGGTTCGTGCGCGGTCCGTTCATGCTCGAGGGGCTGATCTGCGGGCTCTTCGGCTCGCTGCTCGCGGTGTTCTTCCTCGTGCTCGGCAAGGCCATCGCGCTGCCGTCGATCCTCCCGCACCTGTCGGGCGACAGCGACGTGCGCGCCCTCAGCTTCCCGCTGACGGCCCTGATCCTGCTCGGGATGGGCCTCGGCCTGGGTGCGATCGGCTCGGGCCTGACGATTCGCCGCTTCTTGCAGGTTTAGCGTTCGTTCAGCCGGTCCGAAGACCTGGCTGACGCCCGCGGCATGCCGTAGGCTCACCCCATCGTGCGGCACACGGCGGTGCTTGCGCTGGGAACAGCGGCGCTGGCGGCCTTCGGGATCGGCCTTGCGCTGCGCGCCCTGACGCACGAGTCGCGCTCGCAGGCGGAGCTCGAGCAGGTCCGCACGGAGCTCGTCTCCCACTACTACCGGCGGTTGCCGAAGAGCGTCCTCGACAAGTCGACGGTCAACGGGTTGCTGGGCGCGCTCCACGACCGCTACACGACCTACCTCTCGCCCTCGCGGTACCGGCTCGAGCGGCGCTCCCTGGCCGGCGGCTACGGCGGCATCGGGGTCACCGTGCTTCCGGGGCAGGGCGGCCTGCTCGTACGGCGCACGATGAACGGCCCGGCGCGCATCGCCGGCGTGCTGCCGGGCGACACGATCATGGCCGTCGACGGCGCGGCGACCGCGTCGCTCAGCTTCGACGAGGCGCTCGGGCGGATCCTCGGCCGGCCGGGCAGCGCGGTGACCTTGCGCGTCCTCCGCGACGGAAAGGCGATCCAGTTCCGGCTCGTGCGCCGCGCGTTCTCGCTCCAGTCGGTGCACACGCGCCTCGTGAACCACGTGGGCGTGCTCCGCGTCGACACGTTCTCGCGCGGGAGCGCGGCGGCGACGAGGACGGCGCTCCGCCGCCTGGAGCGGCAACACGCGCGGGCGCTCGTCCTCGACCTCCGCGGCAACCCCGGCGGCCTGCTCGACCAGGCGGTGGGCGTCAGCTCGTTGTTCCTCCGGCGCGGCGCGAGCGTCGTGTCGCTCGCCGGCGCGCACAAGCCGCTCCGGATCCTCTACTCGAAGGGCGGACCCGCGTCGTCGATCCCGCTCGCGGTGCTGGTCGACCGCGGCAGCGCGAGCGCGTCCGAGGTCGTCGCCGGCGCGCTGAAGGACCACGGACGCGCGACGGTCGTCGGCGAGCGCACGTACGGCAAGTCGCTCGTGCAGCAGATCGTCCGCCTGCCGTCCGGTGCGGCGCTGAAGCTGACGGTCGCGCGGTACCTGACGCCGGCGGGCGTCGACATCTCCCGCCACGGCGTGCGGCCTGACGTACGCTCGCAGCACGCCCTTGACGCAGCACTCCGGCTCTTCAAGTCTCGTCGTTGAGATCAACCGCCGCGGGCGGCTGGTCGTCGGCGAGCCCTACTTCACGCCGGGCGTGCCGCTCGTGCTCGAGACGAAGGGCATAGGCGACCTCTCGGGCGGCGAGCTCGCGGTCGTGCGCCCTGGGCGCGGCCGCGCGAAGGTCGAGCAGGTACTCGGCGCGGCGGACCGGATCGAGAACGTGCTCGAGGCGCTGCTCGTCGAGAGTGGCGCGCGCGAGCAGTTCGAGCCGCACGAGCCGCCCACTCCGGTCGACCCGATCCGCGCCGACCTCCGCGACCTCCTGACGTACACCATCGATCCCGAGACGGCGAAGGACTTCGACGACGCGCTCTCCTTTCGCCGCGAAGGTGACGGCATCCGGGCCTGGGTGCACATCGCGGACGTCTCGTGGTTCGTCGCCGCGGGCACGCCCCTCGACCACGGCGCAGCGCACCGTGCCTTCTCGACGTACGTGCCGGGCACGGTCGCACCGATGCTGCCCCACGATCTCGCGGACGACCTCTGCTCGCTGCGCCCGCACCAGGATCGCCTGTGCGTCACCGTCGAGCTGCCGCCGGACGGCGAGCCGCTCTTCTACCGCTCGACGATCCGCTCCGACGCCCGTCTCACCTACGGCGAGGCAGAGCGAGGTGAGGCGCCGCCCGCCCTCCTCGATGCGCTCGCCCTGAACGACGAGCTCGCGCAACGGCTCCGCGCTGCGCGCTTCGCCCGCGGCGCGCTGCAGGTGCAGACGCCCGAGGTCGCGTTCCGCTTCGACGGACGGGGCGGCGTGGCCGACGCCTGGCTGGAGGCCGAGCCTCACGCGCACGTCCTCGTCGAGGAGCTGATGATCCTCGCGAACGAGCACGTGGCCGCGTTCCTCGCCTCGCGCAACAAGGAGGCGCTTTTCCGCGTGCACGAACGGCCCGATCCACAGTCGATCGAGCACCTGCTCGCGCGGCTCGCCGACCTGGCCGTCCCGACGCCGCCCGCGCCGGAGCCGGAGAGGCTGACACCGCGGCTGGCGGCGACGCTGGCCGGTGAGATCTCGAAAGGGGTCGCCGAGTACGTCGAGCAGTCCGGACGCGGCCGCTTCGCGTTCCCCTCGCTCGTGCTGCGCTCGCTCAAGCAGGCCCGCTACGACCCGCGCAACCTCGGCCACAGCGGCCTCGCGAGCACCGCCTACTGCCACTTCACGTCGCCGATCAGGCGCTATCCGGATCTCGTCGTGCACCGCGCGCTGCTGCGGGAGCTCGGGTTGTCGGACAACCCGCTTCCCGGCGAGCTCGTGCCGCTCGGCGAGCACACGTCCGCCCGTGAGCGCGCGGCCGCCGAGATCGAGTACCTCGCCGACGACATCTGCCTCGCCTGGCTCCTCGAGCGGCGCCTGTTCGAGCGTGGGTGGGAGGAGCCGTGGGAGGGCGAGATCGCAGGCGTCGCGCCGTCCGGGCTCTTCGTCCGCTTCGACGACGTCTTCGAGGGCTTCCTGCCGGCGCGAAAGCTCCACGGCGAATTCTTCGAGATGAACACGCTCGGCACGTCGCTCGCCGGGCGGACGACGGGGCGCACGTATCGCCTCGGCGACACGATCGAGGTCCGCGTGGAGTCGATCGCCCGCAACGAAGGCAAGGTCGAGCTGGCGCTTCCCTAGAGGCTTGATGTGGGTTTGGGGTGCTTATGGGGATGGCTCAGACCAAGCAGGTCGCCCGGGGCGGGCGCAGGACATAGCTGTGCCTACGTTCAAGCCCGACCCGGGCTAGGTGCGCCGCGTCTGAGCCACCAG
>Ga0075425_100007590_pt1 | contig 11471 bp, 8 predicted proteins | sample SoiMethybrSBSTD4_FD_75300 | JGI IMG/M metagenome (GOLD analysis project Ga0075425, IMG submission 75300) | Bulk soil microbial communities from a Populus tree surrounding site in Tennessee, USA - Soil MetaG P. TD hybrid SBSTD4 | ecosystem: Environmental > Terrestrial > Soil > Tree plantation...
ACCATGCGCAGGGCCTTCGCCGCGACCGGCAAGATGACGCTCGCCATCCATCAAAATACGTCGGCGGGAGCAGGCTACCGCAAGTCGCTTGAGGGTTGGGCGCGCGCAGGAATAAAGAATGTCGAAATCACCGCTGCCCTGCTCGATGATTTCCTGAAGACAGACACACTCGACGCCGCGAGGCGAGTCCTTACCGACAACGGGCTGACACCTGTTTCGTCGGCGTCCGGCGTCGGTGGGTTAATCGAACCAAATCCCAACCGCTCCGCCGCTGTAGACAATTTGAAGCGTCGATGTGAGCAGTTCGCGGCGCTCGGTCTGAGCCGCACCTACATCACCACCGCGACTCCGGCGAATGCTCCCAAATACAGCCTCGACGATTACAAGGCGGCCGCTACCAATCTGCGAGGAGTCGCCGACGCGGCTGCGCAATTCAACATGAAGTTGATTGTGGAATTCGTGCGCGCCTCCACGTTCATCGCAACGCTCAATACGCTTGCGAATGTGATGCGTCAGGCCGCGCATCCAAACCTGGGAATTCTCTTCGATTGCTATCACTTTTGGTCCGGCAACAATAAGCTCGATGATATCGATGGCGTCCGCCCCGGCGAGATCGCACATGCTCACTTTCAGGACGTGCCGGACATCCCCCGCGAATTGCTCGACCAAACCTCGCGCGTAATCCCAGGTGACGGAGTAAGCCCGCTCACGAAGATCCTGCGCAAACTCGCAGACAGAGGTTACTCGGGTCCCCTTTCGGTGGAACTGTTCCTGCCGAAATTCCAACAGGCCGATCCATACGAAGTCGCGAGCGAGATTCGGCAGAAAGCTGAAAAAGTTATGCGGCAGGCAAAGGTGTTGTGAGACGCCATCCGCAAACCTGCTTTTGGTATGATGGCGCATCCATTCACAACGGGGTGCTGTTATGACGATGATGAAGAGTACACGCCGCGCCTTCCTGGCGACGGCCACAGCTGCGGGCCTGAGCAAAATAACCACCGCTCAGGTTGCGCCTCCGCGCGACTCAATCGTGCGCACCGATTTTTCGAAGCTTCCCCCTTACGGTAACGGCACGCTTCCAGCGGGCATCCGTTCACGCCACATCGCCAATGTGAACGGCATGACCGTCCACATTCTCGAAGCCGGTTTTGAAACACCGGGCCGACCGGCGGTGTTGTTGTTGCACGGCTTCCCGGAGCTTGCCTACAGCTGGCGCAAAGTGATGCCGCCGTTGGCGGCCGCCGGCTATCACGTGATTGCCCCCGATCAGCGCGGCTACGGACGCACCATTGGCTGGGACTCTTCCTACGACGCTGATCCGGATCCCTATCGCATTCTCAACATGACTCGCGATGCGATCGGTCTTGTCTACGCGCTCGGCTACCGCTCCGTGGCGATGCTCGTCGGACATGATGCGGGTGCTCCCGTGGCCTCATGGTCCGCGCTTATCCGGCCCGATATTTTCCGTTCCATAACGATCATGAGCTCGCCGTTCGAAGGCCCGCCGGCGTTGCCATTCAATACAGCAAACGGGGCTCCCCTGCCGCCCCGGGCGATCACGGATGATGAGCTTGATGCGGAGCTTGCGAAGCTCAGTCCGCCGCGGAAGTACTATCAGAATTATCAACGCACCCGCGGCGCGAATGACGATATGCTGCATGCTCCGCAAGGTCTGCATGCCTTCTTCCGCGCTTATTACTTCTACAAGAGCGCCGACTATAAAGGAAACAATCCGCATCCGCTCAAGGCACGCACTGCGGAGGAGATGGCGCAAATTCCGACTTATTACGTGATGGAGAAGGACAAAGGCATGGCGGCGAATGTTGCACCGTTCATGCCGCCGCCGGAGTACGTCGCGAAATGCAAATGGTTGACCGAAGCCGAGGTCGAGGTCTACGCGACCGAATACAAAAGGACAGAGTTCACCGGCGCCTTGCAGGGCTACCGCGTGCGGCGTGGTTCGGATCCCAAAAGCATCGGCGAGATGCTCACCTTCTCAGGCCGTGCCATCGACGTGCCTTCTCAGTACATTGCTGGCAAAAGCGATTGGGGCGTCTATCAAACACCCGGCGCCGTCGACAAAATGCGAAACACCGCCTGCGCGCGCATGGTCGGATTCCATCTGCTGGATGGCGCCGGACATTGGGTGCAACAGGAACAACCTGAGCAGGTCAGCACGTTGCTGCTTCAGTTCCTCCGCGAGCACGCGAAGTCGTAGGGATTAGAGAAGAATTTGTTCGACGCCTATGATCGTCGGCGAACGGCCTTTCGCAGTTCGGCCGGGCTCGGGAATCGCCCAGGCGGGTGTATGCGAAAAGACTCCCAATCGATTCGAAAGGGAAATGTCGCTGACCGCCGCGGAAATGCCCGCTCGAAGATCGCGAAACACTGTTTTCACTTTTGCGGCGTCGATTGAAAGTGTTCCTATCTTCTGCAGTTCCATTTTTGAGAAATGAGCTTGTGAACAGGTTCCTGCTGTTTCAAGCTTCCAGAGCACCGCGCCACGCAATGACTCGACGGACGGCCTCTCGCTTCTGGCCTCGATGATTGTCAGCGGTCTGTACCAGGCAAGGAAGTCGAACGCTCGGCCGCAATCGATAATCAACGCCGCACCCCAGCCATCCTGCATCCACGGCAACGGTCCATCTTTCGTGTACTGCCTGTCGAGTTCCTTTGACGCGAAGTAGGGATTGATACATTTCCCCCTGCAGGTTGGATACACAATGATGTCGCCTGTCTCCATCAACAATGGCTGCGGCTTTTTGAGGGTCGTTCCACGTCTATCGACCGGTGGCGAAATGATGCGCTCTCTCAACTGTTCCAGCATCCTCCGTCGCTTGCGTATCTCCGCGGGCCTCATGCCCAGTCTCTCCAGCGCAGCGAGGTCGTCGCCCGTACCGATAATTTCAAGCGCCTTTTCGCGAACTCGATCAGACACGATGCCACGCCTGGCAAACTGATCGGCAAGCACTAACCAGAAAGTTGTGTATTCCTCGTCGGCGGGATTGTTCGCCACACCTGTTTCGGTCTCACAAAGGATCTCGACAAGCCGGTCGGCGTCGAAAGGCAGCCGGGCGACTGCGCTGATGGTCGCGCGCAAATCCACGGCGAAATCACCCGAATACAGCGCAGTTCCCCAAAACCCCATGCAAGTACTATTTTATTGAAACGCGGGCTCAAGGGCATGTTGCCCAAAAGCCATCGAAGCGACCGGAATGCTGATATTCCCCTCCTCCAGAGGAGGGGTGGCCGCGACCTCAAAAGAGATATCGCCGAAGGCATCCTTATGCTAGGAGCGGACGGGGTGGTCAGAAACATTTCTGACCACCCCGTCTGCGCGTCAAAGGTAGCTTCGCAGCTTTGCTTGATCGCGCAGCCACCCCTCCTCTATGAGGAGGGGACTAGCAGCAGGCTTGCGGGTTCTACTCCGTTTGGGCAACACCCTAAAGCCAGCGTTTCAACCCGCCGGCATCCGGCTGCGGATTTGTTCGAGCGCGCGCCGGACCCATATCTCGACCATCGATCGACGCCAGGTGAAATCGAGATCGGTGTTATCAAGAGGACGGGATTCCAACCGCGCGGCGTGAGCAGCTTCACGAATGGTTTCGTCTGTCATTTCCCTGCCGATGAGAACCGTGGCAGCGGGTTCTGCGAGGAATGGTGCTGAAGTGATTGCCCCGATGGCGATGCGTGCGTCTTCTATCGTCCTGCGATCCTTTGCCGGACGAACCCAAGCGGCGACGTTCAAAATCGGAAAATCGATCGAGCCGCGGCGCCTGAGTTTTTGAAACGCAGTGACATCGCCGTTGATGGCCGGAAGGTCTATCGCGGTGACGATTTCATCGGGCCGTTTTCTCAGGTATGCGATCCCGTCGTTGTTGTACATCTCGGCTGCTGTGATGGCACGCTCGCCGGAGGACGAAACGAGATGAATGCGCGCGTCAAGCGCCAGCATCACGGGTGCAAGATCGGTCGAGCTGACGGCCCAACATCGGGGGCTGCCCGGCGCCACCCAGCACGTGTCTCCGTCTTTCTTCAAACAGAAATGGATGGAGCGCCGCCACTCTTCTGTCTGATCGTAGTAATAGCAGCGCGTATCGACGCAGAGATTGCCGCCGAGAGTTCCCATGCTCTTCAAAGGCGGACTCGATATGGAGTGCGCGGCCTCCGCCACGGCGGAATAGCGGGAGAGCAGGACCGGATCTCGCTCGAGTTCGGCTAACGTGATATTCGGACCCAGCCGCAATCCGGTTTCGGGCGAACCGGTGACGGAGCGCAATTCTTTGACCTGACGCAGGCCGACAACGACTCGCGGTTCCATCTGCCGCCGCTTCATCTTTGGCCAGAGATCTGTTCCACCGGCGACAAGCATCGCTCGCGGTCCTTCTCCCACGAGGATCTCTGCGGCTTCTCGTACTGTTGCCGGCCGCTTGAATGTGAAATCGGGCAATCGCAACACGATTACACTCCCTTCCGCGTGTATTCGGGTTGATCGACCGCGCGTCCATCGCCGCCTTCCCAGGGTGGCAGAATAAACATCGGATCGCGATACTCGACGTGTGGAAATGAGACGGGTCCATAACGGCCGTCTTTTCCTTGAGACTTCAGCTTGAGCGCTTTCAAAATCTTTTCCGGGGTTGCGGGAATTTCATCGATGCGTACACCCACGGCATCGTGGATCGCATTCACGACTGCAGGGAGAATCGGCAGCAGCGGCCCCTGCCCGACTTCCTTCGCACCGAACGGTCCCATCGGATCGGGCTCCTCGACCAGGATCGTTTCTATCGGACACATATCGAGCGACGTCGGGCTCTTGTAATCGAGCATGCTTGGCGTCTTGTGAACACCCAGGCGAAACTCCTGTTCCTCCATCAACGCTTCGCCAAGACCCATATAGACGCCGCCCTCAACCTGGCCGATCGCGACAACCGGATTAATCGCCCTGCCGATATCGTGTGCAATCCAGATTTTGTGAAGCTTGATGATTCCCGTTTCAGGATCGACAGAGAGCTCGATCACGCTTGCCGAAAAACTGTAGGTCGGGCTCGGACCCACGCCGCCACCTTTGTATTTCGCCCGCGATTTCGGCGGCGTGTAGCTGCCGACGGTACCGAGCGTTCCGAACTTGGCCTCGGCAAGTTGAACGGCTTTCGCAAAGTCAACGCCGCGGGCATGGTCCTCGGAATCAAACATCCGGCCACCGGCGGCGACGATACGGCTCGCCGGAACCTTCAACTCGGCCGCGACGGCTTCGTTCAATAGTGCACGCGCTCTTTCGCCTGCTTGAATCGCAGCATTGCCGTCATCAGCGTGACGCGACTTGAATAGCTTCCCAGGTCAACGGGGGTCAGATCTGTATCTCCCGTTACGATCCGGATGTGTAACGGATTGACTCCCAGAATTTCCCCGATGATCGACGCAAGAATCGAATCCGATCCCTGGCCGATCTCGGCGCTGCCGCAGAAGACCGTTACAAGGCCCGACCGATCCAGTTTCAACTGCACGCCCGACTGGGGCATGTTGTTCCAATAAATCGGCAGGCCTGCGCCGGTGAGATAGCATCCACAGGCTAGACCAACACCGCGGCCATGCGGCAGTTTGCGAAATTTGTTTTTCCATCCGGACGCTTCAACGACCTTCTCAATACACTGACGCAACCCGATCGTTCTTACCTCAAGCCAATTCGCTGTCAGAGAATTCGCCGAAATCAAGTTGCGAAGACGCAGTTCGGCAGGATCCATACCGAGCAACTCCGCCGCCTTATCGATCTGGATCTCCATTCCAAACCGCGGTTGCGGCGTCCCATGTCCGCGTTTCGGTCCGCACGGAGGTTTGTTCGTGAAGACGCGCGCGCCTTCGAACTTGTATGCCGGCAGATGGTACGTCGTTGTCTGCAGCGCACCGGTGTAGTACGTGCTCGCAACCCCATAGCTGCCATAGGCGCCGCCATCGAGAATGGTCTGAAAATGAAGTCCGCTGATCGTACCGTCTTTCTTCAGCCCCAGCCGCGAGTGCATCAGAACAGGATGGCGTCCGCGATGGCAGTAGAACACCTCTTCGCGCGTCAGCGCGATCTTGACTGGCCGGCCGGTCTTCATCGTGAGTTTCGCGACTGCGATTTCGTGATTGAACGGATCGCTCTTGCCGCCGAACCCCCCGCCATTCGGAGACGCGATCACCTGGATCCGCTCTGCCGGTATCTCGAGAACACGGGCGAGTGCACGGTGCACGTAGTGAGGAGTCTGCGTGGAGGACCAGAGCGTGAGCTTGCCATCGGGGTGCCAGCGTGCGACGGCAGCGTGCTGCTCCATCGGAAGATGCGTGTTGCCCTGGCAGAAGAAAGTGTCGTCCAGTACGAGATCGGCTTTGCTCAACGCCGCGGCGATGTTTCCGAACTCGAACGAAACGGATTTGTGAATGTTTCCTTGTTCCGCGTACGAATGAATCGGTACGTTGGTTGATTTTACGCCATCGGGAATGGACATGATGGGCGGCAGATCTTCATAGTCCACCCGAATGAGCCGCACGGCTTCTTCTGCCGTTTCCTCATCGATCGCAGCCACTGCGACCACGGGGTCGCCAACATATCGGACTATGTCGATAGCAAGCGTGTGCTCGTCCTGCGACACCGGCAGAATTCCGAAGGTGATCGGCAATTCTTTGCCAAGCACGATCGCCTTTACACCCGGCAACGCCTCGGCGGCCGACGTATCGATGTTCAGAATTCGCGCGTACGGTCTCGTGCTCCGCAATAATTTGGCATACAGCATTTGCGGCAACACGATGTCATCGGCGAACACCGTCTCTCCGGTACACTTCGCCGCTGCATCGACCTTTCGTAAGGATTTTCCAATGACGTTGAGTTCCGTTTGCGCTGGCTTTTCCGCGAGAGAAGGCGCGCGTCCGGCCACCTTTTCTATCGCCTCAACAATCTTGGTGTACCCGGTGCACCGGCAAAGATTCCCGCCGAGCGCTTCCTCAATTTCATTTCTCTCTGGCCTTGGATTCTTTTCCAGCAGAGCTTTCGCCACCAGCAGAATGCCGGGCGTGCAATACCCACACTGGGCTGCACCGAGATCCGCAAACGAGTCCTGCAGCGGATCCAGCCGTGCGCCGTGAGCCATACCTTCGACCGTTGTGATTTCGCGTCCTTCCAGTTCGGAAGGCATAGCCAGGCAGGACAGCACCGGCTGTCCATCAATCAGGACTGTACATGTACCGCACTCGCCGACCTCGCAGCCGTGCTTCGTGCCCATCAGGCCGAGGTCTTCCCTGAGGACTTCAAGCAGCGTCCGCGTGGAGTACGCCGCAACTTCCCTAGTCTCGCCGTTAATTTCTAGTCGAAATAGTTGTTTGGAGCGCACCTGACTTTGACTCCAGAGTCAAAGTTAGCATGGCGGACACCGAATTAGTCGTCCTCTGCACATTCTTCGACGAGCGGGTCAACCGCAGACTCGCCCATGAGCGTGTACAGATTCACGTTACCGAGGGCAGCCACAACCGAATCGGAGATGCCGATGTGACGGGATTTCATGGTTTCGATAAACTCGCGGATCTCTTTCCGAACGCTTTCCTTTTCACTGCAAACGCACGCGATCGGAAGAAAGCCCTGGGTACGCGCGTATTGAGTGGAAAGATCTTCAGTCACATAGACCAACGGTCGAATGAGCCTGATGGTTCCCTTCTGCGATGTGGATACCGGAGGAAGTGAGGCGATCCTTCCATTAAAGAGAATGTTTCGCAGCAGCGACTCCGCACAGTCATCTGCCGTGTGGCCGAGAGCAATCGCTGTGCATCCCAGTTCGGCCGCAAGTTTATACAGGCCGTAACGGCGATTCCGGCTGCACACGTCGCAGCCATGCGGAACATCGTCGGCGATAAGACGCAAGGTCGCGGCGTCTTCGCGAAGGACCCACTCGACACCGAGTGCATGTATCTTGTCGCCGAGAAGCTGGATGGGAAGCTTGAACTTTCCCTGTTCGAGAGTTACGGCGATGAGCTCATATGGGAACGGAGCTCTCTTCCGGTAGGCGGCCAGCGCATGCAGCAGCGAGAGGCTGTCCTTGCCGCCGGACACGGCGACTGCAACCTTCTCGCCCGGCCTGAGCATGGAAAAACGTCCCATGGCTCGGCCCATCGCGTTTAAGAGCTTCTGTTCGATGTTGGAGTCATCCATATGAAGGTTCGTTGCCAAACGATAAAACCGCAAAGCCGCTGCTATTCCTCTCCTCTAGGGGAGGGATGGACGCGACCTCAAGAAAAATATCGCCGTAGGCATCCTCAAAATAGGAGCGGACGGGGTGGTCAGAAATGTTTCTGACCACCCCGTCTGCGCGTCAAAGCTTCGCATCTTTTCTTGATCGCGCAGCCTCCCCTCCTCTAGAGGAGGGGAATACGAGCATCATTCCGCATCCTGCTCGCTTTTCGCAATTACCTTCGCGGCAAGACTGCCTTTATGCAATTGAACGTCAACCGTCGATCCTATATCAACCGCCTGTGCCGAACGGACGACCTGGCCTTCAGGCGTCAGGCATATCGCATACCCCCGTTCGAGCACAGCCAGCGGGCTGAGCGCTTCCAACGTGTGGGCGATGCGCGCGAAAGCCTGATGCCATTTCTTGAGCCTCTGGTTCATCACATTCGACAAGCGTTGCTCGCAAATCTCCACGCCGTGCGCGCGCGTGCGAAAGAAACCGCCGGTCCGTCCGAACTGTTCGACACGAAACGCGAGGTCATCCACACGTTGGGCCATCCTTCGGATTCGCGTTTCCGCAACAACGAAACCGCGGCTTCCGACCTTCGATGCCATGAAATGCCGCAACGTGCTCAAGCGGTATTTCATCGTGCCTTCCAGGCGATTCTGCAGTTGTACGACCCTGTCGGCGATTTCAACTTTCGACCGGATGACGATCTCCGCCGCTGCGCTTGGCGTTGGCGCGCGAAGATCCGCGACGAAGTCGCAGATCGTAAAGTCCACCTCATGACCTACGGCCGAAATCACGGGCTTTTGACAGCGCACGATGGCGCGCGCCACACGCTCTTCGTTGAAGGGCCAGAGGTCTTCCATCGAGCCACCACCGCGGGCCACGATGATCACATCCACATCCGTGCGGCTCAGCGTGTCGATGCCTTCCATGACCTGCAGCGAAGCTCCGTCACCTTGAACGTCGGCCGGGAAAATCAGCACGTTGATTGCGTTGTGGCGGCGTTCCAGCACACTGAGAATGTCGCGCAAAGCGGCGCTTTTGGGCGACGTGACGATTCCGATCTTTCGTGGAAATGCAGGAATACGTCTCTTGCGTTCGGGACGGAACAAGCCTTCCTTATCCAGCTTCTCCTTCAGCTGTTCAAATGCAAGTTGGAGAGCTCCGAGACCTGCGGGCTCCAGAACCTCGACGACGAGCTGATATTCACCGCGGCCCTCGTATGCGCTCACGCGGCCGCGTGCTCTGAAGAGCTTGCCATTTTCCGGTCGGAAGCGAAGCAACCGCGCAGTATTGCGAAAACAAACGGCGGAAAGGTGAGCCCGGTCATCTTTAAGGGTGAAATATAAATGCCCTGCGGCAGATGCCTTGAAGTTCGAGATCTCTCCCTCGACCCAGACATCGATAAACCGCCGCTCCAGCATTTCGCGGATTTCGAAGCTCAGTTCTGAAACCGAATAGATTTTGCGCTGAAATTCAGTGTTTCGCACGGCCGCAGTATAGTCTATCGCTCATGTGGCTTGCGACGGCGACAGACACGCCGTGGAAGGGTCTGGCTGAGGCGATCGGGCGTGGGTTGCCCGTGCCTGAAGGGTTCGTCGTGTCGTTCGCAGTTCCTGAGACTGAAATCCGGGCGGCCTACGAAGATTTAAAGATCCGGACGAGGATCCATTTTGTCGCCGTCCGAGGTCCGTCGCATTCGATACTCAACATCATTGGTCCCGACCAGATCATTCATACGCTTCGCCGATTCTGGGCCGAGTCACCGCACGCCGCAGTTCTTGTTCAACGTATGGTTCCGGCTGTCTGGTGTGGAAAGGCAGAGAAGGATGGTACGGTGATCCGGGCTAATGAAGGTCTCGCGTTCCTCGATCCTGACACGTACGTTCTTGAAAATGGAATCTGCGTTCGGAGATCGATCGAAGCGAAGCAGAGAAAGATGTTGCGATATGTGGATGGAACGACGCGAACGATCGAACGTGACGGGGAACGGTTGCTGCTAACAGACGATCAGTTGAAGAAAATTGCGGACCTGGCGATTAAAGCTGAGGCGGATATTTCGTGGGCACTCGATGATCAGGACCGCGCATGGTTGATCAGCCGCTGATTGCGCGGATTACGCAGATTGGATCCGCGTAATCTGCACAATCCGCGGCTAGGCTACCGTCACTTCTTTTGTCAGATACACATCCTGAATCGCGTTCAACAGCCCCATTCCTTCTTTCATTGGGCGCTGGAAGGCCTTTCGTCCGGAAATGAGTCCCGTCCCTCCGGCGCGCTTGTTGATCACCGCAGTCTTCACGGCTTCCTTCAAATCACTTTCGCCGGACGACGCGCCACCGGAGTTGATAAGGCCCGCGCGTCCCATGAAGCAATTCACAACCTGGTACCGCGTGAGATCGATCGGGTGATCCGTCGTCAGGTCGGAATAAACCTTCTTGTGCGTCTTTCCAAAATTCAGCGCGTTGTATCCACCGTTGTTTTCGGGCAGCTTCTGCTTGATGATGTCGGCTTCAATCGTCACGCCAATGTGATTCGCCTGCCCTGTAAGATCTGCCGCCACATGGTAGTCGGCTTCTTTCGTCTTGAAAGCAGAATTGCGAAGGTAGCACCACAACACCGTATACATTCCGAGGTCGTGAGCCTGGTGGAACATCTCCGTAATTTCCTGCAGCTGCCGCTTCGACTCTTCTGATCCAAAGTAAATCGTGGCACCGACGCCGGTCGCTCCCATATCGAATGCCTGTTTGATGTCTGCGAAAAGAATCTGGTCGTATGAGTTCGGATATGAAAGAAACTCGTTGTGATTGAACTTCAACAGGAATGGAATCTTGTGAGCGTACTTGCGCGCGACGGCGCCCAGAACGCCGAGAGTGGACGCCACCGCGTTGCAGCCGCCCTCGATGGCGAGCTTCACGATGTTCTCGGGATCGAAGTACATCGGGTTCGGCGCGAATGACGCGCCCGCAGAATGTTCGATGCCCTGATCAACCGGGAGAATTGAAACATAGCCGGTTCTCGCCAGACGTCCGGAATTGAAAAGTTGCTGAAGACTCACCAGAGATCGAGTCGGCCGGTCTGAAACTGAATGCACGCGGTCAATGAAATCCGGCCCCGGCAGATGAAGCGATTCCTTCGAAATCTTGCACTGATGTTTTAAAAGACCGTCCGCGTCCGGGCCAAGAATCTCCTGAATTCTTCCAATCATGAACTCCTCCGTTGAATTGAGTCGACCTAGATTATCGCCGATTCAGTGCGGCGAATATC
>Ga0075425_100007593_pt1 | contig 11470 bp, 6 predicted proteins | sample SoiMethybrSBSTD4_FD_75300 | JGI IMG/M metagenome (GOLD analysis project Ga0075425, IMG submission 75300) | Bulk soil microbial communities from a Populus tree surrounding site in Tennessee, USA - Soil MetaG P. TD hybrid SBSTD4 | ecosystem: Environmental > Terrestrial > Soil > Tree plantation...
GGCTTTTGGCGTCGAGCGAATCGAACTCCTCAGGTGGCATCCCGAGGGTGAATCAGACCGCTCCGCCGCGCTCAATGCCTCACTGGTGAGTCACACCGACGCAGGGGTGAGCAATTACCGAAAAGCCCCATACAAGCCGTATGCCTTAATCGGGCCCGTACGGATCTAGCGGGGGGCGTGGGGCAACCTGCGTCCCTACCGCGATCCTCATTCGATCACCTCGTCGGCGCGGGCGAGCAGCGTAGCCGGTACGCTGATGCCGAGCGCCTTCGCAGTCTTGAGATTGACGGCCAAGCTCACTTCAGTGGACTGCATCACCGGCAGATCGGCGGGGTTTTCACCCTTGAGAATCCGGCCGGCGTAGACGCCGGCCGGGCGGGACGCGGCTACAATGCTGCCTCCGTAGCTCATGAGGCCGCCGGCGGCCGTGAACTCCTGATATGCGGAGACAGTGGGCACCGCGTGGCGTGTAGCCAGCGCAGCGAGCTGATCGCTGCGGCTATTGAAGAACGCATCAACGCCGATCACGAGCGCACCTGCCCGCAGTTGGGCCAAATTTGCAAAGACCGCGTCTAAGTCGCGATCGGTGCTCGCGTTCAGGACATGGAGATTCAGCCCGAGCGTGCGACCAGCAGCCGGTAAGACTCGCGATTGGGTCTCGGCAAGTGTGGGATTGGTCGGGTTGACGAGCAGTGCAATCACGGTCGCGTTGGGGACCATTTCGTGCAGCAACGCCAGCTGCTTTGGCCCCAGATCCACGCCCAAAGTGGTTATGCCCGTGAGATTCCCGCCCGGTCGGGCAAGGCTGGTGACAAGTCCAACCTCGACGGGGTCGGCGGCGATACGAAAGACAATTGGAATGGTCGAGGTCGCGGCCTTGGCCGCCAGCGCCGACGCCGTGTTGCCAAGCGTGGCGATCAACGCCACGTGTTTCTGAACGAGTTCGGCCGCGAGCTGCGGTAGGCGATCGTTCCGGCCATCCGCCCAGCGATACTCGATTGTGACATTGCGGCCCTCGACGTAGCCGGTCTCACCCAGACCTTCGCGGAATGTGCGCAGGCGGTCCGCGTACCAGTCTGCGGAAGCGCTCCCAAGCAGACCGATCACCGGCATCGCAGGCTGCTGCGACCGCGCGGCTACCGGCCAGGCCGCTGCGCCGCCGAGCAATCCGATGAACTCGCGTCGTCTCACTCTGGCCCCTCATCTACGATCACGAGACCAGACTATCAGATGATCTCGTACAGGGCGCTCCGGGGATTGCTGCATCGCGATTGCCAGTTCCGAAGATAAGTGGGGTCAAAGGCGGTCATCCAATCGACGCGCTCGGCACGTCTCTTCTACCACCCCAAAGCTGCCGAAGATGTTGCGGTGCCAAAGAGTTCATGGTTTCCGGAGTTCGGCACGCGTCGGGAGCTCCATTCGGAAGGTCGACCCCTTCCCCGGCGTCGATTCAACCCAAATGCGCCCGCCGTGCAGCTCCACGATTTGCTTGGCAATGGCGAGCCCGAGGCCGGTGCCGCCTTTGGCCTTGGTGTTGGAACTATCGACCTGATGGAACTGCTCGAAGATGCGCGTCTGATGTTCAGTGGGGATACCTGGCCCAGTGTCGGTGACACTGAGGTTGAATTGCCCGTTCACGGCCTTCGCCGTGACGCGCACCTCGCCGGTGTCGGTGAATTTGATGGCGTTACCTACGAGGTTGAGCAGTACCTGGGTCAGGCGCTGCTCATCGCCAAGACCAATGGGCAAGGACTTCGCCACCTCGGTCTTGAGCGCGAGCTTCTTGTTCTGGGCCAACGACTCTGTGGCAGAGCGCACGGTCTCCACCACGCTCTCAATAGCGTACTCTGCCATGTTCAGAGTGAACTGGCCGGACTCAATCTTGGCGATGTCGAGCACGGTATTGATAAGGCCCAAGAGGTGCTTGCCGTTTGAGCGGATACGCGTGAGAGCGTCCATCGACTTCTCTGGCTGTGGTCCGTAGAAGCCCTCCTGGATGAGCTCCGCGTAGCCCAGGATGGCGGCCAGTGGCGTTCGCAGCTCGTGGCTCATGTTCGCGACGAACCGCGACTTGTGCTCGCTCGCGATCTCGAGATCCTCGACTGTCTTGGCTAACTCCCGCGTTCGAGCCTGTACTTCCTCGAAGAGATGGGTGTTTTCAATAGCGATCACCGCTTGGTCGGCAAAGGTCATGAGCAGTTCAAGCTGCTTTTCGGTAAACGGCTGCACTGTACTGCGTTGCAACGTGATGACGCCTATCGGCGTCCCTTCCCGCATCAGCGGCACACCCAATAAGGTACGATATCCTCCTGTCCTCGCGGCTGCCGCCACCCCGTACTCCGGATCGGCCAATACGTCGGCGACTTGAACTGGTCTGCCTTCCAGCAAAGTCCTACCAGCGACGGATCCGCGTCCTACTGGGACGAGATACTGCTCCATTAAGGTGCGATACTCAGGGTTAAAGGCATAGTGAGCCAAGAACCGGAAGGTGTCGCCGTTCGGGCGCCAAATCGCCGCCGTATCAGCCGCACAGAGACGTGCCGCAGACTCTACGAGCGTGTCGAGCACGGTTTGCAGATTGAATGTTGATCGGCTGATAACCTTGAGTACATCGGCGGTCGCCGTCTGCTGCTGCAAAGATTCTGTCAGTTCCCGCGTCCTGGCCTGCACCTCTTCAAACAGCCGCGTGTTCTCGATGGCGATAACGGCCTGGTGGGCAAAAGTTTCGAGCAGCGCGATCTGCGCATCTGTGAAAGGGACCGGCTCAGCGCCGTAGACGTTGATCGTGCCGATCACCTGGTCGCCCTGCAACATGGGGACCACAAGTTGGCTTCTGTTGCCGAGCGTGCGGGCCACCTCGATATTCACTACCCGTGGGTCTTCGATCATATCGGCTACATTGACGACGGCACGGTCCGCGATAGCCCTGTGAATGAGGCCTCGGGGCGGGATCGGATACTCGTCCCGCCACAGCCGAAGTGCATCCTCGGTAACCTGATGGCCCGCCACGAAATGGACCAATGTCCCATCGTAGCTGAACACGGCGCCGAACATCGCGTTGCAGAGCCGGACGGCATTCTTGGCAATGGCGCTGAACACTGGCTGCGTATCGGTCGGCGAACTCGAGATCACGCTCAAAACCTCGCCCGTCGCGGTTTGCTGCTCCAAGGCATCGGTCAGTTCGCGCGTTCGGGCCTGCACCTCCTCGAACAGCCGCGTGTTCTCGATCGCGATGACGGCCTGGCGCGCGAAGGTCTTGAGAAGCCCGATCTGCTTGTCGGAGAACGGGCGCACCTCGTCACGTCGGATCATGATCGCGCCGATCGCCTCACCCTCCCGCATCAGAGGAGTGGCGAGGATGGTGCGCGCGCCCAGCCGTTGCGCGAGTGCGGCACCCTCCGGATACTCAGTGACCTCCGCCTGCAGGTCCTGGACATGGATCTGCACGCAGTCCGCCACACACCGCCCGTTGACCCAGTCGCGCGTGATTTTCCTCTTGGCGACGTTGGCGGGAATGGGCCCGTGGTGCGCCTTGACTTGCAGCCAGTCACCCTCGCGTAACAGGATGATCCCATCGTAGGCCGCGCACAGTCGGCAGGCGCTCTCGACCAGAGTCTGGAGCACCGGCCGGATGTCGGTCGGCGAGGCGGCGATCACACCCAGCACGTCGCTCGTTGCGGTCTGGTATTCAAGAGATTCTTGAAGCTCGCGCTTGCTAGCCTGCTCCGCCTCGAACAGCCTTGCGTTCTCGATGGCGATGACGGCTTGATCGGCGAAGGTCTCCATGAGCGCGATCTGCGTGTCGCTGAATGGCTCCACTTCCAACTTTGAGAGGGACAGCGCTCCAATCGGCTCGCCCTTGCGGAGAAGCGGGACCGCAAGCAACGTTCGAATTCTTCCGAGGACAACCTGGTCTTTGCTGCCGAGCTCGGGATCGGCCTGAACATCGGGTACATCCATCGTGCGCCTTTCGAGGACGGCCCGAGTGGCGAGCGAGGTGCGATCAGGGGGTATCGGGTTATCCTTCAGATACTTTGCAAGTGTGGGATCGATGATCGTGTGCGCGAGCAGATCGAATTTTCCCTCTAGCCAGCGCCACATGGTAGCTCGTTCGGCCGAGCAGAGGCGTTTGGCGGTCTGCACAATCTCGTCGACTACGGGCTGAAGTTGAGAGGGTGAGCGACTGATGACGCCGAGCACATCGCTGGTTGCGGTTTGGTAATCGAGCGACTCCTGCAGTTCGCGCGTGCGCGCCTGCACCTCCTCGAACAGGCGTGTGTTCTCAAGGGCAATGACGGCTTGGTCGGCGAAGGTCTCAAGCAGCGCGACCTGCCTGTCGGAAAAAGATTGGACGACGGTGCGGGACACGCTGAGACAGCCGGTCGGCCGGCCGTCGCGCATAAGCGGCACGGCCAAGATGGAGTGAATCTTGCCGGCCCGCGCCAACTCATTCTGTTCGGGACTGAGGTGCTATCGGTAGCGGCATCGAGGACCTGGGCGGCGCGACCCTTGTCGGCAGCTCGACCTAGCACCGAGCCCGAGCCCAGTGGCAGGCGGTGATGCGCGATCTTCTCGACGCCTGACACATCCATACCGCTAAACGCGATTGGCCGAAATTGGTCCTCATTGATTTGCCAGACGACGGCCCGCTCCGCCTCGCAGAGCCCGCGCGCTGTGGAGACGATCGCATCCAGAACCGGCTGTAGCTCGGAAGGCGAGCGGGAAATGATGCCAAGAACCTCGCTGATAGCGGTCTGGTACTCGAGCGATTGGCGCAGCTCGGCCGTCTTCGTTTGCTCAGCCTCGAACAGCCGCGTATTCTCAATGGCGATGACGGCCTGGGTGGCGAAGGTCTCAAGCATCGCGATTTGCTTGTTGGAGAATGGGTTCACTGCCATTCGACGAATCAGAATCACGCCGATCGGAATGTTCTTGCTCAACAGGGGGGTTGCTAGCGTAGTTCGGAACCCAAGTTCTTTTTGGTAAGGGCGCGAATCCGGAAACTCGGTCTCCATAACGGCGGCGATATCAGGGACATGAATCGATCGCCGATCCAGGAAGGCTCGGCCGGTCACCGTGCCCCTGGTAAGCGGTAGACCGTCAATACGTGCGCTCGCTGTCGCCCCTACGGCGCCATACGAAGCCACGATATGCAGCGCGCCATTATTGACGCGGTACACTTGGGCGTCATTTGCGCCACAAACGTGTGCCGCATTGTGGGCGACCGTCGCCATAACGCGGTCTAGGTCGGTAGGCGAGCTGCTGATCACCTCGAGGATTTCGGCAGTGGCGGCCTGCTGCTCTCGCGCCTCAGCCAGCTCACGCCTCAGCTCTTCGACCGATTGATCAGCAGAAGTTGTGGATGTCTCTGATGGCATGACGAGACACAACCCTCGGGGTACTCGGCAAAATTGCTCGGCCACAGGGAATATTGCAGGACGCGGACCATCCTACCCCACGACGTTCACACGCGCTATGCAGGTGTCGATAGAGGAATGTCGGCGTTCCGGCCCTTCGCCCGGGTAGCTTCAACCACTGAGCGCTGCCGAATTGGAGGTCTTCGGTTGCCGTCGCCAGCGTCGCCATACTTTAGCTTTATGGAGACCGGCCTTCGAAGGGACGTGGTCGTCAGGACGGGTTCCGGCCGACCCCATCTCTGATAGGATCTCCCATGGTGCCTGAGGTGGAGATGGCCATGACCGCTGCTAAAATCGTGCGGACCATGTGTCCCATGAATTGCCATCCAACATTTTGCGGGATGTTGGTCGAGGTGGAAGGCGGCAGGCTGAAGACGGTCAGCGGCGACAAAGACAATCCGGACAGTCAGGGCTTTCTTTGCGTGCGCGGCCGCAGCACCAACGAGATTTTTGGCAATCCAAGTCGGTTGCTATATCCCCAAATTCGCGATGATCGCCGCAAAGATGCCTGGCGCCGTGTGGGCTGGGATGAGCCGCTGGACTTCATCGTGAGTCGCATGCGGAAGGTTGGACCAGAGGCTGTGGGGCTATGGGCGGGGCATGGCGGCTTTACGCCGGGCGGCGCGGTCACAGTTCAGATGATGCAGCGGTTCGCCAATATCTACGGCTGCCAGTCTTGGCACCCGGCGATGATCTGCTGGGGCTCGGCGGCTTTGGCGTGGGCCTGACGGGCGCACTCAAGGTCAACACCAAAGAGGATATGGCTGAGAACTCAAGAATGATCGTTCTTTGGGGCGCAAACATTGCAAGCCAGCCTAATACGGCCCGCCATATCGTGTCGGCTCGGCGACGCAGCGCCAAGGTCATCACAATTGATGTCCGCAGAACAGAAGCCGCTGCTCAATCGGATGAGGTTCTGCTCATCCGCCCTGGGTCCGACGCAGCCCTCGCGTTTGCCGTCATGCACGTCATCATCACCGAGAAGCTACATGACGCGGCGTTCGTCGGATCTCACACTGTCGGCTTCGAGGAATTGTCTAAGCACGTCCTGCCCTTCACCCCCGCGTGGGGCGCAGCAGAAACTCGGCTTGAGGCAAGCCAGATCATCTCGTTCGCAAGAGCGTATGCCTCGACGCGGCCGGCCGTGATCCTGCTTGGCGGCAGTTCCATGCACAAGGGCGCCAACAGCTGGCACGCAGCGCGTGCGATTAGCTGCCTGCCTGGGTTAACTGGCGATTTTGGACTAGCGGGAGGTGGACTGGGCCCACGTCATGGCGCGCAGAGCGCAGCTTTCCGGAGCCTGGCTGCGCCTGAAAGGCGTCCACCGGGCCACTATATTCCGAACCAGATGCCCGACGTCACCGAGGCCTTGTCCAACGGACGGCTGAAGGTTCTCATGCTTCTGGGCACCAACATGCTGTCCTCATTCGCCGATGCCGGCAAGGTCGCCAACGGCCTCGACAAGGCAGAATTGGTCGTCTGCGTTGACCTGTTCATGAACGAGACGGCCCGGCGTTTTGCAGATGTGGTACTGCCTGGAACCGCGTGGCTCGAGGAATTGGGATTCAAGGTAACGAACACACACCTCTATCTCATGGAGCGCGCGCTTGAGAGAGAAGGGGAGACGCGTCCAATCTACGCGATCCTTAGCTCTCTGGCGAGTTCGCTGGGGCTTGCTGATTTCTTTCCTTGGGGGTCGTTGATGAGGTCCTCGATACCATCCTGGATCACCCAACAACCGGCCACGCGACGGTAGCAAGCCTGCGCGCTGCTGGTGGCTTCCTGCCTCTCAAGGCGCCGGCCATCGCCTATGCAGACCGAAAGTTCGATTCCCCGTCAGGCAAGATCGAGTTCTACTCGTCGCAAGCGGAGAAACTGGGCTTACCGTCGCTCCCGGTGCACGAGGTCGACAAAGCCTCGTCGTACACACTGGCATTGAGTTTTGGCAGGACCCTGACACACTTTCATTCGTTCTAGGATGAGGAACGGGCGCTGCCATCGCTGGCAAAGCATAATGCTGCTCCGCAACTCTGGATATCAAAGGTCGACGCAGATGCCCGTCAGCTCTCCAATGGTGATGCGATCAAGATTTACAATGAGCGTGGAGAGTTTGGGGCAAGGGCCCACATCACTGACGATGTGCCCCCAGGTGTGGTCTGGATTCGCGACGGATGGGTCGGGCTCAATCACCTCACATCTGGCGATGCGGTACTGACCGGAGAGGCTCTCAGTTTGTTTCACTTTTCCGTCGGTCAGTCGGATTATGGCGCTCGGGTCGAGGTTGCTCGGACTTAACGGTTACCGTGCTCATGGACAGACTAAAGCCATTTCCAGGCATTGCTAGCCGCCTTCGGCTGCAGCGGTTCCGTCAGTTTGAGCTGCTTCTAACGTGCCGACCGGATGCCCGTGTTCGTGGGCCCTAGCCGCCGAAGTTGCTCAATCGCGACAACCGTGGCCTTCTCCGTCCGTGACCCTTGGATTGCGTTAGTATCATGACAAGACCGCACTCGCTGTGGCGCCTATTCCCACGCGCCGAGTCATCCCGGCCTCGCCGAGGCAACCACTCCTGCTCCAAGTCCGCGCCAAAGGCCCCTCCGCAATTTCATAAAGAGCAGGCTCGTTAATAATGATGATTTGTGGACCGTCGTTCACGATCACATTAGCATCCCGCAGCTCACAAAGTTGGCGGTTAACGTTTTCCCGTGAAAGGCCGAGGTAGCCACCGAGCTCACTTTGCGACGCCCTGAGATTCACGCGGATGCCTTCTTTGCTCGTTCGGCCATGTTGCCAAGCGAGTCTCAAGAGGCCTTTTGCGATGCGTCGCCGCATATCAAGTGAGCTGTCTTCAATGATCGCCGAAGCAGCTCGGAGTTTTTCGCAGAGCATGTGAACAATCTCGATTAGTGTTTGCGGATGCGCAGCAAGAATCGGCAACAGATCTCGCGCATAAACAAGAAAGACCTCCGTCTCCGTCAGCGCAATCGCGTCGGCCGTTCGCACGTTGCCGTCGAGCACCCCAATCTCTCCAATGGTGTCCCCTGCTCCGAGAAAGTTGAGCACGACCTCCTTGCCGTCCGCGTTACTATTCGTGATCTTGATCCAACCCGTAATGATTACCATCACGGTATCTGCGCGGTCGCCTCGTCGGCAGAGGAAGTCGCCAGGCGAGTATTTTCTTACGTGCCCCCGGCGAATGAGTGCGTCGAGTGAGGTATCGGAGAGGCTTCCCAGAAATGTCTCGTTCTTAAGAAACAAGCGTACGCGCTCAGCCGTCGCCGTCGGTCCAACTAGACGCCCCTTGTCGCCCATCTCTGGGGACCGAGACCGATTTGAAATGTGTTGGACCTGGAACATCAGATGGTCCGTCATGACGTCCTCACAGTGTTGGCACCGGTGATGGTGCAGCGGTTAGACCTGTGACGAGGTTGGACCCTTATCCTCGACTGCAAAACGCCATCCTGCGATCGGGAACTACGCCGGCCCAGCCAACATCTGTGAAGTCTCTGTCAACTTCTTTCAACTCCTGGCAGATTATGTCAGAATGGAAGGAATGCCCCGGATCATGAGTCCGCGGCGCTTCCCGATGGCTCCGGAGCGCAGGCGCCTGGTCTGTTGCCTGGGAGCCGCGCCAAAAACAGGCAGCGACATGACAATCAGCCTTTCCGGACGTCAGCGAGACCGCTTCAAGGCGGACCTGCAGGCACATAGGGAGACGTTCTCTTTCAATGATGCGGAATACGCGGACCGGGTGCTCAAGGTCTCGCTGAACACGTACAAGAAGTGCGTGCAGTCGGGCGCCGGCAGCGTCCTATCTCTGAAGCGTCACACATTCATCAGCATCTTCACCAACACGGCACTGGATCCTAAGAGCTATGGGCTGTCCATTGGCGTTTCCAGTCAGGCCTCGCCATTCGGGGGGTACCACAAGAACGACTTTCAGTACCTCTGCGGTCGTTTTTTCCTTTATCGGCGCACGTTCCTTACGGCCCGCCACATCACGCGCAGCATCCTAGAGATCAGGCCAAGCGAAAGCCAGGAGTGCCTATCGTTCAGCGAACTGCATTACTACACTGCAGAAGTCGGCGTTCGCGAGGAGATCCGCTACCACGGCGACATCTACATGAACCGGGAGCGCAGCATTCTCAGTCTGCCGGCATATTTTGAGGGGCAGGTGCGGCTCACGCATCTGCAACCCGAAAGATCAGGCGGCAAGGGAAAACTAAAAATGCGCGGTGCGGTGCTTGCCTTCGGCAATCCCAAAGGCTATTGGCAGCCGACCGTGTCGTGTGTCTTTGTCGAGGGTCCGATTGACCAGAAGCGCTCGGATTTTAGGGAGTTGTGCAAGACCATTCTGAACACCTCTGAAGAGTATGCAGCTCTTTCCGACGAACTTGCGCGTGTCGAAGAACACGCCACCATCATTACGCCCTTGATGTGGGCCAATATCCAGGCCAGAGTTGCGCCGGATTTGTTGATGGTCGCAAATGAGTCACCACGAGCCGCGGATCGCCGTAATTCTCGACGAGAACACGAGCGGTGATGCAACCCGCTACGAGGCCCCGAAGCGTCTTTTCAGTGCGATCCGCGACGCGGGTGGCTTGCCGTTCGGCATACCGTACCTGCCGGAACTCGTCGGCGCGGTACTTGCGGAGTTCGACGGCCTGGTTTGCGGGGGAGGCCGCTTCGCCTACCCCGGCAATTGGTATGTCAGAGGCGAACTCTCGAAGGCTCCACCGTCGGAACGACTAGAGGTCGAGCGCGCGATCGTCGAGGGGTATCTCGAACGGGACAAACCCGTTCTTGGGATTTGTGCGGGCATGCAGCTGCTCGCATGCGTGCACGGTTGCCGGCTGTGGTCGGACGTGCAAACCGCCGTGCCAAGCGTTCTGGATCACGACAATCGGGACCATCTGCACCAGGTCACGTTGACCCCAGACACTAAGCTATTCGCCTTGGTCGGAAAGCCGACCATGCTCGTCAACACATCTCATCGAGAAGCGATCGCGGAACTATCCAAGTCGGTCGTCGCTTGTGCCCGTTCCGATGACGGCATCATAGAGGCGATCGAAGTCCCGTCACGCACCTTCGCACTTGGGCTGCAGTGGCATCAGGAACTGTTTGCTGGGACAGATCACCCAGGCAACCGGGTATTTCGAGCATTTGTCGAGGCCAGTCGCCATGCCTCGCACGACCCCCAGCCCAGCTGGCGCACGTAACAAAGGGGCGCTTGCCGAGTGCCGGGTGCTGCACGTTCAGACACCCGCAACCTTTTCCGTTGCCACATACGGCCAGTTATCCGGATGATCGATGTGGATCCTCGGCAGCGGCACTATCGGTCCGACGCCGAACACGCCCTTCATGTGATCCAGCAGTTGCTGAGTGACCGCGGGCTCAGGATTGGTGCTCGCATCGCCTACCCGATTGGTGCCGCCGATGACGACCGCGTCCTCACGCGGGAATAAATGCCCATTCCGGCTGAAAAGATAGGTCAACCTCGGTTGCGGTTTGAGCAGCGCCAGATGACCCTTGACGGGAATGAGCTTCGGATCGCTCCAAATGTCCTTGGCTCCGAGCCCGGTGCAGTTGACGATGATGTTCTCTTGCAGGCTTAAAACGCTTGCAATATTCGCGAACGTCTTGTTCTTGAGCTCAATGCGGCTGCGCTGCAGATCGTCATTCAGCTTTTTCAGAAATATCGGCGGCTCGATCAGCAGCGTCTCGTACCTGAAACCCGGCGTCGCCAAGTGCTCGAAGGGAAGGTCCATAGGGACAGGGTTCGGGATGAGTCCTGGTACAAGATTCACCACTACGTCGAGATATGGATCCGGTGCTGGCGTATAGTTGAACTTCTTCGATACCCCGAAACCCCTTCCGATATCGCTCTCGAACCGCCGGTAAGCGATCTTGAGCACATCTTTGAACTTGTCCTCGTCGCTGTATTTTACCGACGACGGCGCCCACTGCCCTCCGGCCACGTGCGATGTCGTGTCCTGCCAGAACTCCCGGGCATACACCGTCACCTTGACGCCAAGCTCGTGGATCAGTGTCGCCGC
>Ga0075425_100007595_pt1 | contig 11469 bp, 8 predicted proteins | sample SoiMethybrSBSTD4_FD_75300 | JGI IMG/M metagenome (GOLD analysis project Ga0075425, IMG submission 75300) | Bulk soil microbial communities from a Populus tree surrounding site in Tennessee, USA - Soil MetaG P. TD hybrid SBSTD4 | ecosystem: Environmental > Terrestrial > Soil > Tree plantation...
CGTGGGCGGCCTCCGCCAGCACGACCGCTTCCGCGAAGCGCAGTGCGCGCGAAGGTTCGGCCCCATCCCAGATGCGCCCGTCCGCGGCCTTCAGCCGCTCGACGGGCACCTCGAGCTTGCGTGCGGCCGCGCCCAGGACGAGCGCGCGGAGCTTGCGCGCGGCCTCGATGGCGGCGTTGCCCGTCATGAGGGTGACGCGCGACGAATACGAGCCGAGGTCCACGGGCGTGAGGTCGGTATCGGCGGTGACGACGCGGATGTCCTTGGGCGGGATGCCCAGCTCCTCGGCGACGACGTAGGCGAGCACCGAGTCCGAGCCCTGGCCGATGTCCGTCGAGCCGCAGAACACCGTCACTCCCCCGCCGCGGTCGATCTTGATCTGTACGCCGGAGTGCGGCATCGCGTTCCAGTAGATGGGCAGGCCGGCACCGCTGATGTAGGACGAGCCGGCGAGGCCGATGCCGCGGCCGCTTCCCATCCGCCCACGCTTGCCGTCGTATCCGCTCTTCTCCAGGACGCGCTGCAGGCACTCGCGCAGCCCGATGGTGCGCACCTGCATCTGGTTGGCGGTGATGGTGCCGGGGGCGACCGTGTTGTCCAGGCGCCAGCGGGCGGGATCGAGCCCGAGGTCGGCGCAGAACTTGTCGATGTGGCACTCCAGGGCGAAGCGCGGCTGGGGCGTGCCGTGCCCGCGCTTGGGGCCGCAGGGCGGCTTGTTGGTGAAAACGCGCACGCCCTCGAACTTGTAGCGGGCGACCGCGTACGTCACCGTCTGCAGCGCGCCCGTGTAATAGAGGCTGGCCACGCCGTAGCTGCCGTACGCTCCACCGTCGAGGGCGGTGCGGAAGTGCATGGCGGTGATCCGGCCGTCCTTCTTGAGCCCGGTGCGGATCCACATCTTTACGGGGTGGCGCCCGCGGTGGCAGTAGAAGACCTCCTCGCGGGTCAGCGTCACCTTCACCGGCCGCCCCGTCTTCATCGAGAGCTTCGCCACCACGATCTCGTGGCTGAAGGGGTCGCTCTTGCCGCCGAAGCCCCCACCGTTGGGACAGGCGATCACGCGGATGTGGGCCGGGGGCATCTCGAGGACCTTGGCCAGCGCGCGGTGGACGTAGTGCGGAGTCTGGGTCGAGGACCAGAGGGTCAGCTTGCCGTCCGGCCCCTGCGACGCGACCGCGGCGTGCTGCTCCAGGGGGAGGTGGGTGTTGCCCTCGAAGAAGAACGTGTCCTCGCGGATGTGGTCCGCCTCCGCGAACCCGTCTTCGACCTGCCCGAAGTCGAAGGAGACCTCCTTGTGCACGTTGCCGTGCGGGCCATAGTCGTGGATGCGCACGTCTTCGCGGGCCAGCGCCTCGTCGATCGACATGACCGCGGGCAGGACCTCGTAGTCCACGTCGATGAGGGCGAGCGCGGCCTCCGCCGTCTCCTCGTCCACGGCGGCCACGGCGGCCACGGGATCGCCGACGAAGCGCACCTTGTCCAGGCCGAGCGCGTGCTCGTCCTGGCTGACGGGCAGGATGCCGAACGGAATCGGCAGCTCGGAGCCGACGAGCGTGGCCAGCACTCCCGGATGGGCCGCCGCGCGCGAGACGTCGATCGAGCGGATGCGCGCATGGGGATGGGGCGAACGCAGGAGCCGCGCGAAGACCATGCGCGGCAGCACGAGGTCGTCGGCGAACACGGTCTGGCCGGTGACCTTCGCCGCCGCGTCGACCTTGACCAGCGGCTGGCCGATGACGGTGAGGTCCTTCCGGTCCTGCTCAGGCACGCGTGGACCGCATCTTCTCCGCCGCCATCTCGATGGCTTCGAATATCTTCAGATACCCGGTGCAGCGGCAGAGGTTCCCCGCCGTGGCCTCGGCGATCTCCGGCCGCGTGGCCGCGGGCTTGTCCGCCAGCAGGGCCGCCGCGCTCAGCAGGAACCCTGGAGTGCAGTAGCCGCACTGCGCCGCCCCCAGAGCCGCGAACGCTTCCTGGAGGGGATGCAGGGTGGCCCCGGCCATGCCCTCGACGGTCGTGATCTCACGGCCGCCGCATTCCACGGGGAGGGCGAGGCAGGAAAGGATGGGGCGCCCGTCCACGAGCACCGTGCAGGTGCCGCACTCCCCCAGCTCGCATCCGTGTTTGGTGCCCATGAGGCCGAGTTCCTCGCGCAGCACCTCCAGCAGGGTGTGGTGCACGGGCGCGAGGCACTCGCGGTCCTCGCCGTTCACCCTGAGCTGGATCCGGATCTTGTCCATCGCGCCCGCTCCGCGAAGTTTGAACGACCGGTCAAAACGTTAGCATACGACGGATCGGGCCCGATAGGAACAAACCCGGCGCCGCGCGGACGGCCGCGTCCTACTCGTCGATCTGCTGGGCCAGGTAGTTCGCGGCGCCGATGTCGCTGATCTGCTGAAGCTGGGCCTCGAGCCAGTCGATGTGGCCCTCCTCCTCGTGGAGGATCCGTTCCAGGAGGAGGCGCGATCCGTTGTCCGCCTTGCTCCGGCAGAGCTCGATCCCGGGATTGAGCCGGCCCACGGCGTCGCGCTCGAGCAGCAGGTCGAACTGCATCTGCTCGGGCACGTTCTGGCCCACGTTGACCCTCATGTAGCGCTGCATGTTGGGCACGCCTTCGAGGTAGAGGATCCGCTCGATCAGCTCCTGGGCGTGTTTCATCTCGCCGATCGATTCCTCTTTCGACCTCTTGGCCAGGCGCTCGTACCGCCAGTTGTGGCACATCATCGCGTGGATGAAGTACTGGTTGATGGCGGTCAGCTCCGCGGTGAGAACCTCGTTCAAGAGCCCGATGACCTCGGCGTCACCCTTCATGGGAGCCTCCACTGTCCGGATATGCGTGGATCCTACCGCGCCCAGTCGCCGGGCGCGGCCTCAGCGGGCGGCGTCGATTCGGGCTTGCAGGTCCGGAAGGCAGGCGCCGCAGTTCTGGGCGCAGCCGGTTCGGCCCAGGATCTCGCCGAGGGGCCGGCGCTCCACGTAGACCTGCCGGACGATCTCGGTAAAAGAGACTCCCGCGCACTCACAGCGCGTCATCGCGCGGGGCGTCGGCGGCCCCGGCGGCGCTTCGAGAGACGGTGCGGGATTGAGGACGGCGGCCATGACGATTCCCATGATAATGAACATGAATTTCATTTTCAAATAGATCATTTGATCCATGCCTTGCGTTGCGCCCGCGGGGTGACGGTGGCCACAATGGGACATGCCCGAGGCGCTCGACATCTCCTGTCCTTGCTGTGGCGCGCTGCTGAAAGTCGATCCGGAGACGGCGTCCGTCGTCTGGGCCGACAAGAAGAAGGCGCCGGCGAAGAACTTCGACGAGCTGGTGTCGCGCGTCGCCTCCCAGAAAGACGTGCTCGAGGACAAGTTCGCGCGCTCGGTGGCGCAGACGCGGAACCAGAAGGACATCCTCGAGAAGAAGTTCGAAGAGGCCAAGAAGCGGGCGGCCGCCGATCCGACCGGCCGGCCTCCGAATCCCTTCGACAACGAGTGAAGCGACCTCGGGGTCGATGAATGACTAGACCGGGCGCCCTCCTCGTCATCGGTCTGTGGATCGGCCTGCTCGCCGCGTCGTGGGCGATGGCCACCGCCAGCTTCCGCACCGTCGACCGCCTGCTCGGACCCGAGGCCCGTCCCGAGTTCCGGGCGCGGCTCGAGAGCCTCTCTCCCGACGAGCGCCGGATGGTGCTGCGGCACGTGGCCGCGGAGTCGAACCGCTGGATGTTCCGCACCTGGACCCTGGTGGAGATGGTCCTGGGCGCGCTCCTCGTCGCCGCGAGCTGGCGCCTCGGTCCTGTGCCGCGCGCGCTGGCCCTGGTGGCCCTGGCGGCGGTGGTCGCGCAGGCGGCCGGTCTGGCTCCGGCAATCTCGCAGCTCGGACGCAGCCTGGACTTCGTGCCGCGCCCGCTGCCCGCCGCCGAAGGACGCCGGTTCGGCCTCCTGCACGCCGCCTACATGCTGGCCGACCTGGTGAAGGTGGGAGTGCTGATTCCGGCCGCCGTGATCATCGCGCGCCGCCTGTCCTAGCCGCGTCGAGGCCGCTCGTCCACAGGCGCGTTCGACGGGCCAGGAAGCGGTTGCGCCGGTCGTGCGGCCGGCGTTCGGCGATGGCGGCCGCCAGCTCTTCCGCGGGCCACTGCGCGAGGTCGTCGAGCGTGCGGATGCCGAGCGCGTCGAGGTCGTGCACGCGCTCCAGCCCGAGGCCGCGATGGGCCACCAGCGCGACGCGCGCCCGGGCCGCCTCCAGTTCTTCCAAAGGCAGCGCGGTGCGCGCCGCCCAGTCGGCGCGGTCGGATGCGCGTGCCGTCGCCCGCAAGAACTGCTGCGGGCTCTCGATCCCGGCCGCGCGCAGCCGCGCGCGGACGACCGCGGGCACCACGTCGAGGCGGGCGACGGGCACGTAGACGGAGTCGACCACCACGGGATCGACGGCCGCGAACATCGCGAGCACGGCCAAAGGCCCGAGCACGAGCGCCGCCATCCGGGCCGCGCGCACGCGCGCGGGGGGAAGGCGATCGCGCCACCCCCCCAGCCACCGGAGGAACACCACGGACTCGACCGCGAACGGCGGGAACCCGAGGAACCCCGCCAGCGGCATCTCGAACACCTTCAGCCCTTCGAAGCCGGGCACCGTATACATCCATTTCGTGCGCGCCCAGAAGTTCCAGGCCTCCCACAACGCGCCGCAGACGAGCCCGGCCACCAGCGTCCGGCAGAGCGGGCCGGCCTCGCCCGCCTCCAGGTCACGCAGGAAGCTCCGCCGCGCGTGCCGGCGGTTCCACGGCTCCAGCAGGAACACGAGGCTCCCCCACGTGAGCGGGAAGAAGGTGTCCGGCCAGGCCAGAGGCAGGAGGAGAGAGGCGGCGCCGAGCGCGAGCACGACCTTCTCCTTCGCCGGCGACCAGGCCAGCGGGCGGACGGGCCGGGAACGCAGGAGGCCGAGGTTCTCGACCAGCTCGAGCGTCTCCACGATGCCGGGCAGCACGCTCGCGAACGCGAGGACGCCGGCCGCCCATCGCAGCGCCGTCGAGGGCAGGCTCATCACGTAGTACCAGTTCCCGAGGCGCAGGTTGACGAGCTCGAAGAGCGTCCACCAGAGCACGGACACGCCGGCCAGCCACAGGAAGTGCCAGGGCCGGTCGCGCAGGAGTGAGCGCCCGCTCCACCGCCGGTTCACATCGTCCGCGGCCACGATGTACGACCACCAGGCGAGGTGGTAGTACCAGGTCGGCACCGGCTCGACGAGCAGGGCCAGGCCGGCGGTCGCGAGAAGGAAGGTGAAGATCGACACCGCCAGCACGGGCACGGCCGAGGATAGCGGAGGAAGGGGCGCTCAGCGCGGCCGTCGGAGCGCCAGCGTCAGCCCGGTGACCAGCCCGGCCAGGCTCCCGGCCAGACCGAACCCGACGGCCGGCGGCCGATAGCGGAGGTCCAGCACGTGGCGCCCGGGGGGCACGGCGACGGCCATGAACGCGTGGTTCGCGCGGAGGAGAGGGGCGGCCGCGCCGTCGACGCTCGCGCGCCATCCCGGGTCGTGGGCGTTGACCCACACGAGCCAGGCGGGCCGGTCGGTCTCGACGGAGGCGTGCAGCTGGTCGGGCCGCTCGACGAGCCCTTCGAGGCGTGCCGAGGAGGCATTCCCCTCGTCGGATCCCGGCGGCAGGGGTCCAGAGTCCAGGATGATGGTCGAGGCCGGGTCGAGCTCGCCCCTGACGAACGGGCCGAAGTCGCTCCCCGGACGCTCCACCGCACGCGTCACCACGAAGATGCGAGGCAGGGGGGAAGGCACGCGGAACGCGCGTGTGGCCAGGCGCCGAGGGGCGTCGGCGAACGTGCCCGCGGGGACGAAGGGCGGACCGATGTCGTGGAGCGTGATCGCGACGTCCACGGCGCCGAGGCGCAACACCGGCGCCAGGGCCGGCGTGTCGTCCGCGGCGACGAACAAGGCGCGCAGATCGCTCACGGCCCGCGAGGTGAGCCCCAGAAGGTCACGGTCGAAGCTGCCGTACACAGCCCAGCGCGCGGAGATCGGCGGGTACAGGTACGTCTGCAGGCCGAGGGCCCCGGCCAGCGCCTGCGCAGGACCGGGGGGCACGTCCATGAAGGCGCCGGCCATGGTGCGACGTGGCGTACGGCCCGGCATGGGCACGTAATCCCACGCGCAGACGCGCATTCCCGGCTCCACGGCACGGGAGCGCAAGATCTCGGGCCGATATCCATAAAAGGACGAGGGTGCGCTCGGGTTGAGACCGCTGTGCGCCCAGAGCAGGTCCGCGACCGCGAGCGCCGCGGCCCCCGCCCAGGCCGGGCGCGCCTTCACCACACCCAGGATCAGGGCGACGGCGAGCAGGCCGGCGGCCCATCCGAGCGCGCGGGCGGCTGGGAGGAAGACCGCGGCCGCGGCCGCAGCCGGATCGGGCGCGAGAAGGAGGCTTTCCACCGTGGAGAGGGAGGCGCGCGCGGCGGCCACCGCGGCGGCGCCAAGGGCCAGCGCCACCAGCGCGCCGGGGACGACGACGCGACGCGTCCATCGGCCGTTCTCGCTCTCCGAGCGACGGCGCCAGGCCTCCACTCCGGTGGCGGCCAGCAGGGCCCAGCCGAAGGCGGAGAGCACGGCGAACTTGATCGGATAGCGCGTGATGCGGAGCGGCGGGACGAGGCTCGTCGCGGCCGCGTAGAGAGGAGTGTGCCGGCCGAGCGCGAGCAGGAACGCCGCCAGGGCCAGCAGGGTCAGCCGCCGCCGCCACTCGGCGCGGACCGGCACCCACGCCGCGGCCACCAGGACCAGGGCCGGCGCGCCGAGGTACAGCGAGCTCAGGAACGGGGCCCAGGCCTCGAACAGCTCCGCCGCCCGCGGCGAATGCTCGGGGAGCGCGCGCCAGCTCAGGGGCGCGAGGACCTGGGGCAGCGTCCAGGGATGAAGGGACCAGAAGCCGCGTGTCTCGGACGTGAGCTCGAGGCGCATTCCGCGCCGGGCCACGTCGAGCGTGGGCAGCCATTGACCGGCGGCGGAGGCGATGGCCACCGCCGCGCCGACGGCCAGCACGCCGGCCGCGCGCCGCGGCTGCGAACGGAGGCGGCCCACCATCTCCGGGCCCAGGCAGAACGCAGAGGCGACCAGCGTGAGCAGGGATAGATCGGGTGATCCGGCCAGCGCCTGTCCCGCCAGGAGGAGGCCCCAGATCGCGGCTTCGCGCGCACGCAAAGTGGTGAGCGCGCGACGGCCCGCCCAGATCGCCCAAGGCATCCAGCAGGCGCCGCCCAGGTGATGCCACACGTTGACGAGCGAAAGCAGCGGACCGGAGAGCGTCCAGACCGCGGAGCCCACCCAGGCCGAGGCGCGCGCGAGGCCGAGGTCGCGGCCGAGGACGTAGAGGCCCAGGCCACCCAGCGCCAGGTGCGCGAGGACGTACATCGTGTAGTACGTCGCGGGCGGAACCGCCAGCATCATCCAGGTGGGTGGATAGAGGACCTGGGCGCTCGGGTTGGCGAGCATGGGCTCGCCGAACGAGAACCACGGGTTCCAGAGCGGCAGCGACCCCGCGCGCCAGGCCTGGAAGAACGACTCCGCCATCGGATGAAACACGGCCGCGACGTCGCGGTCGTAGAGGACCTCGCCGCGGAAGACGAGGCGTCCGAAGAGGGCGACGACGAGGACCAGGAGGGCGGCGGCGGCGAGCGCATCACGCCGGTCGGGCCACGGCACGTCCCGTACCCACCACCGCGCTGGTCCGCTCAAGGTCTAGGAGGTCGACTCGATGCGCATCCGGTAGAACGAGCGCCAGATGAAGACGACCGAGATCAGGAAGCACACGGCGGCGAGCACCCGGCTCACCGCCGGGCCCTTGGCGGCGCTCAGGTAGACCCCGAGCTCCACGGCCAGCAGGCCGAAGAGGGTCGTGAACTTGATGACGGGGTTCATGGCCACGGAAGACGTGTCCTTGAAGGGATCGCCGACGGTGTCGCCCACCACGGTGGCGTCGTGCAGCGGGGTCCCCTTCATCTTCAGCTCGGTTTCCACGATCTTCTTCGCGTTGTCCCAGGCCCCGCCCGCGTTGGCCATGAAGATGGCCTGGTAGAGGCCGAAGAGGGCGATCGAGATGAGATAGCCGATGAAGAAATACGGCTCCACGAACGCGAAGGCGAGGGTCGAGAAGAACACGCCCAGGAAGATGTTGAACATTCCCTTCTGGGCGTAGATGGTGCAGATCTCCACCACCCGACGGCTGTCCTGCACGGAGGCGCGCGTGGTGCCCTCGAGCTTGATGTTGGCCTTGATGAACTCCACGGCCCGGTAGGCGCCGGTGGAGACGGCCTGGGTGGAGGCGCCCGTGAACCAGTAGATGACGGCGCCGCCCGTGATGAGCCCGAGCAGGAACGGCGGATGGAGGATGGAGAGGTACTCCTGGTTCTCGGTGAGGCCGTGGGTGAGGGCCACGATGATCGAGAAGATCATCGTGGTGGCCCCCACCACCGCCGTGCCGATGAGCACGGGCTTGGCCGTGGCCTTGAAGGTGTTGCCGGCGCCGTCGTTCTCCTCCAGCAGCTCCTTCCCCACCTCGAAGTTCGGCGTGAACCCGAAGTCCTTCTTGATCTCCTCGCTGATGTTCGGGATCTGCTCGATGGTGGAGAGCTCGTAGACGGACTGGGCGTTGTCGGTGACGGGACCGTAGGAGTCGACGGCGATCGTCACCGGTCCCATGCCCAGGAACCCGAAGGCCACCAGGCCGAAGGCGAACACCGCCGGCGCCTGCATGAGGGCGGCGAGCCCGGTGGTGGAGACGAGATAGGCCACGGTCATGAGACCCATGATGGCCAGCCCCAGCCAGTAGGCGCTGAAGTTGCCCGCGATCAGGCCGGACAGGATGTTGAGCGAGGCGCCGCCTTCGCGGGAGGCGGTCACGACTTCCCGAACGTGCGAGGAGTTCGTCGAGGTGAAGACCTTCACCAGCTCCGGGATGATCGCGCCGGCCAGGGTGCCGCACGTGATCACGGTGGAGAGCTTCCACCAGAGCGACCCGTCACCCAGCTCGGGGACCATCAGGCGCGAAACCAGGTAGGTGAGGGCCACGGACAGGATCGAGGTCACCCACACCAGCTGGGTGAGCGGCGCCTCGAAATCCATCTTGGCCGCGGCCAGGTAGCGCCCGCGCGTGACCGCCTCGTTGGCCAGGTAGGCCACTCCGGAGGCGACGACCATCATCACGCGCATCGCGAAGATCCAGACGAGCAGCTTGACCTGCACCAGGGGATCGGCGACGGCGAGGAGGATGAACGAGATCAGGGCGACGCCGGTCACCCCGTAGGTCTCGAACCCGTCCGCGGTCGGGCCGACGGAGTCGCCCGCGTTGTCGCCCGTGCAGTCCGCGATCACGCCGGGGTTGCGGGCGTCGTCCTCCTTGATCTTGAAGACGATCTTCATGAGGTCGGACCCGATGTCCGCGATCTTGGTGAAGATCCCGCCCGCGATGCGGAGGGCGGAGGCGCCCAGGGACTCCCCGATGGCGAAGCCGAGGAAACACGCGCCCGCGTATGCGCCGGGGACGAAGAGAAGGATGGCGAGCATGAAGAGGAGCTCGACCGAGATCAGCATCATCCCGACGCTCATGCCCGCGCGCAGCGGAATGGCGTAGACGGGATAGGGCTTGCCGGCGAGGCTGGCGAAGGCGGTGCGGGAGTTGGCCAGGGTGTTGATGCGGATGCCGTACCAGGCGACACCGTAGCTGCCCCCCATGCCGATCAGGCTGAACACGAGGATGATGGCGATGCGATAGAACGGGAATCCGATCATCCAGAAATAGGCGACGATGACCGTCCCGATGAAGAGCTCGAGGACGAGCAGGAGCTTGCCCTGCTGGATGAGGTAGGCCTTGCAGGTCTCGTAGATCAGCTCCGAGATCTCGGCCATGGACCGGTGGACGGGCAGCTTGCGCACGCCCAGGTACGTCCAGAGGCCGAAGAGCAGCCCGAGCACGCAGACGGCGAGGCCGCCGAGCAGGAACTGGTGGCCGTTGAGACCGAAGAACTCTCCCTGCTCGAGGCTCGGCAGCTTGATGTTCACTTCGCCCCCGGGGGTGTGCGCGGGGGCGGCGGCCTGGGCGTGGACGGCCGCGGGCGCCAGCAGGCAGAGAAGGCAGGCGGCCAGGGCCGGCAGGGCGGCGAGGCGCGCGCCTCGGGGCTGATTTCGGATGGAGATCATCGAACCTCTAGTCCTCTTGTTGTACCGCGACGCGCCGGGCCATAGGGCGCCGCAGCGCAAAACAAAAAAGGGGTCCCGCAGATTACGTCGGCCGCCGCGCGCGCGTCAACCCGCGCGGGGGGCCGCCCCCAGGCCTAGGCCGTGGCCGGATGCTTCGCCTCCGGCGGCATCTCGCCCTCCCAGCGCGCGATGATGACGGTGGCCAGGCAGTTGCCGATGACGTTGACCGACGTGCGGGCCATGTCCATGAGCTCGTCGATGCCGAGGATGGCCAGGATGGGCCACTCGGGCAGTCCGAACGAGGCGGCCGTGCCCAGCAGGATGACGAGGGTCGCCCGCGGCACGCCGGCCACGCCCTTGCTGGTCAACATCAGCGTGAACACGATCACGAGCTGCTGGCCGAAGCCGAGGTGCAGGCCCGCGGCCTGGGCCACGAAGATCGAAGCCAGCGAAAGGTAGAGGGTGCTGCCGTCCAGGTTGAAGCTGTACCCGGTCGGCATCACGAAGGCCACGATCTGCCGCGGCACCCCCAGCTCCTCCATCTTCTCCATGGCCAGGGGCAGCGCCGCCTCCGAGCTGGTGGTGGCGAAGGCGATGGAGACGGGCTCCGCCACCGCGGCGATGAAGCGCCGCAGGGGCACCCGGGCCACGAGCGCGATGGGGAGCAGCACGCCCAGCAGGAAGACGATCAGGGCGACGTAGAGGGTCGCGAGCAGCTTGAAGAGGTTGTAGAGGATGCCCAGGCCCATGTGGCCGACGGTGTAGGCGATGGCCGCGCCCACGCCGATGGGCGCGAAGTACATGACGATGTTGGTGAACTTGAACATCGTCTCGGACAGGCTCGACGCGAACTCCAGCATGGGGCGGCGCTTCTCCTCGCTCAGGAGGGCGAGGGCGATCGCGAAGAGCACGCTGAAGACCACGATCTGGAGGACCTGCCCCTCCGCCACCGACTTGGCCACGTTCTCGGGGAACACGTGCAGGATCACTTCGGTCACCGTCTGCTTCTGCCCCTGCGCGTCCGCATGGGGCATGACCGAAGGCGGCTGCACGCCCACCCCCGCCCGGGTGACGTTGATGGCGGCCAGGCCGATGAAGAGCGCGATCGTCGTGACGGCCTCGAAGTAGATGAGGGCCTTCACCCCCATGCGGCCGACCTGCTTCAGGTTCGAGTGGCCGGCGATCCCCACCACCAGGGTGCCGAAGATCAGGGGACCGATGATCGTCTTGATCATGCGCAGGAAGATCTGGCTCAGCACGCGCAGGTTCACGCC
>Ga0075425_100007596_pt1 | contig 11467 bp, 22 predicted proteins | sample SoiMethybrSBSTD4_FD_75300 | JGI IMG/M metagenome (GOLD analysis project Ga0075425, IMG submission 75300) | Bulk soil microbial communities from a Populus tree surrounding site in Tennessee, USA - Soil MetaG P. TD hybrid SBSTD4 | ecosystem: Environmental > Terrestrial > Soil > Tree plantation...
CCGATGGGCCGCGCGTTCCGCGTGCTGAAACGCACGGCGCATCTCACGGTCGCCGTGTCCGAGCGGCCGGAGAAGGTCGTGCGCGTCGGCGGCGCGGACAATCGCCCGAAGCGCCCGCAGGGGAAGAAAAAGCCGGAAGTCAGAAGTAAGAAGTCAGAAGGCGCCGTTCAGCAATCGGACGCGAAGGCGAAGGAGTAGCTGTGGGCCAGAAAGTTCACCCGTTCGGATTCCGGCTCGGGTTCAACAAGACCTGGCGGTCGCGCTGGTACTCGAACCGCGACTACGCCAAGCTGCTGCACGAAGATCTCAAGCTCCGTCAGGGGCTGAAGAAGCGCTTCGCGCACGCGGGCGTCGCGAAGATCGAGACGGAGCGCGCGGTCAATCGGCTGAAGATCGACATCTACACCTCGCGGCCCGGCATCATCATCGGCCGCAAGGGGACGGAAGTCGACAAGCTGAAGCAGGAAATCCAGAAGCAGACGAGCCGCGAAGTCTTCATCAACATCCAGGAGATCCAGAAGCCGGAGCTGGACGCACAGCTGATCTCCGAGTCGGTGGCGATGCAGCTCGAAAAGCGGGTCGCGTTCCGCCGCGCGATGCGCAAGGCCGTCGAGTCAGCACTGCGCTTCGGCGCGCGGGGCATCAAGGTCCGCGTCTCCGGCCGGTTGAACGGCGCGGAAATCGCGCGGTCCGAGTGGTACCTGCACGGACAGCTGCCGCTGCAGACGCTCCGGGCGGACATCGATTACGGATTTGCGGAAGCGAACACGACCTACGGTCAAATCGGCATCAAGGTGTGGCTGTATAAAGGCGAGCGGCTCGTACCGCAGCGCGGCCGTGAAGAAGAGTATCGGGAACGCGCACCTCGCAGACCGCAGGCGCGCGCATAGAGATGGGCAGGTAAGGCGGGTAAGGCAGGTTGGTGGGCAGGTAAGTCAGGCGGGTCGTCACCTGCCCTACCCGCCCCACCCGCCCCGCCGCCTGGAGGTATTCACCGATGATGATGCCGAAGAAGGTCAAGTACCGGAAACAGCAGCGCGGGCGTATGGCCGGCAAGGCCTGGCGCGGCGCCGAAGTCGAATTCGGCGAATACGGGCTCAAGGCGCTCGAGCCGTGCTGGCTGACCGACAGGCAGATTGAGGCGGCGCGCGTCGCGATGACGCGATTCGTCGCGCGCGGCGGCAAGGTCTGGGTGCGCGTGTTCCCCGACAAGCCGATCACCAAGAAGCCGCAGGAAACGCGCATGGGCAAGGGCAAAGGCGCGCCGGAACAGTGGGTGGCCGTCGTCCGGCCCGGGAAGATTCTGTTCGAGATGGAGGGCGTCAGCGAGGCCGAAGCGCGCAAGGCGATGAAGCTCGCCGCGGCGAAGGTGCCGATCCTCACGAAATTCGCGACGCGGTTCGCGCAGGAGAAGATGCTGTGAAGGCGGCGGAACTGCGCGACCTCGGCGCCGACGAGCTCGGCGCCAAAGAAAAAGAACTGACCGATCAGCTCTTCAAGATGCGGCTGCAGAAGTCGATGGGGCAGCTGGAAGTGCCGGAGAAGATCCGCACGACGCGCCGCGATCTCGCGCGCGTCAAGACGGTGCTCAGACAGAAGAGGGCAGGATAGGCATTCGTTATGTCGCAGAAAGCTGAGAAGACCGGCGTCGTCGTCAGCGACAAGATGCAGAAGAGCTGCGTCGTCGCGGTGCAGTGGCAGGTACGTCACGGCCTGTACGGCAAGACGGAGCGTCGCACGTCGAAATTCATGGTGCACGACGAAGAGAACACGGCGAAGGTGGGCGACACGGTCGAGATCGTCGAGACCCGGCCCCAGAGCCGCCGGAAGCGCTGGGACCTGAAGCGCGTCGTGCGGAAAGCAGTGGAAGTTTAGGCAGGACGGGCGCTCGCGCCGATCCCGCCTGGAGAAACAGCCATGATTCAAATGCGATCGATCCTCGACGTCGCCGACAATTCCGGCGCGCGCAAGATCGCCATCATCAATCCGATCGGGGGATCGACCGGCCGCTACGCGCGGCTCGGCGACATCGTCACCGCGTCGGTGAAGGAAGCGACGCCGGAGAGCAACGTCAAGAAGGGCCAGGTGGTGAAGGCGGTCATCGTGCGGACCGTCAAGGAGCAGCGCCGCCGCGACGGCAGCTACATCCGCTTCGATCGCAACGCCGCGGTCCTCATCAACGATCAGGGCGAGCCGATCGGGACGCGCGTGTTCGGTCCCGTGGCCCGCGAGCTGCGCGAGCGGAAGTTCATGAAGATCATCTCGTTGGCGCCAGAGGTTCTGTAATGAGTCGGCTAGCGACACCGCTTCGGAAGAACGACAACGTCCTCGTCATCACGGGCAAGGATCGCGGCAAGCGCGGACGCGTGCTGAAGGTCTTCCCGGGCCCGAAAGGCGAAATCGGCAAGAGCCGCCTGATCGTCGAGGGCGTGAACATGATCAAGCGGCACACGAAGCCGAACCCGGGCAAGAACATCAAGGGCGGCATCGTGGAACGCGAGGCGTCCGTGCACGCGAGCAACGTGCAGCTGGTCTGCCCCGAGTGCGGCGCGCAGACGCGCGTCGGCCGCAAGGTGCTCGGCGACGGCCGCAAGGTCCGCATCTGCCGCAAGTGCAACGGAGTCGTGGACAAATGAGCGCGCGACTGCGAGAGAAGTACCGGAATGACGTCGTGCCGCAGCTTCGCAAGGAGTTCGGCTACAAGAGCATCATGGCCGTTCCGAAGATCGAGAAGGTCGTCGTGAACATGGGCCTCGGCGAGGCGACGTCGAACGCCAAGATCGTGGACACGGGCGCCGACGAGCTCGCGCGCATCACCGGACAGAAGCCGGTGACGCGCCGCTCGAAAAAGTCGATCGCGGCGTTCAAGGTCCGCAAGGGCATGGCGATCGCGACGATGGTCACGCTGCGCGGCGATCGGATGTGGGAGTTCCTCGATCGCCTGATGAACATCGCGCTGCCGCGCGTCCGCGACTTCAAGGGCGTCTCGCCGCGCGGCTTCGACGGCCGCGGCAACTACACGCTGGGACTCAAGGACCAGCTGCTGTTCCCCGAGATCGATTACATGAAGGTCGACAAGGCGCGCGGCATGAACGTCTCGGTCGTGACGACCGCGAAAACCGACGAAGAAGCCCGCAAGCTTCTTCAGTTCATCGGAATGCCGTTCAGACAGAACTGACGATATGGCCACCACTGCAAAGATCGCGAAAGAACAGAAGACGCCGAAATTCAAGATCCGCCTGCGGAACCGCTGCCACCTGTGCGGCCGCCCGCGCGCCTACATGCGCAAATTCGCGCTGTGCCGCCTGTGCTTCCGCAAGCTTGCGCTCGAAGGCGACGTCACGGGCGTCACCAAGAGCAGCTGGTAACAGGCCGGAAGAGCCGATCGTTGAAACCTGAGAGCAGAACGATATGACTGATCCCATCGCAGACATGCTCGCGCGGATCCGCAACGCGGTGACCGCCAAGCACACGCGCGTCGACATGCCCGCGTCGCGGCTGAAGGCCGAAATCGCGCGCATTCTCCAGGACGAGGGCTACATCCAGGGCTTCAAGCTCCTCGAGGAACCGGCGACGAAGAAGACGCCGGTCCTGAAGGTGCTCCGCCTGTTTCTGAAGTACGGACCGCACGGCGAGCGTCTCATCACCGGCGTGCAGCGTATCAGCCGTCCCGGCCGCCGCGTCTATTTCGGCCGCGACGACGTGCCGGACGTGCTGGCGGGCCTCGGCACGAGCATCCTGACGACGTCGCGCGGCGTGATGACGGGACGCAATGCGGTCAAGGCCGGCGTCGGCGGCGAAGTTCTTTGCAACATCTGGTAAACGCGGCCGGGGCAGGGACCCCGGGTGAAACAACGAGCGGAGCACGGAGCGGGACTGCGGGGCCCGGCGAGTGCGGAGCGAGAGGCCGGGGGGCAGGGCCCCCGGAGTGAAACATGTCACGTATCGGTAAGAAGCCAATCACGATTCCGAAGGGCGTCACGGTGAAGGTCGCCGAAGGCGCCGTCGACGTGAAGGGTCCGAAGGGCCAGATGCGTCAGGCGTTCCCTGCCAGCATCGCGTTCGAGCAGCAGGACGGACATCTCGTCGCGAAGACCGTGTCCGAGGATCCGCTGCTCGGCAAGTATCACGGCCTCGCGCGCAGCCTCGTGCACAACGCAGTCGTGGGCGTGACCGAAGGCTACAAGAAAGAGCTCGACATCGTCGGCGTCGGCTATCGCGCCGAGGTGAAGGGCAAGCAGGTGATTTTCGCGCTCGGCTACGCGCACGCGGTCGTCTTCGACATCCCCAACGGGATTGACGTCGCGATCGAAAAGCAGACGCACATCACCGTGACCGGCGTCGATCGTCAGCTCGTTGGCCAGGTCGCCGCGAACATCCGCCGCCTGCGCAAGCCGGATCCCTACAAGCAGAAGGGCGTCCGCTACACGGGCGAGGTGCTGAAGAAGAAGGCCGGAAAGACCGGAGCCAAGGCGTAGGCCTCGAGGCTGAGGGCTAAGGGCTAAGAGATGAAGATCAATACGAAAGACGATCGGCGTCATCGAATTCAGCTGCGGCAGCGGAAGCGCATCATGGGGACGAAAGAGCGTCCGCGGTTGAGCGTCTTCCGCAGCGTGTCGCACATCTACGCGCAGGTCATCGACGACCTGGCCGGGCAGACGCTCGTGTCGGCGTCGACCGTGGACGGCACGGTCAAGGGCGCGCTGCCGAAAGGCGCGAAGGGCGGCAACCTGAAAGGCGCCGAGGCGATCGGCAAGACGATCGCCGAGCGCTCGCTCGAGAAGGGCATCAAGCGCGTCGTCTTCGACCGCAGCGGATTCCTGTATCACGGGCGCATTCGCGCCGTGGCGGACGCCGCGCGCAAAGCCGGACTGGAATTCTGACCGGGGGGGCAGGGGCCCCCGGAGTACACCATGCGAACACGTGAACGAATCGATCCATCGCAGCTCGACATCAAGGACACGGTCGTCTCGATCAACCGCGTGACGAAGGTCGTCAAGGGCGGCAAGAACCTGAGCTTCTCCGCGCTGGTAGTCGTCGGCGACGGCAACGGCGTCGTCGGCTTCGGCATCGGCAAGGCGAAGGAAGTGCCATCGGCGATCAAGAAAGGGATCGAGGCGGCGAAAAAGAGCCTGATCCGCGTTCCGAGGCGGGGGACGACGATTCCGCATCCCATCACCGGCATGTTCGGAGCCGGTCGTGTCCTGCTGAAGCCGGCGCCCGACGGCACAGGCATCATCGCCGGCGGCGCCGTCCGTGCCGTCGTGGAATCGGCGGGCATTCACAACATCCTGACCAAGTCGCTCGGCTCCGCGAACCCGCACAACGTCGTGCGCGCGACGTTCATGGGCCTGGCGACGCTGAAGGATCCGAGCACGGTGCAACGGCTCCGCGGCACGGAACTCGAATATGCCCAATCAGAGAACTGACACGAAAGGCGCGACCCTCAAGGTCACGCTCGTGCGGAGCCCGATCGGATTCAAGAACAACCAGACGGCCGTCGTCCGCGGACTCGGGTTGCGCCGGATCCGACACACGGTCGAACTGAAGGACACGCCCGCGACGCGGGGCATGATCCATAAGGTCAAGCACCTCGTCGAGGTTGAGGACTAACGTCATGGGTCTGCACGATCTGCGTCCCCCGAAGGGGATGAAGCACTCGAAGAAGCGCATCGGGCGCGGCCAGGGATCGGGTCAGGGCAAGACCGCCGGCCGCGGCCACAAGGGCGCGAAGTCGCGCTCGGGCTTCCATTACAAGCGGGGATTCGAGGGCGGCCAGATGCCGCTGCATCGCCGCGTGCCGAAGCGCGGCTTCCACAATCCGTTCCGCGTCGAGTACGAAGTGGTGAACCTCGACACGCTCGGCGAGATGTTCGACAAGGGCGCGGTCGTCACGCCCGAGGCGCTGCACGAGAAGGGCCTCGTCGGCCGCGGCAGCCCGAGGATCAAGATTCTGGCGCGCGGTGACGTCGGCAAGGCGCTCACCGTGAAGGCGCACAAGTTCAGCGGAAAAGCGGCCGAGAAAATCGCCGCAGCGGGCGGCGCCACGGAGCAACTCGCGTGAACGACAGCCTGAAGAACATCTTCACGGTTTCGGACCTTCGCACCCGCGTGCTGTACACGCTCGGGCTGTTGGGCGTGTACCGCATCGGGCACCACATCACCGTGCCCGGCGTGAACATCGGCGCCCTCAACGAGCTCGCGCGTCAGCTCCAGGGGACGATGTTCGGGCTGTACGACATGTTCTCCGGCGGCAACCTGTCGAAGGTGACGATCTTCGCGCTGGGCATCATGCCCTACATCAGCGCGTCGATCATTCTGCAGCTGCTGACGGTCGTCTGGCCGTACCTCGAGAAGCTGTCGAAGGAAGGCGAGCTGGGCCGGCGCAAGATCACGCAGTACACGCGCTACGGGACGATCCTGCTGAGCGTCGTGCAATCGGCGGGCATCGCGCTGTTCCTCGAGCGGCAGACGAAGATCGCGGGCGGCCTGCCGCTCGTGTATCACCCGGGGCTCGCGTTCCGGCTGATGACGATCCTGACGCTGACGACCGGCACGTGCTTCATCATGTGGCTCGGCGAGCAGATCACCGAGCGCGGGATCGGCAACGGCATGTCGCTCATCATCTACGGCGGCATCGTCGTCAACCTGCCGCGCGCGGTGATGCAGACGGTCGATCAGATGCGCACGGGCCAGCTGGGCTTCATCCGCTTCCTGTTCCTGATCGTGCTGATGGCCGCGGTCGTCGCGGCGATCGTGTTCGTCGAACGCGGGCACCGGCGCGTCACGGTGCAATACGCCAAACGGGTCGTCGGACGGCGCATGTACGGCGGTTCGAGCACGCACATCCCGCTGAAGGTGAACACGGGCGGCGTGATCCCGGTCATTTTCGCGTCGTCGATTCTCGCGTTCCCTGCGACGATCGCGCAGGCGTTCACCGGGAACCGCGTCGCCGAGGCGATCACGTATCAGCTCGGTATCGGCATGCCGCTGTACAACCTGCTGTACATCGTCGGCATCATCTTCTTCACGTACTTCTACACGGCGATCATCTTCAATCCCGACGACGTCGCGGAGAACATGCGGAAGTACGGCGGGTTCGTTCCCGGCATCCGTCCGGGCAAGCGGACCGCGGAGTACATCGACACGATCCTGACGCGGATCACGCTCGCGGGCGCGGTGTATCTGGCGATGATCGCGCTGCTGCCGCAGTGGATGATCAGCGGCTTCAAGGTGGCGCCGATTCCGTTCGTCGGGGAGTGGCTCGACGCGAACCTGCCGCGGGCGATCACGGAAGGCATGAACGTGCCGTACTACTTCGGCGGCACGTCGCTGCTGATCGTCGTCGGCGTCGCGATGGACACCGTGCAGCAGGTCGAATCGCAGCTGATCATGCGGCACTACGACGGCTTCATGAAGAAAGCGCGGATCCGGGGCCGGCGGGCGTAAATGGCTCTGAACCTCATCATGCTCGGCGCTCCCGGAGCGGGCAAGGGCACGCAGGCGGATCGTTTCGCGCGCGCGAAAGGGATCCCGAAGATTTCGACGGGCGACATCCTGCGAGAAGCCGTTGCGACGGGCACGCCGCTCGGCCTTCAGGCGAAGGCGACCATGGCGCGGGGCGAGCTGGTGAGCGACGAGATCGTCATCGGCATCGTGAAGGAGCGGCTCGCCCGCGACGATGCGAAGAAGGGTTTCGTCCTGGACGGGTTTCCGCGGACCGTCGCCCAGGCGATGGCGCTCGACGGCATCATGCAGGGCCGCGACCCGCTCATCGTCGTCGACATCGTCGTGGCCGCCGAGGAGCTCGTGCGACGCCTGGGATCGCGTCTGGTCTGCGAGAAGTGCGGAACGAACGTCGACGAGAAGAATCCCGCAAGCGCCGGTGCGTGCGGCAGGTGCGGCGGCCGGCTCGTCCAGCGCGCGGACGACAACGCAGAAACCGTCAAGGAGCGCCTGAAGGTCTACGAGCGTCAGACCAAGCCGCTCGTCGAGTACTACCAGGCGCGGCCGACGTTCAAATCGATCAACGGCGCGCGGACGCCCGATCAGGTCGCGGCGGATCTGAACACGGCGATTGCGACCGTCGCCAGCGGAGCGCGGGCGTGATCGTGTGTCGATCGGCGGCGGAGCTCGAACAGATGCGCGACGCCGGACGTCTCGTCGGCGAAGTGCTGACCGAGCTGGCGAGCCGGATCGCGCCGGGCGTGACGACGGCCGATCTGGACGCGATGGCGGAAGAGCGCATCGCGAAGGCGGGTGCGACGCCGGCGTTCAAGGGGTATCACGGATATCCCGCGACCATCTGCGCGTCGATCAACGAGGAAGTCATCCACGGGATCCCGTCGGGCCGCCGCGTGCTGAACGAAGGAGACATCCTGTCGATCGACGTGGGGGTCTCGCTGAACGGCTACTTCGGCGACAGCGCGATCACGGTGCCGGTGGGCCAGGTGTCGGAGCAGGCCGCGGCGCTGCTGCGCGCGACGGAAGAGTCGCTGTACAAAGCGATCGAGCGCGTGCGGCCCGGCGGCCGGATTTCGGACATCGGCCACGCCGTGCAGAAGCACGTCGAGGCGCACGGGTTTTCGGTGGTCCGCGAATTTGTGGGGCACGGGATCGGCCAGCGGATGCACGAGGAGCCGCAGGTGCCCAACTACGGCGAGCCCGGACGCGGTCCGCGGCTGGCCGAGGGCATGGTGCTCGCGATCGAGCCGATGGTGAATGCGGGCAAGCCCGCGGTGAAGGTGCTGGCGGACGGCTGGACGGCGGTGACCAAGGACAGCAGCCTGTCGGCGCATTTCGAGCACACGGTGGCGGTGACGGCCGACGGGCCATGGATTCTGACGGCGCGCGACGTTCCGGTTCCGGTTCACCGGTAACCGGCGTGGTCACCGAGCAGCTGCCGAGCGCGCTGTATCGGGTGCGGCTGGACGACGGATCGGTCGTCACGGCGCACATCGCGGATCGGATCGAACGGAATTTCGTGCGGATTCTCGTCGGCGACAACGTTCGAATCGAGTTGTCGAGGATGGACGTCACGCGCGGACGGATCGTGGAGAGATTATGAAGGTGCGAGCGTCGGTCAAGCGGATTTGCGACAAATGCAAGATCGTGCGGCGCCGCGGCGTGGTGCGCGTGATCTGCTCGAATCAGAAACACAAACAGCGCCAGGGCTGAGGGCTTAACGTTATGGCACGTATTGCAGGCGTCGATCTCCCGCGGACCAAGCGCGTCGAGATCGGACTCACGTACATCTTCGGCATCGGCCGCGTGCGCTCGAACGGCATCCTGAAGGACGCCGGCGTCAGCCCCGACGTCCGCGTCAAGGATCTGTCCGAGGACGACGTGCGGAAGATCAGCCGCGTCATCGAGGAGCAGGGCGGCGTCGAAGGCGACCTGCGCAAGGACATCTCGATGAACATCAAGCGGCTGATGGAAATCGGCTGCTACCGCGGCATGCGGCACCGCCGCGCGCTGCCGGTCCGCGGCCAGCGGACGCGCACGAACGCGCGCACCCGCAAGGGTCCGCGCAAGGGCGCGATCGCCAAAAAGAAGGTTGTGTAAGGTGAGGGCTGAGGGCTAATGGCTAAGAAAGAAGAAGCGGCGGCGCCCGCTGAAGGCGCGACACCCGAGAAAAAAGAAGGCGCCGGCAAGCGCAAGAAGACGTTCAAGAAGCGCGGCGAGAAGCGCATCGTCCATCACGGGCTTGCGCACATCCACGCGTCGTTCAACAACACGACGGTCACGATCACCGATACGGAAGGCAACGTCGTGGCGTGGTCGAGCGCCGGCGGCATCGGCTTCAAGGGATCGCGCAAGGGAACGCCGTTCGCGGCGACCCAGGCGGCCCTCAACGCGGGCAACGCCGCGAAAACCGTCGGCATGCGCTCGCTCGACGTGCGGGTCAAGGGCCCCGGGTCCGGCCGCGAGTCTGCCATCCGCGCGCTGCAGACCGTCGGCCTGGAAGTGAAATCGATTCGGGACGTCACCCCGATTCCGCACAACGGCTGCCGTCCGCCCAAGCGACGACGCGTGTAGTTGGTCAGTCAATTTCGATGAGGATGTGAATGGCACGTTACATTGGTCCGGTTTGCCGCCTGTGCCGCCGCGAGGCGATGAAGCTGTTCCTTAAAGGGGAGCGCTGCTACACGGAGAAGTGCGCGATCGAAAAGCGCAATTTCCCGCCCGGCCAGCACGGCAAGTTGCGGAAGGCGAAGCTGGCGGGCTACGGCCTGCAGCTGCGCGAGAAGCAGAAGGTCAAGCGCATTTACGGTGTGCTCGAGGATCAGTTTCGCGGGTACTTCGAGGAAGCGGAGCGGACCCGCGGCATCACCGGCGTGACGCTCCTGCAGCTGCTCGAACGTCGGCTCGACAACGTGATCTATCGCCTCGGCCTTGCGACCTCGCGTCCGCAGGCGCGTCAGCTGGTGCGCCACGGACACTTTCAGGTCAACGGGCGCAAGGTCGACATCCCGTCGTATTCCGTGAGGGAAGGCGATCAGATCACGGTCATTGGACGCTCGCAGAAGAATCCGACGATCGAGCACGCGATGGAAGAAGTCAAGGGCCGCGGCATTCCCGAGTGGCTCTCGTTCGATTCGAATACGATCACGGGCCGCGTCAACGCGATGCCGACCCGCGAGCAGATCAATCTGCCGGTGCAGGAACAGCTGATCGTGGAGTTGTACTCGAAGTAAGAAACTCAAACGTCAGTTTTGAGTTTCGAGTTCGGCCAGGCGCGAAGCGCCGAGCCGCCGACCCGCAGCCTTATACAGACCTGCGGCGGGAGGTCGGCGGTCACTTGCAGGTCTGGAGGCCCGTCTGCGGGCCCGTTGGCGGTCCGGGGGCAGCCCCGGAATCAGAAAGGACATACGATGCTCTGGAAAGGTTTTCAGCGTCCCAAGCGCCTCGAGTTCGAGCGCGAAACTCTCAACGAACGGTTCGGACGGTTTTACGCGCAGCCCTTCGAGCGGGGCTTCGGCACCACGATCGGCAACGCCCTGCGGCGCGTGCTGCTCTCGTCGATCGAAGGCGCCGCGATCACCGCGGTGAAGATCGACGGCGTGCTCCACGAGTTTTCGCCCATCCCCGGCGTGGTCGAGGACGCGACCGACATCATCCTGAATCTGAAGCAGATTCCGCTCAAGCTGCACGTCGACTACACGAAGACGCTGACGCTCCGGATCGACAAGCCCGGCGAAGTCCGCGCGCGCGACATCCAGGCCGACGGAGACGTCGAGATCCTCGAGCCGGACGCGCATATCGCCACCGTGGCGGAGCACGGCAAGCTCCACATGGAAATGCGTCTCCGGCGCGGCCGCGGCTACGTCTCGGCCGACAAGAACTTCGACGAGGATCTGGGGATCGGCTGGATCCCGATTGACTCGGTCCATTCGCCGATCAAGAAGGTCAACTACCTCGTCGAGGCGGCGCGTCTCGGACAGACGACCGACTACGACAAGCTGAC